>SMFC01000028.1_pt1 | contig 82729 bp, 78 predicted proteins | sample 2456331 | NCBI WGS metagenome assembly SMFC01 (sample SAMN10132608, study PRJNA489261) | soil metagenome | isolation source: day120 control-loamy sand soil ammended | place: USA
ATCATCATCGTTACACGCAGATAAAAATAGTACCGAGGAACACAGCACACCTAACATCAATTTCTTATAACTGTTCTGCATATTTCTATCCTTTTATTGTTATTCCCTATCTCTTAATCGAGATCACTCAAAATTAATCATAAAAAAAGCATCCTTTATAGGATGCTTTTGTTGTTATCCGACATACGGTAATTATCTTAGAGCAAACAATATTCCCACAAAAATAATGAGGCCAATCCAACGGTTATGACGGAATGCCCAAAAACATAGCTGTGGATTTTTATCGCGAGTTTTAAACCATTGGTAAATAAAATCAGCAGCAACCAGCAAAAGTGCTAACAAGCCAAATGGAATCAATAAATTTTCCAGCCAAAGTGCAGCACCTATCAATAAAATACTGCTCGCCTGCAAGGTGCTAATGATTGGAATATCATAGCGACCAAACAGAATTGCGGTTGATTTTACTCCAATCTTTAAATCATATTCACGGTCTGCAATCGCATATTGAGTATCGTAGGCCACAGTCCAGGCCAGATTACCAAAATACAATAACCAGCAAGTCAGATCAGGTGTTTGCCCAACAGCGGTATAGGCCATGGGTATGGCCCAGGAAAATGCTGCACCCAAAAATTTTAGTACGCTCCACATGCGCATCGACTTTACGGTCAGCAAAATCATTGATGGCACAACCCGCCGCCCGCATAAAAATCACACCCAAAATCATGGGAATTAAAATTTCAATGCGTGGCATCCCCTGAGCCGCAATCCATAACGCCCACAAGGTTGGCCAAAAGACCAGTTCAGTACCAATCGGTTTATCAAAACGACAAAGATAATAATAGGCGCCAAGACGCTCACGCCAGGTTATTGCTTGTGCAGTTGCCATATAAAGTCAAGCCCTTGAATTTTGTATAAAGTGTTCAAATGCCGGTAAAAATGTTTCTTGTACGATAAATTTACAGCCGTGCCAAGTATAGCAGCTCTGACGCGTCCAACCCTCTTCTAAAAGAATGACCCGACGCTGGCAAAGTGGATTCGTCCGTTGAAACAGGAACCAGCCAATTGGCTTAGTCCCAATATGCTGAAAGATTCGGGCTTTTTTTTGCAGGCTTAAAATTGGAAAAATACTCTTTGCTTTCACCCAGGGCGACTGTTCTGAACCATAGAGATAGCTTTCCCGCACCCAGGAAGTATGCTGATGTGACATCTGCATCCATTTGGCATTGGCGAAGCTTAAACGCTGAAAATGCTCTTGAATAGGCTCAACATGAAATTGTCCCTGCGCCAAGCCGGTCAATTGCTGTGTCAGAGAACCTGATGCATACAGCCATGGTTTTAGCTCAGCAGACATAGTGGGCATCAAGGCATGCTGATTTTTAGAAAAATACGTCATGTTTAACAGTTATCTGCTTTAGCAATCACTTCAAATTTGCCTTGGGGTGTTTTAATTAAAATTAAGCCTTCAGCGCTTAAATAAAACTCTTTTGGATAGTCAAATGTAAGTGCCAGTTCAGGATTTTTCAGTTCAACAAACTGTGCTTGTTTATAACCTTCAATGGTATGCCCTACTTCCAAATATGTAACTTCAGAAAAATTTAACTTAAAACCTTGTGCATGGTCTTTAGGATCATTCCAAGGAAAAAATCCGGTATGTTTTTTACGTGGTTTAGTCATAACAATCTAATTCAACATTCTTTGCTTTATATTAACCCAGTATAGAAAAAACCCGCGACATGCGCGGGTTTTTTACAGTGAAATTCTTGAAAGAATTACAGGCTGTAGTACATCTCGAATTCAACTGGGTGAGTGGTCGTGTTTAAACGACGCACTTCTTCAGTTTTAAGTTCGATATAGGCATCAAGCATGTCTTTCGTGAACACGCCACCTTTCAGCAGGTAATCATGATCTGCTTCAAGTGCTTCAAGCGCCATATCCAGGCTATGCGCCACTGTCGGGATTTTCGCTTCTTCTTCAGGAGGAAGATCGTACAGGTTTTTGTCAGCCGCTTCACCTGGATGAATCTTGTTTTGGATACCGTCGATACCTGCCATCAACAATGCCGCGAAACCGAGGTACGGGTTCATCATTGGATCTGGGAAGCGAGCTTCAATACGCTTGCCTTTCGGGCTTGACACGTAAGGAATACGGATAGATGCAGAACGGTTACGCGCTGAGTAAGCCAGCATAATCGGTGCTTCAAAATGCGGAACCAGACGCTTGTACGAGTTTGTAGAAGGGTTGGTTAATGCATTCAATGAACGCGCATGTTTGATAATACCGCCAATGAAGTACAATGCCATTTCTGAAAGGCCTGCATATTCATCACCAGCAAACAAGTTCTTGCCATCTTTAGAGATCGACATGTGAACGTGCATACCAGAACCGTTATCGCCAACCATTGGTTTAGGCATAAAGGTTGCTGTTTTCGCATATTGATGCGCAACGTTCCAAACCGCATATTTAAACTGTTGAACTTCGTCCGCTTTACGAACCATGGTGTTGAAGCTTACACCAATTTCCAACTGGCAAGATGCAACTTCATGGTGATGTACTTCTACACGACCTGGGCCCATGATGTCTTCAATTTTGGCACACATATCTGCACGCATATCATGTGAAGAATCAACTGGAGGAACCGGGAAGTAACCACCTTTTACGCGTGGACGGTGACCAGAGTTACCACCTTCGTAGTCATTGTTGGTTGACCAGGCCGCTTCTTCAGCGATCAATGTATGGCGCGCGCCAGACATATCGATTTCCCATTTTACTTCGTCAAATACGAAGAATTCTGGTTCTGGGCCAAAGAATGCTGTATCACCAATACCTGTCGATTTTAGGTATTCTTCAGCACGGCGAGCAATCGAACGTGGGTCACGGTCATAACCCTGACCTGTAGAAGGCTCAATCACATCACAAGTCACAACAACTGTAGGCTCGGCAAAGAACGGGTCGATGAAACCGGTTTCTGCATCTGGGCGTAAAATCATGTCAGATGCTTCGATGCCCTTCCAACCAGCAATTGAAGAACCGTCGAACATTTTACCGTCTTCAAAAGTATCTTCGTCGATTGTATCTGCTGGGTAAGTCACATGTTGTTCTTTACCTTTAGTATCCGTAAAACGGAAATCGACCCATTTCGCGCCACTTTCTTGGATGAGTTGAAGGACTTTGTTCGCCATGCTCATTTTGCTCCGATGAATTTTTGTTGCACTCGTTACGTGCGTGTTAGTAGTTGGTAGTCATTAAGCAATTACCGTACCAACTATTCAAAGTATAGATAAAATCTTGAAATCTATATAAGAAATCATGAAGTGACAAAAATACTTTGCGACTATTATACTAGTTGAGAAACTAAATGCACTATATTCAGGCATTCTTCATTTATTTTATTTCTGCTTTATTTTTTAGCGCACCTAAATAGTGCAATCACCTATAGAAGTGTATTAAAAACATAGTTTTTTATATAAAATTTGCTACTTTTTCGTGTATTTGTTTAAAAAACACCCATATGTTGCTAAAAATTGACTCTTTTCTCATGGTCTGAGGCAAACAGAAATCTGCAACATGCAGTTGCTCAGTGAATATTTTGATGCATTTTCTTTAAATATACTTTCTATACCATAGTCTATATAAATTTCTATTATTCAAGTGATGCTTTTTTCAACAGATTTTAGATCAATATTGCTGATTATTTTTAACTTATCAATTTTTCCCTAAAAAATATAAATTCTAAAGTTTCTTTAAGTAAGTCTATTACTTTAAATCATGATTAAAATTTTATTCCAGTTGATACAGATGCTTTTAAAGCAAATAAATTGAGCAAAATTGTTGCGCCGAATACGGCTATTTTTTGCTATGATGAATAGTGCTTTATTTTCACACAATGAAATCAATGATTTAGTCGTGTTTACTTACAACATCGTTCAATATTTTGGCGAACTGAATCAAGAAGTAAAAGTAGTCCGTAATGATGCCGTGACATTGGAAGATATAGAGCGATGGCAACCCAAGTATTTAGTGATTGGCCCCGGCCCATGCTCGCCGAGTGAAGCAGGCATTTCGATTCCTGCGATTCAGCATTTTGCTGGAAAAATTCCGTTATTGGGCGTTTGTCTCGGCCATCAGAGTATTGGTCAGGCATTTGGCGGTGACATCATACGTGCCAAACGTGTCATGCACGGCCGTCTGTCGGATATGTACCACAGCGATACCGGGATTTTCAGCAATCTTCCGTCGCCATTTCCTGCAACGCGCTATCATTCCCTGGTGATTGATCAAGCCACCTTGCCTGAATGTCTGGAAGTGACCTGCTGGACCAATGAAGCCGATGGCTCTATGGAAGAAATTATGGGGGTAAAACATAAGACATTGCCGGTCGAAGGCGTGCAGTTCCATCCTGAATCGATCCTGAGCCAGCATGGCCATCAAATCTTTAAAAACTTTCTCGAAATTTATGCCTAAGAACATCTTATGAATATTCAACAAGCTTTAAACAATATTACCAAAAACATTCACCTGACTCAGGATCAAATGCAAGACGTGATGCGTGCCATCATGTCAGGTGAAACCACTGATGCCCAGATTGGTGCCCTGCTGATATTCCCTATTTAGTCGATATTGTCGGTACAGGCGGTGATGGTCAAAACCTGTTTAACGTCTCTACCGCGTCTGCATTTGTGATTGCAGCAGCAGGCGCAACCATTGCTAAACATGGCAACCGTGGCGTTTCAACCAAATCAGGCTCGTCAGATTTACTGGAACAGGCTGGGATTAATCTTGACCTGAATATGCAGCAAACCGAGCGTTGTATCCGTGATGTGGGGGTCGGGTTTCTGTTCGCACCGAATCATCATACAGCCATGAAATATGCAATCGGCCCGCGTAAAGAATTGGGTATTCGCAGCATTTTCAATTTACTTGGCCCGCTGACCAATCCGGCCGGCGTCAATCGCTTAGTCATTGGCGTGTTTTCCAATGAACTGTGCCGTCCAATTGCAGAAGTAATGAAACAGCTCGGTGCTGAACATGTGATGGTGGTGCATTCTCGCGACGGGCTGGATGAGATCAGTCTTGCCTCTGCAACGTATGTGGCAGAGCTAAAAAATGGCGAAGTGACTGAATGGGAAATTACCCCTGAATTGGTTAATATCGAATCTCAAACCTTGACTGGTTTAATTGTAGAAGATTCTGCACAGAGTCTGGCATTAATCAAGGATGCATTGGGCAAGAAAAAATCAGAGATCGGTGATAAAGCGGCCAATATGATTGCCCTCAACGCGGGTGCAGGTATTTATGTCTCCGGTTTGACCAGCAGCTATAAACATGGTGTTGCATTGGCACATGACATTATTTATGGCGGCCAGGCTCTGGAGAAAATGAGTGTGCTGTCTGAATTTACCAAAACCATTAAACAATACGAAGCTTAATTCGGTCAGGAATTTTGATCATGGTGGATATCGCAAATACAATTTTAGGCAAGATTGTTGACCGTAAAACGGAAGAATTTGCTCTACGTTTAAAGCAGAAAAGCTATAAAGATCTGGAAGAGCTGGCTCAAGGTGCATCAGCTGTGCGTGGTTTTGCCCAGTCTTTAATGTCAAAACGTCCGGGTGTAATTGCTGAAATCAAGAAAGCCTCACCATCTAAGGGGATTATTCGTGAGAATTTTAATCCTGCAGAAATTGCAGCACAGTATCAAGATGCTGGTGCCGCATGTTTATCTGTCCTGACCGATGTGGACTTTTTTCAGGGTGCAGATGAAAATATTCAGATTGCCCGTTCGCATTGTGACCTGCCGGCGCTGCGCAAAGATTTCCTGATCGATCCTTATGGAGTCATTGAAGCACGTGCCTTAGATGCAGATTGTATTTTACTGATTGTGGCATGTCTGTCAGATCAGCAACTGGAAGAAATGTCGAAGACTGCTTTTGAGCATAATTTAGATGTTTTAGTTGAAGTACATGATGAAGCTGAACTGGAACGTGCGCTGAAACTTTCAGATCGCTGCTTGCTGGGTGTGAATAACCGTAATTTAAAAACCTTCGATGTCGATTTAGATACCTCGATTCGTTTAAAGAACTTACTCGATCCCTCTCGCCTGTTAGTCACTGAAAGTGGTATTGCTACTCCTGCCGATGTGGCGATGATGCAACAGCATGATATTCATGCCTTTCTGGTCGGTGAAAGTTTTATGAAACAGCCTCGACCTGATCATGCATTCCGTAACCTGTTTGGTGAGCCTGAATCGGTTTAACTATTGACTAGTTTAATACTTAGACCAAGCCCAATCTCAGGATTGGGCTTTTTTATTTTCAGGATTGATAAGAAAAGAAATAGCATCATGTGAATTCATAAATACCGAGACATGCCATGCAAGCAATTCATTTCTCCTTTATCTATTTTCAGACTATAATTCTGTTAAATTCCGCATCTTCCTTGTTTTTACATTATGAGTAAACACGATTCTTCATTATCTAAAGATCAGTACAACCTGCTGAAATCTTTTAAGAAGCAAATTACACAGCCGCATAGCCCTGCGGTTGTTGCTGCACCCGTTGAAAAGACTGTCGAGCAAGAAGCTTTAGAAGAACTGGAATTATTCCGCAAACAAATGCAGGGCGTGCAAAAAATTGAATCGGGAAATACCGTTCAATTGGACAAACCGCGCAAGAAAAAACCGGATGCACAAGTCCTGGCAAAGCGTGCAGCGGCGACTGGCCCGATGGAAACAGATGCCATGGCATTATCGGACACGCAGGCCATGCTCAATCCTGTCGGGAGTCAGGCCAACTTGAGCTATCGCATTGCCACCTTGCAGCATAAAGTGTTTGAAGACTTAAAAGCCGGCAATTTACGCTGGTTTGAAGCTGTGGATCTGCATGGCTGTACCGTGGAAGAAGCGCGTCAGGCGGTGCTACAAATTATCCAGATCGCCAAAGATGAAAACCAGAACGTGATTAAGATCGTACACGGTAAAGGCCCGGAAGCGATTTTAAAAACCTATGTGAATGGTTGGCTGCGTCAGCATCGCGATGTTTTGGCTTTTGTCAGTGCGCCTGAAAAACAAGGCGGTACTGGTGCAGTTCTGGTTCTGCTAAAACGTGCAGAAAAGAATCCAAAGTTTAAACAGTAACCGGTTTTCGCCTCAAAACAAGGCATTGTAAAAGTTTTCTGCTACAATGCCGTCCTTGTTCATTCTCAGTTTAAGTGAATACGTCATATGACTATGCAGCAATCCTACGCAAACATTCTTACTGCCGTTGGCGAAGATCTCAATCGCCCTGGTCTCAAAGATACGCCTGTGCGTGCTGCCAAAGCATTTTCATATTTAACCTCGGGTTATAGTCAGACACTTGAAGAAGTCACCAACAAAGCGGTCTTTCCTTCCGACAACCGTGAAATGGTGCTGGTCAAAAACATCGAATTCTATTCCTTATGTGAACATCATTTATTACCATTTTATGGCCGTGTCCATATCGCCTATTTACCAGAAGGTCATGTCTTGGGCCTGTCCAAATTTGCCCGTATTACTGAAATGTTTGCGCGTCGTTTGCAAATCCAGGAAAACTTGACCCAGCAAATTGCAGAAGCAGTGGCGGAAATCACCAAAGCACGTGGTGTCGCCGTGATGATTGATTCTGCACATATGTGCATGATGATGCGTGGTGTGGGCAAACAGGAATCGACCACACGTACAGTCTCTTTTATTGGTGATTTTAAAACTGATAAAGAAACCCGCCGTGAGTTTTTAAGTGCAGTTCCAGAAAGCTACTAAGCCTTAAAAAAAACAGTTACTTAAAGCCTCGATCATTCGGGGTTTTTTTAATTTCTTATAAACTGCTCTGGTCAGAGAATATCGATATCACAGCTGCTGTTGACCAAATTTGCATTCGTTATACTTGAAGCTAAACAATTGCTGCTTATCTTTGCAACAAGCCTACATTTAGATACATGATAAAGTTTTAATCCAGTTAGTCCTCGCTTAAAGTAAATTGACGTTGATATACAGCAAACAGCTTTATATCTTTCTGCTTGATTTTTAATGACAAGGAAAATGACCATGGCGAATAGCAAAAACAATCAGGACAAAGACAGCAAGAAATCTGCAAAAACTGCTAAAAAGACGCAAGATGAAAAACTGAAGAAGTCGAACAAAAGCAGTGACAAGGACAGCGATCGCAAAGTCAGCAAAAAAGCTGAAAGTGCTAAATCTAAAGCAGCATCTTCTAAAAAAGAGAATGCCAGTAAAGATGAAAAAGTAAAGGCGAAGAAAAGTGCGAGTTCTAAAGGCAGCGATAAAGCCAAAGACCTGAAAACATCTTCAGCGAAAAAACCGGCTAAAGCGAAAAGCAGCAATAAGAGCAAAGATGAAGACAGCAAGACGAAAAAATCTTCTTCAAAAAAATCAGCACCGGCCAAAAAGCAGTCAAGCACTTCGTCCAAGAGCAAGTCTGATAAAGCCAAAACCTCGAAGACCAGTTCGAAAAAGTCAAAGTAAAATCCAAGCCCCATGACTGGGGCTTTTCTTGATCCTGATCTCGGGTGAGTAGATCAGTAGAATTATTTTATATTTTTTAGTGTGTTCTTTATTGAGTGATACCGACCCTTCTAAATATAAGGCAAAGATATGAGTCCAGCAGCCAAAAATCCGCCGCCAAAACGTCAGTCACGGGTGGTGTCGAATAGTTTTGATTATTCTCTGGACTTCGAAAAGATTAATTTTCGCAAACGGCCCGAGTTGTACCGAATTGGCCGAGGAGAACAAGGCGTATTATTGGTGGAGCCTTATAAATCTGAAATTCTGCCGCACTGGCGCTTTGCGGATGAAGAAAAAGCCCAAGCCAGCAGTGACAAAATTTATCAGCTATTCCTAGCTTATTTAAAACAAGATGATTTTATCGGTGCGGACATGGCACGCAAGTTTTTACAGATGGGTTATACCCGTGCCCGCCGTTACGCCAACCATAAAGGTGGTAAAAAATATGATGGGCCGGTTCCGGAAGATAAGAAAGGCTTAAGCGGCGCACATGGCCGTTCAGAATTGCCACGCAGCCACGAAGATCCGGTCAAAGCAGCGGCCGCCAACATTTTTAAACAAAAATGGAATGATGCGAAAAACCATCCAGACTATATTCAGCAAAAGCGAAAATTTCAGGAATTTATCCAGCAACATACGGCAGAGGAATAAAACTTTTAAGCTAGCTGGATCATTGCTGCCCTACCGGATTTGAGGGCGACTGTGCCATATAGACCCGGTTACGACCGGTATTTTTCGCCATATACAGTGCGGCATCCGCAGCATCTAAAAATCGCTGATAATCCGGATGCCCGTCATAGAGCGTACATCCAATACTGATCGTGATTTTAAACTGTTGTCCTTGCGCGGTTTTAATCATGCCATTTTCAACATATTTACGAATACTTTCGGCAATACTTAAGGCACGTTGTTTATCTGTGTCGACCAGCAACAATAAGAATTCTTCCCCACCGACCCGGAAGGCATAATCACTGCCCTGACTGTATTTTTGCAGCGCTTCGGCAATAAATTTAAGTGCCAGATCACCTGCGGCATGTCCAAATTTATCATTGATACTTTTAAAGAAATCGGCATCCATCGCAAGTAAAGACAAAGGTGTATGATTTTTACGGGAAAAAGTGATTTCACGGGAAATCACCGTATTTAAATAACGGCGATTTAACAACTGGGTCAATGAATCATTGCCTGATTCAATATATTCCGCAACCTGAAATAACTGATCGACCAGCAGTTGAATTTCACGGTTTAAGTCACGGATTTGTTGAATCAGCCCCAAGACATTATTTTTATCCGTACAATCCATGATGGTCTGATTAATTGCATCAATCTGATAAATCCGCTCAATGATTAAATCGACCTGGTCCGAACCGGTAAAAGCATAAGAGGCTTTATGGATAAACCATAAACCGAACTCGGATTTGGACAACATCGGATGCTTTAAATTGTCAGGGCTCGAAAAGACCTTGAACATCAGTTCATTTTCCCAGTCCAGCAATGAGCTGCGCTGTTTGTCTTTTTGTACCGCCACATCCTGCATGGCTGAAAAAACACGGTAACTGTGTTTGATTTCCTGATTCACGGCTGTTTTGGCTTCATAAGAACGGCACATGATTTCTGTGGCAAAGCCCATGATTTGCACAATATAACTGCAGGCGGTCAACATGCTGTTTTGAGAAGATGCTTGCAACAGTTCAAAAACCTTGCGTTCAATTTCGCGAACACCACGCATGATTAACCAAGAAGGTATACCGACCCGGGCATGTACATGTCCAACCATCGCCTGCTTTTGTACGGCTTGCGCATAACTCTTGTTGATCGGTACGCTAAAACTTTCTGACAGCCATTGAATCAGGGTATTACGCAAACGCTGCTGAACCATCTGGTCGGTCAGGAACTGGGCCGATTCTTTTTCTAAGAGCATATTCTTATAGAATTCTTCGACCAGAATAACAGAATGTTCCTGAACAAAATGAAATGCATGCAATAGATCATCTGCTGAATAATTCTGACAGATCTGCCTCCATTGTTCGGCCAGCATTGCCATGCATTCATTATTCATACGCCCCATTCCCCAAAACACTGCAATTTGCACTAACATTATGTGACAAATATAACAAAATTCGGGTGCATTAACTAAAATATCGACAAGATTATTCCAATTATACTGATCGATGATTCACAGGAAAAGTTTCGTAAACTAGCCCTTAAAATATGTAAGCCGTTTAAAAATAACGGATCAGGCCCAAACTCCATTGATCCCAGTCTTTCGCCTGTTGTTGCTGATATTCCCAAGACAATCGAACCGCATTCTGTGCAGTAAAGGCATATTGCAATTGGGTATTTAGCTTCAGATGCCAGCGATGCGAATCTTCCCAATAAGGCAGTTCCACTTGCACCAGACTGTTGATCTGATCAGTCCAGATATTCTGGCAGCCCAAAGTTGGCCCTGCTCCTACGCGCCAACCCTGATCGAGCGCCTTGCCCGCCTGAACGTGAGTTTGCATTTGTGCATAGCACAAATGTTCGCGGCTCGCATTTGCCCAGCTATAGCCCGCTTGGGTCTTAAAACCGGCGACGCCATGCTGTTGCTCTTCGCTAAACTGGCCATGACGGTCTAAGGCTTCCTGTGTCCAGCCCAGATTAAAACCCCAAGATAAGGGCGTATTAAATGGATTAATCGGGTTATAGGAATTGACGGCCAGTAAATCCAGATGTTCCAGTTTGAGTTCACTATTACGATATTGTAATGCCCCATCCAGAAACAGCAGTTGTGTGCCGGTACGCAAACCACCCTGTGGATCGATTAAATCATGATAGGCATGCCGATGCCCAAGCTGAACAAAGGATTCACCCTGAACCTGTCCGGCCTCAAAACTGATATTTCGTGCATGATGACTTTGTACTGGATCTGTTTTCGGACGCTCAGGTGCTTGACGCTGTTTCTCGATAGCCAGCTGACTTCTTAAGCCCAATAACTTGCGAAAACGTGGCTGGGCAAAGGACTCATCTACTTTCTGTCTGAGAAAATCCAGATATAGATGATCATAGGCCATTTCCAGCACTTTGGCCTGATCCTCTGCCGGATAAGTTTGCAACATTGAAGGCATGGTACCTGTTTCTGCATAAGCCAGCTGATGAGCCTTTTTTGCCAAAGCTTTGCCATGCTGTCTAGATTGAGCCAGCAACTGTGTTTCCAGGGCAGGACGATAAACTTTCTGTTTGATCAAGCCCTGCTGTTCTACCACTTTCAAGGTTTCGATCGGAATGGCAGTCGAATTAAACTGTTTTTGTAAATTTAACTCAGGACGCACCAGATCAAATAACCCCAGCAAGCGATAAGCACAATTATCATTGATAAAATAATAAGGGAAACTCACCTTTTGCATTTCCCAAAGATGCTGCACCAGAAACCGGGTCTCTTGCGGCGTTAAATTTAATTCATATTCCCATAAATCCCGGCTTTCAAAGTCGCCATATTCTTTGACCTTGCGATAATACGGCATCAGGGAATATTCACCCGGATATTGTCCGGTCAGCCCTTTCCAGGCAAATGACCAATTGTCATTGCTATCGACGGTTGCGGCATAGTTGACGGCATAGGAAATCAGGTTGAGCTGCTGTTGATCTTTGGGATCTAGACGCAACAAGGTATGCCCGAACATCGAACTGGGATTGCCCATAAAATCTGTGGCATAAATCAGCGTGGCCTGATAGGGCTTGACCTCAGCAATCCATTGATCAAAATCCGGACAACTCACTTCAGGCAATTGCTGTTCGGAAATATCCAGCTGCTGCATTAACCAGCTGCTTCGGGCCGGAAACTTACAACGGATGGACTGATTCGGTTCTGTACTGCCAAATAAGGCCTGAATATTATGCTGTATTTCTTTTTTGAGATCAGTCTTTCCCTGCTCTGTCAGAAAATAGCCTGAATAATCGACCTCGCTGTGGCCTTTAGAATTGGCATACATCAGACGCTGCCAGGTGGTGCTCTGATCCAGACGTTTGCTTTTGGCCTGATCGAGATAATGCTGGATATCTGGATTAATTTCGTTTGCAAAACTTAAGGGACTGAAGGCCAGACCCAACATGAAGAACGCATATTTCATTCAGTTAACTTATTCTCGTCAATTTCTTTGAGTCATAAGAAAAACCCTGCCAGAGCAGCAGGGTTTTCAAAGTGCGGATCAGATGTAAGATTTCAATACTTCATCTTTGGCCATCACTGTTTGTAATGAACTCAGAACTTGAAGGGTATTCTGGTTTTGTTCGGAATAGATTTCAGCAAAATTCTGCTTGGAAATGTTAAAAAAATGGCCTTTGTCTTCAGATTTGATATTCAGAAGTTCGGCCAGAACATTCAGGCTTTCACCTTCGCCCACTGCCATATCACGCGCCAGTGCTTCAGCATTTTCATTGGTAAAAGTCACCACTTGAGCGGTGACTGTTCCACCCTGGCTACAACCCAAAGTACCAAACGTGATCCCGAGCCATTGATTCGTGAAAAGAACGTTGGTGGTACCTGCTAAAAGTTTAGGAATAATACCAGTCTGACCGGCCCACACCTGACTTCCGATACCACAGCCGACATCTCGGTCAGCCATCGCCATACTTGAACCAGTCGCTAATACTGCCGCCAGCATAATTTTTTTCAACATACTTATTCTCCAGTTATTCTCATGCAATCTTTGTTATTACTCTCATTATGTAATTTGACTTACACACTCAGCAGAGTAGCGATAAGTCAGGTTTGGCGCAATCGAAAAAATGCATGCTTTACATAAACATAACCTGAATAATTCCATTACTCTTTCAGCGTCCAGTCGCCATGTAAATTGCGCTGCCCTAAAATCTTCAGTACCAAGACCAGACTCAGCAATAACAACAAATACCAGGACCCGAGTTTGCCCCAGCCCACCATATGCCATTGTTCAATCTGACTTGGATAGAGCCAGATCTGATAAAAGGTACTGATGTTCTCGGCAATCCAGATGATAAAGGCCAGCAGCAGCAAGATCGGTAACATTGGCAACTGAAAAGCGTGCTGATTCAACTGAAAACGAATTTTAGTTTTCCAGAACATCAGCACGCTCCAGACAAATAAAAGCATGCGATAGTCAGGAATAAAAAACTTGCTCATAAAGTTGATATAAGACAACACCGCCAGCAGCAACATATGGCGAAAGCCTGGCAACTTTTCAAATGAGACCTGATATAAACGCAAGGAACGCGCAAAAAAACTGCCGACCGCAGAATACATAAAACCGGCAAATAAAGGCACGGTCATAATTTTAAAGATTGCCGGTTGTGGATAATACCAGGAGGCAATCGCAGGATGGGTCAGAAAGATTTCCATCACCATGGCCATGAGATGAAACAGCGCAATCACTTTGGCTTCGGCCCAGGATTCCAGTTTGGTATAAAGCAGCAGCACCTGAATGAGCAGGGCAAAAAATAACAGATAGTCATAACGGTAAAAACCGTAAAACAGATCACTGCCCATGGCAGCAGTGAGTGCAAACGCCAGCAGGAGTAGAATCCCAAATAAGGCAGCCGAAGCTGCCTTATAGGTAAATTCAAACCCTGATTTGAATAGATCGATCAAGGTTTAAATCCTAAAGATATTTAGCACTATACTCATGTACGGTATCAATAAAGGCTTTTGGATTGGCTGGATCGACCCACTGGGTAATGCCGTGGCCGAGGTTTGCTACATAACCGGTTTTTTCACCATTGGCATAAGCATCATCCAGCATGGCTTTGGTCGCCTTAATAATAGTTTCCGATGAACCATATAAGGTCGCAGGGTCGAGGTTACCCTGAAGCGCAGCACGACCCGCAACGGTTTGACGTGCTACATCCAGTGGTGTGGTCCAGTCCAGACCAAAGGCATCTGCGCCTGTAGCGATCATCGGTTCCAACCACTGACCGCCACCTTTGGTAAACAGAATTACTGGAATCTTGCGGCCATCTTTTTCACGGTGCAAGCCAGTAACAATCTTCTTCATATAGTTGAGCGAGAATTCAATATATTCACGATGTGCCAGTGCGCCGCCCCAACTATCAAAAATCTGTACCGCTTGTGCACCTGCATCAATCTGCGCATTCAGATAATCAATCACGGCATCGGCTAGACGTTCCAGCAAAGCATGCAGCACTTCAGGCTGTGCATACATCATATTTTTGGTGAAGCGGAAATCTTTGCTTGAACCGCCTTCTACCATATAAGTCGCCAAGGTCCACGGACTGCCAGAGAAACCGATCAGAGGAACCTGGCCACCCAAGGCCGAACGAATGGTCGACACTGCATTCATCACATAATCCAGATCCGATTTTGCATTAAAGGCCGGCAGATTTGCGACATCCTGCTCGGTACGGACAGTTTTATGAAATTTAGGCCCTTCACCCACTTCAAAATACAATCCTAAACCTAAAGCATCAGGCACTGTCAAAATGTCAGAGAACAAAATCGCGGCGTCCAGATCATAACGGCGTAAAGGCTGTAAGGTCACTTCACAGGCCAGTTCAGTATTTTTGCAAAGAGAAAGGAAATCTCCTGCCTGAGCACGCGTTGCGCGATATTCTGGTAAATAACGGCCCGCCTGACGCATCATCCATACCGGAGTGGCATCTACAGGTTCACGCAACAAGGCGCGCAGAAAACGATCATTTTTTAAGGTCGTCATTTACTTTCCTATCTATCTTTGATATTCGCCATATCATAACAAAAAGGTTGTATTTTTAATAACTTCTGCTGACTTTAAAAACCGATCAGCTTAAGCGACCAAATGTGATGTTTTACACAAAACAACTACTGCATCTCCACATTTTTTCTGTAATACTTATAGTGTTTTTTCACATTTTTAAAGAAATAATTTTAAGGTTGATTTACATGTTCGTTCGCACAATGCTCGCTGTGAGTTTAGGTTGCATTTTCGCAGGTACTGTTTTTGCTGCGTCTACTGCTGAACAACCATTGAACCCGCAAGTTGTTACCGATGTTTCAGTCCAGGATCCAATTGATCCACTCGCGACTGAAGCTTCAGCCGCCCAAGCACCGGCTGAAGCCAAAATTACGGCGCAAGAACAACAAGACTTAAATCAGGCCTCTGAAGCACTGAATGAGCTACAAGATACCGAAGACCAATCTGCTGATATTGGTGCAGCGCCAAATACCAAGGCCCCGACGAACTCTGCTGCGACCAAAGCTTCGTGGACTTTAGACGGCTTAAACAATGCCCAGTGGTATGAAAACATTGGTGCAGGTCAATTTCCGGTCTACGCACGTGCACATGTCATGCTCAACAATGCCCACGCTTCACCGGGTGCGATTGATGGTACCAGCGGCAAGAACACACTGAAAGCAATTGCCTCTTTCCAGCAAATGAATGGCATCAAGCCAAATGGCGTACTGACGCAGGAAACCTGGGACAAACTGGTGGCACGTCAGGGTTCCAAGCCGACCTTTGTAGAGTACACCATTACTGAAAAAGATCTGGCAGGACCATTTGCCAAATCGATTCCTTCAGATTATGCGCTACAGGCGAAAATGAAAGGTTTGTACTACACCAGCGCATCTGAAATGCTCAGTGAAAAGTTCCATATGGATGAAAACTTCCTGAAGAAGTTGAATCCAGGTGCTAATTTTAACAAAGTCGGCCAAAAGATTCTGGTGACCAATGTTCGTAATGAGCTACCAGAAGGTATTCACTTGATTGTTGCACATAAAGGTGCCAAACAACTGTACTTATTTAACAGTAAAAATCAAATGATCGGCTCATTCCCTGCCAGTATCGGCAATACCAGTACGCCTTCACCAACGGGTACTTATAAAATCACCGGCGTTGCACCAAATCCTTGGTATAGCTACTCGCCAAGTAACTTTGTTCAAGGTAAAAACACCAAACCACTGTCTCTACCACCAGGTCCAAACGGCCCGGTCGGTAATGTCTGGATTGGTCTCAACAAAAAATCATTTGGTATTCACGGCACACCGAATCCGTCCATGATTTCTAAATCCTATTCACACGGTTGTATCCGTCTGACCAACTGGGATGCCAATGATCTTGGCCGTAAAGTCAAATCTGGCGTAACTGTTCGTTTCTTAGAATAATGATCCGTAAAATGCTTTGAATAAAATGGCCCGCTTTTCAGTGGGCTTTTTTATGACTTGATTTTAAGCTGACATATCGTTGCAAAAATGCAATGATATGTCGCCTATTTGAGATTTTTTTGAGCTTAAAACAACAGTATGATGATCTCAAGTTGAAAATAAGATCGAGATGAAATCATGAAGGCTTTTCTACATCCTAGCGAAAATCGTGGTCATGTAAAAATGGGCTGGCTGGAGTCTAAGCACAGCTTCTCATTTGGTAACTGGTATGATCCCAAGTATATGGGGATCAGTGCCTTACGTGTTATTAATGATGATTTAATCGATGGGCATCAGGGTTTTGGAACCCATCCCCATGACAATATGGAAATCCTGACCTGCGTACTGAAAGGCACCATTACTCATCAGGACAGCATGGGCAATCATGGCGGTATTGCTGCGGGTGAATGGCAGCTCATGAGTGCCGGAACAGGTATTCGCCATAGTGAAATGAATCAGGGCGATGAGCGGGTACATTTACTGCAAATCTGGATTATTCCCAATGAACAGGATGCCAAACCGAATTATCAGCAAATTCGTCTGGATCCGCATGAGCAGCCTAACCATTGGCATTTAATTTGTGGACCGAATGGCAATGCGCCGATGCATATTCGTCAGAATGCTGAAGTCAAAACTGCGGTAATTCAGCAAGGTCAAAGTTTGCAAGTGCAGGCCACCCAGCAGATCAATTATATTCATGTAGTTTCTGGCACTGTGCAGATTGCAGAACATAGAGTTGAGGCGGGTGGTGCAATTGCTTTTCTGGATGACTCAGCGATTCAAGCCATCGATGATGCGCAAGTGATCTGGTTTGATTTACCAGAAGTGCCTCACTAAGTTTTAAGGCTCTCACCCATCATGGCTATTAATCACTTTGATGAATAGCCATTTTTTATGAATCGAGAATAAAAGCAGACAGAAGCTTTATCAGAAGATAATTTTTTAAAAACAGCTATAAAAATCACACCAATTCACATCAGTTTTTTACTTAAAATTCTGGCATTTCAGGCGAAGATGAAGCTGATTCATTTCTATTGAATGAACGCATCGCGAATGGCTGATCTGGTCATGGTCTTATATGGGATTCAACGTCTATCCAGCTTTGTATTGATTTTAAATAAACCAAAGAGCAACGCTTATGAACCAGATTTTAGAAATTCAGAATCACCAGCAACATGCTCTGCATTTTTTACTAGCGTTTTTAAAACAACAAAACTATCAGTTCACAGCCATTACCCCGTTGTCGCATCAACGGATTTTAGATCGTAAAAGAAACGAGAAAAATCAGGAAATAACCCTGCAGGATATATTTGGCTGGAATCTGGAATTTAGCAAAACCGATCTTGATCCGGTTCTTTTTTCCTTGCTGGCAAAACAGCAACTTCTACAGGTTCAGGATGAGCAATACACCAGTCTGGTCAGAGTCGCTTCACTGGAAGGTGAACTCTTTATTCACTCTTCCTTTCCGACCACACAACAGGATGCTGTTTTTTTTGGTCCCGATACTTATCGCTTTGTCTATCATCTCAAGCAATATCTAGCCACCGAACCTCGCCCTTTCAAACGGGCTGCTGAAATATGCTGTGGCACCTCTGCTGCTGCCATCAGTATCGCCAAATACTTTCCGGATCATGAGGAAATCTTTGTAGCAGATCTAAACCCCAAAGCCTTGCTCTATAGTCAGCTCAACATTGATTTTTCGGGTTTTGCTTCAATCTCTCCTGTACAGAGCAATTTATTTTCCAATCTTGAAGGTCAGTTTGACCTGATTTTTGCCAATCCACCTTATTTAATTGATCCTGAGCAACGGCAATATCGACACGGAGGTAATGAGCTCGATGGCAATGAATTATCTTTTAAAATTATAAAACAAGGCCTGCAAAGGCTAAATTCAGGCGGCCGTTTATTTTTATATACCGGCGCTACCATCACACGAAATGGCAATCGATTTTTACAGTATCTGCAAGACCTGATGCAGCAGCATCAAAATATTCACTGGTCTTATGAGGAAATTGATCCGGATATTTTTGGTGAAGAATTAGAGCAACCTGCTTATCAGCATGTGGAAAGAATTGCTCTGGCTCTGATTAAGATTGAAGTATGCGATTGAAGAATATCTGTTTATAAATTATCGACTTTTTAAATATCGAACCTCTTTAAGATCCGTTTATTTTAAATCATTCTGTAAAATTCATCAGCAATAAAAAACCCCAATCTTTCGATTGGGGTTTTTAAAATTTGGCGGAAGCGGTGAGATTCGAACTCACGGAGGACTCACACCCTCGTCGGTTTTCAAGACCGGTGCATTAAACCGCTCTGCCACGCTTCCATGGGCGCAATAATACGGCGCTTTTATGTAACTGACAAGTGAAAGTTACAGTGAATCTGATTAACTGCATATAGTTTCATCAAATCCCTACAATTTGGCGGCCAATTCGGCTCCTTCACGAATGGCACGCTTGGCATCCAGCTCGGCAGCCAGTTTAGCCCCACCAATAATATGATATTGTGCCAAGGTATTTTCCCCGGCAAGTGGCATCAAATCTTTTACCGACTCCTGTCCTGCACACACCACAATACTATCCACACGCAATAATTGAGCGTGGCCATCCACCTCAATCCATAAGCCTTCATCGGTAACAGATTTATATTGCACACCGCGCAACATGCGCACCGCGTGTTTTTTTAATTGGGCACGATGTACCCAGCCTGAAGTCTTGCCTAGGCCTGCGCCAAGCGGTGTCTTTTTACGTTGTAATAAATAAATTTCACGAATAGGTGCTTCAATTTCTGCACCTTGCATGCCGCCTTCACTGACATAATTTGGATTCGGGTCTACACCCCATTCACGTTTCCATTCATTCACAGGTTGCGGCTGTACCTGATGCGGCGGCTTTAACAAAAACTCGGACACATCAAAACCAATACCGCCTGCACCAATGACTGCAACACGATCTCCGACTGGCGCACCGCGTAGTACTTCTGCATAAGACAAGACTTGCGGTGCCTGACTGCCTTCGATCTTAAGCGCTCGCGGCACGACACCAGTCGCGACAATGACTTCATCAAAACCTTCACGTTCCAGCTGTTCACGGTTCACTTGGGTATTTAATCGCACATCAACGCCGGTTTTTTCCAATTGGACTTTAAAATAACGAATCGTTTCGTGAAACTCTTCTTTCCCCGGAATGACTTTAGCCAGATTAAACTGTCCACCCACTTCATGACTGGCCTCAAACAGCGTCACATCATGCCCGCGACTGGCTGCGACTGTGGCCGCAGACAGCCCTGCAACACCACCACCGACCACTGCAATACTTTTGGCTTTTTTGGTTTTGACATAGACCAGTTCAGTTTCATAGCCGGCACGTGGATTGACCAGACAGGTTGCGCGCTGGTTTTTAAAGGTATGATCCAGACAGGCCTGATTACAGGCAATACAGGTATTGATTTCATCAACACGATTGGTCGCGGTTTTATTGACCCAGAAGGCATCTGCCAAGAATGGACGTGCCATCTGCACCATGTCTGCCTGGCCGGAAGCCAGAATTTCTTCAGCAGTATCTGGCATATTGATCCGGTTCGATGCAATGACCGGCACCGCCACGTGCTTTTTCACTTCAGCGGTATAATCGACAAAAGCTGCACGCGGTACAGAAGTCACAATGGTGGGAATACGTGCTTCATGCCAGCCAATACCGGTATTGAGTAAAGTAATCCCCGCCTTTTCCAAAGCTTTAGCCACGGTAATCACATCTTGCATGGTATTGCCATCATGTACCAGATCCAGAAGCGACAAACGGAAACAGATAATAAATTTTTCGCCAATTTCCTCACGAATCGCTTTGACAATTTCTACGGCAAAACGCATCCGGTTTTCGATCGGGCCACCCCAACGGTCAGCACGCTGATTGACATGCCGGCTTAAAAACTGATTCAGCAAATAGCCTTCAGAACCCATGATTTCTACGCCATCATAGCCGGCTTTTTTGGCAATACTGGCCGTTCTGACATAATCCTGAATGGTATTCAGAATCTGTTTATCTGACATTTCACGTGGTTTAAAGGGAGAAATCGGCGACTTGATCGGGCTGGCCGAGACCACAAAAGGCTGATAGCCATAACGTCCGGCATGCAGAATCTGCAACAGAATTTTGGCACCATGCTTATGCACTGCATGCGTCACCAAACGATGCGGCGCAATGTCCCCCAAAGTATTCATGGTACCGCCCGCCGGTAACAACCAGCCTTGACGGTTGGGCGATATTCCACCCGTAATCAGCAGACCTGCGCCACCCTTTGCACGCTCACCAAAATACGCAGCCAGTTTGGGATAATTATAAAAACGATCTTCTAGGCCAGTATGCATCGACCCCATCACCACCCGGTTCTTAATGGTGGTAAAACCCAAATGCAGTGGCTTTAAAATGTTGGCATAGCGCGTCGTAGTCATAACAAATCCCTGATTATATTTGGCTGAGCAAGTCATTCCCTTACTTTAACTGATTTTCAGTGGCTTTTTATGACCCGGAGTTCAGCATTTTCAGGCACAAATATCAATCTTTAGAAGAGGATCACTTTCTATTTGGCGGATTAATCCTGCCATTGTCGCGCGCTAGATTTCCATAATGCAATCACGCCCAATACTGTACCAATCGGAAAACTCAGGAGCATCAGGATGGCCATAATTCTGGATAAAGTCCGTCCTGAACCATTGCCCTGTTTGACTTTGATGCTGGCCTGTATATTAAAAAATACCAGGCCGCCTAAAAGCAGCAGCACCATACCTAAACTCAGCGTAGAAATACTGGCTTGCTGATATTCCAGATATAAAAATACCAGTGTACTAAAACCAATCAGACCGGCATAAATCCCATGCAACAGTGCCAGCGTTTCATTCTTGGTTTTAGGATTTAAATTAGGTAAGGGTGGGATATGAGTCGCCATGCATTTATTCCTGTTTTATCTGAGTTTTTAACTTTATTCGGCTGAATATAGCGAATTTTTAATTTTTTAGCAGGATTCTGCTCAAAATCGTGCAATTTATGATTATTTAAGCCTATTGAATATAGATTTTAAAACGAGTTTTTCTTTTCTAAAGCAAACCTAAATAAATTAATGATACAATTGAGACAATATGTATTTTTTCAGGCCACCAATTCTGGCGTGCCTATTTCATATCATTAGGATGAACAATGTCTGATAATGCAACTATCTTGCAGAATGTCCCAGTAGGTAAAAAAGTTGGTATTGCCTTCTCTGGTGGTCTAGATACTTCTGCTGCTCTTTTGTGGATGAAACAAAAAGGCGCTGAACCTTATGCTTACACAGCGAACTTGGGTCAGCCAGACGAAGACGATTACGATGCGATTCCAAAAAAAGCTGAAGCTTATGGCGCAGTAAAAGCACGCTTAATCGACTGCCGTTTACAGCTTGCATTAGAAGGTATTGCTGCAATTCAATGTGGCGCGTTCCACATTTCAACTGGCGGTGTTCCTTACTTTAATACGACTCCTCTTGGTCGTGCTGTTACAGGTACCATGCTTGTCACTGCCATGAAAGAAGATGACGTCAATATTTGGGGTGACGGTTCTACTTACAAAGGTAACGACATTGAACGTTTTTACCGTTATGGTTTGTTGACCAACCCTGCGCTTAAAATTTACAAGCCTTGGCTAGACCAAACCTTTATCGATGAGCTTGGCGGCCGTGCAGAAATGTCGCAGTTCCTGATCGACAACGGTTTTGACTATAAAATGTCAAAAGAAAAAGCCTACTCAACAGATTCAAACATGTTGGGTGCGACCCATGAAGCCAAAGATCTTGAATACCTGAATGCGGGCATCAAAATCGTGGATCCAATCATGGGCGTTGCCTTCTGGAAAGATGACGTAGAAGTTAAAGCTGAAGAAGTATCGATTACTTTTGAAGAAGGTTTCCCTGTTGCGATCAACGGTCAACGTATCGAAGATCCAGTTGAATTCATTCTTGAAGCAAACCGTATCGGTGGCCGTCATGGTCTAGGTATGTCGGATCAAATCGAAAACCGTATTATCGAAGCAAAATCTCGCGGTATTTATGAAGCTCCGGGTATGGCGCTGCTTCATATTGCTTATGAGCGTCTTGTGACCGGTATTCATAACGAAGATACCATCGAACAATACCGCATCAACGGTTTACGTTTAGGCCGTTTGTTGTACCAAGGCCGCTGGTTCGATTCTCAAGCGCTGATGTTGCGTGAAACTTCACAGCGTTGGGTGGCTAAAGCCGTGACCGGTACTGTGACTTTAGAACTGCGTCGTGGTAATGATTACACCATCATGAACACTGAGTCGCCTAACCTGACCTATGAAGCTGAGCGCTTGACCATGGAGAAAGGTGATTCTATGTTCTCTCCAATGGATCGTATTGGTCAGTTGACCATGCGTAATCTGGACATTACCGATACCCGCGCAAAACTTGGCATCTATACAGAAACTGGTTTGCTTGCAGTGGGTACAGCATCTGCAGTGCCACAACTGAAAGACAAAAACTAAGTTTTGTTTTTGTTAAAAAACCGCTCTTGATGAGCGGTTTTTTTATGGATAGTTGTTCTTGATGTTTAAAGCATCGAGCCATTGGCGGTATCTGAGTTGACGGAACGAAGTGATTGATAATAAATCTGATTGCGCCCAAGCTGCTTGGCACGATACAGCGCCTGATCTGCAATTCCCAATAATATATCTTTATCAGTATCTGTTTCACCACGATAGACGGTAATGCCTAAACTGATGGTAATATGTTTCGCAACCAAAGATTTTTCATGGGGAATTTCCAGACGGTCAATCGCCTTGAAAATATTTGAAGCTACGGCATAAGCACCATGTGCATCTGTTTCTGGCAATAACACAACAAACTCTTCCCCGCCATAACGCGCCACAAAGTCCATATGACGGATCGCATTCTTGATGGTTCTGGCAATGGTTGAAATAACATCATCGCCTTTCTGATGCCCATAAAAATCATTATAGTTTTTAAAAAAGTCCACATCGATAAACAGAATCGCCAAGGCAGTGTCTTCACGACGGGCCCGTTCAAAATACACTTCAAGCGTTTCATCGAAGGTTCTCCGATTGGAAATCTTGGTCAGTTCATCATACTGGCTTAAATGTAATAATTCGGTGGTATGAATACGCTGGATCTGCTCACTGATTCTGGCCCGGATACTGTATAAAAAAATCACACGCTCACGCGCGAAAATCATATGACTAATTACATAACCCAGTAAGCAACTCCCAATCAGAATTCGCCCAAAAACCAGCGGATTAAAGTCTATGGCCATGATTGATAATACAATAATGGTCGTTGCTGCAGCGACCAGTCCGGTGACCAGCATCTGTACAGGCTTAATACCGGTCAGGATATAACCCAGAATATAAATAATGGTGACGATTGCCATCGACTGATGTTGTAACGCTGGGGTTTTAACCAACATCGTGATACAGGAAATCGACACCAGCATCCAGAATACCAGCAGCATTGAAGCTTGCGGAAAAAAGCGCTTGATCTTGGGTAAACAGGAAAACATATAAAAGAGAATTAATGACATACCGCCATTCAGTAGCCCGAACATAGACAGCACAAAATCATGCACGAAATATTCTTTACTGATAATCCAGTAATCTGTGGGGATCATCACCACCAGAAAAATAAAATAAGCCAATACCCCACCCCAAACATATTTTTCGACATGTTTGCGGGCACGTTCCAGATTTTTTGTCCAGAATTCCTGTTCCAGATGTTGAGGGAAAACCGGGCCTACACGCTGACTTTGGCGTGTAATTAATTCTTCTATGTTTTCCTTGTCATCTTGTAATTTCGCTAAACTGTACTTGTATTCCATTGCAAGTATTTATGTAATTTTTTTAGTAATTTTAAAATAACATACTTTTTCAAATTAATTTATAGATATCCCTTATTTTGTAGCCCTTTCTCATTACCATTTTTGCTATAGATGGATTATCATTTGTTTTATTTGTTCGACTGAATTTGCCTTGAATACGATTACGATTCTCCAGCCAGATGATTGGCACGTTCACCTGCGTGATGGTTTAGCACTTCAACGTACTGTTCCCGATTTAGCCAGACAGTTTTCTCGCGCAATCTGTATGCCGAATCTGGTACCACCCGTTAAAACCGTTGAAGAGGCCAATGCCTATCGTGAACGCATCATGGCGCACGTACCTGAAGGGATAAATTTCGACCCGCGTATGGTGCTGTATTTCACAGACAACACCCCGGCAAGTGAAGTTAAAAAGATCAAAGAATCTGCGCATGTCAATGCCATCAAGCTCTATCCTGCGGGTGCAACCACCAATTCTGATAGTGGTGTCAGCGACATGAGCAAAGTGTATGGCGTAATTGAGCAGCTTGAAGAGCATCAGGTACCTTTATTGCTGCACGGTGAAGTGACACATAATCATGTCGATATTTTTGACCGTGAAAAGCGCTTCCTGGACGAAGTCCTCGCACCCTTGCTCAGACAGTTCCCTAAGCTGAAACTGGTGTTAGAGCACATTACTACCAGCGAAGCAGCAAACTTTGTGCTTGAGCAAGACCGTAATGTCGCTGCAACCATTACGCCGCAACATTTATTGTTCAACCGCAATGACATGCTGGTGGGTGGCATCAAGCCGCATTTCTACTGCTTGCCAATTTTAAAACGTCAAACCCATCAGCAAACCTTGCTGGAAGTGGCGACTAGTGGCAATCCTAAATTTTTCCTAGGCACCGACAGCGCACCACATTCAAAAAATGCAAAAGAAAATGCGTGTGGCTGTGCAGGATGTTATAGTGCGCCGACTGCCATTGAGCTGTATGCTCAGGCATTTGATCAAGTGGGTAAAATTGAACGTCTGGAAGGTTTTGCCAGCCACTTTGGTGCAGACTTCTATGGCCTGCCACGTAATACCAGTACCATTACACTGGTTAAAGAAGATCAAGTAATCCCTGAAAGTTTAGACTATTTGGATGGTGAACAGATTATTCCGCTCTATGCGGGTAAAACCATTCAATGGAGAAAAGTGTGACAAATGAAACGCTCCCAATCATTGGTCAACGTTTTCGTGGATTCTTACCTGTAGTTGTCGATGTCGAGACGGCAGGTTTTAATGCACAGACTGATGCATTGCTGGAAATTGCGGCCATTCCGATTGTTTATAATGAGGATGGCCACGGTCAATGACGTGCGCCGTCAGCAAAACTGTACCCATGCGGTTTTGGTGGGTCACAATGCACATTTCGATTTAGGTTTTGTTCAGGCAGCAATTGCCCGTACCGGCACCAAAAACCAGAACCCGTTCCATAGTTTTTCTGTGTTTGACACGGTGACCTTGAGTGCGGTGATGTTTGGTCAAACCGTACTGGCGAAATCCTGTATTCAGGCCGGGATCGATTTTGATGGCAAAGAAGCTCACTCTGCGTTATATGACACACAGAAGACGGCTGAACTGTTTTGCTATATTTTAAACAAACTCGCGCCTCACCTGCTTGACACTCTGGTGGCGGATCAATAAGATACCGCCATCTTCTAAACGTCCCTATCGTCTAGAGGCCTAGGACATCGCCCTTTCACGGCGGTAACCGGGGTTCGAATCCCCGTAGGGACGCCATATATTTTCCTCCCTTTTCATATTTTTATTTTTCAGCGACTTAAGCTGCTTAAATCTTACACATTTAAAGCCCAATTAATGCAAATAATTCTCATTACTATTGATTATAGCAATCAAGTTAATGATAATCGCTTTCATTATCTTTCAAAGATTTAACCTTCCCATGCGTTTTGCCTACTCTTCACTTTCACTTGCTATATTGGCAGCTTTGTTTCGCAGAAGAATCCAGTTATCAAGAATCTGTCCCCAATGAGGCAACACTTAAGTTCAACACGATTATTGTCGAAGCTCAGCAAGGAAATGAAGTTGGGAAAACGGTTTATAGCAAAGAAGATTTAGCAAAAACGCCGAATAGCTCAAAGAATATAACTGATTTTTTAAAGGTGAATCCGAATGTGCAGTTTAGCGAAATTTCTATCAATGGTGCTCAAACCTTCCAAAATAATTTTATTGTGAATGGCGTATCCAATAACCTATTAATTAACCCTGCTGATGGTCCAAGTAACTACAATACATTTAGCACTGGCTCTCAAGCGATGGCTGTCAATACAGACTTACTGTGTGATTTGGAAGTACTCGACAGCAATGTTTCTGCTGAATATGGTCAGTTTACCGGTGGCGTGGTCAATGCAAAGACCTGTGCACCACAAACTGAAATTAGAAAAATTCATTGTACTGTCACATATGATTACACAGAAAGTGACTGGGCTCGCTTTAATGCTGTTAGCCCATTAGAAGAAGAGCTCTTTGAAGAGCCGACTGAAGCCTATCAAAAGGAATATACCAAACAAGGTTTAAGTGCCAATATTTATGGCAAGCTTTCAGAGCAATGGGGGTTTAATAGTTATGCATCAAAACGTAAATCTATTATTCCTGTAATGAGTGGTTTTGATGACCCGAAAAAAATTGATCAAGAACGCAGTAATACCAACATTGGTTCAACCTTCTTCTATAACCCAAGCGAGACAGTGAAAGCTAAATTTGGATTTGATTATGCTTTACTTGACAGCTTGAATTATGCTGAAAGCCGTCGCAACTCAGCCAGTACGCTTGACACAGAAACGACAACAATGTTTTCAGAGTTAGAACACCACATAGGATCTGTAACATTAACGCATAAACTCAACTTCCAAAGTGCTGATAATGTCCGAAACTCAGAAAACAACTATGGTTTTATTTGGCATTATGCTGAAGGCAGTAAAGATTGGACCGACTCAAAAACCGTATCTGAAGGTACGCTTTTTGGTCAGCTAGAACAAAATCAAACTGCGCTCAACTACGACTTAAAAGCAGCCTTTGATCCATTCAAAATTGGTACGACTCAGCATAAGATTACAGCGGGTACAGGATACACTCATGCAGAAGTGGATTGGAAACGTGCCTCTGATGTATATATGTCAAATGTTTCAGCTGTCAATATGAAAAATTTAGCTAACAATACCTGTTTAGCTGATGATGCTTTATGCGATGCGACACCCACGATTCAAGGTTGGACAGGACAATATGTCGCTGCAGGTTCATTGTATAAAGCTGGACAATTCTCTGCTCAACAAGACCGCTTCAATGCTTTCCTTGAAGACAACATTCAATGGAACGATCAATTATCGACCCGAGTAGGTGTCCGTGCCGACTACGACTCTTTAAGCGGTAATTTCAATATTTCTCCACGTAGTTCCGTGTCTTATAAGCCCTTTGCGAATGACAAACTGCAATTTTTAGCAGGCTGGAATCGTTACTATGGTCAGCAAACATTAGGCACCGAACTCAACGATGGTATTGGTGAGTTGATGTATAAATTCTCACGTGAGAATCCGCAGGCGGACTGGGTCACATCTGCAACGAACTCAGCAAATGCCACACGTCGCTCTGACCTAGACACACCATTTAGTGATGAAACTGTTTTGGGTATCAACACCCAATTACATTCTTGGGATTTAGGTCTTAAGTGGGTGAATCGCAAATACCAAGATGAAATTTCACGTACCCACACCGATATCCCAAAAGATGGTTTCAACTTCTCTTATGAATATAGCAATGATGGTCATGGTGAAGCCGACATCTACACACTCACATTAAAAAATCGTGAAGCTTTGAAATTCGCTAGTACACAGCATTTCATTGCTTTTGGTTTTGACTATAGCGATGTATTCCGCAGTTATACCGATTATACCGACAAATTCATAACCGCAGATCAAGATGAACTCGTGTCCTATAACGGTAAAATTATGCATTGGTCAGAGCGTCCTGCACAAAACTTCAACCAACCATGGACTGCCCGTGTAAATTGGGATATTGCTTTCGATCACGCACCAGTAAAACTTTCAAACTTCTTTAGCTATAAAGACAGTTACGACGATATGATCACAGTGACCAGTAAAGATGACAAAGTAGAATATGAAGGTAATCTTCTTGATACTTATATTGCTTCTGAAATTAAACCTAAATTTATCTGGGATATGCGTACAACTTATGATTGGAAACTTTCAAAAGATTTACATGCAATCTTTGGTTTAACTATTAACAATGTAACTAACCGCACCAACACGTATACCACCAAATCAACAATCGCAAGCAAACCAAGAGTTATGACTGAAATCGGCCGCCAGTTTATCGCCGATGTCACTTTCAAATTCTAAGTTTTATAGAGAGCACTCCGGTGCTCTTTTTAATTTGCTTAGGCTATAATTAATGCAATTTCGTACTTTGTCTATGTGCCATGTTAAAAAAGATCTTACTGGTTTTACTGATTTTAGCTCCTTCACTGCTTTATCTTTATATCGTGAACCGTGAAGAGAAAGTAGAAACACCTGCCGAGCAGACTGCTCCTGCGCATAACCCGACAGAATACCAAACACCCGATCATTAAAATCTGGCTGTTTTAAACTCCTGCCAGCCGCGGGAGTTTCATTTTCCGCCTAAATGACGAGCAAATAAGCCCAATCATTCGACTTATTTAAGCCCTCAATAAAATTAATGCATTACTCCTGTTTAATGTTTGAACTTTTAGCGCTTTTTTATATAAAAGCCTTTTGACAAAAACCAATTGAGTCCTTAATATACGCATCACCTCGCAACGTCCCTATCGTCTAGAGGCCTAGGACATCGCCCTTTCACGGCGGTAACCGGGGTTCGAATCCCCGTAGGGACGCCATCTATTGATCGCATACGATCAAGCCTTATTCAAAATTATTATTAATACATTGCAGATTTGTAGTTTTTCACTACAATAACTCGCTTCATTCTTCTGATTTTTTTCAACTCCTATGCACTCATCTCCGAATGATGCTACGCATCAGGGCAATTCTGCGCCTTTAAAACGCGCTATGAGTACTCGACATCTGGTCATGATTTCGCTTGGTGGCGCAATCGGAACAGGCCTATTTTTAGGGTCGGGTGAAGTCATTGCACAAACGGGGCCTGTAGGTGCCATTATTGCTTATCTCCTGGGCGGCATTATCGCTTACATGGTTATGCTCTGTCTGGGCGAACTTGCTGTTCATATGCCAGAATCTGGTTCATTTGGTGCTTATGCCAAACGTTATATTGGACCGGGTACAGGCTATACCATCACCTGGTTATACTGGCTGACCTGGTCTGTCACTCTGGGAACCGAATTTACTGCAGCCGCCTTGCTGATGCAGGAATGGTTCCCGGATATTTCCATGTGGTTATGGACCATTATTTTTGGTGTCTTTGTATTTAGCTTAAATATGATTTCGACCAAATGGTTTGCCGAATCCGAATTCTGGTTGGCACTGGTGAAAGTAGTCACTGTTGTTGCCTTTATTGTTTTGGGCTTACTGGCCATCTTTGGTGTTTTGGGCTATCAGGGCTACGAAGCTGCGCCTCTATTTACCAACCTGACGGCCCAGGGCTGGTTCCCTGAAGGTCTATTCCCGATTTTTGCGACCATGCTGATCGTGAACTTTGCCTTTTCGGGTACAGAATTGATTGGGGTGGCTGCGTGTGAAACCGAAGATCCAGCGAAAAATGTCCCTAAAGCCATTAATACTGCAATTTTCCGCTTATTAATTTTCTTTGTGGGGACGATTATCGTGGTGACGGCCTTACTCCCACATCAGGAAGCTGGCTTGGCAGCTGAAGGTGTCAGTAGCAGTCCATTCGTAACAGTATTCCAGCACATCGGTATTCCTTATGCTGAAGACATCATCCGCTTTGTGATTATCACTGCGTTACTTTCTGCTGCCAACTCGGGCTTATTTGCCGCTTCTCGTATGATGTGGTCATTGTCCTACAGCAAACAGTTACCTGCCGTATTCTCAAGACTCAATGCTCGCGGTGTACCGTATATTGCAGTCATGGTGACCATGCTCGGTGCATTGCCAGGCCTGCTGTCTGAACAATTTGCGCCAGAAACCATCTTTACCAACCTACTGGGCATTGCGGCGTTTACCATGGTGGTGGTCTGGATGAGTATTTGTTTAAGTCAGTTCAACTTCCGCCGGCAGTGGTATAAACAGGGTCGCACGGTCAAAGAACTGGGCTTTGCAGCACCATTGTTTCCGATTGTGCCGATTTTAGGCTTCGTGTTCTGTTTTATTACCTGTGTCAGTATGGTCTTTGATCCATCAATGCGCATCAGCTTCTTTGGCTGTCTGCTGTTTATTGCAGCCTGCTATGCCAGTTATTATACGTTCTACCATAACAAGTCTTAAGCATCAGCTTTAAAAGAGCGACTTCGGTCGCTCTTTTTTGTCTATACTGATTGTATATTGAGCAGCTTCAATGGTGCGTCGATGAAAATTGTATTTATTCACGGCATGAACAAGCAACAGTATACGGCGCCTTCATTACGCCAACATTGGCTGCATCTTCTCAAAAGAGGCCTCAGAAATAACCCGCAACAGCAAGCCCGTTTTAGCTATTTAAAACGGCATATCCGTATCCCTTTTTATGGTGATTTACTCTCTCGACATCATTTGCATAATCTACTCAATGCCAGCACCTTAATGCCGCAGCAATGGCCGCATTTCCCTTTTCTACATCCGGCACAGCGGCAAGCCGTACCACCAACCAATCAGTGCAAATATCAAGTTTGTGATGTGCCCCAGTTAAATCCAGATAAGACACTCAACTTTGATCAAAAGCTGAATTTTATTACAGCATTAAGCAAAGATATTGCCTTGCGGGATTTTGCGGTACTCATTAATTATTTCCCCAGTTTACACGCCAGTTTTTTGCATAAGTTCCTGCTGGAAACCTATCTTTATTTGGCCAATCCGACTTTTATGCAGGAAGTTCATCGGCGCATTCATCATCAACTGCATAGCAGCAAACCACAGATTCTGGTGGCACATTCGCTGGGTAGCGTGATCGCCTATAATTATTTGCTTCAACATCCAGAACTGAATATCCAGCGTTTTATTACCCTCGGATCACCACTGGCATTTCGTGTCATTCAGGCGCATCTTCCGCAACCAATGATAAGACCTGCTGCAATTTCAGGCGATTGGATAAATTTCTATTCACATGATGATTTTCTCACCGCATTTCCACTCTCAGCAGCTTCATTTAATTTTCAGCCTGCCATTATCAATCAGGAAATTCGTACCTTTGTACAACGTCCACATGATATTGCGGGCTATTTACAGCATCCCCAAGTGTTAGCTGCCATGCTGGAATTGCTTAAAAATTCAGCTTAATTTAAGTCATTTTCCATTATTTCAACAATATTGTTTTAAATTTACGCACTCAATCCAGAAAATAAAAATTTTTATAGAAATGCGTTTGACACCCCCCTATTTTCACCCTATTATACGCCCACCTCTGAAACGTCCCTATCGTCTAGAGGCCTAGGACATCGCCCTTTCACGGCGGTAACCGGGGTTCGAATCCCCGTAGGGACGCCAATTTTCAGAAGTAAATTTTATTAAGTCCCTATCGTCTAGAGGCCTAGGACATCGCCCTTTCACGGCGGTAACCGGGGTTCGAATCCCCGTAGGGACGCCATTACTTCAAGCTAAAAGTAAAGGTTTTAAAATTTATCTTCTGTACTGTCCCTATCGTCTAGAGGCCTAGGACATCGCCCTTTCACGGCGGTAACCGGGGTTCGAATCCCCGTAGGGACGCCATATTCGAGATGGCAACATCTCAACAAAAAAGCCCGAGCATTGCGATTCGGGCTTTTTTGCATTCTGAATATTTAAATATAATTTTTTACCACTCATTAAAATATGCTATTAGTTGCATAGGCTGCCATGTAATTCATATTTTACAATTTGCATTCTTTTAACATTTCTATTCATATAAATATCCGTTCATTTTCATTTAAAGCAATACACCAATAAATTAGAACAAAAATTCAACATCTAGACGTCAAGTCGCACGTTAAGGTAACTGAAGAGATATCTGCAAGGATCAGATTATGTTCGTCAGCACAGAGTTAAGTTTGCCTTTATCGCCAAATAATAATCATAATTATCAATTTAAAAGCTTTAAGGATTGGGTCGACTTTTTTCAAGATACTGAAATCTCGACGAATACCAAAACCGAACAAGCTGAATCTTATTTGAGTGATCTGATTAAAAAACTGAATATAGAAACACTTGAATGGCTGGATCAACCGGCACAAGTTGAACAGCATCTTTTAGAACAACATCATCAAATTTGTGCCAAGTTTCAGGCTTATCTGGGACGGCGTAAACAGCATCAGGCCCGGGAGTATTTCCCAACGGTTTCACATGCTTTCGAATTTCTGTCCAAGGTTGCACCGGTTAAACTGGTCGATGGTTCTTGGTTATATTCCACCGTACATAACTGCAATCAACCCGAGCTGAAAGATTTGATCTATATCTATCTGGAAGAACTGGGTCTGGGACATCCACGTGCCAATCATGTCACCATGTATCAGCACCTGTTAAGTCACTATGAGCTGAACAGTTATGCCGAACAACTGGATGCCAGTTATTATGAGCAGGCCGCGGTACAGTTAGCACTGGCTTATGCGCCGGCCAAATACTTGCCTCTGGTGATTGGTTTTAATCTCGGCTATGAACAGTTGCCGCTGCATCTGCTCATTACCAATTACGAATTGGCTGAACTCGGGATTGATCCCCATTATTTCAATGTGCATATTACGATTGATAATGCCCACAATGGCCATGCACAAAAATCCCTGCAAGCCTTTATCCAGCATTATGAGAATGCGGAAGATCCAGAGACCTATCTTGATTTGATCAAGCAAGGCTATCTGCTCAATGACATCGGTAAAAGTTCTTCCCAGATTGTGAAAGAGCTGGATATTGAGCGCATGGCCTTAAAAGTATTCCAGAACAAGGCACTGATTGGCCAATATATTCATAATCAGAAATGTCAGTTTAGTGGCAAGACTATCAATGACTGGTTATCTGATTCGGCACAAATTTTCAAGTTCCTGAATGTACTGATTGAGAAAGGCTGGATTATTAAAGATGCTCCTGTTGAACAGAGCCGTTTCTGGAAAATGATTGATCATCCTGAAGGTAAAATGTTTGGTGTGTTTAATGCGACTGAAAAACAGATCATTAAAGACTGGATTCAGGGGGCAACTTTAGCAACTCGGCTGTCTTCACGTAGCGCAGCGCCGTCTCAGGCGAAAGTTGAACCTGCTTTAAGCCGTATGGATCAACAGCGTTTAAATCAGTTAAAAAATCGCTTTATGCGCTGTGAAGGTGCGGAACAGAAAATTGACTTGCTGATTCCCTATACTTCACCGCATATGCATCATACTGAAGTGGGTTTATGGGCCACTCGTCAACTGGGACAGTTATTATTTCCTTTCCAGACCCAGGCGATGCATTATTCTTAACTATATGATGAATAAAAAACCGGGCATTCTAATTGCCCGGTTTTTTTATGCTTAGATGATAAATTTAAGCCGATTTACGCGAATTCAACTGCCCTTTAATTACGGCTTTAACATTGCCTTTGAGGTAGTTCAAAAAGACTTTTAACGGTGACAGTTTTGGATTCGGCTGTTTGCCTTTGGCAATTTCCTTAAACTGCGCGGCATACCAGATAATTTCCATAATCGCCATTTTGTCAACCAGCGGAATACCGGTTTTAATTTTCTCAACCGCATAACGTACATCTTGCCCTGCAATCAAACGATCACCCAGATCCGGCTCTACCGCAAAAGGTCGGGCGATGCCAACAAAATCACACGCACCACTGTCGAGTGCAGCATTCATGCCGTCGACGGTTCTAAAGCCACCAGTCACCATGATATGGCAATTGACTTCCTGACGGATCTTTTCGGCAAAATCGAGGAAATAGGCTTCACGGGCAATGGTTGAAGCTTTGCGTTTGTCTTCTTTTACACCAGCCATGGCAGGCGCTTCATAACTACCGCCGGATACTTCAATGATATCAATCCCGGCTGCATCCATCGCCTTAAAGACATAGATCACATCTTCTTCACTCATACCACCGCGCTGAAAGTCAGCGGAATTCAGTTTGACTGAAATAATGAAATTTTCTGAGCTTGCAGCACGGACAGCCTGATAGGTTTCCAGCAGAAAACGGGTACGGTTTTCAATACTGCCACCCCATTGATCCTGACGCTTATTGGTCAGCGGTGACAGAAACTGGCTAATCAGATAACCATGTGCCCCATGCAACTGGACGCCTTCAAAACCGGCCTTTTCACAAATTTGCGCTGAAGTGGCAAAGCGCTGGATAATCTCCAGAATTTCAGTTTCAGTCAGCGCACGCGGTGTGCCGAAGCTGACGGCCAATGCCGGACTAAAAGGCACGGCCGACGGCGCAACTGTTTCTTTATTTAAGCCTTTGGGACACTGACGACCCGGATGTGACAACTGCACCAGTTGTACCATACCCTGCTGCTTGCCCACTTCCGCCCAGACTTTAAGCTGCTCCAGATCACGCTCGGTTTCTACCACCACCACGCCCGGCTCATTTTTGGCACGAAAGTCCACCATGACATTGCCAGTAATGGCACAGCCCAGTCCACCTTTGGCCCAGGCTTCATACAACTTGAAATGTGCCTGATTGGGCTGGCCGGCATCATTGGCCAGCGCCTCACTCATAGCGCCTTTAATAATACGGTTTTTGAAATTGGTATGACGAATTTGAATGGAATCGGCCAATTGGGTCATGATCTGTCCTGATATTACTTTTATTTTGTACTCGTTTATAACGCAAGTCAGGATAATTGACAATTCAACTTGTCAAATTTACACAATTTTCATCTGCTTATTTTTACGATGATTAAAAAGTTTCGTGATTTATTGTCTTGGATCAAAAGCATCACGCACTGCTTCGCCAATATACATCAGCAAACTCAGCACAATGGCCAGACTAAAGAAAGCTGATAAAGCCAGCCACGGCGCATTTAAATTATTTTTGGCTTGCAGCAACAGCTCTCCTAAAGAGGCTGTTTCCGGTGGTAGCCCATAGCCTAAAAAATCCAGAGCCGTCAGTGCGGTAATATTGGCAGTCAGCATAAAGGGAAGTTGTGACAGACTTGAACCGATGACATTCGGCAATATATGCCTGAACATGATTCGCCCATCTCCTGCACCCATACTTCGTGCCGCCCAGACGTATTCCAGATTGCGTGCACGCAGAAATTCAGCCCGTACCATGCCCACCAGAGTGGTCCAGCCAAACAACAGCATGATCAGAAATAGCCAGTAAATATTGGGACTAAACAGACTGACCAGCACCATGACCATAAATAGCATCGGCAAACTGCTCCAGACTTCAAGCAGGCGTTGCCCGATCAGGTCGATCCAGCCGCCATAATAGCCCTGCACAGCCCCCAGCAAAACTCCAATCGCCGCCGACAATAAAGTCAGTGCAAAACCAAATAAGAGTGAAACCCTCAAGCCATACAGAATCCGCGCCAGCACATCACGACCCTGATCATCTGTTCCGAGCCAGTTTTGTGCACTTGGTGGCGAAGGCACCGGAACAGCCAGTTCCAGATTCGGGCTTTGATATGAAAATGGAATGATTGGCCAGATCGCCCAGCCTTTTTCTGCAATTAACTGTTGAACGGCAGGATCTTTATACTCGGCTTCGGTTTCAAATACACCGCCAAACGCCGTTTCCGGATAAGATTTTAAGATAGGCAAATACACTGCATGATCATATTTCACCAGCAAGGGCTTATCATTGGCAATCAGTTCTGCGCCCAAGGACATGATAAAAATAAGGCCAAACATAATAAAACAGCCAAATCCCAGCTTGTGCTGCTTAAAGCGTTGCCAGCCTAATTGCATCAAGGACGACATTAGGAGGATCCCCGACGTGAACTGAAATGAATCCGTGGGTCGATCAGTTGATACAGCAAATCGCTTAATAATCGCAATATCAGACCAAGCAAAGTAAAGATAAACAGAGTACCGAAAATCACCGGATAGTCGCGCTGGATGATCGCCTCAAAACCCAAAACACCTAAACCATCGAGATTAAATATAATCTCAATAAACAGGTTGCCGACGAAAAACACCCCAATTAATACTTCTGGCAAACCTGCGATCAACACTAACATCGCATTTCGGAACACATGCCGATACAGCACTGCGTTTTCATTTAAACCTTTGGCCCGCGCAGCCAGAACATATTGCTTACTCAGCTCTTCCACAAAAGAAAATTTCACCAGATAGGTCAAACTGGCAAATCCGCCGAGCACCATGGCCAACAATGGGAAATAATCCTGAATTTTCCCGAAAAATGAGAGTTCGGCAAAATTTTCAGAGCTGAGTCCCTGTAAGGGAAACCATTGCAGAAAAGATCCACCGGCAAAAAATACAATCAGTAAAATCGCAAAAATAAAGGCTGGAATGGCATAGCTCACCGCCAGCATTAAAGAGGTGATCTGATCAAAAACACTGCCATGTTTTCTGGCTTTGCCGATGCCTAAAGGGATAGACACCAGATAGATGATTAAGGTACTCCACAGACCTAAAGACAGCGATACCGGTAGTTTTTCCCAGATCAGCTCAGTCACAGCCTTGTCTTTAAAAAAACTAGTGCCCAGATCAAACTGGGCATAGCGCCTTAGCATGTCCCAAAAGCGGATATGGGCAGGCTGATCAAAACCATATTGAATATTGATCTGCTCGATCATCTCAGGGGTGAGGCCTTGCTGCCCCTGATACTGTAATCCGGTATGTGTCAAGCCATTGACCTGTTGTGCCTGATAAATCGCTTGTTCCACCGGCCCACCCGGTGCCAGCTGGATCACCATAAAGTTAATCAGCAAAATGATCAGCAAGGTTGGAATCATCAGCAACAGACGCTTGAGTATATAAGTGCTCATGGCACTCCCTGATAGGCTTGGAGCTTAATGCTGTTTGAAATAATTGGCCACATAACCTGCCCGCAGCAAACGGTCTAAAGCTCGGGTACTGTCAATCACCTGCTCCCGGTTCTGCGCCTGAATTACTTGCTTAATCACCGCATCAATAGCAGGATTCTGAATACCGGCATAATTATAGTTACCGACCTGCTTGGCAGCCTGACTGCTCCAGAACTGTTTTTGTTCCTGCCCCGGTGTCAGGGACTGTGGCATGCTGTCGACAATCATATCAAACTGGTAATTTCGTAGCCGTTCATAATACTGCGCGGTTTCGACCATACGAATATTCGCCTGAATCCCCAAACGTTTTAAATGACGCAAATAAGGCATCAGATGACGCTGCTGTTCCACCTGATGCAGCAAAAATTCAATCTTGACCGCTTGACCGGAAGCATTGACCAACTGCCCCTGTTGATAACGATAACCGGCTTTTAACAGCAATTGACGGGCTTTTAATAAATTCTGCCGGTTAAACCCTGAGGCATCGGATTGAGGATATTGCCAGTCCTGAAGTACAGCCTGACGCTGAACCGGATGAAGCTTCTGCAAATGAGGCTTTAAAATTTGCAGCTCTTGGGCACTCGGCCGTCCACGAGAAGCCAGCTCGCTATTGGAAAAAAAGCTGTTCAGACGTTGATATTCACCATAGAACATGGCTTTATTCAGCCATTCAAAATCGTAAGCGAAACTTAAGGCCTGACGGAAGCGAATATCGGCAAAGGGCTGACGCCGGGTATTAAAGACCAGACTCTGGGTCGGGACCGGATTTTGATGCCGAAAACGATAACGTTTGACTTGTCCTTGCCGAACCGCAGGAAATTGATAATCCCTGATCCAGCGATTGACCTGTTTTTCCTCATGCAAAGTAAATTGGCCCGATTTAAAGGCTTCGAACTTGATTTCCGGACTACGATAATAACGATACTGGATCCGGTCAAAATTATAACGACCGCGATTCACCAATAAATTTTTGCCCCAGTATTGAGGATTGCGCTGATACGAAATACTGCGGCCGGGATCTATGCGTTCAATCACATAGGGCCCTGAACCCAGAATCGGTTTCAGCGTCAGGTCTTTAAAATCACGCCCTTGCCATTGCCGTTTAGAATAAATGGGCATCTGCGCGACAATCATGGCCATTTCCGGATTATGCCCGGATTTAAAATGCATTTTGATTTTTAAAGGTGACAGCACTTCCAGCTGATGTATATCTGCCAGATACATTTGCAAGCCAAAATTGGACTGGGTCTGATAAAGCTCAAAGCTATATTTGACATCTTCCGCAGTTAAGGGCTGACCATTGCTAAAGCGCGCTTTCGGATTTAAATGGAAAATGATAAAGGTGGTTTTCTTGGGGTCAAAACTGACTTTTTCCGCCAGCAAGGGATAATACACCCCGGGCTCATCCAGTGATTTCGACAGCAAACTGTCAAAAATATAGTTGATCCCTTCAGTGACATTGCCTTTGCCATTCATGCTATTTAAATTATCAAAGCTGCCATCGGCCGCCAAAATCAGTGCACCACCTTTGGGGGCTTGCGAATTGGCATAAGGTAAGGATTGCAGATGGCTATATTTCGGTGGGCTATGTAGCGCAATATAAGGTGTGGTGATCAGGGCTGCCCAACTGGTATTCATTACCAGCGGGACAACCATGCTTAAAACAAATAAACTAAAAAATCTCACGATGAATGAATTAGTTTGGCACTTTAATCACATCACCAATACGTAATTGTGTATTCGGTTTGAGATCATTCATTTCCGCCAGTTGATTGCTATTCATGCCGTAACGTGAGGCCAGACCGATCAAGGTATCGCCGCGTTTGACTTTATAATCAGTCACCAGTTTTGGAATCTGGATGGTTTGACTGACACGCAATCCGGCACGTGGACTGAGATTATTTAACTCGGCCAGTTCGGTGACCGTAATTCCTAAACGGCTGGCAATCGCATTCAGGGATTCGCCTGACTTGACGGTATAAGATTCAGTTGCTCTAGAAGACACAGGCTTAGCTGCCACTTTCACGTCTTCTGCTTTTTTATCCGTCGGAACATCACCCACAATTTTTAAACGCTGACCAATACGGACGTTGCCATTGGCATTCAGGCCATTTAAATCGGCCAGATACTTGACCTGAAGATGATACTGACGCGCAATAGAGCTTAAGGTTTCACCCGATTTCACCACATGCGAATCAGATTTCACATGTTTCGACACCGTTTCCGCCACAGACTCACGCACGGGTTCAGCTGCCTCACCCGTCAGCTTTAAACGCTGACCGACGCGCAGGCCGGCATGACGAGAAATACCATTCAGACTCGCCACCTGATCCATCGACAGATTGTATTTTGCGGCAATGCCGGTCAAGGTATCGCCCGATTGAACTGTATAAGTTTCAGGCACCTGACTGCCGGCCGGAATCTTGATGGTCTGGCCTATACGTAAACCACTATTGGCCGCAAAACCATTTAAAGCTGCCAGCTCAGACACACTGAGCTTGCTTTGACTGGCAATGCTATACAGGGTTTCACCGCGTTTGACCTGATAATTTTCAGTTGCTGTCTGATCAACTTTAACATTTTCAAATGTCTGTTCAGTCTTTTGGGTCGATGCGGTCAGTGCTTCAACTTCCTGAAGTGGCACATTGATTTTCTGTCCCACCATCAAACTGCTACCCGCAGTTAAACCTGAGGTGAATGACGCCAGTTCAGCATTTGACAGTCCATAACGATCGGCAATCAGTTTCAGATATTCACCGCGCTTGACGGTATAGGATTTGGTTTGAACTTTGGCAGCTTCAGCTTTTTTAGCATCTTCTACTTTGGCTTTAGATGCAGCCGTTTCTTTCAGCGACAGCTTCTGACCGACAAATAAACCACTGTTGGTACTTAAACCATTAAAATCAGCCAGCTGTTTGAGACTTAAACCAAACTGGCTTGCCACACTGGTTAGAGAATCATTGGCCTGAACCACATAAGATTCCGGCTTTTCTTTGGCTTTGGTTTGTTCCTGCACCGGCTTGGCATCATACAAATAAATCGTGGTGCCTACATATAGCGTAGAGTTTGGATCGATCTGGTTCCATTTCGCTACATCACGCCAGTTCACCCCATTTTTTGCTGCAATCAGTGCCAGATTATCCCCCGGTAAAACCTTATAGGTACTACGCTTGCCCTTAGGCGCGACCACCACCACTTCAGAATCAGTCTTGACGTAATTTTTACCCTGGTTCAACTGGGCTTCGACCGAAGTCGCTGTGGTATTGTCAGCAACTTCTTTCGGATAAGAGAAGCCTTTGGTAAGTTCCTTGCCTTGCTGCTCAGCCACAGACAGGCTGGTTTGAATAGCCGTCAGCTTGATTTTACCATCATAAGGATCGACAATTTCTGTGCCTGCCGGCGCCAATGCTTTCAGCTCTTCAACTACCTGAGCCTGTTCTGCCGGTGTTGCAACAGGCTGCAGAACTTCATCCACAGTTTTGTTAGTTTCCTGCGCGGTGACGACCTGCTGAACTTGCTGACGCTCGGCTGCAGAAATCGGTGGTTCGACCTGAATCTGTTTCGCTGGCGCTGCCGGTGTCACTGCGACCGGAATACGTGGCGCACTTGGAATCGGCAAATCACTTTGGGCAGCAAAACTGGCCAAGGCAGATGAGCCTCTAGGCGTTGAAATCTTTTTCGTGGTCTGTGCCACTGTATTTGCCGTTGTCACCACAGGTGCAGTCGTTGCAGGCCGAGTACTGGCAAGAACGGGTGGAGTCTGTTTTGCCGGCGTAGTCGCTTTCGCATTTAATACGGGAGGCGCAGCTTTGGTCGGCACCACTGTGGTGGTGCTTTTCGGCAGGTTGCTGGCACTACTCGCAGATAATCCGCCGGAACCAGATAGTTTTTTCAGCTTTTCATCAACTGAAGGACTGAGGTCAGCAGGAATCAAAATACGACGCGGACTGGTAGGGTCAATATGATCACCACGATGCCCCGGGTTCAATTGATACAGCTCCGCACGGCTCAAACCGGTGATGGCTGCAATTTCATTTAAATTGGCCACGCCTACAGGCACTTCACGGAAATGCGGACGGTTAGCAATTGGTGGCAGGCTCACCCCATACTGACCTGGAGTTTTAATAATTTGTGCAACTGCCAGGAAACGTGGCACATAGCTCATGGTTTCTTGTGGCAATTTGAGTGACCAATAGTCGGTCGGCAGACCTGCTGCTTTATTGCGGTTAATCGCCTGCTGAATACGTCCCGGGCCGGCATTATAAGACGCCAGCGCCAGCTCCCAAGAACCAAACTGGTTATATAAACTGCCTAAAAACTCATAGGCTGCACGAGTCGATTCCACCACATCACGACGACCGTCGTATAAAGGGGTCTGCTTTAAACCATAAATACGGCCTGTGCTTGGAATAAACTGCCATAAACCTGCCGCTGCCGCACTACTGGTCGCTGCCGGGTCATAGGAACTTTCAATAATCGGTAATAGCGCCAGCTCGGTCGGCATACCACGGCGTTCTGCTTCTTTTACCGTGTAATATAAATAACGTGAGGCACGCGCACTTAAACGATCCAGATAAGGCTGACGTGAAATAAACCAGCCGCGCTGCGCATCAATCCGCGGATTACAGACACTTAAATCCATCTTGAAACCCACAGTCATGCGTTTCCAGACATCACCATGTTTCAGAATCTGTAAACGGTCGCCTTCGACTGCACGCATATCGGTTGCAGAGAGTAAATCTTCCAGTCCATCCAGACTGCTGGCATCCAGATATTGTGATCCAACTTGCTTGCTTGCTGCTGTTTGGGATGTACTTTGCGTAGATGAACAGCCCGTCAATCCCAGAGAAGCAAGTGCAGTTCCCAGTACAGAAAATTTTAAAAATGTTGGTAATGTCGGCTGCCACAAGATTGCGGTTGGTTTATACATAAAGAAATCCAAACAACTCGTATATAAATTTATTTTTTAGATCTGCCATTGTAGTGAAGCATGTTGCAGACACAAGGCAATAATTTACCGTGATTTCACGTTAAATGTTACAAGAAATTAAAAAATCCGGGACATAGAGATTGATCGACTGCATTTGCGCTATACAATAAGCCTTCCAGCGTGTTCTCTTTTGATCGGATTTTAATTTATGTCACACACTATCACACTTTATGTTGATGGCGCTTGTCGCGGCAACCCGGGTTTAGGCGGTTGGGGTGCGTACATTATTAACGGCCAGCAAGAACACAAAATCTGTGGCGGTGAAGACCATACCACCAATAACCGCATGGAACTGACGGCTGCCATCGAAGGCATTCTGTTCTGTGACAAACAGGATAAGCTGGTGATCTATACCGATTCCAATTATGTCAAACAAGGCATTACCGAATGGATTCACGGCTGGAAAAAGAAAAACTGGAAAGACGTCAAAAACCCTGACCTGTGGCAAAAACTGGATGCAGTCTGTCAGGGACGAGAGATTGAATGGCACTGGATCAAGGGTCACGCCGGGCATGCCGGCAATGAAATGGCCGATCAGCTGGCCAATCAGGGCGCCGATGAAACCCTGAAAAAATCCAAGCAAAGCCCTTCAATGTCTGAAGATAAAAAAAAATCTGAACCCGACTGGCTGCTAGATGATCCTTTTGGTCTGGATCTGGCCGAGAGCGAAGAAGAGCTGGACGATATGCAGGAAGAAGAAATCATTGAATTGAATGAAGTTGCCGACACCGAGCAAAGTGATCCAGCGCTTCAAGAGGTGGATGCAACCGTTGCCAATAGCTCGCAACTACATCCCCAGATTGTGATTACCCCCGCAACCTTACAATTGCATGGCCCGCGACAATTGATTCTGGATACCGAAACCACCGGTTTTTATTATCAGGATGGTGACCGGATTATTGAAGTTGGCGCGCTGGAAATGATCAACCGCAAACTGACCGGCAGCTCGATTCATATCTATATCAATCCGAAAACACCGGTCGGCGACTCGGTCAATGTCCACGGCATTACCGATGAGTTCCTGCAAGACAAACCGTTATTTGAGGAAATCTCTCAAGTATTGTTTGACTATTTGCACGGTGCCGAAATTATCGCGCATAACGCCAGCTTCGATATGAACTTCCTGGATATGGAATTCAAACGGGCAGGTTTTAAAGCCCTGTCCGAAGTTTGTGAAGTAACCGATACCCTGGCAATGGCCAAGTCCAAGCATCCGGGGCAGAAAAACTCGCTGGATGCCTTAGTGCGCCGCTACGAGATTCCAAAGCGTGACCGTACGTTCCACGGTGCCTTGCTCGATGCGGAAATCCTGTCTGATGTTTATCTGGCGATGACCGGTGGACAGGTGTCTTTTGATATCGATGCTTTGTCTCATTCTGACGATCAGAACAACCGTTCAGGCATGGCCAGAGTTGAAATTGAACTGCCGGTGATTCTTCCCTCAGAACAAGAATTGCAGGAACATGAGAAATGGATCAAACAATTCGAAGAAAAACATGGAACTGCTTGCCTTTTCTCGAAATAAAATCTACATTTCCGAGCATGCTTTAGGTTAAAAACTACAGTTCTTCAGTTATAGTAAATACAAAGAGGTTCCGCAGCTTTAAGCGGAGCTCATATATAGATAATACTTCAGGAAAGGTGCAGATCCATGTCTTACCAAACCTCTATACATTTTGATCCAACAGCCTTACTGATAATAAAAAATGAGGTTGATAACTCGATCAAGTTAGTCGAATCAGCAGTAAGCACCTTGGTAGAAGATCAGACTTTACCTTTTGGCATTGATGATGCATTAAATCAGTTCGAACAATGTGCCCAGGTTCTGGCACTCATCGACATGTCCAGCCTGGCAAAAGTCGCTCATTATTCAGCAGAACTGATGCGCAAGATTATGGGGAACCCGGCACAGGTCAATACGCAGGACGTCATTGCCCTGAGTGAAGGCACCACCATGCTGAAACGCTATATCGAATTTATCTGCCTGCGTGAAGTAAAAATTCCACAGTTCCTGCTCGACACCCTGAACCGTCTGGAAATTGCGCTGGGTAAACCGCTCACCAGTGAAGGTCAGCATATTGAATCCCTGCTCGATCTGATCACGCCTGACTTTCAGTTACCACAAGCACCCGGTCTGGAAAAATCCAAATATGTTCAGCGCCTGTACAAGCTGTCCCTGAACAAGCTGCTTAAGCAGGAAGAAAGTGAACTGGATCTGCAGGCGATTAAACTGGTGGGGGCTTATCTGGCTGGGCTCGCTCAATCGCACACCAGCAAACAGTACTGGAATCTGGTTTTCGTTGCATTCAGCAATATTGATCACTTGCTGATTAATGAGCCACGTCTGCGCACTCTGGTGAGTATCGAGCGCAACATGGCACAATATTTTGGCTCGCCGGACAGCTTCAAGGCTTCACTTGCAGACCTGGCCAATGTCCTGAGTCTGTGTATTAGCCAGGAAGATGATACTGCACAACATATCCGCAGTCAGCTCAATATTGGTGAAGACCTGCTGACCGATATGCAGTTACAGGTCTTTAGTCGCCACCTGTATGGTCCAGACTTTGAAACCATGCATACCATTAGCGAACTGGTGACCACAGAAATGGCGCAGATTCGTAATGACATCGAGTTTAACTATCAGAACATGAGTCCTGAAAAAACTCAGGAATTGCAGGCACAGCTCAATAATCTGGCCAACATCTTCAAAGTATTGAACCTGAATGAAGCCTATCATGACCTGAACCGTCAAGCTACTTCACTGAGCCAGACTGAAATCCTGAAAGATCCGGGTTTTGCCCAGCAGTTGATGAATGTGATCCTGTCTGCCATGAACTCGATTGGGGTACTGGAACGTCATCACACCTCGAGCCGTTTGCAGCTGCGCGTCAACAACATGAATATTTCTCTGGACCGCCTGGATGAAGCACATGCTGCTTTACTCACTGAAACCAAGGCCCTGATCGAGCTTTCCAGCCAGATTCTGAGCAACTATCTGCAAGATCAGGACTTGGCTGCACTCGAACCTGTGCCAGTACAATTCTGTGAAATTGGCGGGGCGATGCTGTTCCTGAATGCAGAACATGTTCGTACTGCATTCACCACCACTGCAGCATTCATCAAGAACCGTATTGATCTATCAATGGCATTAACGCCGGAAGAGATTCATCGTGCTCTGGATACTCTGGCGAGTGCCGACATGATGATTGATAACTTAAAGAACAAACAGCCTGTTTTACAGGCTATGTTTAAGGTAGCATTGGACAGTAGTGAAAAACTCAAAATAGTTGCCTAATGTCCAAATTATCACTTGCTTATATTTTTCAGCAGCAGCAACTGCTGGTCGATCAACATTTTCAGCTTCCACAGGTTGAAGCCCTCGCAAGTGATTTGTTACTCCACACGGGTGATCAAGTGATTGCCCGTGACCTGCTTCCCGATGAGCCGATTCCTGCAGGCTTGCAACTGGTACCCATCCGCCAGTTATTACAGTTCTGGAATACCCAGCAATTCGAACAGGCCAGCCGTGCGGTACAGCTTTTAGAATGGCGCCGGAATCACAAATTTTGTAGTCATTGCGGTACGGCCACCGAAGCACATCCGCTTGAACATGCGATGCTCTGTCCATCCTGCAATTATCGTCAGTATCCACGGGTTCAGCCTTGTGTCATTACTGTCATTACCCGGGGTGAAGACGAAATTTTGCTGGCCAAAAACGCGCGTAATACCAAAAGCCAGATGTATGGCCTGATTGCCGGTTTTGTTGAAGTTGGCGAAACGCTGGAAGAGGCAGTACGTCGTGAAACGCTGGAAGAAGTCGGTTTAGAGCTCAAGAATATTCAGTATCTGGCTAGCCAGCCCTGGCCGTTTCCAAGCAATCTGATGATTGCCTTCAAGGCTGAATATGCCGCGGGTGAAATCGAATTACAGCAAGAAGAAATTAGCGATGCACAATTCTTCAAATTCGATCAGCTGCCTGAAATTCCGTTCAAGGGCAGTATTGCCCATGCCATGATTATGCATGTGACTCAAGGTACGGCTGTCGCAGACGATACCAAGACCTGGCTCTAGCTCTTATTGAGCTCAAGTTTGGCTGAACCAATAAAAAAAGAATCCAAGGGAGATAATCTCCTGGATTCTTTTTTATGCCTTACTACTGGGTTAAATCCCGCTATCAGTCTCGAGATCTAAATGCATCCTCGAGTGCCCAAAGCACCTGCGCTTTGGTCTGGAAATAGCGACTGAACAAACTAGATAATGAACCTACGATTGTAATATGGCCAAGTTTCGGAATATGAATCAAATGGCTATGATTGCCCTTTTCTCGCAATACCCGATCTAGATCCTGACTATTAAAATGGTCAACGATGTTGTCCTTTTCGGCAATAAACAGATAATGTCGGGTTGGGCTATTTTTAACAAAATAATAAGGCATGACCTGCTGATATGGCACCGTCTGATCAAAAGCATCAGCACAAATCGGATCATTTTTATAATCAAAATGATAAGGCCCCGCCAGACCAATAATCGCACGGATTAGACTGTGGTCAATGCTGGCAGATTGCGGATGATACAGTGCAGACATGACATTGAATGCCCCAGCCGAATGTCCCATCAAAACCAGGTTTTCAGCACAGATATCTAACCGGCCGGCAGACTGCTGCAAGTGGTTCAATAATAAATGCAGATCATGAATATAGGCTGGGAAAATATGTTGTGGTGCCAGATGATAATTCATCACCACCACATCATAGCCTTCTTTGGCAAAGGCCTCACCAATGAACTGATAATCCTTTTTATCGCCATGCAACCACGCGCCGCCATGTACAAAAACAATCAGGGGGCGATGGGGCAAAGGCTGCTGGCTACGGAACAGATCAAAGCGTTGCCGTGATTTTAGACCATAAGCCAGCTGAGTTTCGATCGTGTAACCCTGTTTAGGCGTTAAACGATTCAACGCATAACTGCCAAAATCATAGAGTCTAAATGCTTTATAGCGTTGCTGGACTTCCAGAATCTGATTCGACAATTGGTTTTTAAAATGACCGACCTTATGGAGCATCGGTTGGTTCAACCGTATCAGGATCTATCGCAACCGGCGTCTGTTCAATACCGGGCTGTGCATAAGCAGGTGCTGCAAAGTTCTGACTGCTCAGATTTGAAGACTGTTCAACATTGTCAATCAGGGTCACAATTTTGGTGACATTGCCCACTTGCTGCAATACCTGATTCAGGTCAGCAATTTCTGCGCTGTTCAAACGTCCCATCACATACAGCACGCCATCTTCAGTATGCACATGTACTTTACTGTCCGCAACCACAGTGGCTTTCATGATCAGGCCGCGAGTATTCGCTGTGACCGCAGTATCCTGCATGATGGTGCTATAGCTGATCTGGTTGCCTACAGTAATAAAATTATGTACCGCTTTGACATCGCTCATGGATTTGACATTGTCTTCTGCCAGCTGCTTGAGATGTGCATCGGGCACCTGACCGGTCAGCAAGACATTGCCATGAAAACTTTCAATATTGACCCGAGCCTGTTTGAAGCGCGAATCTAGTTTATAAAGATTAATTTTTGCAGTACGGACAATCGAGGAATCAATAAACACCTGCCCCAAGGTACGCGCCCCACTCTCAGTTCCTACAGGAGCCGTACCTGTGCCGCTAGAAATAAAACTGGCACAACCTGATAAACTTGCGACACACAGCATTGTTATTGCAATACGCTTAACCACTCAGCAAGACTCCTTCATTTTATTACGTCTTTTTCAATCTAATAATCTGTCTTTAAGCTCAGATCATGGCAACTCTGCTTGAACTTTACAATGATCTTGAGGCAAATATAAGCATCTTTAGACCTTATTTTATTCACAGATTAATAAACTCTTGATCAAAAGTAAAAGCATTTTCAATCCATTCCAGATCATAAGGGTATTGCGAAAAGTCATGCTGTAGGGTTTTTGCAAATTGCTGTTTAAAATCAAAACAAATCACGTCAAAACGATAGTAATAGTGTGCAAATTGTGGATTTTTCTGAATAAAGCACATTGCCGTCTTGAGCATCTTGCCCTGTTTTGCTTTCGACACCGACTCGATCGCTTGCGCATATCCGGTGTGTGCACGAGCTTTGACTTCAACAAAGATCAGCTCCTGTTCACGTACCAGAATCAGATCCAGTTCACCATAACGGCTGTGATAATTGGCTGTAAGCAATTGAAATCCCTGCTGCTGCATCAGTTGGGCGGCTTGCTGTTCTGCCCATGTACCTAATTGCTGTCGCATTATTCTCTTTCCCTGTTAGAGCAGCTTTACACCTGTGCCACTGTACTGAAAACATTGCGGAGTACGCTGGACACCGTGTTCAGTGATCTGAATCCGGCCGGTTCTGCCCTGAAATTCAATCGTTTGCAGCCGCGGCTGAGATAAATACTGCTGGGTGATGTGCCAGGCATCGCCGCCAAAAGCAATCAGGCGCTGATAAGACAGATTAACCGGTTCCTTGGCATAAGCTTGCAGCACATCCGGCCAATCCGCTAAGTAAAGCACTGGAACATCACAAAACTTGATCCCTTGTGGCAGCTTGTGCTGTTCGCTCATGGCATTGGCTACGGTATACATCCGTGAACGATTTAATTCAGGCATGACAGCCATCCATTCTGCATTGCCCAGAAACAATAATCCCTGCTTGGGCATTAAAAATCGTGGTGGTTTATCTACGATTTTAAATTTCAGATCACTCTGGCTCAGCAAGGACATCAACAACAGTTCATGCTCCGCTTCACTGCCCGGCTGGCGTAAAATCAGCAGTTGCCGAATCCCGTCTTTGAATAAAAGTGCTTTTAAGGCAGCGGCATCATCTTTCTTGGATAGACTGAACTGCCAGACATTGGGAGAGACATCAGCCACTTCATTCAGGCTGAGGGTACGTACTTTGGGTTTGCTGTTCAGCAGTTGTTCCACGTCGCTACGTGCCAATGGCCCCACCACCATTCTGGTCTTTTTATTGACATGCTGTTTAAGTAGCTGGGAGATATTTTTCTGATTGGCATTGACCCATTTCAGCGGAATCTTGTGTCCTGAAGCGGTATAGGCACTGAGAAAACCCTGTTTGATACTCGATGCAGCTCGCGCCAAAGGCCCGGATTCGGGTAGAATGATCAACACTTCTGCTTGAACGCTGCTGATGCAGCTGACTAAACACAAGCCTAATATTTTATTTTTCATCTTCCATTTTTTATTATTCAATTTATTCCACATGGAGAAACCTATGAGTGCTCAGTTATTTGTTGTTGCGACTCCAATCGGGCACTTAGATGATATTAGTTATCGTGCAATTCAGGTGTTGAAGTCGGTGAGTCTGATTGCTGCTGAGGATACACGAACTTCGGCACAGTTGCTTAAACACTTTAATATTCAAACACCTTTGACTGCATGTCATGAACATAATGAAAGCAACAAAATTGAGCAGCTGATCCAGCGTCTGCTCAATGGCGAAGATATGGCCCTGATCAGTGATGCTGGCACGCCCCTGATTAGCGATCCTGGTTTTAAATTTGTTCGGGCTGCTCAAGCGCATAATATCCGTGTTATTCCTGTGCCCGGTGCTTGTGCTGCGATTGCGGCCTTAAGTGCGGTCGGCTTGCCGAGTGACCGTTTCAGTTTTGAAGGCTTTCTGCCATCCAGACAAAGTCAGCGCCTGCTGAATCTGGAAAAACTCAAAGATGAAACCCAGACCTTAATTTTCTATGAAGCACCGCACCGGATTCTGGAATGCGTTAAAGATATGGCGAGCATATTTGGAGCAGACCGTCCTGTTGGCTTCGCGCGTGAAATTACCAAGACTTTTGAAACCATCAAGAAAATGACTTTAGGTGAACTGGTCGAATTCATTGCTAATGATCATAATCAGCAAAAAGGTGAAATTGTTCTGGTGATTGGCGGAGCAACCGAAGAAAAAGATCTGGATCAGGAAAAGCTGGATAAATTATTGAATCGCTTATTACAGGATCTGTCAGTCAAAGCAGCTTCACAACTGGCAGCAGATTTAACCGGTATCAAAAAGAAAGTGGCTTATCAACGTGCTTTAGAACTGACATCAGCCAACGATTAATATTCTAGCTATCTATCACTTTTATTTTTGCAAAAAAACACCACAACTGATGTGGTGTTTTTTTATAAATCCAAGTCAAGGAATGACTTATTCTTTAGCTACTGACTCATCTGCCGGTACTTCAACGATACGGCCGCCACTTGCGAGAAAAGCCGCAATTTCGTCTTCAAGTGCCTGACGCTTCTTTAACTTTGCAGTCACGGTCAAAGTTTCAGCTTCTGCAAGATCGTTATCATTGACGACCTCTGTACTCTCTGTTGCGCCTTTTTCAGCTGCTTTTGCTTCATCATCGTCAACGATTGAATCTTCAACGTCGTCGTCATAATCATTCATGTCTGTCATTTGCATCTCCCCCAAAATGAGCGCTCGCTTTGTATTTAAAGCCAGGTGTCGAATTAAGTGAAATTTAGCAATCTATGTGGCATTCGCCTAGTACCAAATATTAAAAAATCGTATTTTTTTTAAACAAAATCGTTACTCTTTATGGATGTTTGTTTAAAAAATTTACATTTCAACGTTAAGCTGCATAGCGTGTGTCTTTAAGTAAACTCAGACCATTGGCCTGTGCCATAAATGCATCTTTTAACATTGGCTGATTTTCTACCTGTTTCAGACCGAAATTACGTGCCCAAACCATCGGGAAAAATGAAGTCGTTTCCATCCAGCCAATCGCAGACATGCTGTGCATCATGGCATCGTTTTGTCCTTTACGGCGGTGCTCATAACGCTTCAGGCTTTGCTCATGTGCCCAAACACCACGTGACTGATCATGCAGCAATACATCACAGAGCACGGCAGCATCCAGACAGCCAATATTCACCCCTTGACCTGCCAGCGGATGAATCACATGGGCAGCATCACCAATCAAAGCCAGACCATCTTGAACATAGTGTTGGGCGGCACGTGCTTTTAATGGAAAAGTCGCACGTGGTGTCGCTTGTACGACCTCACCGAGCATATGATGACTTTCACGGGTCAATAGCTGTGTAAAGTCAGCATCTGACAACCCTGCATATTCTTCAGCATAATCATCCGGCAAAGTCCAGACGATGGATTGCCAATGTCCCTGCTCTTCTTTTTTTAAGCTGGCCATCGGTAAAAAAGCCAGAGGGCCAGTTTCCAGAAAAATCTGGCGCGCCATATGCTGATGGGGCTGTACAGTTTGAATCGCACAGCTGATCCCGGCCTGTTGGTAATCCAGCACATCAATATCAATGAAAGCTTGCTCACGGACAAAGGAGTTGGCACCATCTGCACCAATCACCAGTTTGGTTTTAAGCTGTGTGCCATCGGCCAGATGAATGATCCAGACACCGACTCCACGTTCTACCCGGCTGACTTTAACCTGAGTACGGTAATCCTGTACATCGTCAAGCATCTTTTGCTGAATAGCCAGATTCAGGATACTCGGCTCTACCATCGAGCCTAAGGCCTGTTCTACTGAGGGTGTTTTTTCTGAAGGCTGGCCGAAATTAATGTCACCATAGCCATTTTTATTCCAGACCTGCATACCGGTATAAGGCTGCTGACGTGCCAGTTTGTTCCATACGCCGACTATTTTTAATAGATGAATGGTTGCCTGACTCAGTGCCAAAACACGTGGATTTGCCACATCTAATGTCTTATCTGCGTCTAAAATTGGGGCAGCGTCTAAAACTGTAGGCTGCACACCACCTTGCGCCAGCAGAAGTGCAGTCAGTCCACCGACCAGTCCACCGCCAATAATGACCACATCCAAGATTTCGTTATTTTGATTTAAGCTCATGCTTTTAATCCCATGGCATAATTCGCAACCAAAGGTTTAATGCCTGGAATATTTTCAAAGCAGATTAAGCCTGTGTTACGCATCAGTTTGAGGAATGGATTCTGGTTACTAAAACCGCGTACCACTGAATCACAGAATTTAATGACCCGCTGCTGATCTTTCAGGCGTGATTTTTCGTAGTCCTGTAGCATGGCTGCATTGCCTAAATCAGCACCCTGCTCAAGCTGCTCTGCCAAATAGCGATTAAGCACATAAGCATCGCGCATACACAGGTTAAAGCCCTGTCCGGCGACAGGATGGATGGTATGGGCAGCATTGCCCATCAATACCACACGGCCAACGGCCTGTTTTTCTGCCAGGACTTGAGAGAGTGGGAAGCTAAAACGGCGACCGGTTTTCTGGAATTTTCCGGCACGATCACCATAAGTGTCCTGCAAGGCATCAAGAAAATGCTGATCATTTTCATCGCCCAACCATTCACCTTCTGTGCCTTTTTTTACCGGCCAGACAACGGAACGGCGATATTCACCCGGCAATGGCAATAACGCCAAAGGGCCTAAATGACTGAAACGCTCAAAACCGACATGACCATGGGGCTTCGAGGTTTGTACTGTAGTCACGATCGCGACCTGATTATAATCGTGTTCTGAAGTACCAATGCCCAATGCTTTACGGCAGAAAGAATCACGACCGTCTGCGGCAATGACCAGTTTAGATTGTAAAGTCAGCTCAGATTCACCACGCTGCGCCTGAATATAAGCACAATCGGCATCTTGGGTCAGCGATGTGACTTGTACACCATCAATCAGTTCAATCAGCGGCTGTTGTTTCACTTGGGTCAGCAGCACACGGCCGAGCCAGGCATTTTCAATCACCTGACCGAAACTTTCGACTTTTTCCTGTTCTGCTTTTAGGCATGCCTTACCAAAGCTGCCTTGTTCGGTAATATTGACTTCCAGAATTGGTGTGGCATGTTGCTGTAGTGCATCCCAAAGGCCGAGTTCCTGATAGATCTGTACACTACGGCGCGACAAGGCACTGTTACGCGCATCAAAACTGGAATGATACGGGGCAAGATGTTCATCATCATAATCTGGATATTTGATGGCTTCCAAAAGTTTGACTGCAATATTGGTTTTCGCCAACATCAGTGCGAGGCTTAAGCCCACCATACCACCACCGACAATGATGACTTCTTGTTGCATGCTGTAATCCTTTCAATGTCGTATCCAAGTCAATAGATACTTATAATCATGATGGATTTTATATTAGCTCAAAAAAATTCTTTTTTATAATGAAATAGCGTGTCTCGCCTCTGATGTTTATTGTTTCCGGGTGGCCAACCAGCACAGAATTGCTCCAGCCGTAACCATTGCCACACCCTGCCAAAAACCAAAAGACAAAGACGTACTCAGCAATAATGCTGCAAATAAAGCAGATAACACCGGAGTAAAATAGGAAGCACCCGCCATTAATGTCATGTTTCCAGAAATAATTCCAATATTCCAGGCACCATATCCCAAACCTAAAGCTCCGGCTGCCATAATCAAAGTGACGGTATTATCATAAGTAAAATTAAGCGCTGCTCCATTCATCAGGAAATATTTGATCCAGAGCACAACCGCAGCAAGGGCAAAGAATATCGTGACCAAGTTTTTACCTTGAGAGGTTTTTACGGTCACGGAACAATATGCAGCCCACAAAACCGCTGCAGCAAAAGCTAAACCATAACTAAGAGGATTAGCTTTCAAATTGCTCCATATTTGTAAGAGATCAAAGCCGGTATCTCCGCCTAAAACCCAACAAATCCCAACCAAGGCCAATAGGCAACCAGGAAGAATTAAGAGATTGGCTTTAACGTTGTTAAAAATGATTGCAAATAATAAGGTAAAAGTCGGCCATAGATAATTAATCATGCCGACTTCAATGGCTTGCCGACTATTTTGAGCATAACCAATAGAAAGGGCAAAACATAATTCATAAGCAACAAATAAAAGACTTCCCCACCATAAATAAGGCTTTGGAATAGTAGAAAGCTTGGGTAGACCGATGGTAAAAAATAAAATAATGGATGCCACACTGTAAATCAGGGCAGCACCTGCGACCGCTCCAAAACTCTCACTGACACTACGAATTAAGCCAACATTCGTACTCCAGAAGATGACCGCAGAAAGACCAATTAAAGTCGCGACATTTCGATTAAATACCGGTAGAGCGTTTAAGAGCATGGGCTATTTACTCAGAATCAAAGATATTCAGATATATGCTTTTGTAGTTTTAAAGATTAATTTTTCGACTCATTCAGATCATGCAATGAATCAGAATGATAGTAAATAATGCAGACTTAAATTTTAGATAAGAACTGTAACTTTCAGCTAAATTTATAGTTTTGTATGACTAAAATTGGCACAACATTTATTTTTTTAAATCGTCGCTTAGCTTTTAAGGAGAACTAAGATCTACAGCTTGGAGGTAAAAAAATCATTTGTTTATGGACGTTTTTTCCTCATAACTCCGCTATTTTATGGCTATCCAAACACCCAAAATGCCGTCTCTGTCAGCCAGTCATCTAGCTCAAATCACCATAATAAAAACGGAGCCTCAGCTCCGTTTTATTGATAACTATTCCATCCACTCAAGCCGAATTTTAATTATTTAAAATCAACCTTGTAGGGATGTAAGTCATATAGATTAATCGTTGGCGTATTAACGCACCACTCGGCTATGCGGCTCAGTGTGATGCACTGTTTTTCCTAATTTCGTACCGGTATAGATCAGGTACAATGCCGACAAACCAACCAGTACATAAACAATTCGAGAAAGCGCAGTCATATCACCAAAGATTGCAGCAACCAAATTAAAGTCGAATGCACCAATTAAACCCCAATTGATGCCACCAATAATTGTTAAAGCGTAAGCAATCCAGTCAATCGTATTTAGTCTCATAAGTCTTCTCCTGCTGTTCTTTAAGTTTATTTAAGGATCAGAGAAAGTATGAGAAGCAAAGCGCATTTAATATGTAGCTTTGATGCTAAAAACCGATTTTCTGTGTTGAATTCCTGTCAATTTTTAAGCTGCAAATTTTAACTGGGTGAGTTTTATTTGACTTGTTCGTGATAAATGTAATTGAAATCTTTTTTACTATCGTTGCGCAATCTCTCAAAAGATCTGGCTTCAAATCTATTAGAGCAGTCATAAAAAAAGCCGATCTAAGGATCGGCTTTTCATGTCTCTAAAATTAAGCAGCCTGTGCTTTCGCCATTAATGCTTCAATGTCTTCTACCGTTTTCACGACTTTCGCGGTTAACACCAACGGGCCATTTGCAGTGGCCACGACATCATCTTCAATCCGGATGCCAATGCCACGCCATTTTGCATCCACAGTTTCATCATCAGGTGCAATATATAAACCCGGCTCAACGGTGACCACCATACCTTCTTCATACGGACGCCATTCACCATCGACCTTATACGCGCCAACATCATGCACATCCATACCAAGCCAGTGACCCGTGCCATGCATGTAGAACTGGCGGAAAGCTTCTTTTTCTATAATGTCGTCGATATCACCTTGCATCAAGCCAAGATCAAGCAGACCTTGCACCAGGATGCGCACAGCAACATTGTGCGGTTCTTTATAGGAGTTGCCAATTTGCACGGCATTGATCGCAGCGATTTGGGCATCCAGTACCACGTTATACAAGGCTTTCTGTTCCGGACTGAATTTACCATTCACTGGAAAGGTACGGGTAATATCTGAAGCATAAAGCTGATATTCAGCCGCGGCATCAATCATGCCGAAAATATAATTCAGCTCGGCTTCGAGTGCATATTCCATCATGCCCGGACGTACTGCTCGCATCGCTTGAGTATGTGCATCTGCCGAAATATCTGAAGCAATTTGCATCAGTTCAATTTCATTGTCATCTTTATGCAGACGCATTTCGTCAATAATACGATCCAGCTGAATCACTTGAGCAGGTGCAGACGTACCACGCCGGCTTTCACCACTTGCAGTCGCAATCCATTTCGCTACACGTGCATCAAAATCCGCGTTGTGGCCAATGCGATAAAATAACTGGTCTTTATTTTGTAATTTTTCCAGAATTCCTTCATCTAGCAGATCAATCGCATAAGCTTCATCTGCATCATAATCCTGCATCGCCCCATCAATCCCTGCACGATAGCCATTCCAGATTTCCATTTCCCGGTTACGTTCCCGGCAGAATAAACTATAGCTATAGCCTTCTTCTTCAGTGTCAAAGGTTTCAATCACAGCCACAGCTTCAGGTTCTGAAAATCCGGTTAAATAGAAGAAACTACTGTCTGCACGGTATTTATAATCTGCATCACGGTTACGCATCGCCACCGGACTGGTCGCGATAATCGCAATACTGCGTAAACCAATTTCCCCTGCGAGAATACTGCGACGTTCCTGAAAATCAGCTTGTGTTAATTTCTTCATTACACCTTACTTCTTGTCAATTCATGCTTTTATTGAAATATTCTCTTGAAAACAGAACATATATTCTAATGAAACAGCAAAATATATGCCTGATTTCAAGCAGTGTGATGACATAGCTAACTATTTAGTTAGCTTGGACGTTTAGGCGAGAAAATTTCGACCACGCTTTGCGCCTCTGTAGCAGAAACCTGAGGCTGCACTTTTTGTGTCAATTGCTGCAAGAGTGGCGTTTCCTCAACCTCTACTTTTTTACGTCCCAAAGACAGGCTCACTGGAATCAGGCGCACAAATTCATACAATTCCTGATAGCTTTCTTCACCTTCGGCATCATCGTCTGAGTCTTCAAATTCAACCGCTGCAACATCTTGTAAATGTTCAATCAGTTCTACTTCGTCCTGACGAATATGACCAGAAGCCAGACCAAAACCTAACACCACGCCTGCGCACCAGTCCGCCAATGCCTGCACACGTTCTGAGAGCACATGCTCATCATCTGGAAGCAAAGGTAAATAATCCAGTTCATCTTCAGACAATGCATGGAAAACATCTTCAGCTTCGCCAGTCAACAGTTCTAATGCTTCGGCATCCAGTTCAGGCACATCCAGTGTTTCTAAAATCTGTAACCATTCTTCACTGCTCGGTGCCTGGGTGACACAAACAATCCCGGTCAGCAAACCATGCAGTTCACTCGGGCTAGAAATTTCCTCAATTGAAGAAAAATTGCGGTGCCATTCGGTCCAACCTGAAATATCGTCTTGCATTCGTTTATCCAATCTCTATACTGCTTATATATTACCTCTGTTTGCAACACTGTGCGACCTCGATATGTTAGAAGAATTACAGCGTCTACAAGTGCAGATTGGCGTGTTAAAAACGCGACTCGCACGGCTTGAAAGTGAGAATTCCAGTTTGCGCGAAGAGCAAGACTCTTCCATGGTGCAACATCAACAGCAAATTGAACAAAAGAACAGCGTGATTGCGCAAAAACAACAAGAAAATGAACACCTGACCGAACAGCTGACAGATTCTCGTGCCCAGTTTCAACTGCTCAATAATGATGCAACTGCACTGGCAGACCGTTATGGCCGTCTGGAAAAAAGCTGTACCGATCTGAAAAACCGTTTTCAGGAAATTCTGGCTGAACGAAATGAACTGCGGGTTTTGAAGGAAAAGATGCTGATCGAGCAGCGTCATGCCCAACAGGAAATTCAGCGCCTCAATCAGGAATCTGAGCGTTTAACCCAGAAAAATGAAAATGCCAAAGCCAAAGTTGAGGCGATTATTCAACGTCTGGCAATTCTCGGTACTGCGCAGGATCATCATGCACAAGAAATCCAACAACTGGCCCATCCGACTGAAGTGACTGAGGAAGCCTCATCATGAGTGAACAAATTGCAATTGATCTCAGAGTATTGGGGCATAGTTTCCGTTTGGCCTCTACTCCTGACAAGCAGGAAGAATTAGAGCGCGCGGCACAGTTATTGAATGATAAATACGATGAATTTCGTCGTAAAGCACCACGCATGGAACCCAGCAAGCTGATTATCATGGTGGCACTTGAGCTGATGCAGGAAGTCTTGAACATGAACAGATCACTGCAACAATATGCGCATTGCGAGCGTTTGTTACAAACCATTTTAGAAGAAGTTGAGGAACTAACAGAATAATCTCATATTCTGTTTAAACTTCGGCCATTTGGCTGAACTGTTTACAGTTCATGAACAGCATAGAGTTGCCACACCGACATTATCGTTTATAATTAACTTATCTCTGAGGTGTTCGCCAGCGGGTCTATATCCCTGCCGATACTTATATCTCCGGATGCGTTCTGCATATTTAGAGTGTATGCCTGCCTTCGTGCAGGAAACCCAGCAAGTATGCGTCGCGTCCACCTTGAACTCATCGGGTTCAGGGTAACGACATGCAGCGGCATCTTCGGAGTACTTTAGTTTTTTGCTTAAAATATACTTATAATTCTCTTAAAATCCTTTCTAAATTTTCTCTCAGTTCTATATTTCAGTATTTATCTCGGTCATTTTTCAAAGTTCATTTTATTCATGCCATTATCTGGTAGGCCTATAAAATGCTTAACAAGAAAATCGCTTTAACTTTCTTTTAAATACACATTGAATTTTCAAGTTATTTGATCTCGATCTAAAATAAACATGGCCCAGATTGCGGCAGGAATCCAGCCTAAAATTGAAATCTGCAGCATGAGACATATTGTTGCTTCAACCGGTTTGTGAATGGTCATAAATAAGGACCAGGGGAAAATAAAGGCAATCATCAACTTCATTTTAAATACCCTCTTGTGTTCGTGTTTGCAATTTTAATATCCAGTTTTTACTGGACTCTGTGTTCGCTCTTTTTAGTGTTATCAAAAAAAATATGCATGCTGTATCATTCTAAAAAACATCTCAAAAGCCTAATTCAGTTAGCTTAAATGCAGCTTAAAAATTATTTTAAATCAGCTTGGCGAACTTATATTTTCAGTTATCGTCTTGACGTTTTTATGAAAAAGACCTTGCTTTCACTCGCGCTGCCCAGCAGCTTTTCACTCGACTGAAACCCCTCATCTTTGGGCTGTTTAGGTGAAAACTGATTGCTACTTGGCAGCCGTATTCAAGGGTGATACCCGCCAAATCACGTCACCGACATCATCAGCCACTAAAATAGCGCCTGCAGAATCTACGGTTACACCAACAGGGCGCCCAAATGCTTTGCCCTGCTCGCTTAAAAATCCGGTTAAGACATCTTGAGGCTGACCGAAAGGCTGGCCATTTTGAAAGGGAACAAAAATCACTTTATAGCCACTATGCGGTTTGCGGTTCCATGAGCCATGCTGGCCAATCAGTGCACCATTTCGATAATGAGGCATTAGATCTGCTGTATAAAAACTTAAGCCCAATGATGCTGTATGATTACCCAAAGCATAGTCTGGTGGAATTGCCCGTGCCACCCGTGCAGGGTTTTGCGGCTTGACCCGTGTATCTACATGTTGGCCATAATAACTATAGGGCCAGCCATAAAAAGCACCGTCTTTAACCGAGGTGAGATAATCTGGAACCAGATCATTGCCGAGCTCATCACGCTCATTGACTACCGTCCAGAGTTTGCCACTCTGTGGTTGCCAGTCCATACCATTCGGATTACGAAGTCCGGTTGCAAAAGGTCGTGCTTGAGTATTGGCCAGGTCAAATTCCATGATCAGTGCCCGACCTTCTTCTTGATCCAAGCCATTTTCAGCTACGTTACTGTTGGAACCTACCGTAATATAGAGTTTGCTGCCCGTAGGATTGGCAATGACATTTTTGGTCCAGTGATGGTTTAAACGACCCGCCGGTAAATCCAGTACTTTGGTGCCGGTTGCAGTAATTTGAGTAGCACCTGCTTGATAAGGAAAGCGCATCAGGGCATCAGTATTGGCCACATACAACATATTGCCGACCAGTACCATGCCAAATGGAGAGTTGAGATTCTGTAAAAATACAGTTTTTTGTTCAGCGACTCCATCACCATTATTGTCACGAAGCAGACTAATGCGGTTAGCACTCGGATGCGATGAGCCGGCTCGCTGCATTACCCATTTCATGATTTTGCCTTTAATTCCTTTGCTATCATCAGGCTTGGGTGGTGCATCGGTTTCGGCCACCAGCACATCACCATTTGGCAATACATAGATCCAGCGCGGATGCTGCAACCCTTTGGCAAATGCCTGAACTTTTAAACCTGTAGCGGGAGTGGGCATTTTACCCTCAGGCCAACCTTTGGCAGGTGCAATATTGACTGTAGGCAGCAAGCTGGATTTTGGTTTGGGTAACTGTGGCTGGGAACCATAACTGTCAGCAATTGGCGACTTGGATGGCATAGTACAAGCCGTCATCGCCAGCAGAAGTGCCAAGCCTGCACCAGGCAAAAAAAAGTGAACCGGCTGAATAGGCATTTTTATCTCTTGTTATTTTTTATCGTCATCGACTTACTTTAAAAAACAATTGGAGATGCCACTAGTGGCTTGATGTTTTTTCTGGTTATGAATTGGTTATCAATTTTGAAGTAGATTTGTTTTTTTGTCGTAGCAGCATGATGCACAAGAGCTAAAAGAATTCTGATCAGCCATTCGATTCAGGGATTGTTGTAGTTCATCCAAGCAAAGCTCTGTTTTAAGGTTTCAGATACTGTTCAAAATAAAAGCCCATCTTTTGATGAGCTTCTACGTGCAAATCAGACCTGAATGATCCTAAACCTAGAGAATCTATGAATAAGAGAGTCGGATATTCGTCTGAAATACTTCAAAAAACAATTAAGGGAAGTCCTCCAAACAGCTGGGTAAGATTGTGCTACACAGCCAGATCCACTGGAATGAAAGATAAGATCCGTGGCTCTCAACCACGAAATGCCGCTTCAATCGCGGAGATGTCAATTTTCTTCATGGTCATCATTGCATCAAAGGCGCGTTTGGCGGCGGCACGGTCAGAACTGGTCACTGCCTGAATAAGCACAATTGGCGTAATCTGCCAGGAAATGCCCCACTTGTCTTTACACCAGCCACACTCGCTTTCCTGACCGCCATTGCCAACAATTGCATTCCAGTATCGGTCGGTTTCTTCCTGATCTTCAGTTGCCACCTGAAATGAGAATGCTTCGTTATGCTGGAATGCCGGGCCACCATTTAGTCCAATGCAGCTAATACCCAGCACCCTAAAATTAACGGTGATGACATCGCCTTCTTTTCCAGAAGGATAGTCTCCGGGTGCAAGGTTGATCGCGCCAATTGAGGAGTCAGGAAATGTCTCGGCATAAAATCGTGCAGCAGCTTCAGCGTCGTTATCATACCAGAGGCAGATGGTGTTCTTCGCAATATTCATCATGTTCAATCTCCATTGATTTAGGTCTTACGCGCTCTGCCTAGGCACAATGTGTTAGATCTATTGGGTTAATCAGAGATCTGATCCCTTATCTATAATTCACTCAAAAACACAAAAAATCGATTTTAGATTTGTACCTTTATTAATCAAAATCTGTTTCATGATCATCAAAATGATGACTTAAAAACGCATGCTTCACAGAAAATAAAAAAATTATGACATTTTAAGCAGCCAATAATTCAATGCCTTTAATTGACCAATTTTAATCAAGTTTTTAGAGATGAGATTCATTATGAAATTTGCTGAACTTAACCAAGTTGCTACCTCGTCATATGAGAATCAAGATCACAATTATTTTTTACTTTTCCCGAATTCCCACTTAGACTAGAGCACACTTTTGTCAGATCTGCTTTTGCCCTATGACCATTCAAGAATTAAGAAGATACCTGCGTAAAACACGTCGTCATCTTTCTAAATTTGAGCAAAGGCAAGCTGCACAAAAAGTTTTAAATCGCCTTATACGTAGCCCGCAATTTATTCATGCCAAGCACATCGGCATTTATCTGCATGCTTTTGGTGAGATTCATACCCACACCATTATTGAACGCTGCTTTAAACTGGGCAAACAGGTCTATCTGCCTGCGATTTGCGACATGAATCAACAGCTGGTCTGGATCCGAATCAGCCAGCATCAATATCGCAACAAGCGCTTTGCCTATCATCGGCTGGGAATGCGGGAGCCCATGACGACACGTGGTACTCATGTTTCTAAGCTGGATTTATTGATCATGCCGCTGCTGGCCTGTGATCATTCAGGGACACGCATTGGGATGGGTGGCGGTTTTTATGATCGAACCCTGGCTTCTGCGCCCGGGCTTCCATTCCGTCTGGGACTGGCGCATGACTTTCAACTGCTTAGCCAGTCCTTAAAACGGGAAAAATGGGACCAACCCTTGGATGCTCTTATTACCCCGACAGTTTTTTTAGCTTTCAAACGCTAATTTTTCAATTTCCCTGTTGTGAACTACTTTAAAATCACATAATTAGTCATTTTTCATACAATTTAATCTTAACGCCCCTTGTATTTTTTAAATTACCCATCACTATTAAAACATGGCAACACCGTTGTCACTCATTAGGAGTGCTCATGTCTGAAATTATTATGAATCAAGAAACCTTAGAGCCTCAGGTTCCAAGTGTACTACCCCTTTTGGCGCTGCGTGATGTGGTGGTTTATCCGCATATGCAAATTGCGCTGTTTGTCGGTCGTGAAAAATCGATCAATGCAGTTGATGTGGCTCGTAACAGTGACAATCTAGTATTTGTAGTTGCGCAAAAAGATTCGCTTACAGAAGAAATTGATCACGACAATTTATATCAATACGGTACTGTCGCGAAGATTGTGCAAGTTGTGAATCACGAAAATGATGAAAACTGTATCAAAGTCCTGATTGAAGGACTGCACCGTGCCAAACTGAAAACCATCATTGACGAAAATGAGTATCTGACAGCAGAACATGAACTCAGCCCAATGACCGTTACGGTGGATGAAGACACTCAAGCCGTGCGCTTGCAAGAATTACGTGCGCTTTTTGCTCAATATGCAGAAGCGAAACTTCGTAATGCGCGTGAACTGATCACCGCAGCCAACAAAATTGAAGACCTGTTACAGTTATTGTTCTTCGTGGCGACCCGTGTTCCATTGAATATTGATGTCAAACAAAAATTCCTGGAACATGATGAATTCGAAGCGCATTTAACTGAGCTGATGACTTATCTATTGCAACAATCTGAAGAACAGCAGATTGAGCAAACCCTGCATGACTCTGTTAAACGTCAGATGGAAAAGAACCAGCGCGAATACTTCCTGAATGAAAAAATGAAAGTCATTCAGCGCGAGCTTTCTGATATGAACGGCGGCGCGGAAGATGATGTCGCTGAAATTGAAAAACGTCTTGCTGAAGCTGATTTGCCTGAGCATGTACGTAAAAAAGCAGAAGCTGAATTCCGTAAACTCAAAGCGATGCAGCCTGCTTCAAGTGAAGCTGCTGTGGTACGCAACTATCTGGAAGTGATTCTGGATACACCGTGGAATAAAGCCAGCAAAGTCAGCATTAACCTGAACAAAGCACAGGAAATTCTGGATGCAGACCACTATGGTCTGGACGATGTCAAAGATCGTATTGTGGAATATCTTGCGGTTCAGTCTGTACGTGACGAAGCCGAGATTCGTGGTCATCGTCGTACCTATATCGGTGCGATGCCAGGTAAAATCGTGCAGTGCGTCTGCGATGCTCGAAGTCCTCGATCCATCACAGAACAACAAGTTCAGTGATCACTACCTGGATCTAGATCTGGATCTGTCTGAAGTAATGTTTATCTGTACCGCAAACAGCATGAACATTCCTGAAGCCTTGCTGGATCGTATGGAAGTGATTCGTCTTCCGGGTTATACCGAAGAAGAAAAAGTCAATATTGCAGATCGTTATCTGGTACCAAAAGCCATTAAAAATAATGGCCTGCGTGCTAAAGAGTTAACTGTGCATGAAGAAGCGATTCGTGACATCGTGCGCCGTTATACCCGTGAAGCCGGTGTACGTAGCCTTGAGCGTGAAGTATCCAAAATTGCACGTAAAGTGGTCAAAGAAGCGGTGAGCAAAAAAGCCAAAAACCTTCAGATTGAAGTGACAGCAGGCAATCTTCCAGATTACTTGGGCGCACATAAATTTGACTATGGTATGGCGGAAGAAGAAGCACAAATCGGCCGTGTCAATGGTCTGGCCTGGACTTCGGTGGGTGGCGAATTGCTGACCATTGAGGTTGCAGCCGTTCCAGGTAAAGGCAAGTTCATTACCACCGGTTCTCTTGGCGATGTCATGAAAGAATCAATTACCGCTGCCATGACTGTGGTGCGTACCCGTGCAGATGAGCTTGGCATCGAAGCGTCCCGCTTTGAAGAAACCGATGTGCACGTGCATTTACCGGAAGGTGCGACACCGAAAGATGGTCCATCCGCAGGTTTGGCATTGACCACTGCATTGGTATCTGCATTTACCGGGATTCCGATTCGTCCGGATATCGCGATGACAGGTGAAACCAGTCTGGGTGGTCGTGCATTACGTATTGGCGGTTTGAAAGAGAAACTTCTTGCAGCCCATCGTGGTGGCATCAAGCTGGTCTTCATTCCACAGGAAAACGTACGTGATTTGGCGGAAATTCCTGAAAATGTAAAAGATGGTTTAGAGATTAAAGCCGTGAAATCGATTGATGAGATTTTACCGCTGGCCCTCATCTCTTTGCCAAAAGCCTTGGTGAAAGCACCGATTGTAAAAACCAAAGAAGAAGCGAAAGCAGCCCGTCATTAAGATGAGCTGATTTGCCAAAACCCTGCTCCGGCAGGGTTTTTTATTGTGTAAAGAAATTGATTAAGGTTGCAAGGCCATCGCTACCAGCCCATCAATCACATAGGTCATCTTTTTCAGATCCAGTTTATCCAAGGTGTCCAGCTCAGTATTATAATAAGGGTTACGATAATGCGCCGTATCGGTAATTAACATGGTCGAATAATTGAATTTGGCATAATTCAGATAACCAGAAAAATTCATATCCTGAGCAAAAGTTGGACTAATAAAACGTTGACATTCCAGACGGTTAAGACTTTGCATGGCAGTACAATAATCTCCGGTCATTCCGGTCGAGGCCAAATGACCAATCGCGGCAATAAAGTTCCCATGATCTGGATAAATCCATTTCAACCCCACCGGATAAGTCTGCACCAGATTTTCATCAAAATAGCCAATTGAATCCAGAATCACCACACCTTTCAGCTTCTGCTTTTTTTTCTTGAGCGACTTGGCATGAATATAGCTGCCCATATGTTCTGTCTTGAAAAAAGGCGGCTCTTCCAAGGTATAAAAAGCAAATTCGATCTCATGTTTGAGCTTGGATTTTTGCAAGGCCAATAATCTTGCGGTTTCCAGTAAACCTGCCACTCCCGAGGCATTATTGTCAGCACCATATCGATCACTAAAGACATCATAATGCGTGCCCATGACCATTTTGGTTTTGGCCTGAGCATTTAAATGGCAAATGACATTTCGATAGCTTAGGCTATTAACTACATAGACCTGAAACTGACAGGGAATGCCAAAACGCTGCATCTGTCCTTTAATCCATGCAGACACTCGGTTCAGTTCTTTAACATTCTTGTAATTTCGAAATTCATCGACACTCATGATCTGGCTGAAAAATAATTCCAGATGAGAAATTTGAGCGCGTGTGTTGGTATTGGCAGCACTGAAACTTGAGCCGATTAGACCGGTGACCAACAGCAGCAAAGTACAACATCCTTTTATGATGACCTTAGTCCGCATTTATTATTATCCATTCCTTTATCAAGCGGAGACTTGAACTCAGGACATTAAAGCAGCACTAAATCCTTCATTTCAATTTCAATTTGTTTCCTGACTCAACTTCGTGTTGTTTGATCGTTATAATGAAGTATCCAATTATTGATCTGTCTGTATGAAAATCCGTATCCTGACCATTGGTCAAAAAATGCCAGCATGGGTGCTGACTGGTTTTGAAGATTATTTCAAACGTATTCAGCCCTTTGTACAGACCCAGATTATTGAACTGCCCATGGCCAAGCGCGGCAAAAACGATTCTGAAGCGGATATCCTGAAATATCGAAATATTGAGGGTGACAGCATTTTAAATGCACTCAAGCAGAACGAAATCCTGATTGCGCTAGAAGTGGGTGGACGTGAGTTCAGTACCGAAAAACTGGCTGAAACCATGAAAGGCTGGATGCTGGAAGGCAATGATGTGGTACTGGCGATTGGCGGGCCAGATGGTCATTCGGAAGCAGTACGTAAAGCTGCTGCATGGCATTGGTCCCTGTCTAAGCTCACACTTCCCCATCCCATGGTTCGGGTGATGCTGATTGAACAACTGTACCGTGCAATGACCATTAACCATAACCATCCCTACCATCGTGCAGGTTAATGACGTTGCTGAAGCGTTCTGTTTATGCAACGTTTTGTTGAATAATTCCTCCTGCTTTTTTCGCTATTTTTAATGCATTATTGAGACATCTTCTAGATGTGGTTTGACTTATGAACTTACAAACGTTGCCCGGCTTATTTATTTCTCATGGCTCTCCTATGCTGGCGCTGAATCCTGAGCAAGTGGGTCCTGCCTTGCATCGTTTAAGCGAAAACCTGCCACGCCCGGAAGCGATTATTATCATGTCAGCGCACTGGGAAAGTGAGGCACTGGAAGTCAGTAGCGGTATTCGACCAGAGACCTGGCATGATTTCCGTGGTTTCCCGCCAGAGCTGTATCAATTACGCTATCCTGCACCAGGAAATCCTGAACTGGCCGAGCAGATCTTGGGTTTGCTGGCCAATGCCGGTTTTGCCGCACATGCCAATAGTACTCGTCCACGTGATCATGGCGTATGGATGCCGCTGCTGCATATGTATCCGGATGCGGATATTCCAGTGGTTGAAATTTCCTTGCCCATGTCGATGAGTGCCGATGAAATCTATAAAATTGGTCAAAGTCTGGCACCGCTACGTGAGCAGCAAATCCTGCTGATTGGTTCAGGCAGTATCACGCATAACCTACGTGAACTGTCTTGGGATGGAACGGCGGCTGATGTACCGGTATGGGCATCAGATTTCCGCAATTTTGTCGTCCATAAACTGGCCCATAGCGATTATGATGCGATACTGGACTGGTCCAATATTCCACACATGGCGCGTAATCATCCAACACTGGAGCATTTTGCCCCGATCTTCTTTGCGATGGGGACCGGAAGCCGCTTTAGTCTGGTGCATAGCAGTTTTAGCATGGGTTCTCTCGGCATGGATGTCTACCGCTTCGATTAATCTTGATTGAAAACTTAAAATTTTAACTTTTAAATTTGGATACATTTTGCAACCAAAATCTGCGATATGTATCCATATCTTTTAGAAATGCATCCGTTATCATTTCAATTCTTTGTTCTTTATTATAAATCCATGAAATTAAAATTTATTGTACTGGCATTATTACCTTTAACTTTTGCAGCCTGTCAGTCTGGTGATATTCAGCAGGCTGGAGATCGTACAGTGGCTACCCTACAACAAAAAAGTGCAAATCAGCTTCTTTCTGCCTACCACTGGCAACTAGATCGCGGGCTGGAACGGCCAATCGTGCTCAGTTTCGATGCTCAAGGCCGCCTGAGTGCCGTGACGGGCTGTAATGGACTCAGTACAAACTGGTCAGTGAAAGATAATATTATCAGCACCAGCGAAGTCATAGGAACCGAAATGGCCTGCGATACCGCACTGATGCAACAGGAACGCTTTGTCAGCCAGCTTTTACAAAAACGTGCAATTCCTTTTGCGCTCAATACCACGAACCTTGACCAGCCGACCCTAACGCTTTCCGCTGCCGATGGTCAAAAATATGAATTTACCGGGAAAATGACTCCGGAAACCAGATATCAGGGGCAAGCTGAAACAATTTTTCTGGAAATTTCCCCAGATACAAAATCATGTACCGGTGTGGCTCAGCAAAGCTGCTTGCAAGTTAAACAGGTTAAATATGATCAAAACGGTCTGAAGACCCAGGTCGATAAGGACTGGACATTATTCTATGACCAGATTGAAGGTTTTCAGCATTCACCGAATGAACGCCAGATTATTCGGCTAAAACGTTTTGAAATTAAGAACCCTGCGGCAGATCAATCTAAATATGCTTATATTTATGACATGGCAGTCGAGCGCGAAGCCGTGAAAGGTTCATTATAAAATATCTATCCATAAAAAAACCGAGGCTATGGCCTCGGTTTTTTTAAAGCGACACTCAATCAGACTTAGAATACGCCTTGAGCAAGCATTGCATCAGCCACTTTTACGAAGCCTGCAATGTTGGCACCGTCTACATAGTTCACAGTACCGTCTTCTTTGGTACCGAATTTTACGCAGTTACGGTGAATTTCTTTCATGATCGCATGTAAACGCTCATCAACTTCCTCAAAGGTCCAGCCTAAACGCAATGCATTTTGCGACATTTCCAGACCAGAAGTGGCAACACCACCTGCATTTGATGCTTTACCTGGCGCATAAAGCGTTTTCGCTTCAATGAATTTCTCTACAGCAGCCAAGGTTGAAGGCATGTTTGCACCTTCAGCGACACAGATCACGCCATTTGCGAGAAGCTTTTCAGCATCCTCCGCATCCAGTTCGTTTTGAGTCGCGCATGGCAGTGCGATATCACATGGAATACCCCAAGGACGTTGTCCTTCCAGATATTCAAAACCATGTTTAGAGGCAAATTCTGAAATACGACCCCGTTTTACGTTTTTAAGTTCCATCACTTCAGCAAGCAATGCTTCAGTGAAACCGTCTTTGACGTGAACCGTACCCGCAGAGTCAGAAAGTGAAACCACTTTCGCGCCCAGATACAACGCTTTGTCAGCAGCATATTGCGCAACGTTACCAGAACCTGAAATTGCGACAACTTTGTCTTTGAAGCTTTCGCCACGAGACTTGAGCATTTCCTCAGCGAAATACACAGTACCGTAACCCGTTGCTTCCGGACGCGCCAATGAACCACCGAAGGTTAAACCTTTACCGGTGAATACACATGCAGTGTCGTTACTTAATTTTTTCATCATGCCGGCCATATAGCCCACTTCACGACCGCCCACACCAATATCACCTGCAGGGATATCTGTGTTCGCACCCAGGTGACGATATAGCTCGATCATTAAAGCTTGGCAGAAACGCATGATTTCGCCTTCTGATTTGCCTTTAGGGTCAAAATCAGAACCGCCTTTACCACCACCCATAGGAAGTGTGGTTAAAGCATTTTTAAATGTTTGCTCAAAGCCTAAGAATTTTAGGATTGAAAGATTCACGGAAGGGTGGAAACGCATACCACCTTTAAATGGACCGATCGCTGAGTTGTATTGTACGCGGAACGCACGGTTTACCTGAGTTTGACCTTGGTCATCTACCCAAGAAACTCGGAACTGGATCGCACGTTCTGGCTCAACTAGACGTTCTAGCAAACCATGTGCTGCGTATTGTGGATTCTTTTGAATGAATGGCCACAAACTGGTCATCACTTCTTCGACAGCTTGAAGAAATTCTGGTTGGTGTGCATCACGTGATTTTACGTAATCTAGGAACTCATTAAGTGTGTTGTATTTCAACGCTTAATCCTCAGCAGAAAATGGATCAAAATTGGTCAAATTTACAATCAATGTTAAATTTTGGCGCAAAATATTAAATATCTTTTGTAACTAATCTACAATACTTTTTTTGAAAATACTTTAAAATTAATTTGATAACAAATATTTATATTGATTATGAATATTTTTTCTATGTCAGGAAATGCCAATTGAATCAAGGCTTAGATTCAGATTTATGCTTAATAATAAGGCATAACTTGACCCTTAATTGCGCACGACTTAGGAGTTTAAAAATATGTTAAAATGCATAACTCGACATATTTTGTTTCACTTACTGCAAAGCTCAGCATGAGCAGCTCTGGTTATTCATGAATTCGCCAACTTCTCTGGTCCAATCGATTGATGCTTTACTCCCTCAAACCCAATGTGGACTCTGTGGTCATCGTGACGGATGTTTACCTTATGCCCAGTCGATTGCTGAGGGTGAAAATGCCAATAAATGTGTACCAGGCGGACAGCCTGTTGCCGATGCTTTGGCTGCATTATTAAATCGTCCTGAACTTGTGGCAGAAGAAAGTGTCTGGCCCATTCAAGCCGACGGTCGCCCGCAGCGCATCAAAGCCGTAATTCGTGAAGATGAATGTATAGGCTGTACCAAATGTATTAGCGCCTGCCCGGTCGATGCGATTATTGGCGCCGGCAAACTGATGCATACAATTCTGACCGATCTGTGTACTGGCTGCGAACTGTGCATTCCACCGTGTCCGGTTGACTGTATCGATCTGGTCGAAGACCCACAGCCTTTGCCGACTGAAGCACAGCGTATTGCTGAGCAGGACGATTTACGTCAGCGCTATTATGCGCATATCCAGCGTGAAGAAAAACGCCGTACTGACCGTAAGGGCCCAGTCGTCCGTGCAGAAATCAATACTGCCCTGTTTGCCCAGTTCTCTGCTTTAAATGAGCAGCTTCCTGTGATTGAAGTTGTGAATAAGCCGGCGAATACTCCGATTACGCTAGATTCTAAAACCACGATTGAACTGGCAAAACTACGCACCCAAATTAAAAAGCTGGAAAAACAGCTTTCGGTTCGTGAAGATGCCAGCAAACGCCTGCAACTGACAGAATTAGCTGAAAAATTACAGACCTTACAGGGATAAGTACATGACCACTGCGAGCACAAAACCTGTAAAAAACATGACCAAAAAACAGATTCAGACCTTTTTTGAACGCCTGCGTGAACAGCGCCCCAATCCGAAAACCGAGCTGAATTATGCCAATCCCTTTGAATTACTGGTCGCCGTGACTCTGTCTGCCCAAGCCACCGATGTCAGCGTGAATAAGGCCACGGACAAACTGTTTCCAGTCGCCAATACACCGGAAGCGATTTATGCGCTCGGTGTGGATGGTTTAAAGGAATATATCAAGACCATTGGTTTATATAACTCAAAAGCAGTCAACGTAATTAAAGCCTGTGAGATGCTGATTCAGAAGCACAACAGCGTGGTACCGGATAATCGTGCGGATCTGGAAGCCTTGCCGGGTGTGGGACGGAAAACGGCCAATGTGGTGCTGAATACTGCCTTTGGTCAACCGACCATGGCGGTGGATACACATATTTTCCGGGTTGGTAACCGTACCGGATTGGCTACAGGTAAAAATGTGCTTGAAGTTGAGCATCGACTGGTCAAAGTGATTCCGAAAGAATTTATCATTGATTCTCATCACTGGCTGATTTTACATGGCCGTTATTGCTGTATTGCCCGTAAACCGAAATGTCATGAATGTGTGGTCGCCGATGTGTGTAACTGGCCTGATCGTTTTGAATTTGGTGCAGCACGCGCAATTGCAGTGAAGAATATCGCTATTTCTGAATAGAATTGCAGAACTAAACTAAGACCGAAAAAAAGGTGATCAATACCTCACCTTTTCTACAATTTTCAGCATACCGCTTTTATTTAAAACTGGACTCAGCTTCCACTGAAGCATGCCGAATTATTTATTCTGATCGTGTTCAGCCTGTTCCTGTTCTTTTTTGCGCTGTTCAAGCTCCGCCTGCAATTTCGGGTGCAACTGGCGTTGTGGATGCTTGGCTGCATTTTCTGCACGTTCTTCCTGACGTACTTTATTCAGTATTTTAAAACTCATATAAAACAGACCCATCAACACTGCCAGAAATATAACCATCAACACCAACACGCCAAATTTCATAGCCACAGCACCTGTTCAAATACGCAATAAAAAAGAGCCCTAATATGACTTAGGGCTCTTCGATTGTCAAAATCATCGTTAGCCGATTATTTTGCTTGATCCAGAATCGCGAAAAGCTCAGTCTGAACCTGATCGATTGGACGCAGACCGTTTAACTTGTTGTAAGTCGGTGCATTTTCACCTGATGCTGCACGGCCTTGGTAGAAGCCCACCAGTTGCTCCGTTTCAGTATGGTAAGAACCTAAACGTTTACGAATTGTCGCTTCCAGATCATCTGGACGCTGAACCAGATCTTCACCCGTTTCGTCATCTTTACCTTCCACTTTTGGCGGGTTGTAAACGATGTGATACACACGGCCAGATGCCGGGTGCTGACGACGGCCAGAAAGACGTTGTACGATCTCTTCATCTGGAACATCGATTTCAATCACGTGATCGATGTTGATACCTTCGTTTTCTAAAGCTTCTGCTTGAGGAATGGTACGCGGGAAACCATCAAAAATACAGCCATTTACACAATCAGGTTGCGCAATACGCTCTTTGACCAGACCAATGATCAACTCATCAGAAACCAAACCGCCATTGTCCATGACACTTTTAGCTTGTAGACCTAATTCAGTTCCTTCACGAATTGCAGCACGGAGCATATCACCGGTTGAAATTTGTGGGATATTGTAGCGCTTACAGATCAACTGAGCTTGTGTACCTTTACCTGCTCCAGGTGGTCCGAGTAAGATAATGCGCATATATAAACATCCTCATTTAAACAATATGTATGACGCCACGACCACAATCGCCCGATTGTGTCCCCCGGCATCTCATTATAAGAAAGCCACAAACAAATGGATTAAACCCGCGACAAAACCGGTTACCCCACCCAATAAAATCAGAATCCATTCATCTTCCTGAAATGCAGGACGTAAAAGATTCTGAAACTCCTTCGGAGTCAACTCGCGTATGCGGTCTCTAAACATTTGATAGATTTTCTGTGCACGGCTCGCATTAAATGCTGGGTCGCATACAGGCACCATCGTAATTTCAATCGAGCGATCGATCAAGTCCGTCTTGAGTTTTGCATACTCTTTTGGCCCTAAAGACAGCTGTAAAGAGGTCCGAACCAGGGGTGTTTCCATAATTTCATTAATATGACGTTTGACAATGCGGCGGGTTTTGTCTTTTTTCCCGCCATACATCATCTCGGTCATGATCGATTTTAACGTAATCAGATCTTCTGTGACTACACTTGCGAAAACATCAGAGACTTCATCCTGACGTTTCATAAATGCGCCTTGTATGTTATAGGTGCCAATACGCGGAATGACAGGTTTAATCCATGGAAACTTGCGACTTGTGGTACGGCTAAAGAATTGCGGGTACTTTACCGGGTGCGGATAGAGCGGGTTGAATACCATCCAGATTGCAATCCAGTTGGTCAAAAAGCCCCAGATGGCAGCCCAGAACGGGACAGTCCAGTGCCAAGGCACCACGAACCAGACAATCATCTGGAAAATACCAAAGAACATGCCGATGAGTGCACTGATATGCCAAATAAAATTGATTTCTTTTTGGCCCACTTTCAGAAACATGCGCACCATTAACCGACGGTCACCTTCCATCTGGCTGACCACCATTTCACGCATATCGACAAGTGACTCGACGTTCATGGTCAGCTCGGTCACCAATTCACGCAAAATTGCCGGCATTTGTTTTTGTGCCTGTGCATAAATTCTGCGTTTGATGGCAAAAGGCAGGTTTTCCCAAAGGACTGCATTACGATCCATCATCACTTCATCAATCAGATGTTCCAGTTCGAAACCGACCTGTTCACCAATGATCCGTGCCATATCATCTGGATCCATGGCCTCTAAAAATTCGCGGATGGAACCTAGTTTAGACAAAGTGTTATCGGTAATAATGCCTGAAATACGGCCAGCTTTGCGTGGCACGATCCCCTGCCAGCCGACAGGTACAGGACCGAGATGGACACCCCAAAAATTGATCGGATAAAACACCATTTTCAGTGCCATCCAGACGTGAGCCCACGTTACAAATGCGGTCACCGGAATAATGCTGAGCACGGCCCAAAAATCCGGGCGATTCACAAAGGTTTGCCACAATTCGTTGACGTACTCAAGCATGCATAAGTTCCATATTTAATTTTTTGTTCACAGAATACACATATTTATAAGGTCAAATATTTTGTCTATAAACCGATACTTAAAGTATAGGAAAATTGTAGTCGCGGTTCAGTTTCGGCCACCACACGACCATTTCGATCTTCAAATTTCTCTCCGGCACCAATGCCGACACTAAAACTGCTGATTCGCTCTGAACTCAACAAAACATAGGCCAAATCAATTCCAGCACCTAAGCGGGCCTTGTATTCATTGTCGACGCGTTTGCTTTCAATATGACCCGCATAGCCTCCGACATAATACCCATTTTTATCCTTGCCGGTCAGATGTGCAGGATAACGAAAGCCTACTTGTCCCCCTATCGTTCGATCATCATCCAGAAAAACCCCACCTTTCACATAAGCAATCCCATAAGGATTAACCCATTCAGTATTTAAATGTACCAGCTTCCGGGTAAAACCAGCCCCAACATTAAAGGCTTTTGCCTGAGTAGCTTCTACTTTATCTGCAGTATTATTGATTTGATCATGTGCATAGGCCCCGTTCGCCCACAATGCAAACGCCAACAAAGGGTAAACCTTGTTCATTCCTTCACCATCTTCCTTAATTATAGTTTTTGGTATAGTCCTATTTTTATTCGATTTTACTGTATCAGAATTATCACAACTCTTATATACAGCACTTTACAATTTTCATGTCTGCAAAGTCAAAGCTTAAAGGAACTGATCGTAATGGCAGTTTTTCATTATCAAATCAAGTCCAGTTGCGTTAGAATATTCCACTTTGATTCTTTCCTCCTTTCCTCAGGTCTCAAGTCGATCGCGTATGAAGCAGCACTTTCCTTTAAAAAATGCACAACAAGAAAAGCGCATCTATCGTAGTCGAGTATGGATTTCTGTTGGAATCGTCATCTTTTTTATGCTGCTGCTGGTCAGCCGCTATGCTTATTTACAACTCTTTAATTTCGAGACCTTCAGTACCGCTTCTGACCAAAACCGGATTCGTCTGCAACCTCTGCCTCCAGCGCGCGGTTATATTTATGACCGTAACGGCGTATTGCTGGCCGATAACTACCCGGTTTTTACCGCAACTTTAAGCCGCGCCGATGTGCAGGATATTGACCAGACTTTGGAACGTCTGAAGCCTATTCTGGAGCTGACCGAAGAAGATATTGAACGCTTCCAAAGCCGGATCAAAACAGCACGTAGAACCGAACGGGTTTCGATCAAGCTCAACCTGAATGAAAATGATATTGCCCGTTTTAGCGAGGTCAAATATCAGTTTCCGGGCGTGAATATTGAAACCCAGATGACCCGCTATTATCCGCATGGCGACCTGTTTGCCCATGTGATTGGTTATGTGGGCCGGATTAATGACAAAGAACTCAAAGCCATTGACAAGGATCTGTATGCCGGGACCAACCTGATCGGGAAAATTGGGGTAGAAAAATCCTATGAAGAACTTCTGCATGGGGTGCCAGGAAATGAATCGGTAGAAGCGGATGCTTTTGGTAATGTGCTACGGCATTTGGGCCGTAAGGATCCGGTGCGCGGTAATGATCTGTTCTTGTCACTGGATTATGGTTTGCAGGTGGTGGCTTCAGAGCAACTGGCTGGACGCCGTGGTGCGATTGTGGCGATGAATCCGAAAACTGGGGAAATTCTGGCGCTGGTTTCCAGCCCAAGTTTCAATCCAAATCTGTTTGTGACCGGTATCAGTCATAAAGATTATAGTGATCTGCGTGATAATCTGGATCAACCTTTATACAACCGCGCCGTGCAAGGGGTTTATCCTCCTGGTTCAACCATTAAACCGATGTTTGCATTGGGCGGCCTGCATTATGGTCTGGTGGACTGGGATACCACTATTTCTGATCCGGGCTATTTCAGTCTGCCGGGCGATAGTCACCGCTTCCGTGACCATAAAAAATCCGGGCATGGCGCAGTCAACATGCACAAAGCTCAGGTCGTTTCTTGTGATACTTATTTCTATGTCATGTCCTACCGCATGGGCATTGAGAAAATGAACACCTGGATGCGTCAGTTTGGTTTTGGTGAAAAAACCGGCGTGGATTTACCAAGTGAAAGCTCAGGACTGTACCCGAACCCGGAATGGAAGATGCGTACCCGTAACGCCAAATGGTTACGTGGTGAAACTATTTCGGTGAGTATCGGTCAGGGGGCTTTCACTTCAACGCCGTTACAACTGGCCATGGCAACGGCCATTACCGCCAACCATGGCAATAAAGTCATTCCGCATGTGTTACGTGAAAGTCGCGGTGCCAAAACGTTCAAGGTACATAATGGTACCCACGGCAAAATCGATTTTAATGGTCAGGAAGAAGACTGGATCAAGATGCGTGATGCCATGGTCGACGTGATTCAATCTGGTACAGGCCGAGGCATCAAAAGTGGCTTACAATATTCCATTGCAGGTAAAACCGGTACAGCTCAGGTGAAGAGCATTGCTCAAGGCAAGCGTTATAATGAATCCTTATTGACCGACCGTCAGCTGGATCATGGCCTGTTTGTCGGTTTTGCACCTGCTGAAAATCCTGAAATTGCGATTGCGGTCATTCTGGAAAATGGTCGTGGCGGTAGTGCAGCCACTGTGCTGGCTCGTCCGATTTTTGATTACTGGTTGCTGCATAAAGATAAGAAGCCGGTACGCCCGCAAGGTCATCAGCTCAGTGGTGGTCTGATGACAGCCGGAATCAAGCCTGCTGAATTGCCAAGTGGTGCAGGCATGTTGAGTCAAGATGCAGCAACTGTAGCTCCAGCCAATATTCAGCCACCAGATCCTGCCACCAATCCATCTGCAAATGCAGCTGCTCCAGCTGTAGCACCTCCTGCTCCCACACCGGTAGAACGAGACTAAAATGAAAAACCAACTTCGAATTATTGGGGGTGACTGGAAACGTCGTCAACTACCTTTTGCCAGCATTGAGGGTTTACGCCCGACGCCTGATCGAGTACGCGAAACCCTGTTTAACTGGCTTATGTGGGACGTACAAAATGCACAGGTTTTGGACATTTGTGCAGGATCTGGTGCCTTGGCTTTTGAAGCCTTATCGCGTGGTGCGGCCTCAGTCGTCATGATTGAACCGGATCGTACTCAGGCACAATTCCTGACCCAGAATCTTGAACTATTACAAGTCACCAAAGCACGCGCCCAATTGAAAATAGCAACGGCGCAGCAAGCTTTAACCAGCCTGCAAACACAATTTGATCTGGTTTTTCTCGATCCACCGTATAGCCTGAACTTATGGGAAGAGCTGGCATTACAGGCGGATCATCTGGTGAAAAATAATGCTTATATTTATGTGGAAGCAGACCGTGATCTACAGTTGCTTAAATTACCAGCGTCATGGCGACTCATTAAAAATACCAAAGCCGGTACAGTGCGTGCAGGGCTTTATCAAAAAAGTGTTTCTTAAATAAAGTTACAATTAAGACCCATTAAAAAAGGATTCCGCGGTGGAATCCTTTTTTGTCAATAATAGTCAAACTGAAAGATGCGAGAATCATTTTAGTCACGATCACGGCGCCAATCACGGTTGTCACCTCTGTCACGCTTCCAATCCCGATGATCTCTATGCTCCCGATTTTTCCAGTCACGATCCTTGTGGTCTCGATCATAATGTCCGTTGCGATCCCGGTGATCACGAGAACCATCATCCCATGGATCAACCACACAACCAGTTAATGACACTGCCAATACAGAAAGTAAAATCGCTTTTTTAATCATGTCCCTAATCTCTTTACTGCACCCTATCAGTATCAGGCGAGTTCATGGAGACTAAACGAACTCATTGTTGCTCTGTTGTAGTGATTTATGCATTTTTTATGCAGGAATAAAAAACTCATTCCTTATTTTCGTTTTAATATTTTACGCACATTTGAACTTTAATTTGCATAAATACAGCTAACTAAAAGCTTGGCTTTTGCCCTGATCTTTAGAATACTGCTGCCTTTCCTTCTGACCTTACCTTTATGACCTGGCTGTTATTTATTCTTGGTGCAATGGTCGCTGGTTTCGTACAGGGGCTGACCGGTTTTGCCTTTGCCCTGATTGCCATGTCATTCTGGGTCTGGGTATTGGCTCCGCAACTGGCAGCGCCCTTGCTGGTATTTGCTTCCATCTGGAGTCATTTAATTTCACTGACGCAGGAACAGAAACCACCCATATTATCTAAACAGTGGCTACTGCCTTATTTAGTAGCGGGTCTGATTGGCGTACCGCTCGGCACTTACCTGCTGCACATCATCCAAGCTGATACATTTAAATTGGTTTTGGGCATTTTTCTGGTGCTCTGGTCTCCGCTGATGCTGCTCAATCCACAAATCAAAACCATTCAGCGCTCGGGAAAAATAGCCGACAGTAGTATCGGATTGATGGGTGGAATATTAGGTGGACTTGGTGGTTTCTGCGGAGCTGTCCCTTCAGCATGGGTGATGTTGAAACAACTCCCGAAAGCCCAGCAACGCTATATCTTGAGGCATTTTAATTTTGCAGTTCAGGTCTTCGCACTCGGTACCTATCTATGGCAAGGTATGATCGATCAAAGTCATTTACCCTATATGGCAGTGTTAATAGTTTTTGTCAGTATTCCGGCCATTTTAGGGGCAAAACTCTTCTATAAAATTTCTGAACTGCTGTTTAAACGTATTATCCTAAGTTTGCTGTTCAGCGCCGGCTGTTTTCTTATAGCGTCCCAATTCATTTAAGCCCAATCTCATGCAGAGTTGGTTTACTTTGCCTCAGGCTTGAATCCGCTGACATAACTGCTATGTTAGGGCCAATATTTCGTAATATAGATCATCATTATGCAGATTCGTGATCAGATTGTTCTCGTTACCGGCGGAGCACGTGGCTTGGGCTTGGCGATTACTCAAGCCCTATTGGCAGAAGGTGCTCGCGTCGTCGTCAATTATCATAGCAGTCAGCAAACCGCCGAACAGCTTGCGCAGCAGTATCCCGAGCAGGTCTTTATTTATCAGGCCGATGTCACTCAGGCTGATCAGGTACGGACTTTATTTGCTGCGGCAAAAAACCATTTCGGGGAAGCGATTCATGCGGTCGTCAATAATGCGCTGATTCAGTTTGAATTTAATGGGGATGATCGTCCTAAGGTTGAAGATTTAACTTGGGAGACCATGTCGCGTCAATTCAGTGGTGCAGTACAGGCCGCCCTCAATACCACGCAAGCCGCACTAGATGATATGAAGCACACGGGTTTTGGCCGGATCATCAATATCGGCACAAACTTAGTGCAAAATCCGGTGGTTCCTTATCATGACTATACCGCAGCAAAAGCGGCTTTATTGGCCTTTACCCGCACTACGGCGCAGGATTTGGGACAATATGGTATTAATGTCAATATGCTCTCTGGCGGCCTTTTACAAACCACAGATGCCAGTAAAGCCACACCAGACTTTGTTTTTGATCTGATTGCTCAATCAACTCCTTTACGCCGCGTGATTACACCAGAAGAGTTTGCTGCTGCAATCCTGATGTTTTTATCGCCTTATTCACGTGCCGTGACCGGACAAAACCTGATTGTGGATGGCGGCTTGGTTAAAGGTTAACTGACCAGAGAATAGACCGGGATTTTTAGATTCTATTGTTCTATTTTTTGACCATCTGGTAGATTAAAAAGGTTTTGTGACCGGGTTTTACTTCTACAATACGGTGTTCCCATAAAACCTTTTGTCTATTTTCTATGAAATTTATCACGACATTGCTCAGTACCTTATTGCTGGCAGGTTGTATGTCTAGCGATCTGAAAAAATCGGAACAGCTGCTGCAAAATTTCCAGTGCTCCCAGATCGAGATGTCACAGATGTCGCATACCAGTATGACCGATTATTATCAGCATTCGCTCTATAGCACAAAATCCAAGGCCGAAGCGTATATCGAGCATTATCACCAAGGTGAAAAGTTATTTGATATTCCCTTATCGGAAGTTGTGCAACAGCAATATGAGCTGTATAAAAGTGCCTGTCAAAGCCTCGGTGGAATTTTACCCGCTTCTGAAAACTAAGTAGTATTTGTCTGATATTCTTAATTCTTAGGCAATAAAAAAGCAGGGAAAATACCCTGCTCTTTTTACAACGCAATTTTAATTCTGATAATAACGCTGATCGACACTGAAACATTCAGGGAATTTTGGCTGAATATCTGCATAAAATGCCATGATTTCCGCCATATCTTTTTCATAATCCCCTGTCGGATAAACAATTTTACCTACGCCAGTTTTTTTCTTGGCATAGTCCATATAAGCCAAAGCAATCGGCACACCCGCATTGATCGCAACATGATAAAAACCGGTTTTCCACTGTTCCTGTTTGGCACGCGTTGCTTCTGGTGTGACCAGCATGACCAGTTTGGGATGGGTCTTAAATAAATCCGTCATCACCTGTACCATGCTCGGACGCGGTTCACCCGGCTGCTTAGGTCGACGGTCAATCCCGATTCCGCCCATCGCCCGTACAAAAGGCCCCAATGGAAATTTCATATAACTGTCTTTAATGGTTAAGCGAACATTCACACCTAACGCTTTCAAAGCCAGACGCGCATAGAGTGCATCCCAGTTACTGGTATGAGGAGCAGCAATCATGACACATTGCTCTAAATCTAGTGGCCAGTGATTATCAATTTCCCAACCCATCAGGTTCAGGCTTTGTTCTGCTAACTTCTCAAACACGTCACGCACCAATTCTATTCAAAATTGCGCGAATTTTAGCAACCTCGGCAAATATAGATAGTGCTCTATGATCAATAAATAAACAATTAATCTATATTTGTATAATTAGAATTTTTAAATGAATAGTTGATTATTTTTTCCACCTTCAACTTATCTCATACATCAATTTACGGATAGTTCAGATTGCTTCCCCATATAAATAGGAATTTCTTTCCAATATAAAGGATTCATACATTAAAAAGCTCTTAACCTCCTAATTTTGGGATATGGCAAATATGAGGGTCTTTTTATACTGAATCCACATTATAAATTTCAGGAAGATTCTAATGAAAAAAACTTTACTTTGCCTTGCTTTAGCGGGGTTACTTAGTGCCTGCGGCGGTTCGGATGATAACTCAAGTACACCTCCTGCAAGTAATATTGGAACCCAGACAGGGGTGCTGACGGATGCTGTGATTTCTGGAGTACGCTATGTCACAAGTAGTGGTGCTACAGGTTTTACCAATGACAATGGTGAATTCAACTTCAATGAAGGAGAAACGGTTAAATTTTATATTGGTGATGTTCAACTCGGTGATGAAATTGAAGCCAAAGAACGTGTTACCCCTTTGGATTTAGCTGAGACTGAAAATGCTCGCCTTAACTTACTGGTATTTTTACAATCCTTAGATGGAGATGATAACGATGACAAACTTCAAATTAGTACGGCCACTACAGATGCCTTAAAAAATCAGAGTATTAATTTTGACCAACCTTATAATGACTTTAAAAATGAAGCTATTGTCAAAACAGTAATTCCTGAAGAAAAGTTAGTGAATGAAGAGGATGCTAAAGCACACTTTCAAGCGACCTTCTACAAAGATATTGCCGGTACGTGGGAGATTAACCGTACCGATAACACTGCTGTGTTGATTCACATTCTGGAAGATGGACGCTATGCACTAGGTGAAGCAGAAGCCAAAGATGAGAGTGGTCAAGCAGGCATTGAAATGGGCCGCTTAAAATGGAATGCAACAACAACCGTGATTGAACCGGAAATCCTGCATGACACCAATGGTGAATGGGGACTTTCACATCCTGCCGAGAATAAACCTTATTCTTTAAACTTTAATGGAACTCAATTAATTCTTACTGAACCGGGCGTTAATACTGAATACCGTTTAAATCGAGTTAAGCAGTCTAATAGTCTCGTCGGCACGTGGCGACTCAATGAAACGCACCTATTTGCTTTCTTTGATAATAACTATTATTTCTTCATAGACACTGAAGGCGGAGATGATTGTGGTTGGCCAGGGATTGAATATGGCAAATATACATTGTCAGCAAATACTCTCACCACAACCGAGGTATTATTCGATACCAACGAGTGTGGTGGATTACAAGATAGTTCAAATGGCAGCAAGACAATTGCAAGCATCAATATATCTAACAACAATCTTATCTTACATCCGCAAGGTGAAGATCCTGTAACTTTACAACGTGTTAAATAACCCATATAAACCGGCTTGAATATGAAATTCAGGCCGGTTTAATCAATATGTTCAAATTCAATGGTACAACCCATCAATAAATGCATCAGTTCGATTTGCGAACAACATTGGGTTTTTTCATAAATATTTTTAAAATA
>SMFC01000005.1_pt1 | contig 65048 bp, 97 predicted proteins | sample 2456331 | NCBI WGS metagenome assembly SMFC01 (sample SAMN10132608, study PRJNA489261) | soil metagenome | isolation source: day120 control-loamy sand soil ammended | place: USA
GATCGCCGCGAACGCCGAGAGCCTCCGAGTCGGCCCACCATACGCCAACGTCACCGGGTACACAAACGTGGAGCCGGCCGTCCTCGGCCTCACCCAGGAGACGAACTCGCAACTCCGAGCCCGTCATCAGATCGGCCAGCGCGGCCAGGGCGGCGGCAACCCTGACGCCATCCGGGCGATCGTGCTGGCGCAGGTGGCCATCGGTGGCGGCGGGGCGACGTACTGCGCAGTCGAGTACAACCCGGAGGACGTGATCGACCCGGTGACGCTGAACGTCCCGCACTCGATCCGCGTGATCGTCAACAGCGACGCCAATGTGCCCGACGTGGCGCTGGCGATCTGGCGGGCCAAGGCGGCCGGCGACGACATGAACGGCGCCGTGGTCCAGGTCATCCAGGACAAGGTGGGCAACGACCAGGTCGTGCTGCTGGACCTGCTGCAGGACCAGTTCATCGGCGTGGCCATCACGATCGCCGTCGGCCCCGACTGGCCGAACACGGGCGACCCGCTGTCGCAGATGCGCCAGGATGTGGCCGATTACATCGAGGCCCTGCAGCCGACCTCGGAGGGCAACGGCGTGCGACCGAACCTGCTCCCGATCTCCAAGTTCCCGAACGGCACCAGCCGCGGCGTCATCAACTTCACGTGCGCGATTGGCATCGGCCCGAGCGGCGGACCATTCGTCTACCAGGACACCTACCCAACCATGCAGCCGAACGCAAACCTGGCCTCGGTGATCCTCACGAGCCGGCAGAAGGCCCGCTGCAACGTCGCGGACGTGCAGGCGGTCATCCCCTAGCGCTTGCCGGCAGTGCCATGCTAAGTTGACACCATGACCATTGGAGATCGAACCATCGGAACCTGTTCCGTCTGCGGCGGCGCCGTCACGGTGCCCGGCATCTGGGGTGCCATCATCCCGCCCGTGCCGACCTGCTCAGCGTGCGGTGCGACGAAGCGCGAGAGTCACGGCCCCGTCATCGACATGGAGCCGGGTCGCAGCAGGCTGCCGACCCGAGGGACTGGCGCCATCAAAATGATGTCGACCGTGCTCGAGGCGCAGCGCTCCAACGGATGGCCCCGTCCTGGCCGCTTCACCCACGACGATGCGATCGGGCCGGACTGCTTCGGTGGATCCGACTTCGACATGGAGCCGAGTCACAAGGTGCGGATTACCACTGGCCTTCATGCGACGCGCGTCTCCTCCGACTGAGGGCCGACCAATGCGCCAGATTCACCTGCCAGACGGCTACAGCCTCGCCACCCGCGGCCGAGCGTTCGTGTTCGTCTACCGCGACGCTGACAGGACGCCACGCATGTCCAAGCCGATGCCGCTCGGCGACATCGAGCGGGCAGCCCGCGAACACCGCGACGCCCAGCCAGCCGACGCCAGGAGGCGCTAGCCCGTGTCCATCTTCGACCGCTACGTCCGCGACATCCTGCCAACGATCCCGACCATGTTCCGGCGCTTCGACCGGAACCTCGTCAAACTCGTATGGCAGGTCGTGTGCGAGGCGGAGGACGCCCGCGCGGCGGCGCTGGTCGAGTACATCGACACGTCATGGCCACTCGTCACCGCGTCCGGGTGGGTTCTGGACCAGCATTGGGGGCCGATGCATGCCATGCAGCGCAACGGCCTGGACGACGCGACCTACCGCCTGTTCATCCAGGCCAAGCGCTACCTGAACCGCTCGTGGGGCTCGGCCGACCAGGCGCTCGAGATCTTCCAGCTGCTCCTGCCCACAGCGACGCTGCAGTTCGTGCCGTGGTACCCCAAGTCTTGGGAGGTCGTGATCACCGGCGTCGACATGGCGACTGCCGGGCCCGCGCTCGAGTTCATGCGGAAGAGGCCGAGTCCGCAGGGAGGCGGGTTCTCGGTGGCCGGTGACAACGCGTTCGGGACAATCGTCGACGCCGAGTGCCTGAACTTCGGCTCGGTGTACGGCGTGATTGGCGTCGACTATCAGGTGACGGGGTGGTACGGCTCGGTGTACGGCGCAGGCGGCGGGGCGCAAGCCGGATGGGCGCACATTGCGAAGATCTAGCCGCGGCGTACCCTGCGCCCATGCAGATGAATCGGACCATCCTCGCGGCCGCCCTGTGTGCCGCCGCCCTATCCATCCCCGCCTGTGACGATGCCGACACGGTCGAGCGCGTCGACATCGACGGCCTCGCCATCGCCTCGCCCGAGGGCCTCGCCCCCGACGCCGACGCGGTCGACTTCCGTGAGCCCGGGCCGCCGTCGGCACTCTATGTCACCGAGTGGGACGGCGGGAAGATCCGGCGCGCCGGCTTCAAGCAGATCATCGACAACTGCTGGAAGCACGGCGACCCGGTGCTGACCTGCACGCTCTCGTGGTACGACCCAGACACCTCGACGGCTGGAACCCAGGTCGTCGGCATCGGATGCTCGATGGTGGCGTCGCAGGGCTTCCTCGACTGCCACAAGGCTCTGTTCCTGCAGAACGGCGGCAAGCCGCTCTAGGCCCGCCGGAAGCCGACCAGCAGGGTGATGTTCTGATTGCCAGGGGTCGCCACCGTGGCGGTGATGCGCAGCGCTGGGCCGCCGACCGCCATTGCGTTGCCGGACGAGGCCGCGCTCGTCTTCACGGTGCCTGCGACATCGGTTGAGGAGAGCGTCACAGCGCCGTCCGGCACAGTCGTTCCGGAGATCGACGGCGTGAAGGTGATCGACCCGCCGGGCTGGCCGGTGCTCGAGGTCATGAGGCCGAGAAACTCCCCGGTGACCGGCGACGGAATGTTCAGCACCAGCGGGGAGATGGTGATGGATGTCGCCGTGAACACGAACGACAGCCACTCCTCCATCGCCCCGCTGGCCGTCATGGTGCCCGGAGTGATGACGGCCTGCCCTCCGGAGTTCACCTCGGCGGGCATGGCGAGCTCGAGGACGAACGGAGTCTGACTGTCGACGGCCGAGACGGGCATGCGCACAGGGTACCTGTGGCGGCGCAGCGCGGGCCTGCGTAGCGTCTGGCCATGAAGTGGATAGACCACGCCGACGACGTTCTCCAGCGCACCCCTGCCGCGGTGGTCGTCGACACCTTCGCCGCCGCGCAGGCGCTTCCCCAGGGTACGACCGCCGTTGTCCGCGGGGTGAACTTCCGAACCGAGGACGGGCTGTACCGCGTGGCGCAGGAGCACCCGCACGAGGCGTCCACGTGGATCATCTGGGACATGCGGCGCACGCCGTACCAGCCGATTCTCACGGGCATCGCCACGCTCCGGCAGGCGCTGGTCACCGGAGAGATTGTCGCGCGCTCGCGGGCAGTGCGGGCCCTGCTGGTGGCGCGGCAGGTGCTGCAGGCAGCGGTGGGTCGCGTGAAGAGCCACATCGCGGCCGAGCGTGGCGCTGGCCGCGACGCGCAGTGACCGGCTACGGCCAGGTCGTCGGATCGCAGCCGTCCGTCTGGAAGCTGGAACAGCCGGCAGGCGTGCAGATCTGGCACTGCGCGGCGTCGTCGCGGATGACGCACTTCGCGGCGAATGCCCCGCAGGAGATGCCGCAGGACTTGGAGTCGCTCTTGAACTTGCACGACTCGCCGTGACTGGGGTCGATCGCGTCGACGAGGTCGAACAGGTCGATGGGGCCGCCATCGGTGTCGAGCCGGTCGATCGCGTCCTCGATGTCCTCGAGGCTGGGCGAGTCGACGACGACGGACCTGGCCTCGGTCTGCTGGTCGGTGTCGCAGCCGGAGATGGTGGTGATGGCAAACAGGGCGGTGATGAAGAGGTAGCGCATGGAGTCTCCTGGCAAGAGGTTGCGACTGAGCTGCGGATCGATCACATCGCGGCAGAATTATTCTCGCGCTGGTAGCCTCGGCGCAGCATGGCGACGAAGCCCTCCACATGGCCCACCCCGTGGTGCACGAACGCGGTCTACACGACCGGGCCGTTCATTGGCAGCCCAGGCAAGGTCGCGGTCCCTGGAGCGGTCGCGGCTGAGGGGCACCGCCCCGGCGCGCTGTTCCCGACGGCGGCCGAGTACGAGAACTACAACAGCAACCTCATCACGACCGCTCTGACCGACTGGGTTCGGCTCGGGTCGTCGGCTGGGGCCCCGGACGCGCACATCTGCGAGACAGACTCCGATGGCGAGGGCCAGGTCGAGCGGTGGCGGGTCGTCCCGGCGAATCCGAGCTCGTACGCGCTCTTCGTGCAGGCGCCGCCGAATGCTGGGTTCGCCATCCAGGCTGCTGGTGGCAGCCTCCTCGGCGACGCGACCATCATCGGCCTCACTACGGGGCCTGGAGCCGCTGTGGAGGGCGTCAGTGGCACGACGGGAGCATGCTTCGTGGCCACCCCGAGCGGCTCTGGGGCCGGCTTCTCGTGCACCGTTGGGGGCACCGGCCAGGCAATCAACGTCATCGGAGGCACGGGAGCAACGGCTGCGACCATCGCTGGCGGCACTGGACAGTCGGGCATGCTCGTGTCCAGTGGCAACAACGGGGCCGTTGCCGCGCAGTTCCTCGGCGCAGGGACGGCCCTTGGCATCGTGGCAAGCGGCGGAGCAACGTCGTCGGGCGCCACTGGGGTCCGCGGCGACGCGCTTCATGCGGACGCCGTGGGCGTTCATGGGCGCACGTCAGTTTCTCCTAGCGCCCTTGCGGCTGGCGTCACCGGTGAGGCCAGGGGGGCCGGGGCCAGCGGCGTGCACGCCAACGGTGGGACAGTCGGGCGAGGGTTGCTAGTTCGTGCCGACACAAGCCCCGCGCCGGCGTACTCGGCAATGCGCATCATTCCACAAAGCGCAGACCCGAGTGCGGCGACCCAGGATGGAGAGGTCATCTGGCATGCTGACCACAAAACCCTGCGAACCAGCGTGGCCGGCTATGGATACAGGTCATTTCCGGCGATGGGACCTGGGTCTGCCCTCATCGTGAACGCAACGAATACGGCCGCTGATGGTGTTGCTGGCGGCGGCCTATACAACGATGTCATCACGGCGACGTGCTCAACCTCGGATGGCACCGGGGTTTATGGGCAGGCCGCAGGAGCAGAGGTGTACATCTCCGTCTCCTTCGACGTGCGGCAGACCATTGGCGGTTCGACTAACACTGTCAACGTCGGACTGATCGATGTGACCAATGGCGGCGCTGATATAGCCCGGTGGGAAGGTTCTGGAATATTGAGTGATAGCGGATTCTTCATGTCAGACGATGGAGTGCTCTGGCAAAGAACCATCACATGCAATGTTCGTTACCCATTCCCATCTGATGGAGACCTCGAGGTGAAACTCGAGGTAGGAGGCGAAGGGTCTGCCCTTCAGGTGAGGAATGTGTCCCTCACCGTCATGGGCACGTTCTGATCAGACACCACTACCAGGCCAACAGTTGGGTGTGTTGGTGGGCGACGGCAAGTAGGGCTTGAAGACATCTCCGACCAGCCAGAACGGCATGGGCGACCCTGACTTGAGGCCCTCCACCTGCGAGGGGACAAGGCCAATCGCACGCGGAGGAACCTCGTCATCCGATGTCCTTGGCGGCGGAGTGACGATGATGCTCCAGTTCTCCACCCCGCTCTCCCACGATGGCCACTCGTACACCGCGCACACAGTCGACTTTCCGATCGGCTTCGCAACGCTGAGAGTTGCATCGCCGCGGTAGTACGTGGCTGGCGAAGTCTCGAACATGGAGATTCGCTGATCCTCGGCGGCCCCATCGAGGCAGGAGTCATGGCCAGTGATCCACAGCGCAATCCATGGCCGGACTCCTTCGGGTGTGTTTGGCCTGGCTCCAACAATCTGCATCTGACAAAGCGGCGACGCATCGCCGATCTTGTCACATCCACAGATGATCGAGCAGGCGACGGCAGAGAGGGCAATGATCTTGGTATTCATTAGTTGCAAGTGATGGGTATTGTGGTCAATGAAAGCGGATCACCACGGGTACACGCACAGGCTGGTCTGTGCGTCACACACGGTTCCATTCTCGCATGGATCGTCTGGTCGACATGCTGGTGCGCAGAAGTCCTCCGACTCGATGCACGCCAGGTTGCCGACCTTGGCTGCGCACTCGTTGACCGACCATTCCCCATGCGCCTCGGACGGCGGAGCGCAGATGTGGCCGGCCTCGGCGCCGAAGCACAGGAGCCCCGGCCCGCATTGGTCATCGTCGCACGGACCGAACATTCCACCGATGTCGAGGCACTCTCCGGGCTGCACGAACTCGCACGCGGCACCGCAGATGATCGAGCACGAGGAGATGGAGGCCAGGGCGATGACGATGGGCCGGAGCATCACTCGACCCCCAGGGCATCGGCGACGCAGCCGCACTCGAAGTACATGTCCTCACAGTCGGTGCCGAGCTGGTGGCAGTAGTTCGTGAGTTCGAAGCACACCGTGCAGCCGAGCGTGCGCGGGCACTTGTCGGCGATGATGCTGCAGTACGCCGGCTCGATCTCGTGCTGGGCGCACCGGTCCGCGACGTAGGAGCAAAAGTCGTCAGCGGCGGGTGCGTCCTTGCACTGGAAGCCGTCCGGGCCGTCGGTGTCCTTGGGGCCCATGGGCTCCTTCGGCAGGCAGGAGAAGTCGGGGACGCCGGTCGTGCCGGTAGTCGTGGTCGTCGAGTCCGGCTCCTCGGTGGCGCTCGTGGTGGGCTCCTCTTCACCCGTGCTGGTGGAAGTCGTGGACTCGTCACTGGTGGCGCTGGTGTCGACGGGGCCGACGGTGGCCGAGGTGACGATGGTGGTGATGACGTTCCCACCATCACCATCACAGGCGAGGAGGATGGTGGCAGTAATGGACGACAGGATGATGTTCTTCATGGCGATGTGTGTCTCTGATGTCGGGTGACGATTTGCCACACGTATGTGGCACCTCGCCGATCCGCTGTCAAGCCGGACTGGACAGAACAGCGACCACAACAATGAACGGCGCGCTGGTCGCCGACCGTGCGCCCATGGCGCGGACTGTCCGGCATCACGAAGCCCATTTCGCACGACCGTATGCCCTGCCGCAAGGCGGGCAGTCGTCCGACGGATGTCCATCTGCTGCGCGACGCTGCGCAGCCGCGGTCACATCGCCGTGACGTTGTCGCCTACGAGCACAGCCACTGCACCGCGCTACCCCCGAACACCACGAGGTACATCGCCCAGAGGGTGCCCACTCCGATCGGGGCAGGCGGGCGGCCCCTGGCCGTACCGTCGGTGACCACCGCCGTCGGCCGTTGCGGGAGGTACAGCCTGTGCGGCCGCTCGCGGGGGATCGCTCCCACCGTCTGGAATTCCCCGGTACAGAGCATCATTCGTCCTCCTCCCTCCGGCGAGCCTGTAGCACGCGGACGCCCGACAGTCCCGCACCAAGCCCAGCCCTCGGCGCCGGCGGAGTGGCCGCCGCGCGGTGCTGCATGTGCACGTAGGCACCGATCGCCGTCGAGGCCACTGTTGGCCAGATCGCCAGCTTCGCCATGCCCCACACCTCGGCCGCGAACTCGGGTCCGAGCGGTGAGCCGACGAGCGTGTGGAAGGCGGCGAGCGCGACCACGCCGAAGCACAAGCCCAACGGCGGGGCGAAGATCACCCACGCGCTCGGGTAGCGCGGCGGGTTTGGCCGCGGCGGGGTGGGGTCGATCTCCATGTCGTCGGGGCATGTCTCTCGGAGCATGTCCAAGCGGACACGCCGCAGCGACGAGGCCGAGGCCGCGGGGATGAACGCGACCAGGTCATCGTCGTCGCTGTCCCGCGGTGGGGGGAGGCCTCGTGGCACCGGGTGAGGGTACGCGCCCGCGGCGCTGGCCTGGCGGCTAACCTCTGGTCATGAAGAGCACCGCCTCTCACCTCGCCGCCTTCGCCCTCGGTGTCCTCGTCGGCGCCCTCGCCGTCTCGAAGGGTTGCCCGCCCGTTCCGGTGCCGGCCGACCAGACGCCGCCGCCGGTGACGCAGCCCAGCGCTGCGACGACGAAGTGAGGCGCCATGCCGCAGCAGCAGATCCAGCACGTCTTCGACCTGAGCCAGGAACCCTGCGAGCTCGCGCCGTACCGCTGGAACCGCCATCGCCGGCGCGACCCGTCGAAGTTCGCGGGCGTGGTGCTGCACGAGTGGGGGACCCGGGTCGGGACGGAGCAGCGCTTCCGGCTGCGCTACGGCGAACCGCTGGCGCTCGCGCGGCGGGCCCTGGCTGCACCCTACACGATCTCGTGCGGGGTGACCCGCGCCGACGAGCCAGTCGTCGCGCTCGCGCACCCGCTCGAGCGGTACACGTACTCGTCGGACGCTGGTAACACGTACTGGATCAGCATCGGCGTCATGGGGCTGTTCCCATTCGAGTCGGCGCAGCACGACCCGCGGCGGCACTCGGAGATGACGGACGGGCTGCGAGCGGCCATTGCCGGCGCACTGCAGCTAGCGGCCGGGTGGCTGGCCCTGTGCGCGTCCGGACCGTTCTCGGTCATCACTCATCGGCAGTGTGCCAACGGGCCTGGCGACCACGTCGTGTGTCCAGGCGAGGCCGTGGTCGAGGCTGCGTGTGCCACACTTCCGCCCAGCCTCACCGCCGACCCGGACCGCCTGCTCCTGCCAGAGTTTGGCCGGCCGTGGCCGGCGTCGTGGCGACGGCACATCGCGCCGCCGATGCAGGTCCCGCTACTTGATGAGGCCGAGGACGCGCCTCGTATCGTCTGAGCACCACTGCTCGCCGTCGCGGCCGGTTGGAGCGCTCGGCTGCGATGCCACCCATCTGGCGTATCCAGGGTCGACGGTGAGCGGCTGGCTACGGTGCTTGCTGCGGTTCCACCTCGGCCCAGCGTCGGTCATGCGCACCCATCCGTCCCACGAGATGAGACCAGGCTGCGGGGCGGCAAGACACGAGAGGAGATCGCCCAGGTTCTTCTCGGACATCTCGCGCGCTCTCTTGGGAGTCGGGATGACGCCTACGCTTTGAGACGCCACGCGAGCCGGCCAGAGTGGCGCCCAGAGTTCTAGCAGCCGCGCCAGCACCCGCACGGTCGTGATGCAGTCGGCGAGGGCACCATGGGCAGCCGCCGGTCGTGTGCCGACCAGAGCGCAGTGCGAGGCCGACAGCGACGACGCGAACGCATCCAGGCCGAACTCGACGCACGGGATGGTCGGCTGCAGATCGTCTTCCCCAACCGGATCGACGATGTCGACGACCAGCGGGTGCGGATGCTCCTTCTGCAGGCGCCGCACGAGCCGCAGGGTGTCGACGCTGTCCTCTGGGGCAGGAGTACCCGGAAGGTAGCCCCACGACGCCGCCCAAGGACCGTCAGCCTCGGCGAGGTTGTGACCGCACCACACGGCCGGGCCCTCGTCGTCGGTGGCCGACCCGAGCGCGAGGCCCATGAAGTTCGCCACGACGGCCAGGTCGCGGTACGGCAGGCACTTCGCCACGTCCTCGTCGCTGATGCCGTGCACGCGCTGAGCCTCCGGTGAGATCGGTCGACCGGGGTTCAGGCGCATCGAGGCCGCGTAGCACAGCCCCGGTGGGACCTGGCGCCGCGCGGCCATGCTCGTCGGGTCAGCCGACTCCTCGGCCCACGGAGCGAACACCAGCACGGCCGCCTCGACCGGCGGTGCGCCGAGGTCGGCCGTCTCGAAGTCGAGGACGACGAGCGGGCGGCGTGCCGCGGTTAGGAGGTCGAGGAGGCGTTGCCACATTATGGCCTCCTGTCATGCCAGTTCCAGGCGTCGACGCGAGCGGACGCGAGCGATGAAAATCCCGTGGCGTGGTCCGGCAGACCCTCGGCGAACCACGAAGCGACCTGCAGATCATCTCGTCCAGTTACCAGAACTCCAGGAGGGTCTCGTCCTTCGCGGCACGTCGTGCAGTCGACCCACGACTCGAGCAGGAGCACGCGCCCGGCGTTGCCGTGGGGGCCGCACTCGGGGCACGGGTCCGCCGCGCGCATGGCTGCTGTTACCTTGTCGAAGGCCTCTGCGGTGGCATCAGTGGCGGCCGCGAGCGCCTCATCGTCAATCTCGGACTGGCGGCGGACGATGTCGCAGACCACGACACCTCCATGCTCAGGGTCGAGGTCTCGCTCTCGGATCCGGACGTTGTGGCCGCCAGCCTGGAGCACGCGGCCGTCCTCATCAAGATCCTGGAGAATGCCGTATAGGCCATAGTGGGCAACGAAGCCGAAGGCTGCCGCGATCGTATCGTTGTCGCCGTCGATCGTCGTGGTGCCGACAACGACCCACGGGTCGGCCTTGGGAGTCTGCTCGGCGAGGTTGAGCGGCACTGTCTTGACCGTGTAGACCGGTAGGCCGTCATACTCCATATCGCACTCCCATGCGACAACAGTGCAGGCGATGCCAGAATGGTTGAGTTCTCGCCCGTCCGACATCGCGTCCTCTGCGGCCGAAAAATTCATGTCCTCCGGCAGTCCAAGGCAGTTCAGGATGATTGGCAGGGTTCCGCGGATGGTGAACGGCTCAGGGGTGGCTCGTCGGTGTTCGAGGTTGTGGTGGCGGGTCATGGCCGGAGGTCCTTGTAGTTGCGGAGGCCGAGATGGCCGGGGGCGAAGGTGTCCTTGTTCAGCTTCGCCACGCGGATAACGTTGCCGGACGCGGTGAACTCGTCTTGCTGGTAGGGCCACCGGTAGGCTTCGGCAATGAACTCGGGCACCCGGCGCGGCATGGGGGACTGCACCGGGCCGGCGACCTGCGCGATGCTGAGGACGTTCGTGTACTTGCCGACCTCGATGGAGGCCGACAGGAGCACCGGCAGCCACGAGCCATCGCGGACCTGCTGCACGAAGAACTTGTAGTAGGGCGGGACGATGGCCTTGGGGTCCTGCGCCGACTTGGACCAGGTGTCCTCGGTCCACCCGCCAGCGGAGTAGGCATCGACGAGGCGCTTGCGGAACCACCTCATGCCAGGGCTGTTGGGGTCGGCGGCGGTGTTGGCGGATGGGGTCTGGTTCCAGTCGACCTTCGTGAAGCAGTAGGGCTTGCCGGGTGCCCACACCTTGAGCTCGACGACGGTCCCGAAGTGCCAGCGGACGATGCCGTCGACGTAGACGAACAGGTCGTGGTGGCCGGAGGGCAGCGGCTCCGGATCGCGCCGCTCGAAGTTGCCGCCCCCCTCCTCCGGCTCGGGCGCGTAGCCGACCCTGTCCACCTCGAGCGCGCGGCCCATGTTGGCGAACGGGTCGGACGAGGCCGCCTGCGCGGCGGACTGACGCTGCGGCTGCGCCTGGCGGTTGCCGCCCCATCCACCACCCTGCTGCTGAGCGGGCGGAGGCGCGTTGTTGCTGTTGCTGTTTCCCCAGTTGTTCGATGGCATGCGTGTATGTCCTGTGTATCACAAGCGCGTGGCAGCCGCTAGCTCCGAGACCTGCCTTGCTATCCAAAGCGGCGAAAGGTTGGTGGCCGTTGCAATTTTGATGATGTTCTCAGCCAACTGCTCATTACCGTCGAGAGCCTCCAGGATTCTCTCGCATTCGACCTGGGTGAGATAACTAGTGAGAGCCAGCCGTCGCGCCATCATCTTTCGCTCATCCGTTGCCATGTCGGTACCTCCTCACAGCCTCGGTGAGGACGACTCCCAGGTCCGGCTGGCCGAAGTCGCAGTAGTCCGGGTGCCAGAGCGCCGGCATCGTCTCGCCGATGATGCTCATCCATCCGGCGCCCGACTGCCGCTTCGCCCACGGCACGTCACCGACTTGGGGCACGCCGAGCATCCGGCTCGTCACCGCGGCGTACCTGGTGCGTAGACCATCCGAGAACGCGCGGTTGATCTGCGACGGGTCGGCGCCGAACTGGGCCACGTTCGGGATGTCCGGGTACATGTGCCAGATCATGTTCGCCTTGGCCGCAAGCTTGTCCCAGTTCTTCGCGGCGCTGACGCTGACCAGGCCCTCCTTCACGTCGAGCGGCGCGCCGAGGGAAGGCGCCTCGCCGATCTGCCGCTTGCGGCCCTCGCGGGTGGCGGGGTCGATGCTCATCTCGGCGCGCGGCTGCGTGTGCACGGAGACGATCACGAGCGTGCCGCGGTGCTCCTGCGTGATGCCGTTGAGACGGTCGATGAGGTTGACGAGGCGCAGCGTGGCGCGGCGGGCGAGCTCGCGGAAGTTGTTCTCCGGGGCCTGGTTGAACTTGGGCCTGGATTTCTTGTCGGTCTCTTCGGCGGCCTTGCGACCCTCGACCATCTGCTGGCCCTCGTACTGCGTGGTCATCGTGTCGTCGATGACCGAGCGCAGCCGGCGGGCGCCTCCGGCCTTCGAAGGCGGCGGCTGATGGACGACGCCAGGGAAGGTCTTGTCGACCCAGGCGCGCATCTCGGCGACGGTGGCGGGTCCGGTGGACGGGAATGCGGCGATGAGAGCGTCGAGGGCGGCGTCGCAGTCCTTGGCCGGCACGACGACGCACAGGTCGGGGTCGGCGAACAGTTCGGCGGCAGTGCCCTCGGACGACGGCTCAGCCTGCAGGTACAGGCACGGCCCGAAGAGGTTCTCGCCGTCGAGCGAGGCGGCGACGGCCTGCTTGGCCTGGTAGGTCTTGCCCGAGGAGACGGCGCCGGTGGCGACGAAGAAGAACGACCCGGGGAGCGAGTAGTCGATGGTGGTCATGCCTCGTCGCCTCCCTCGGTCTCGACGGTGAGGATGACGTTGCATGCCTCCTGTACTTCGACGGTGACCTCGTTGTGAGCCCATAACGACGAGAACTCTGCCAGCCAGAACCCATCCGCCTCCGCCGCCTTGATGGCCCTGCCGAGCATTTCCGGGGTCACGTCGCCATCGAGGTTGCGACCCCAGCCAGTGTTCATGCGCATGTCGGCGTAGCACTGCCAGACAATGCGCGTGTCGACCATGACGAACTCATGGCCCCTGTCATCGCGTTTGAATGTGAATAGCATGCGACCCCGCTTGTATCACGTCGTCGTGGCAGCGTCTAGTTGTCGAACCAGAAGACCAGCCGAACGTCTTCGTACGGTGTGTCCTCCAGGTCAGTGATGGCGCTGCCATGCAGGTACGTCCGGAATCGGGCGGCCTCGAGGTCGTCCTTCATCCAGTCGTACCCGCCGTCGTGTTCATTCTTCCACTTCTCCCACCGCCAGCGCAACTCGTCGATCTCTCCACGGTCGAGCCACGAGGCGGAGTGGCATTCTCCGTCGCATCGCTCCCAGTCGATGCGAGTGATGACGGACATGTCCTCTGGGACACCTCTGTTCTCGTCCACGGGGTCGATCTCCTCGGACCGGCCGCAGCGGGCGAAGTGAGCGAAGAACGCGTAGTGACGGGTGATGGCCGGGTGGCCAAAGTGGTGCCAAACACCTCCGTGTTTGACTTCGATGTGCATGTGGATGTCGCAGCCCATGGGCGTCTCCGTATCACGATAGAGTGGCAAAGTCCATGTCCGCCGGCATCTCGGCGATCCGCTCAGCGCGCGGACTGAGGCGCCCATCGGCCGACATCGAGCGCAGCACCGCGGAGAAGTTGTGGCTGCCCAGCGAGGCGAGGCACGGGCCCTGGACGCTGCAGCCGAACGGACGCGAGCATGGCGACGACGGGTGCGAGCGGAGGTGTCTGGCCGGTCGGTGACCGCGACGCACCTGGTGGAGTAGCGCGTCGACGTGGCTGACAAGGTCGCGCACCACCTCGCGGCAGACGGACGGGTCGAGTGGGAAGCGGCGCTCCTCAACCCGCCGGATGTGCCGCAGGTCTTCGATGTGCCGGCGGGCCTCGGCGAGGTCGTTGGCAGTCGGCGACCAGCGCTTGCCCTCGGCGGCCCGCTGCTGTGTCGTGCGCTGCACCAGCAAGCGGAAGGCCTCGTCGAATACCTCGGGCTCCACATTCTTCGGCATCCGGCTCGGCAGGCCCCGCTCGATGACGTGGGGCGATCCGGGCTCGAGGAAGTCGTCCACCGTCAGCATCGGTCCGGCGTACACGCTGATCTGTCTGAACTCGAGGCCGCCGGCGGGACGCAGGCCGGCCGCGGTGAGGAGCGTGTGATACCAGGCGCCCTGCGTGTCTGGCACCTCGGAGGTCGCCTCCGCCAGGCCCGGCTTCTGCCTGAACTTGTAGTCGGTGATCGTGGCGGGCCCGCCCCATCCCTTCTCCATCGTCACGAGGTCCGGCTGCCCATCGATGCCGGAGAACACCTCCACAGCGGCGGTGAGGTCCTGCATCGGCACGACCTCGTGCACTCGGGCCCACGGCACGTCGATGCGCACCTCGGCGAGAGGGCCGCCGGGCTTGCGGCTGTACAGATCGGGGATGAGGTGGTAGCGTTGCAGGTTGAGAAATGTGTCCAGGTTGGACGCACCCCACCTGGCGCGAGCGCACTCGTCGTCGACATCGATGTCCATCCTCTCGATGTCCCATTTTCGCTCCTCAGCGACGCGCCAAAACGTGTCACCGTTCCATGCCTTGGTGTGGTCGTGCCAGAGCGCCACGATGTCGTCGAGCGCATACGCATGCCCCAGTGTGCCGACGCGCTGGGGCATCGACTCGATGTCGACCGGCTGGTATCCGAGGTGCCAGATGGCCCACCACTTCGCGCCACACTCGAGCGCGCAGGAGGACTGTGAATGCGACAGGAATGGTTTGGTGAGCATGCTGGCGACGCTACCACACGAGCGTGACACGCGTCAATGCAGGCGGCCCGAAATGATGCGGCTTACCGTCTCCGGCCACACGCCAAACGCGTCGGCGATCTCGCGCCTCGATGCCCCAGCGGCGATGGAATCGACGATCACTGCTCGCCTGGCGGCAGCGATCCGGCGCCCTCGGAGTGTGCGAGTCGATGCCCGCTCGGTGGCAAGTTCTTCGAACCTCAGGCGGTACTCGGCAGCCTGCCGGCGCATCGACGCGAGGATCCGGAGTCGCATGTCCTCTCGTCGCGCGGCCTCAGCCCCCTTGGCCCTCGCCTTGGCCAACACCGCCGCCGGCGCGTGACGCTCGACGGCCTCGCGCGCGGCTTGCTGGCATGCCTTGAAGAGTGGGTCTCGTAGATGCCTGTCGCTGGGGTGGCACAGCAGGGCCTTGCTGATGCCACACGTCATGAGCACGTGCCGCACCTTCCAGCCAAGCGCTTCGCGGATGGCCACCGCTACCGCCCGACGGGGGATGACCTGGCGGCGGCGAGACCCGGGCGACAGAACTTCGGCGCTCGGAACCCCGCACGCCTCGCAGACGCGGCCCAGGATGTCGGCGACGATGGCCCGTCGCTCCTCGATCGGCTGGATGATGTGGCCCCTCACAGCATCCCCCATGCGACGTACCTCGCGATGGTGGCCCGCAGCGCCGCGCGGTCGAAGGTGGCCCCAGCGGGCTGTGAACGGGCGGCGCTCTCGATCCGCTTGGGAGACAGGCCCCAACGCTCAGACAGGCGATGCGCGCCGCCATCCTGACAGAGCGTCTTGACGATCTCGCGCATGGGGTGGTCGCACGGGTTCGGCTCACAGGAGGCCCGACCTCGGCCATCCGTCATGATGGCGGTCAGAGGTGCCTTCTCAGCGGCCTCGAGGAAGCGCTGGCGCTCGGCCGCCACGAGCGCAGCGGCGATGCCAACGTCGGGCTGCATGGGGCACAGTGCGGCGCCCAGGTCGGCGAGGACGGCGGGGTCGCCGAGATCGAAGTGCCACGGCCTCAATGTCGGGATGCCGGCCACGACCTCAGGCAGGACCGCCCGGCGGACTTCGGCGCGGGTGGCCGCGTTGCGCAGGACCTTGGACTGCCCGCTGGGGTGCGGCAAGTAGAGGCAGGCGATGTCACTGCACATCCACATGGTCGTGACCACAGGCGCGATATTCCTGCGGTCGATCCCGGCAGGGCGGGGCATGCCAAGTGCCTCGGCGGTCTGGCGGCCAAGGGCGATGACCACGCGTCGTCCGTCGTCTTTGGCCTTCCATAGCAGGCGCCCTCCGTTCATGGATGCATCCTCGGCATTCCACGGTGGGCACCCCTTGGGACCGGTCGGCGTGGTGAAGATGTTCGTTCGCGGGCAATGCCCAAGGAACAGCGCGCGGGCATCGGCCCGGCGGAACCCGAGTATGTCGCGCCCGGCCCTGGTGCCGCTGTCGCAATCGAACGGAATGAAACTCGGCGTCGCCTTGGGCGGGGGCGACTCGCCAACGAACAGGATGAAGTGAGTAGTCATCAGTCCACCAGCGTCATTGTGAGGGCGTCGTTGAGGCGGGCTGCGATCGACTTGGCGGTCGGGTTGTGGTCGTAGGCGTCGCTCATGGTGGTGGCAACGTTCGCCAGGCGACGCTCTGTCTTACGCACCCGCGACTCGAGTTCGGCCATGCGCCTCTCGATCTCGTCGAAGCGCTCGACCGTGGTCGGGATGGGGGTTTCTTGGCGGTGATCCTCGGCCGCGACCAAGGATTCCAGGGAGGTCTTGCAGTTGGTGCGGGCCGCATCTCGCTCACATCGGAGGTCACCAATGCCTGCAGCCGACTGGATTCCCTGGACGAACAACTCCAGAGTATTGTTGAGATGGGCGTTCTCCTCAGCAGCGCGGTCGGCCCTCCTTCGTGCAGCCGCAAGGTCATCGCGGTGGATGTCACGATGGGCGTTCGCGGCAATGAGTTCGCGGCGCAACTGCTCGACGTAGTCGGCGGCGTTCTTCAGGTCGGATGAGAGGACGGGCCGGTCGTGTTGGGTGTATGCGCGCAGGCGCGCGACGATGTCTTGTGGGTCGCTCATGGGCTGGAAATGTACCTCGCAGGTGTGTCGTGTGTCAAGCCAGCGTGACATGCTGGCAGCGCGCGATGTCGTGCATGTCTGCGATTGCGGTCCTGCTTGACGCGAGGGCCCTCAGTGTGGCACCCTATGGTGGCCGAGCACAGCGCTAGCGCGCGGCCATGCGGTAGCCTGCGGACGCAATGGCGCGTTCAGCCGCTGGGCAGCCACCATGCTAGGGTGCCATACGCTGACAGGGCCCGTAGCCCTCCAAAGGATAGAAAGAATGGTCAGGAGAATCCCCTCTGTTGTCGCGCACTTGTCCTATCTCTGCGCCGACCTGACCGAGCCGCATCGGCAGATGCCAGCCCTGTGGACGGCGCTCCAGGATCGCCTGCGCGCCCCCGCATCAGTCCCGCGGGTGGAGGTTGCGGCCCCGCTCGACTTCGAGACCGTCTCCGACCTGGTCCAGCGCCTGGCCATCGAGGGGCCGCCCCACCGCCTCCTCCACCTCGCCGCCGACCTCGTGGCGTCCGGTGCCTCGAGCCCGCGCTGGACGAACTCATGGGACGCCTCGTGCTGGGCTGACGTGGACACGGCCCTCGGCGACGGCTGGCTGCGCATCCACGTCGCCCGTGACCTCACCGCCAGCGAGGCCAACCCACAGCACCGCTCGAGCGACCACTGGCCGCCGCCCGAGTCCCGGCGGCACGTCGTCATGGCCCTCCGCCTTCCGCTCGACCTCGGCCCACCTGAGCGCATCCGGCTGCAGATCCTCCGGCCCCGCCCGTGCTTTGACAAGCCGGGCCGACCGCTCATCGAGCGTCACGAGGTGGTGCCTCCCGAGCTCGCGGCTACCCGACGCGCGGCGATCCTCAAGCAGCCGGGTGGCGGTGGGATCGCGTCGACCAAGGGCCGCGTGCGCATTCCGGACGACGCGCTCGTTGTCCTCCATGGTTGACACACGGCGGGAGGTCGTGCGACAAGCGGATCGCCTTGGGCGTCGGATGACGTTGTGGGGTTCGATGGTCGCTCATCGATGGGCCCGCCTGCAATCCCGCAGGCGGGCCCTTGGCTTGTGCGGTCACCGTGCCACACCCGCATGACAAGTCGCTTGCGCCCGGCCCCAGCGTTGTGGTACAGCCCGGTGAATGAGCGACTCTGAGAGTGTGAAGAGTGTGAATGTTGGCGATGTGGTCGCCTGGGGGAATGTCAAAAACGGATGGCTGGTCAAGGACGCCGATGGCTGGCATGCGCTACGAATGCGTGGTTGCGGCATCTGGGTAGGAGAACCAGGCGAGGACTGGCTTTCGGCGAACCAGTGGGGCGACAGGGGCCTATGGCGTTGGACCTCCGGCAGCGACCGCAAGGTCACCATCATCGCCACCGGCCTCACCGGCCAGGAGACCGCGACCGACCTGCAGCGGATGGCTGAGGTCTACGAGGTGAGGGCGGCGGTTCAGGCAATGCGGCGTACCGTTCGGGAAGCCAGTGGGCAGCACATCGACGAGGTCGCCGAGCGCCTCCACGCCGCCGGCTGGCGCCCCGGCATGACCGCCGAGGACGCGGCGCGGCTCCTCTCTGAGGCCAACAACACCCGCACCGAGTAGCCCAGGAGTCGCATGTCCGTCGACTCCGACAAGGCGCCATCCGTGGCGCAGTGGCCCGACGCGTCCCTGCTTCCGGACGAAGATGACCCTCCGATCGTGTGGGCACGCTTCTACCGGGACGTGATGGGATGGGTCGTGCTGCCCATGCCTGGCCCAATGGACACCTCGTCCATGGCCACCTCGCTCGCGCGCACTGCCGTCGCCGACTGGATCGACTCGCACGGCGGCGAGCCCGACGACGAGACCCGCGACGCGCTGTGGGAACTCGCGCATGACGAGGCATCCCGCGCCCGCCGCGGTCCGATCGGCTACATTGCCAAGGCCGCAGCCGACAAGGTCCACACCGCCAGTGACGTGACCGACGAGATGCTGCGCCTGTGGTGGGAGCCGCTCGAGCACTCCCGCGGACCCCGCTGCGAGGCCGACCACCGCCCGATCTGCATCCTCCCCAACCGCTCGGCCAAGGGCCTCCCGGTGTGCGTGGTCGATGTCGATGTCGATGAGGGCGGCGACGCTGCCGGGCCGTGGGGCGCTGGGCTGCCTGGCCCAAAGACCAGCACGCCGCACGGGGGCATGCACACCTTCTGCCTCGCCAGCGGGCGCGAACTGTCGAGCGAGAAGGCCCTCGCCGAGGGCGTCGACGTGATCGCGTCGGGCCGCACCGGCATCCCGGTGCCGTCCGGCAGCGCCACACCCCGACGGAGGTGGACCGCGTGGGAGCCGATGCACCCGGCACCCGAGGCCCTGCGCCGCCCAGTCAAACACCGGCATCGCCCAAAGCAACAGGCAACAGCGCCCGGCTTGAACCGCGAGCCCGGTGATGAGGACGGCGCCGGCGAGCACGAGCCTGGCCGCGCTGCCGTCGTGCTGGCTGCAGAGACAGGCGACGGCGAGCGCAACTATGCGGCGGCGGTCATCGTCGGCGTGCTCGCGCGGCCCCGCGGCTGTCCCGACGACTTCGCACGCACATGCCTCGACCTGCTCGCCGAGGAGATGGCTGGCCGCGACCAGCCAAGCGCTGTCGTCGTCGAGGAGGCGCAGCGATGGCACCACCTGCTGACCCGCGGCCCTCGCGACGCCGAGTTCGCCGCCGAGGTCCTCGCCGCCTGGATCCGCGTCCGCGACGTGTCCGTTCGGCCATGGTCTGAGAGCAAGGCGCGGATCGTCGCCCGCTCGATGTGGCGGACCTGCGACCGCCGCGAGGAGGGGCAGGCTGGTGCCGAGGATGCCGGGTACGGCCCAGCGACCGACGACGTGCCGACCGACATCGCCGGCGCCGTGGTGGACCTGCTGGCCGTCGCCGCCGCGCTGCAGGCCGCACCCGAACCGCCACCGCCTCCTCCGCCAGCCCAGCCGCCCGTGATCGATCCGCCGTCGGCGGGGCACTACGTGCTCGACGGGCCCACTGAGGCCGAGCGCGCCGCCGCTCTGGCCGCCACTCGCGACGCCATCGCCGGCATCGCCGATGGGGCGCCGGTCGGCCCACCCCGGCTCGTCGGGGCGCCGCCCCGTGTGGACCCGTTCCGCCTGTTCCGGTCGCTGCGTCGGTCGTATCCGCGCGAGGCCTTCGAGGAGGATTGCCGTCGTCAGCCGATCGACCTGACCCGGCTCGGCTGGTTCATGGACTTCAACCGTGGGATCCCAGAGGGCATGTCCCCGCCGCCGGCCACCGGTGAGCAGGCGCGGCTTGGCCAGACCGATCCCTCGGCAATGGGGCTGTTCGGCCACGGGATCGGCACCTGGCTGGCCGAGGCCGTGGGCGGCCTCGTGCCCGGCGACTTCAAGGCCTTCGGCGCCGCTGGGGCCAAGGCAGGCAAGACCTACTTCGTCGGCCAGTTCGTCGAGGGCCTGGCCTTCTGCTCGGCGTGCCGCCTGATGGGCCTCAAGGGTTACGAGAGCGCGCCGATCGTCATGGCCCGCTGGATCACCGAGATGCCCAAGGACGGCGAGTTGAACCTGCGGTTTATGGCGCGCCATCTCGGCTTCGACGCCAAGACCATCACGCAGGGGGTGATGGCCGAGCGCATGGTCGCGCAGGCGGCTGAGCGGGACCGGTTCGCCCCGGCGGAGTACGTGGCCCGCGCGCGCCACTTCTACGAGACGTACGAGGACGCGCGCTATCCAAGCGGAGCCGTTCTCGACCTCATCGAGGAGATCGACCTGTCGGCCCTCCCACCCGCGCGCGGACAGGGCCGCATGCGCGAGGATCCGCGGGGCGGGCCGTCCCTCGTCGGCCACGTCGCGGACGCTGTGCAGGCCCACCGGAGGCGGTTTGCGGAGATGTTCGGCGTACCCGAGTCAGACGTGGTCCCGCTCGTGGTCTGGGACCCGGCGCAGCGGTTCGCAGGGGATGACTCGGCCGACGCGCGGTCAGCCATCGACGCGCTGTTCCGGGCGGTCCTCGAGCGCATCTGCAAGCGCAGTGGGGGCGTGCACGGCATCGCGCTGTGTACGTCGGATACCACGAAGACCGCGGCCAAAGAGCTCACGCTCCAGGATTTCCAGACGCGCGAGGGCCGGGCCGTGGCCGCCGACGTGTTCGCTGGAGCGCAGTCCATCATGCACATCGCCGACACGGTGGTTGCGCTGATGGCCGAGCCTCCGACGGCCCGGAGCCTCACCACGACTATGTGGGCCCGCGTTCTGCAGGGCCGAACGGGTGCGCCGCCAGAGTCGTTCCCCTTCCTCTGGGAGATGCATTGCGGCCGGTTCCGAGCCCAGGCCCCTGGAAAGCCGCGCGAGTCCGCGCCGCGACTAAACGACATCCCGGACTTCGGGCGGGCTTGACGCTGCCACGAGGGCGTGATACCACTATTCGCATGCACGACAAGACGGAATTCATCATGCAGGTTGTCGAGATTGGTCGCAGCAAGAGTCGGTCCGGAGGGTGCGATGTCGAGTTCGAGAACGAACAGGAGAAGGTCAGACTGAGCGGCGTCGACGAGTGCATCGCTGTTGGATTCGGGCCTTTCCTGTACAAGCGCGTCCACATCACCATCAAACCCATGGAGGACTGACCATGCCGAAGAAGTCGTATTCAGTGCTCGTTCCTGCGACGATGTCCATCTCGATCATGGTCGAGGCCGAGAGCGAGGAGGATGCCAAGAGCAAGGCCTTCGATGTGCCATTTCGAGTCGAGATCGAGATGGACAAGGATGCCGACGGAGGTGCGGAGATCATCGAGTTCGAGATGCACGAGCAGATCACGAAGAGCTGGACCTTCTACGGGGGTACAGAACGAGGTCGAGGTCGAGCGCCTGGACAACGACGATGAAGGCGACGAGGGGTGACCATGCCGACCATCAACATCATCGAAGCGACCGACCCCAAGGACAGACCGACCGAGGCATCGTCCCAACTGCGAGACATCGCGGAGTGGTTGCGCGGCGACGGCGTGCATGATCTGGCCGACATCGCCGATCAACTCGCCGATGACATTGCCAACCATTACGACGAGGAGGTCTGAGCCATGCTATTCACCTTCAAGCGAGACGATGAGGGCCGCGAGCGCATCTACGTCGGCGGCGTGTGCGTGGCGAAGATGATTCCAAACAGCGAGTTTGATGTGCTCGATCACCGATTCGACCGAGAAAGTGTCAATGAGGCGATTGAGCGCGCTGACGAGGCTGGGTTCTGGAGCAAGGGTCTCCCTTACCCCAAAGCGTTGTATTTGCGCAACGAGGTCACTGTCGACGTGCCCGTCGCCGACAACGCCGTCCCTTCTGTGACGACCGGGGAGGATCAGTCGTAATGGGTACCAACCGAAAGATGACCGCCGAGATCCTCTCGCAGCAGCCGGGCGTGGTGGCGGTGTTCATCCAGCACGGCGAGCATGGCCCCGCGACGGACGCCTGGCGGGCCACCGCGGCGCGACTGTTCATCACCGCCAACGAGCGTGGCTGGTCCAACGTCGTCATGCACATCGATGGCGGCCGCACGCTGCACCTCCTGCGCGAGCAAGGCGAGGCCATCATTGTGGTGATGGAGACCGGCTGCAAGTTCGCCAAGAACGTCGCCAGGTCGATGAGGAGGGCGCTCGACACCGTCATCAACCCGCCACCGTCCAAGCCGGCCGACGACCGCGTCAGCGCGCCGCAGACCGCCCGAGGTGCATCGTGGTGAGCCCATCCATCATCTTCGCCGCCGCCTACCTGGTCGGCACCGCGATCGGCATCCCGTCCGGCCTCCTGCTGCCGTGGCTGTTCGCCGGGGCACCTGCGTGGGCCCTGCTCATCGCAGTGCTTGTCATTCGCCCGCTCAAGCCCACACCGACACAGTGCATGCGAGCACGCCTGTCTGGGATACCGCTGGATGTGTGGCACGAGGAGCACGACGCCCGTGTCCGCTGCCTCGCGCTCGGCTTGTTCTGGGGCGCCATGGCCGGTGCTGCCGCGGCCAGCATGCCGACGTTGCTCGATGCGCTGGTGTGGCCCGGGCACGACGACGGCGGGTTCGGCCCGCTCGTGGCTGGCCTCGTCGCGGTTGCCTGGGCTGTCGGCGTCGCGCTCGAGGACGAGACCGAGTCCCCTCCGCTGCGCCCCAACCTCGCCGGGTTCGGCCTGTACCTCGCAGTCGTCACGCTCAGCGCCCTGCCGGCGCTGTGGGAGGTGCTCTGATGGTCGGCAGGAAGCACCCAATACTTGAGATGCTGGAGGCCGTGAATGTCAAGCGCAAGGGTGACCACAAGCGCAAGGCCAGGCCCATCGCGCCCGCGACTATTGCCGTCGGAACATGCTCGATTGTGGTCGTCGTGCCTGACGTGATCGGGAAGAATGAGTCGCACATCCAGGGGAGGAACGGCAGGCGAATCCCGTCGCAGGTAACCGATAGCTTTCGTGAGAGCGTGCGCGCAGCGGTGGCCCAGTGGCGCATCGGCAGGCTTATGACACTGTCGCAGTGCGAGGCGCATGATGGCGCCTGGCGTCTCGAGGTCATCGGTGTGTGGCCGCGCGAGCGCCACGACGTGGGCTTCACCGCCCCGATGGGCGACGCCGACGCTGCCATACCGCAGGCACTCGACGCTCTGCAGCACGCGGGCATACTCGACGATGACGCGAGGGTCGTCGAGGTCCGGGCGTGGAACCTATACCGCAAGGGCGTGCGGGCGACGGTAATGCGACTTGTCAAGGTGGCCGAACGATGTGGCGACATGCCCGAGCGCGACGCGGCCATCTCCCATCTGCTCCATCTGGTTCCTCAACCCATCGATCCGCCGGCCAAGCCGAAGCGGACGAGGAAGGTCAAGCCATGAACACATACAAGGTATGGGACGATGAGTGCGGAGATGGCACCGAATTTGCCATCAACGTCGATGCCTGCCATCCGAGTGAAGCGGCAGAGAAGTTCGCTGAGCAGGATATCGATGGTGTATATGATGGTTCCTACGCGGGTGGCCGCCGGATCGGTGTGCAGGACAAGGATGGCACAGTCACGAAGTGGGATGTGACCGTCGAGTACGATCCAACCTTCTACGCCGTACAACTGACCGATTGGACCGACCAGTCTAAAACGACCTGACAGCGCCGCCAACGCACGAGGACCACATGTGCCACCTACACCAGTGCGATCCGACCCCACCGTCGCCGACCTTCTGGGAGTCGATCCGGGTCATGCGAACTCCAGCATGGCGCCGCTACGCCCTGGCCTGCATCCTGCGCGGGTCCATGCCCAGCACCCACGCCGTGCTCCTGCCGAGTCTAACCGGGTCCCAGGCCATCCCCACCCGCGGCGGCCTCTTGCCCCGAGGAATGGCGTTTAGCGGGCAACGGCACGCTTCCACGACCTGCACGCAGGGCTACCGGCAGTACGGCAACCCGGCCCGAACCAGCCCCGGCGCCGTCATTGTCATCGAGGCTGGAGTGGCCATGGAGGGGGCGTAGGTGCTGGAAAACCGACCATGGACGGTGCTCGCTGGGGACTGTCTCCAGACCCTCGCAGCGTTGCCGGCGGAGTCCATCGACGCCTGCGTGACCGACACGCCCTACGGCCTGTCGACGCTGCTGGACCCGCCGAACCTCGACAGGGAGGCGCTCTGGCGCCGCCTCACGCAACACCAGCAGAACCGCCGACCGCTGCGCGACTACGTCCTTGACGGACTCTCCGAGTTCGTCAAGGAGAACGGCCGAGAGCCTCACTCCGCCGAGTGGATCGTGCTCGTCGATGCGGCCGAAGTGCGGCGGACCATGGAGGGCCCGGCCATCGAGCGGCTCATGCGGGCCTGGCTCGACACCGGCGAGAATCCGGTGATGAAGGGCCGCGGGTTCATGGGGAAGGAGTGGGATGCGCTCGTCCCGGCGCCGAACACCTGGAAGGCCATCTGGCGCGTCCTCAAGCCCGGTGCCTACTGCCTCGCGTTTGGCGGGACGCGCACCTACGCGCTCATCGAGATGTCGCTGCGCCTCGCCGACTTCGAAATCGAAGATCATGTCGCATGGTTGCAAGGCCAAGGATTCCCGAAACGTGTCCGCCTCGACCTGAAGATCGACCAGCACTTCGGCAAGGCGGGAGATCGACAGATCGTGGGCGTGAACCCATCCAGCCGGCCAAATAGCAAGCGGAAGAACGGCGGCGGATTCGACAACCTGCAAGGCGCGGAGTCGGCTGGACTGCAGCACCACACCGCACCGGCCACTCCCGACGCCGCCCGCTTCGTTGGCTGGGATCGCGCCCTTCGACCTGGGTGGGAGCCGATCATCGTCGCCTGCAAGCCGCTACGCGGGACGGTCGCGGAGAACGCTCTGGCCTATGGGACAGGCGGACTGCGCGTCGACGCGTGCAGGTTGGAGCGTGGCGATGCCGGACAGCCAACGGGGGGAGCGTGGAAGGCAAACCCGAGGCTGGAATTCAGGTATCACAAGGACGACACGGCGATGCCATCAATCGATGCTCGTGGCGGATACCCCGCCAACGTCGCCATGGACGAGGAGACGGCGGCGGCGCTCGACCGGGTTGTTGGCGACCGGGTCACTAAGTGGGGCAAGGACTCAAAATCAGAGCGGCCGGACATGCGTGGAAGAATGGAGACTCGCTCCATCTCGCAGAATGGGTTGTTCAGAGAGAGCACAGGGCAGTCATTCCACGACTCTGGTGGACCATCCCGGTTCTTCTACACCGCCAAGGCTTCGACCTCCGAGCGCGACGCTGGGCTCGAGGACCTGCCTCCTCTCACATCCGGTGAACGGTGCGACCGCGAGGATGGCAGTGCCGGGGTCAATGGCTACGCCGGGACGCGCGGCGATGGAGGACGCAATCCTCACCCAACGGTGAAGCCCCTGTCGCTCATGCGCTGGCTGTGCCGACTCGCCTCTCCGCCGGGCGCATGGGATCCTCACGAGGCGTGGCGCCCTGTCATCCTCGACCCGTTCGCCGGTAGCGGATCGACGCTAGTGGCCGGCCTGCTCGAGGGGATGCGGGTCATTGGCTGCGAACTCGACGAGAAGATGGCCGACGTGGCCCGCCGCCGGTGCCAACACGCCTATGCGCTGCCACGCGAGGAGGCCGACATCAACCGCTCCGAGGCCGGGCCCGGGACCCAGGCGACCCTGTTCTAGAAGGAGACAACCATGTCACAAGAGAAACTCTTCCAGTACGCCGCCGAGGCCAAGCAGTTCATGCAGGAGGCTGGAGAGGGCCTTGTCCGCGACGAACTCATCATGCGCGCCGCTGTGGCATACGGCATGCTGGAGCGCCGCGGGATGCTGGCCTCTGATGGCCTCAGCGGCGATGCCCGGGCATCGCCTCGCCTGGCTGACGACGACGATCGAAGGTGGTCTCGCGCCCACGCCATTGCGCTCATCGCCCACAACTTCGAGGACCACCCGCCGAGCACGCCAGACCGGGCGATGCTGTTCGGCCACGTGATCGAGACCTAGCCGGAGGTGGCCATCCGCCCCCGCATGCCGCACGCTGAGGCTGTGCCACTGCGCTACGTCCCAGACGGCGACGGCCCGATGGGCGACGATGCCGATGACCAGCCCGACCCGACCGCTGAGGCCCACGCCCGACGGTCGGCCTCGGCGCGGGCGTTCCGGGCGCTGCTGGGCGACCAGCCTGATGGATTCACCCGCGGCGAGTGGCGCACGGTCCTGCACAGCCTGGCGCCTGAGGTCGACTCCGCGTCCGGCCTCGCCGCCCCTGGTAGCACCAGCGCCCGCCAGGCCCGCCTTGCCGCCGCCCGCGACTGCTTCCCCGCCGTGCCACCCACAACGGCGCTGCGGTTCTTCAGGGAGGCTCAGCAGGCCCCACATGTGGTGGCGTTCATCGCGGACTTCCGAGCGCTCGAGCTCGCCGACGTGGTGGACCAGCGCGCCATCGCCCGCGAGTGCCTGCTCGGCATCATCTCAACCGAGCCGCTGCCGAACCTATCAATCATCGACCCGAAGGCCTGGTCGGCGATGAGCCTGGCCCGGGTGGCCGCGGTGAAGATGCTCGTGACCATGGACGGGCTCGCGGCGAGCGTCCCGGCTGACGCTGCCCAGGCCGCCCAGCAGGCCGCGGTCGCTTCTGCTGGTGACGACCCTGCTGCAGCGCTCCGAGCCCGGCTAATGCAGGCCCTCAGCGCCGTGCCGAGACCGTCCAGCGGAGATTGACGCCCGGCCACCACGGTGCTATCAAGGACGAATGCGAACCGATATCGAGCGCCTCGACCGCAACAAACCACCACCTGGCTATGAACTCACGCAGTTGGATGACGGCATGTGGTGGTGGGGCGAAACGTCGGAGTGGCTGGACGGCACCAGTTACGAGGATCGATCGGCCGCGCTGGCAGCCGCCCGGGCCTACTACCAGGCCCGCAATGACCCGCCGGGAATGTTCACCATCAAGGGCTTGACCTGCTGGACCTGGGGCGATGCCATGCACGAGAATGGTCGATGCGACGACCAGGTCGAGGCTCGCGCCGCCGCCTGGCGCTGGTACTGGCGCCGCAAGGACGCGTGGGACAAGACGATGGAGGTGGCGCGGGCGGCCTTCGGCAAGACGCTTGCTGACACGGTCTCGGCCGAACCAGTTGGCGCCGCCCTGTGGCCCGACATCCTCACCTGGTCCGACGAGAAAATGGCCTCTTACGAGGCACAGGTCGCCACCGCGGCGTGGAAGCATGCACATGGCTGACCGCCGCGACTCGATCCTGGCCCGCCTCCGCGAGGCCCGTGGCATGTCCTTGCGCGACCTTGCCGTCGCCACCGGCTATATGGTCTCGCATCAGACGATCTGCGCATGGGAGACCGACCCGCTCAGCGCCGCCGTCCCGCCGTCGAGCATCGAGCGGGTACACGCTCTGGCCGACGCGCTCAAGGTGCCGCGTGACGATCTGGCCGCGCTGCTCGGGCTCGCCTCGACCGTCGACAGAGAGGCGGCCGAGCAGCGCCTGCGCTGCCACATCGAGGCTGCTGGTCGACAACCCAGCACCTCGGCCATCCGCCGCGCCGACGCAGAGGACTACCGCACGCTTCTTCGCAACCACTGCGACGACGAGTACTCCGACTTCGACTTGCGGCCTGAGGCGCGAGAAGCTCGAAGCCAGGCACTGGTTGGGAACATCTCCCTGCAGCAGCGCGACGGCATCGCCCGCTGGCTGCGCGGCACCAACCGCGACGACATCGCCCACGAACTCGAGCGACTCGCTGACCTGGACTGGTCGTTCAAGCACCCGAAGGAGAAGTGATCATGACAGAAGAGTATGACAACCACAACGGCAAATACCGCGACTGGAAGGGCAGCGTCGGCACTGCACACGCCGGCGCCCTGGTCGTGCTGGCCATCCCGGAGCCGCGTTGCATGTTTGGGCTGTCCCCTGAGCAAGCCCGATGTTTGGCAAGCATCTTGAAGGTTGCCGCTGACACAGCGGAGGTGAAGGAGCCCAGCAAGCCATGAAGTCCTACCGCATCGCCAGGCCTGGCGAGTTCACCTTCAAGCGCGACAGCGCGGGCGTGGAGACCGTCGAGTATGGGGGCCTCATCTTCGCCACCATGAACGGGCCCGACAGCATCGAGTTTATCAGCATGCGCAAGGGCCTTGAACTGATCGAGACCGGTCACAAGGCCATCGCGGCGGCCAAGCACGCCGGCTTCTGGTCCAAGGGCACGCCCGCCGCAACGATGTCGCCCGTGGCCGTCACTGTGCAGGTGGGGCCATGACGCGAGAGGAAGCCATCCAGGTGATCCTGGCCGATGGTGGTCCGATCATGGCGGCCGAGCGCGTACTGCTAGCGGCTGGCTGCACGAACTTCGTGATTGCCGGGCGGACTCAGTGTGGTAACGGCTTCTCGCTCACCAACCGCACAGATGGGTTCGTGCGTGGTATGGTGCGCAAGGCCCTGAAAGCCGACATTGATCGCGAGAACGACGAGGCCCGCAAGGCCGCCGCTTATGAGTCCGCGCGAGAGGATGCCTGGTTCGAACAGCGCAACGTTCCACGATGACCTCCGGCCTCTATGACCTGCTCGACGCCGGCCTTGACCACGCCGACATAGAGGCGTGGCTGATCGGCTCTAGCGGCGGCGCTGGTCGACTGCCTCGCTTGTCGGTGGCCGAGCGGCGGATCCTCGCCGATGCGTGGTGGTTCTGGGGGCGGCCGGGTCAGGTGTGGCAGCCGGGCCCGGAGTTCATCACGGACTACCAGGCGGGTCGCGGGTGGGGCAAGGACCGAGGCCTCAGCGAGACCATCTGCGGGCACACCATCGCCGGGGATCCGGAGCGGTGGGGCGGGTACGCGATGGTGGTTGGCCCCGACCCCACGCAGGTCAAGCGCGACTGCCTGTTCGGGCCATCTGGCATCTTCCCAGCATCAGAGCGTGCGGCGAGGTCGGGTAATGGACCGGCCATCGTCGAGCGCAACCTGAACGACCGATGGCTGCGGTTCGCGGCGCCGAGGGGTGGCGACGCCGGTGGGCTCACCATCTACTGGGCGGCGTCCTCGGACCCGAAGAGCGTCCACGGAGCCAACGTCGGCCTGGTGTGGTGGGACGAATTCGGTGTCGCGTACCACGACAAGCGCGACCAACAGGGCAACAACGCATGGCAGGCGCTACTCCCCGCCGTGCGCCTCGGCGCCGACCCGAAGGTCATCATCACGCAGACGCCGAGCCGGGCCGCCGAGGTACGCCGCCTGCAGGCTGACGCCGAGCGACCCGAGTGCCCTTCCTGCCGCGCTGCCCACCTGGCCCGAGGGCCATATCGAGGCGAGCCGCTGCAGGAACCGTGGCGTCTTCCTCGGTCTCCGCAACGCCGCCTCCATCGGCTCCTGAACACTCGCACCACGGAGCCCGTGCGCACCTGCCCCGCCTGCGGCGCCGAGGTTGTCGCCCGCGTGCGCACCGTCTTCGGCGACACCCGGGACAACCCAGCGCTGGCCCTCGTCGCCCGGCAGGAGGCGGACCGGCAGCTGGCCACTGGGCAGTCGTGGGCCTACCTGCGTTTCAGCCCACGCGGCGAGATCGACTCCCGCGCCCCCGGGTCGCTCGTCATCCACGAGCACATCCGCGACCTGCACCTGCGGCTGAGCCCCGGCACAGCTGATCCGTGGGGCCTGCTGCTGGCCGACCTCGGTGCGGAGGAGGTCATTGTGCAGGTGGACCCGGCCACGACCGCCACCGAGACGAGCGCCGACACGGGCCTCGGCGCGGCCTGCCTCCGGCGGGAGCCCGCCACCGAGCGTCCGCAGGTCGTCGGCCTCGTCGACTGGAGCGTCCGCCCCGACGAGGTGCAAGGCGCCCCGTCGACCGCATGGGCCCCTCGAGCGGTGTGGCTGGCGGCACTCCTCGGCGCCCAGCGAATCGTCGTCGAGACGAACAACGGCGGCGAGGAGGTGCTGGCCCCGGTGCGCGCTCTGCTGGCCACGCCGCCGACCGAGCCCGAGGTGCTGGCCCGCCTGGCCGAGCTGATGCCCAGCCTCCCTCGCGCAGCCCTGTCCACCGCAGCACGCCGGGTGGCCATAAACTACGCGCGGATCGAGGTCGAGTCGGTGACCCGCCGAGCGCGCAAGCCGGTGCGCTGGGGATGGTACGGCGAGTCGGCCTCCCGCGGCGAGCAGGCCCTCCTCGGCGTGGAGTTCGAGGACGAACGCCTGGCCGCGCTGCCGCTCCCAGATGGCGCCCACCACTGGGCCACGGTCAAGGCACAGCTAACCGGCTTCGAGCCGCGCCCTGACGCCAGGGAGGTCGACGAGCGCAAGGATCGGGCGGACTGGTTGATCGCCGCGGGCCAGGTGCTTCTCGGCGTGGTCGAGTCCAAGGGGCGCATCGTCGAGCCGCAGCGCGACCGCTCCTTCCTGCTCGATGGCGCGCAGAGCATCCTCCGCTGACGCGCGATAATAGTTGTCCAGTGGCGCTTGACACTCGCCCATGCGGTGGACCACACTGCAGGAGTTGAGAGCGACCAACATGCACCGCATCACCACGCCACCGAGCCAGCGCAGCGCCAACGACAACCACCGCCCCTATCTCGTGCAGTCCGGCGTCACCACGACCGAACTCGCCGAGGTCCTGGCCGCCGACCATCCGCGCCTCCGGGTGCGCCACCACTCGCACCGCCTCCGCCGCGGGCACTCGCGCGACCTCGAGGTGTTCCAGTGGGGCACCGAGATGGACGACCTGCAACTCTTCGACAACGCGCGCCTGGACGTTCGGCGCTTCGGATGGAGGTAGTTATGCACAGAGTTTACAGTCAACAATTCTCCAGCCTGCCGTGGTGGCAACAGAGCGCAATTATCAGGCACGAGAATCGCGCTGTTCTCCATGGTATCGACCATGGTTTGTCCCGCGAGGAGATCAGCCTCCGAAACGGAGTCCCTCTGTTCCGAGTGGCTCTTGCCGAGCGAAGGCTCGTGCGCCAGGGCGAACTTGAATACTTCGACAACGACTGACACAGGAGACCACCATGAGCGATCACAACCCCACCATGTTCTGTCACGACGGCACCACCATCTACTACCCCACAGGCCCGGGCCGGGTCCACATGATCACGATCGCCGCGCTCGCAGACTACGACGGGAGTGACAGCGACTTCGAGGACTCGACTGCGCGCGGCAACGTCGGCGACCTGCCCGGGCCGACGCGGCTGTGGTCGTTCGGCGTCACGCCAGCCGAGGAGCACGTCCCGCTGACGTGGCCGGAAGTGCACGTCGAGCGCAATGGTGACATCGCCGAGGAAGTCGACTACGCCGCCACCGTCAACGACTTCGCCGAGTGCATCGAGATGTGGGCCGACTGGTGCGACCGCGACTCTGCTCGCCTTGATGTGCTCGATGAGCTGGAAGCGATCACCCATGCCTCCGGATTCGTGGAGGCTGTCTCCTGCTCGCAGCCGGCCGTGGCAATCTGAGCGATCTGCGACCAGCGGGAGGTGTCGCCTGGCGTAGCCACTCCGCCAACAACACCCGCAACGGCGGCGACGGTTTCCTGCCCTGTCGAGGCGCCGTCCTGGGCCGACCTGGAAAAGCGCGAGGATCAGCGCGCCGGTGTTACCAGCACCGCTCCAGGTCGGCCCTTGTATTTGGTCGCCGTGGCCCATATCACGCTCGGCTGGTATCCACTCCTCACCATGGAGGAGCACATCAGCGAGAACAGCGTCCAAACCAATCGCCGGGGGCGGAAGACCCGATCGGTCACCGCCAACCCGATGGACCGCACCATCGACCGCAAGACCGCCGAGACGGCCTCAGGCGGACCAACCGCCCTGGATGCGATGGTCGACGCTGGCCTAGTGATCCCGGCCGTCTTGCCGCCAGATCAGCGATGGTACGACCGGCGCGAGATCGAGGCCGCGCTGTCCATCCTCGCCGAGGCGAAGACCTGCCTGCAGCCGGCTGCCCGAATCCTCACCATGCGCGCCACGGCCGTCTGCCGACTCGCAGGGTGCCGCCTGGACGACCTCATCGGCGACCGCAAGGGCCGAGCCCCGGCGGATGTGAATGCTCGCTCGATGCGGGTGATCGCACTCGGCCTGGTGGTCCGTCTCGGCCGCGACCTCGGGCTGCAGTGGCGGCTCATGTGCGCGCCCGGCAAGCGCTCCAAGGGCGACGAGGTTCCGCTGCTGCGTTCGGTACACTACGCCAGCATCCAACGGGCCTTCAAGCGCGCCGCGGCGTTCGTGGAAAGCGGCGGGGCGGCCGGCGCGGCCATCGAGGCGGGATACCGAGAGATCCAGGCCAAGGCCCTGGCGGACCTGGGCGAGTCCGCGCAGCGTGCCAAACACAAGGCCGGAAAGAAGGCCTAGAGCGTCATCACGCCGGACAGGAACGGAGCATCGCTGACACTGACCTCGGGCCGCCTCATGGCTGCCTTCGTCGTCTCGGCCGCTGCGGGACCGACCTGGCGCCATGGCGAGCGCGGGACGATGACGGGCGCGTAGTCGTCCTCGTCGTCATCAGCGGCCACTGGGGCGCCCGCCTCCTGCAGGTGCCGTTTCATCCAGTCCATTGCCTTGCGGTACTTCTGGCGCATGCGCTCGCGGCAGAGGGTGCGCCCAGTGCAGCGCAACGGGGTATCCGCGATCTCCTGCAGCGTCTCCTCCGGGCCCTCGAGCCCGTGGTGGCGCCGGATGATCTCGGCACCCTCGCGGTCGTGCTGTTGCAGGTGGGCCAGCCCGGCATATAGCGCGTCGCGGCCCAGCGTCGCCTCCTGCTCGGCGGCCGCCAGGGCCTCCAGGTCGGTGCCGTCGACAAGGACCGCCGAGCGGTGGCGGGTCGACGTGGCGGCGTCGTCCGAGTCGTCGACGCCCGCAGCGTCCTCGAGCGCGGCCGACATCGGTGACGCGGTCTCGGTGCGGAGGACGGTGAGGGTCGCCCCACCAGCGAGGTCGAGCTCGAGCCACGCCGACACGACCGCGGCGATGCGCTCGATGGCTGACTCGATGCTCTCCTGTCGGCGCTTGGTGCCGCTGCCGGCCATCCGGGGCGCCGCCTCTTTCGCGGCCTCCACGGCGAGCATGAGCGGGTCCCGGTCGGCCAGCAGCAACCGGCGGACCTTCCGCAGCGGGCGCGAGCCGGGCACCTCCTCGATGGTCTCGGCCTCGATGACCATGGCGACCAGGGCCTCGGCGAGAGACATGGTGACAGGCCGCCGGTGTGCGCTCGACTCGGCGAGGGCCTCGATGGCCGCGAGCAGTTCGCGCGGCTGCACCCCCTTGCGTTCGATCTCTCGACGACCATCGACCACCCACGCTGGGGTCTTGATCTCGTGACGCTTGGCCCAGATCGCGGACATGCCTTGGCGGATCCAGTTGAGCGCGTAGGACGAGAACTGAAAGCCCCGGGTGGGGTCGAAGTCCAGGAGGGCTCGCCGACCGCCGAGTGCAGCCTCCTGCAACAGGTCGGCGCGGGTGATGCCGGTTCCGTCGGCGGCGTAGTACTGGGCCTGTGCCTTCATGAACAAGCGGCCATTGGCCTGCACGGCGCGGTTCAGCGTCCAGTCGAAGCGCTTGCGGGCCACCTTCACAGCCACGTGCGTAGCCCCGGTGATGGTCGACGCAGTGAGTAGGGCCTGGCCATCGCGGTCGCTGATCACGTCGTGGCGGCCGCCGGCCTTGCGCATGGCGTCGGTGACGGGCTCAGGCAGAGGTGGCGGGAGGAACAGCGCCAGGGTGCCGCAGCGGCCATCCTTCGAGATGTGTGGCAGGCACCGCTGTGGGCGCATGACGCGGGCACCGGTCTTCCGATCGATGCTGCCACGGATGTGAGGGCGGGCGGTGCACGGCCTCGGCGGGGCCGGCCGCACGTCGTCTGGGCCGGTGCTGTCCCTCGCCGCCCGCGGCTCCGGCATCACGCGGCTGCAGAAGCGGCACACGACGGGCGGGTCCAGCCACTCGGCGAGGGCGACGCGCAGCTCGGCGACGCCGCCGCGGTTGGTGGCGTCGAGCCGCTTCGACTCCGGGTCGATTTCCGTTGCCCGGGCACGCAGCGCCGCGGCCATCTCCTTTGGCGCGTACACCTCGCAGGCCCGCCAGAGCACGCGCCGGGCCTCCCACACGCGACAGGCCCAGGCATGCCCGGTGGACCCGTCCTCGCGCTCGAAGGATGCGACGACGGCCCTGGTGAGCGCGCCCTCGTCCTCGTTGCAGGCGCCCATCTTGGACGGGCCACGGAGGTTCAGACGAGCCATTCATCCACCTCGCGTATCGAAGCCGAAGAACGACGAGAAGATGGCATCGCGCAGGGCTTCCATGCGGTCCATGGCAGCGGGCTGATCACCACTGTGCGGGATGATGAAGCGATGAGCATGGTCCGCGATGGAGGCATGGGGGCAACTCATCAGCGATTTGGTCCCAGCAACCTCCGTCATGATCTTCGACGGCTCGACGGATGGCGCCCACAAGAGCACCGATACGCCGCGCCTTAGTGCTTCGCGCACGCAGTGCCAGGTTCCGCGACTGTTGGGGTCCGGGTACGCCAGCACAAGGTCGGGCCGCTCGGCTTCCAACATGCGGATGTTGCGGCGCGGTCCGGCGCCTCGACCGTCGGTCTCCCACAAGGCCGGGTAGGTCTGGCACTGGATCTTGAGCACGTCGCAGGAGTTGCGGGCGCACGCGTCGGCGCCGGATGCCCCGCCTTGCGCAACAGACATGAGGCCGGCCGCTCGCAGGTCAGCAAGGACGCGCTGCACGTCGTGGAAGTGCCGCCCGCCAGTGACGACGACTCGTTCGATCTTCATCGCTTGTCCTCCGGACGGATGCCGATGAGGCGCCCCGTCGCGTGGTACAGCCATGCTGCCGTCTGCTCATCGCTGCCCTGCACGAATAGTGCACAGGAGACCTCGGACAGGCGCCTGGCCACTGCGCCGGCGACAGGGCGGTCTTCGTCGGCTGTGGTGGGCCAGGAGGTCTCAGCGAGCACGCGTTCGCAGGCCTTCTCGCCCAGATAGGTGAGTTCGATGGCGTCGCCCCAGTTGTTGCGGCGCAGGTCGTTCGGGGCGATGTAGAACCACGAGCCGTCGCGGCGGGATAGAACCTCGTCGCTAAATGGGCCCATGACCGGCCCACGCATCTCCAGCCATTCCTCGTGCGTGATGACGGCCTCGCAGTGCCTGAGCAGGTCGAAGTTGGATGTGTCCATGAACATGGTGTCGCTCATCGCTTGGCCTCCGTCGTCGTAGCGTGGTGCTCAGCGATCTTCTGCTCGAGGTTCTGCTGGTTGGCATCGACCGAGAAGATCCGGACGAGGTCGTCTTCGCCGTCCCACTGGCTGCATTCCAGAAAGCGAGGCGACCAATGCAGCCTCGTCCAGGTCCATCCTTCCTTGGTCCGGGCGGCATACGGCCAACTGTCTTCTGCGCGCTCGTTGAACGCCACCTCGCCAACCCGCAGGTCGCGGAACTTGACGAGCGCCCTGATGCGAGTGTGCTGGCCGGTGACCGGGTCGAGCGGGTGCCAGACGCCGTCCCAGTCGAGGCCGAGACAACGGTCCACGCCGTTCTCGTCCTTGCCGATGATCTTGATGACCCACTTGCTCTTGAGTTGGCACGAGATCTTGAGTGCGGCCTCGATTGGTTCCAGCGCGACCATTGTCGCCGTTGCGGTTACATACTCTTGCGCTTCGTCGCTCATGCACATCGCTTACCACACCAGGGTGACACAGCGCAAGGGGTGGCGTCGCGCGGTATCCTCCGCCGGTGCCAGACCGCCCCCGAAGCCTCATCTCCTCGCTCGCCGCGGCCGCACAGCGCGGGCTCGAGGCCTTCGTCGGCGTCGAGGTCGTGGGTGGTGAGCGAGTCCCGCAGGCGGTGGCGCAACAGGCCGTCGTCATCCCACGCATGGACGGGATGATCGACCTCGGCGGGGTGCGCCTCGATTGTGGGCCGGGTGGGTGCGGTGGCGGCGGATGGGGCTGGGGCCAGCAGGCGAGCCCGCGGGCTCTCGGCGCGGTGACGCCCGGCAACCTGTTCCGCCAGGACATCGACGAGCTCTACGCCGACCAGCTGATGTACCGGACCGTCACCACCGGCCCGCGCGACATGCTGAAGAATCGCCCGCAGTTGCAGGGCGAAGAACTCGGCGAGCTGACCGATGTCATCGACTGGCTGTCCGATGAGAAGTGGTACTGGATCGAGCAGGAGCGTGCGGCGGTGTACTCCTGGCTCTACGGCGGCGGCGGCGTGATCTGCTTCATCGACGACGGTCGTCCCGCAGATCAGGAGGTCGATGTCGAGAACGTCAAGGACATCCTCGGGTTCTACGCGCTCCCGAAGTGGTATCTCGTGCCCGACGGCATGGGCAGCGCCGACATCCGGGCGGACTGGTACGGCCCGCGGATCCCTGGCCTGCCGCAGTCGACGCTCGACACCCGCGACGTGAATGCTCTCTTGCGCCAGACCGGCAACCGCTTCCACCGCAGCCGGGTGATCCCGTTCCCCTATCGCAGCGAGATGAACCTCCGCCAGGCACGGCTGTACCCCGGCTGGAACGGCTGGGGTCCGGGCATCGTCGAGGGCGTCTTCGCGGCGTTCATCAACCGGCGGAATGGGGCGCTGCGCCTCAACGACATCGTCAACGGCGCCGCGGTGAATGTCATGAAGATGGCCGGCCTGGCCACCGCCAAGTCAACCCCCAGCGGAGGCGCGCCGATCCGCGAGGCGCTGAACTACGTGAAGGAGTGCCTGGCATACACTGGCGACGGCATCCCGCTCGTCGCCGTCGACGCCAACACCGACCTGAAGAGCCTCGGGCCGAACATGGCGAGCCTGGACAAAGTCATCTACGAGCAGCGCCGGTTCTTCCTCGACTGCACCCCGTATCCGGAGGTGGTGATCTTCCAGTCGAGCCGCGGTGGCCTCTCGGGCGACTCAGCCGATGGTGAGTGGAAGTCGTATTACAAGTTCATCGGCGGTGAGCAGGAGTCGTGGGTGTGGCATGCCGGGGCCTTCGGCGGTGGCCTCAAGCAGGCCGTGCACCTCGGCATGATGGCGAAGACCGGCCCCACCTCCGGCCAGGTCGACCGCTCGGTGAAGGCCACCTGGGCGACGCAGTGGGTCGAGTCCGACAAGGACCGTGCCGAGGCCCGGAAGAAAGACGCTGAGGCACGCGCAATCGACCGGGCGAACCTGGGCCTCACGCCCGAGTTCTTCCTGCGCTTCGACCTCACAGTCAAGGACACCTACCCTGGCTTCGATGTCGACGAGGGCCCGCTACCCACCATGGAGCAGGGCGCGCTCGTCGAGCCAGCCGCGCAGGGCTCGGAGCCAGCTGCAACTCCAGCCACCGCTGCGCAGTCCCTGGCCGAGGAGCAGCAGGCCGATCCCAACGCCCCGACCACAGATGCGCTCCCGGACACCGCCACGCCGGCGCCGCCAGCCGTGCTACCGCCCGACCTCATGACCGAGAAGGAACTACGGCAGTCGCTCAAGGTGGGCAAGCAGCGGCTCCGGTCGGCCCTGCGCGCCGCCGGCGTGGCGAACTATGGGGTCGGCACCGCCCGCCGGCACAGCCTCGGCGAGGTCGTGCAAGCCATCAAGCGGCTCGACTCGGCGATGCGGGAGGCCCCGGCCCCGCTCCAATCCGTTCGCATGGACCCGTTCCCGAACTTCCACGCGGCCCGGCAGCGAGCGCCCGGAGGCGGCCGGACCCGCACGAAGACGCTACCGAACGGCGTGGGGTTGATTCTGGAGGACGGCGAGGTCCAGTCGGTGCGCCTGCCCCGGGACAAGTTCAGCGCTGCCGCGGCGCGCTCCTGGCTCAGGGACAACGGCTACTCGACAGCGCAGTTCGAGGCGGCCGATCCTGGGTGACGCACCGCTATGCTCGGTGCAGCATGGCCACCATCGTCGCCACCCACATCAATCCGTTCACGTTCACGGTCGAGGGCACGGTCGCCGATGACGGGGCCATCACTGCCGACCTGACGAGTCCGGCCGCCGGATCCCTGCTCGCCGCGAACAACCTTGACGATCTCGACGACGCTGCGACTGCCCTGACGAACCTCGGCGGGACCGCAACCGGCGTCGCCGTCTTCACGGCGGCCAACACCCCAGCCGCGCAGGCGGCCATCGGCGCCGGTGAGACCGGCAGTGCGGTGTTCATCGCGGCGACGCCCGCCGATGCCAGGACGGCCATGGGGGCGGCCGCGACCACGCTGGCGAATGCCGCCGGCGTCTCCGCTGCCCTCGGCAACTATGCCGACGACGCCGCGGCCGCCACTGGCGGGGTCGCCGTGGGAGCGCTCTATCGCAACGGCTCGGTCCTGATGGTCCGCGTCGTCTGAGAGGGCCCATGGCGAACTCGTCCCGCATGGACCGTGCGAGCATCCGTCTCGGCGCCACCCCTGTCGAGGTGAGGCCGGACGGCTTCCGTGTGTACGAGGGCACCGCCGCCTTCGGCGATGTGGTGATGCCGTACCAGCGGCCCACACCGCACCTCGAGTTCGTGCCGGCCGAAGAGGCGCTCTCTTCCGAGGCGCTGAAGAGCGCCGTGGGCATCCCGCTCACCGGCGGTCTGCCGCGGCCCGACGACACCCTGCCCGCCGACCACCCAGCGGACTTGCTAACCCCAGACACGGCCAAGGACCACCTAGAGGGCGCCATTATCAGCGCCACGGCAGACTGGGACGCGAGCCCGCCGGAGATGCGGGTCCGACTCATGGCCCATACCCGGGCCGTGCAGGACCTCATCGAGAGCGGCACCATCGAGCTGTCGCTCGGCTACGGCTGCGACGAGGACCACACACCCGGCGAGTTTGATGGCCAGCGCTACCACCTCGTCCAGCGCCGCCGCCGATACAACCACCTCGCCATCGTGAAGAACGCCAGGAGCCGCACCGCCGACGGCCGTCCCGCCCGGCTCGATGAGGCCGACGACGATCGCATGGACGCCACACTCGATCCCGGTGAGGCCGTCGCCCGCCTCGTCATCGAGTACGGCGCCACCGGCCGCGCGTGGGCCAGCACCGGAGAGCAGGAGGGCACTGTCAGCCCGGCCCCCGACTCGTGGGAGCAGGCCCTCAAGGACGCCCGGCACCTGCTCATGCCCGCCGACGGCCTCGGTGACCTGCCGCCTGTTGACGCCCCAAGCCTCGCCGATGCCGCACCTATCCTCGCAGCAGGAGATACCACGATGCCCCCGAAGCGAGACGGCCTGACACTGAGCGACGAGGCCCTGCAAAAGATCGCCGAGATGCCCGAGGCCGACCGCGTGGCGCTGATGGCCCTCATCGAGGGCGAGGCGGCCGAGCAGGAGATCCACGAGGAGGCCGAGGCCGCAGCCGCCGAGGCAGGTGCCGCCGCCCCCACGACCGAGCCCGCAGAGACCGACGACGCACAGGAGATGACCATGGACCAGACCCAGATGATGGATGCCCTCAAGAGCCTGCGCGCCGAGGTCGACGCTCTCAAGGCGGCGAAGCCGGCTGCGCCCACGACCGCCGCCCCACCGACCCGCAGTGACTCGGTCCCCACCACGACCGCGACCGGAATCGACGCCGACGAGGTCATCCGCCAGGCCGAGCGCGCCGCCGCAGTCTCGGCCGTCCGCGCCGCCGATGCCGCCGGCAAGATGGTGCAGCGCGTCCGCCAGGACGGACACGACGTGTATGGCCCGACCGACGCGACCGCGACCATGCTGCGCGTCGTCACCGAGCACCTTCCCGACCTCGCCGCCGACGCCAAGGACCACGTCAAGCACGGCCGCATGGACTCGCTCGAGCGCCTCTACTCGCAGGCCGAGAAGATCCGCCGCAGCACCATCGAGCGCGACCAGGCTGACATCGTGATCGGGGCCCTCCGCGGCGACTCGGTCGACCACGCCGGTGGCCACGCCCCAACCACCACGACCACCTTCCGCTCGCCGCGGCAGGCCCGCAACCAGCACGGCAGCGGCAACTAGCCAGCGCCATCCCCATCACCACTCCACCACGCGCCGCTGACCCGCCACGCCGAGGACCGCCGCCATGACCCAGATCGCAACGAACCGATACCACTACCGCATGCTGCCGGGCCTCATGATGCAGGCCAGCAACTACGAGACCGAGAGCGTCTGCGCCCCGCACACGCTGCAGTCGTTCACCTTCACGATCGCCGGTGGCACCCCGGCCGCCGCTGGTCTCTACACCGCCGCATTCGTGACCCCCGCCTCCGGCACGCTGACGGTCTCGTACACCAGCCCCGGCGAGGCATATGCGGCCTTCGTCGCCAACTTCGCCGCTGCCGGCAATGCGACGATCGGCCTCGGGGGGAACATGTTCATGTTCACCAGCGACGGCGCTGCGGTCGTCACCGCCACCGCCCGCTCGGCGAACCTCGACCTTGCCGTGCCGACGACCACCGTCCCCGGCGCCGACACCCTCACCGCGGCCGAGGCGACCGCCCCCGGCGCGCCGAGCCTGCGCATGGGCCTCTTCTACGTGTACGGCACCGGCACTCAGGGCGCTGTCACCAACACGCCTCGCCAGGCCCGTCCCGCCGCCCTGCCGAGCAGCGCCACGCTGCTCGCCGACCTCCGCGGCGTCATCGGCCGCCCGGCCAACCAGACGCAACTCTCGCCCGACTTCAACGACGCAGTGTCCTTCGACCAGTTCCGCGCTGGCCAGGTCATGCCCGGCGTCCTGCGCGACGAGGTCGCGGTCGTCGTCGACCCCGCCTCCGGCACCATGGACATCGACAGCGAGGTCTACGTTGTCATCGCCTCTGGCGTGTACTCGACGATTGGTGCCGTGGCCGATGCTGCCGACGGGGCCAATACGATCCGCATCGACAACTCGCCGACGGGCAACATCCTCGGCCGCGTCACCGCCATCGAAGAGACCCTCACTCTCGGCACTCAGAGCGTCCGCCTCGTGATGCTCAAGGTGAACCGCACGAACTAGCCGCTGCGCCACCACGCACCACCACACCCGCACCACTCAGGAGACCATCAGATGTCCCTCATTCACCACTTCATGCGGCGCATGGCGGCGGAGTCCATCAGCGTGCCGGCCGCCCCGGGCCAGGCCTTGGCCCTGTCGCCGCAGTACGCCGCCGTCATGCGGATGCGCGAGGAGCAGCGCGAGATCGCCGGCGCCCTGCTGGCCCGCAGGTCCGTCAGCGGCTACCGAGCCGACTGCTACAAGGCGGATGGCAAGGACGACGACCGCACCCCGCACGAGCGCGCCATGGACCAGGCCGCGGCGCTGCAGTGGGCGCTGTGGCGGCAGCACCGGGGCGACACTGGCGGCGCGCGCATGGATGCCATGGTGCCCATGGCCAGCCAGGGCCTCACGTTCATCTACTCCGAGATCTACGAGATCGGCCACGCCAACCTCCCGGCGTGGGACGGCGAGTACCTCGAGAAGGACCGGCGCGTCGACCCAGCGGCCGAGGACTACGCGTGGTACGAGATGGACCTCGTCGGTCTCCCGCGCGCGGCGAACACGTACGACATGATGAGCATCCCGCTCGTCGGCGGTCCCGCGGCGCAGGCCAACAAGGGCCTCGTCGTCCCGGCCCTGTGCGCCATGGAGATCAACGTCATGGACGGGCGGCGCGCGGCGCTGGCCCGCTCGATGGGCAAGCCGGACTTCCAGATCGACAAGAACAAGGCCAAGGCGGCGCAGCGTGTCCTCGCCGGGTTCGCCAACGCGCTGTGGCTCTACGGCGACCCGACGCTGGGTATCGACGGCCTGCACTCCTCGCCGCTGATCCAGATCCTCGACCTCGGCGGCGCGTGGTCCGGCAAGACCGGCCAGCAGATCATGGATGACCTGAACCGCATGATGAACACGCCGGGCAACTCGACCCAGGGCCGGCTCGCCGACAAGAAGAAGATCACCATCTACCTGCCGAACCTGCAGTACCAGCGGGCGAATGCGCTGCGCGTCTCCGCGGCCGGCAACATGTCGGTCCTGGCGCAGTTCAAGGTCGACCACGGCCTGCGCGACGACCAGATCAAGCAGATGTACGACCTCACCGCGGCGAACTCGGCGATGTACATCGGCGGGCCGCTCGGCCTTGTCCGCGACCGTGCCGTCGTCATCTACAAGGACGGCGACATCGACAGCGACCCGGTGTTCGTCGAGCCGCAGCCGATCGAGGTGCCCGCCCCGCCGCGCCAGAACGGCCTGTCCGAGACGACGTTCTTCCACGCGCGCTTCGGCGGCCTCAAGCTCCCCGACGCCCAACGGGTGTACTTCTTCGAGAACCTGTAGCGCTGCGCGGCTACGGCCCCAGCCCCGCCCCACCCACGAGCCCGCCCGGTCCTTGACCTGGCGGGCTTTGTCATGCTAGCGTGGCAAAGAATGAAGACATTCACATTTGCCACCCAAAGCGGTCAACAGGTCACCATTCTCGCCTCCGTCGTCATTGGCATGCGCCACATGAGCGACGAGACGTTCGGGCCTCGTACCGCCATCGACACCGCCCAGGGCGCCATCTATACCATCACCGAGACAAAGGAGGAGTACCAGTCGCGCGTCTCCGCCTGGCTCGAGACCTGAGGTGGCCGACGCGCCCGGTGCTGCGCACGCTGTCAGGGATGACGAAGGACAAGCCCCAGGCCGCGCCCACGAGTGACCCCACCTGGAACGACAACCCCGTGGTGGTGGTGAGCCGACAACGGCGCGTACTCCGGTTCCCGGCGCGCGTGCTGCTCGAGGAGGTCTCCGCCGAAGAGCAGGCGCGCCTGGCCAAGGCAGACGCCGCCGACATCAACGAGCAGACCGTCAGCCTCGAGATGGGCGTGACGTTCCTCGGCGCGTTCACGACCGTGTGGTCGCTAGTCGAGGTGCCGGAGGCCCGCGAGGCCCCGCGCGGCGGACCTCGGCTCGACGACTGCCGAGTGGTCAAGCCGATCTCCACGGCCGAGGCGCTGCTCACCGGCCGGGCCTTCCAAGATGGCACCGAGAAGCGCCGGCTCGACCCGGCCAAGGTGCAGGCCGGTTTCCTGCGCGTGATGGAGTACTGCCGCCGCTTCGGCTGCCCCACGCTGTGGGAGGCCGAGGACGGCTTCGACGCGCCGACCCTCACCACCATGCCGCTCCGGTCGATCCTCCGCAGCGAGGGCGACGGGGCGTCATTCGCCCTCGGCGCGACCATGAACGGCATCAAGTACGCCAAGCGGGCCGACAACCTCGGCGCGCTGCACGACTACGCCGTCCGCAGCGGGCAGACCTCGTGGGCGCTCGTGGACCTCGCCCGACAGCGGCGGCTCTTCTTCCGGTGACGCCATGCCCATCTTCATCGTCGACAGGGTGCGAGTAACCGAGTCTGCTCGTGGTCGTATGCTGGAGCTCATGCGACACAGGAAACGCCGCATCAGGAAGAAGCACTCCAACACCCTCGTGGTCATGCAGCCACTCATGGCCGATGCCCCTGTGTTCTGGCGCGAGATGTGGCGCCTGCATGCTAGCGGCGTCCGCTTCACTCCACGCGGCGAGAGGCGTATCGTCCGGGCCATGTGCAAGGCCGGACATCAGACGCGCTCGGCTGTGCCGCGGAGGTAGCCTCACATCGTGCCGACCTGCGTCCCCGCCGACGATGCCTACCTGATTGCCAACTGGCCGATGGTGGTCGTGCAGACCCCGGAAGTCTGGCAGGTGGCCATCCTCGCAGCGCTCGCTGGCGACTACACGGTGCTTCTGGGCGCCGCAGAGTTTCCATACACCGCGGGTCTCGGCGCCTCGGTCTCGGACATCCAGGCGGGGCTCCTGCTGGCCCTCGGCGGCCAGATGCTCGCTGCCATCGCTCCCTCCGGAGAGAACGCGATCCTCGTGCAGGCTGGCGCGCCTGGCCTGACCGTCACCGCGACCGGCCCCGCACCGGACTCCATCTCGGCCTCGCTCATCTCTGGCGGCGACAGCAACGCTGAGCAGAGAGCCTTCTGGCTCGCTCGCGCACTATGCCGCCTGCCGCCGTGCTGCGCGTTCTCGTACGGCTGCGTAGAGGACTACACCCTCATGCACGCGAGCATGGCCGCGCACATGATCCTGACGGCGAACGCGGTGTCGGGGACGGGCGCCTCGGCCAACGACTTCCGCTCGATGCGACTCGGCCCGGCGTCGCTGGCGAGGGGCGCCTCGGCGTGGGCGGCGAACCCGAGCGACGGCGACCTCGCGCAGACGGCCCCGGGGCAGCTGTTCCTGGCGCTGCGGACGGCGTACGTGCTCCCGGCCATGTGCGTTTGACGCACCATGCGTGTCATGGTAGAGTGGCAACATGTCCTTCACAGCGATGTCGCCTGAGTCGTATGCAGCCCAAGAGGCCGAAGGCCGGAATCCGCCGCCCACGCCGAGCAACCTCCCCACCGCTTCGGAAGTTCGCCTGTGCATGCGACAGGGTCTCGCCGACGGCATCAGCGACGAGATCTTGATTGGCTGGCGCGACCTGCTGTTTCCCAGGTATGTCAACTATCAACACCTGCCCGGATTCCGACATCTAGTAGCCATGGGCACCGCTGCACTGCTCGACCTGGAGTTGCGCCCTGCTGTTGCGGAGATGGAACGAGCCATGTTCTTCCCTGCTCCAGCCGTGTGACCCATGCCGATCCTCGGCCGCCCAGACAAACTCGACCGCCTCATCGGCCGCCAGCGCGACGCCAGCGCGACGGCCGACGTGGGCATCGTCGACGACCCGGAGAACGCGCAGCACCTCTTCTGGGCGGAGTTCGGCACCGTCACCGAGCCGCCGCGGCCGACACTGTCGCGGGCGTATGACCAGCACGAGCGGGCGCTGACGCGAGCCATCGACCGGCAGGTCGGCGATCTCATCGACGGCGACATCACGAGCGGCGAGGCTGTCCTCCGCAAGCCGGCCGAGGACCTGGCCGAGGCCGCCCGCGAGAACATCGACGGCAACAAGCAGCCGCCGCTGGCCAAGTCGACGCTGGCCGCCCGGCGCCGGCGCGGCAACATATCGGAGCGGACGCTGGTCGACACCGGCAAGATGCGCGACGCCGTACGGGCCGTGGTGCGCGAGGGGGTGGCCACGGACGGCGACGATGTGGCAGCTCAGGTGGTGACGATGGATGTGCCTCCGAAGGCTTGACGGTGCCGTCCTTCGGTGATACCCAAACACCAGCCCCGGGTCGCAACCGAAACCGGTAAGAGGAGGGCGCGTCATGAACGCTCACACCATACCAGGGGCCACGCTGTGAAAGTCGGAGTTGCTGGATATCGCATCCAGACGGCCGGCGAGTAATAAGGCCCTGGTCCCGAGGCGAGATATCGGGGCGCCTCTACGCTTGAAGCGTGGCCCTCCTCGCCTATCGCCCGCTCGAGAACGTCTACAAGTTTCATGAGGTCGCCGAGCGGTGGATACTGCGCAGGTGGCCGGCGCAGCGTGTGATCGCGGCGGGCGGCGAGGCGGTGCGCGGTCAGCCGTCGGAGTGGTGGGTGGACATCTTCCCCGACCGATCAAGCAAGGGCTCGGCCGTGACGGACGCCGGCCAGGACTCGCCGCAGACCTGCACGGTGTACCTCCGCACGCGACTGTTCACGACCGACAAGGCCGCGGGGCCGCAGCCGGCCGACGTGCTCTTCGACGGCCAGGGCCGCGCATGGCAGGCCCGATCACAGGGCGAGTGGGATGAGGCGCGCGGGTTCGCCACGGTGATGCAGCGGAACGGATCGCGCGGGCAGCCGCCGTGGTCTTGACCGTGTCCGTTGTGTCATGCTACCGTGACATGTCATGCCGACCGGTTTCACCCACAAGATCTACGACAACATCCCCATCACATTCGCCGAGTTCGTCTGGTCGTGTGCCAAATACATGGGCGCTCTGTACCACCTGCGCGATGATGCAGGCGGTGTGCCGAGCCTTGCCGCCGCGCTCGACAACAGCGGTTCCAGCGTCGAACACCACCGTCGAGAACTAGCCGAAGCCGAGCGCCACCTGGCCAACATCGAGGCCATGACGCCGAACTCCATGCAGGCGATGCTCGATGCTCGGCTTGCGCAGAGAGAGGCGGAGCACGCCGATGCCGTTCGTCGCAATACCGACCTGCGCCGCCGCTATGATGCGATGCTTGATGAGGTCAAGGCATGGGTCGCTCCGACCGGCGATCACGAGAATTTTCGCGCATTCATGATCGAGCAACTGGAGTCATCGATCCGTCATGACTGCTACGACCCTGAGCCGCCCCGTCGATTTGACCTCGACGAGTTCAGGCGAGTAGAGGTGGATTACGCGCGCTGGAAGGTCGACTATCACCGCAAGTCGCTCGCCGAAGTCAAGGAGAGCGAGGCTCTCCGCCGCGCGTGGGTCGAGGCCCTGCACGCCAGCGTGTCGTGCCCGAAGTAATGGCGTAGCCTAGCCGTGTGGGCTCCCCCGTCGTCCTGTTCAGCGAAGCCGCGGCCATCGACGCTATCCGGGCGTTCGTGGTCGCGTGCTGTCCCGAGGTGCCGGCGACGCGGGTGTTCCGGCAGCGCCCAACCGTGGGGCCCGACCAGCAAGGCGTCGCGGTTCTGCTCGCGCCAACGACCACGCTCCCGGTGGACGCCTCATGGCTCGGTGAGGGCCAGACAAGCGCGCAGCAGCAACGCTGGCGATTCACGGTGCAGACGGCCGCCGCCGGCCTGTGGCGCCTCGTGGTGCTCGGCCAGAACGCGGACTACCTGGCCGACGGTGCCAGTTCAGTCGCCGACATCGCCACTGAGCTCGCGCTTGCCGTGACGGCGCTGGGACTGCCGGTGGCCGCGTCGTCCAACGGGGCGGTCGTGGAGGTGCTCGGCAACGTCGCCGGGATGAGCCTCGGCGTCACGGCCGCCGTCCCACTTGGTGGTGCTGGGACGCTCGTGGTTGTCGACGACAACCGCAGGACCTGCTTCTACAACTGGGGCACTTGGACCTGCCGCGTGGCCTTCCAGGATGTGACCTCGGACGCTGCAGGTGCGCAGCCTGGCAGCCGCCCTGCCGGAGGATGGTCCTCGCCCCTGTGCGAGCGCTTCCGGCGGTGGATCGCCGCGCCGTCGCTGCCCGTGACGCCCGGCCTGGCCTACCCCTACCGCCGCGACCAGCTCCAGGCGGCCGGCCTGAACTACAAGGCCACGCTCGGCCCGTTCGTTATGGACCGTGCGGTCGACATGGGATGGCTCCGAGTCTGCGCCGTCGACGTACAATTCCAGGTCGCAGTTGGCCTGTCGTACGACGTGCCGAGCCTGGACACGGTCGGCTTCCAAGCGCCGGTGGTCATCGGCGATCCGTGAGCCATGGGGCATCGAAGATGCTCCTCATGAGCACGACGACCGCCATCGCCTTGCCATAGTCCGGGTCCTCGACAGCAAGCCACATCAGCACCGCCCACGCGGCGAGCCAGATGAGCCAATCGATGGGCGAGTGCCACCATGGCCGATTCATACAGTCTCCGACCACGGCAAGGTGATGGCATCGGCCATGTCTGCGGCCTCTCTCAGTGCGGCGGCCAGATGCCGCGCCTGCGTCGTCGACAGGCCGAACAGATCGCTGGAAGTGGTCAACGTCAGCGTTCTGTCAGAGCACACACTGATGCTGACTCTCCGGTCGTGATCGAGCGTGATGGTGGAGACCTCAGTCGCGCGGGTGATGATCGGCATGCCGTGAGCCTGCAGCCCCAGCGGCGCCGTCGCTAGCCTCTCCTCGCCGGGCGCCCGCGTCCGCCGAGGAGACCGCACCCATGGGCTTTTTCCCGTCCGTCAACGTCAACACCAGGGTCGTCGCGCCCATCACGGCGCTTCCGTACCTCCACCATCCCCTCATCACCTGCCGCCCGCCCACCGCAGCGTCGCAGGCCGGCTTCCTCGCCGCCACTGGGCCCGATGTCTTCCGCTCGCCGACAACGCTCGAACCGCTGGTCGTCGAGCTCAATCAGAACACCTATGCGACTCGCCTCAAGTCCATGGGTTTCGTCCCCACCGACCACGCATGGCGGGCGGTCGATGCCGTCTTCAAGCCGCTTGGCGTGGCCGACCCGGTGACTGGCATCCGCACGCCGGTGGCGATCACCGACAAGGTCTACCTCGGCCGGCGCACCTCGGCGGTCGTCTCCTCGCAGACGTTCACCTTCACGACCAACACGGCCGGCTCGGTGACGGTCAAGATCAACCCGAGCAAGTTCATCTTTCCAGACACCGACGACGCGCTCGTAGAGGTCACAGTGACCGCGGACGGCATCGATCCCGTTGGCGACCTGGCCACCGATCTGGCGACGCAGTTGAACGCCAACGCCGCCTTCGCTGCGCTATACCTCGCCACGCCGACCGCCGGAGACGTCGAGATCGAGTCGCTGGTGGCCGGCTACCCGCTCATCGTCGACTTCGCGGTCACAACCCCGGGGCCGACCGTGACGCTCGAGGTCACCACGGCGAACGTCGCCAACGCGTACCGCGACGACCTGTTCGAGATGCAGGCCGCACTTGCCGAGGTCGAGAGCAATGCGCTCGTCGATGTCGCTGGCCGCAAGGTCTACTGGCTCACCGACCTGCAGTTCGATGACACGATCAATGCCGAGGGCATGGCCTGGGTCGAGAACCAGGCCGACACCGCGACCTACAACCCGCCGCGCGACTACCAGTTCCTCTCGCAGTCCAGTACCGGCGGCAAGACGATCACCCTCGGCGGCGACCTCGTCGGCAACTTCGACCCGAACGCCACCGACTCGGCGGCGCAGGTGGCCGCGGCGGCGAACGGCGGCACCGGGTGGACCCGCTCCGGCGTGCACGATCACGACCGCTGGGAGTTCATGGTGTGCGCCCTGCTCGGCCGCACCGTCGGCTTCACCCCGGGCCAGGTCTCGTTCAACGACAAGGTGCTCTACGGCTCGACGGAGAACGCCCGCATGACCCCGCGGTCGTACGGCGTGAACGACAGCCTCACTGAGACCCGCACCTTCAACACCTACTCCGACGAGGGCCCGCGCGGCGCAGCGCGGTGGGGCTACCTCGCAGATGGCTCCTACATCGATCGGAAGTGGCTCGAGGACTACTGCACGTACCTGGCGACGCAGGCGCTCATCGGCTGGAAGCAGCGCGTCAACATCGTGACCTACACCGACGACGACATCGAAGCTGGTGCTGGGATCCTCGCGGGCTCGCTCGCGCCGCTGCAGGCCATCGTCACCGACTCGATCCAGGTGACGTACCTGCTGCGCAGCCAGGTCGACCCGAACAACATCGCCGAGCGCGTATACCTCGACTACACCGTCAGCGCGACCAGCAAGGGTGTCATCAACAAGATCGGAACCCTCGCGCAGCCCATCAGCATCACGATCAGTGAGATCGCGGCGTAGCCCGCGGAGGACTCAGCAGCCATGCCGCAAATCACCGAGCAAAACCTGAACGCTGCGCGCTTCTTCGCTGGCCCGAACCTCACCCGCCTGTGGGGGGCCGCCGAAGACTTCTTCTCCATCGAGATCGGCGGCGAGACTGGGGCCATCGTCTCCGGCATCCAGGGCGACACGATGGCGAAGACCCGGACGCGCTCCGACTTCACCTGTGCCTTCAACTTCATCGAGGTGTGCCAGGCGGTCGATGTGCTCCTCGGCCTGTGGCAGGTCGGGGGACTGTTCCCGGTGCAATGCGCGTTCAACGACTTCTCGTTCGTCGGGTTTGGGCTGATGATAACGCCAGGCCCATGGGCCGCGAGCATGTCCAACAACACGCGCCCGATGACCATCGGCATGATCCGCCAGAGCGGCAACACGTACCGCTCGGTCGGCGTCACGCGACAGGCCCCGTGATGGCGCGTCGCTCCCTCGACGCCATGCTGCGCGGCATGGACCCGGCCATTGCCGGCCTGCTCACCTCGCAGCCGCAGCCGCGTCACGCCGCCGACAACGCCCTCGATGCCGCCGTCTATGGCCGTACGGATCAACCTCGTCTCTCTCCTGAGGAGGCCGAGCGGCGCGTCCGTGCGAGCATGGCGGACGAGATCGACGATCTGCAGGTCTCTTTCCAGGTGTGCTACGTCCGCGACACCGGCATGGCGGGGATCCTCATGGTCACATGCCAGCCTCGACCGCTGCGCAACCCAGGGCCCATCACGCTCGAGGTTCACGAGCGGGAGCAGCGAATCGCCGCAGAGATGCCGGCCTTCATGGAGCGGTTCCGGATGTCGCTTCAAACGCTGCGCGACAGCGCTGTGGCGCATGATGGTGTGCTGGCCTTTCGCGAGGCGCTTGCGCGCGGCTCGGCCTGGCGATAGCCATCGGCCATGCCCCGCCGCAGCATCGACGACGAAGTGTGCCTCACCATCAACGGCGAGCGCCGCTGGTGGCGGCTCAGCCAGCCCCGCCCGACCGTCGCGTTCGCCCTGCAGGGGCGCATCTCGGCGTGCCTCGGTCCAGCCGCCGACCAGGCCGTGCGGGCGATGCTCGCCGGGGACGAACAGGGCGAGGCCGACCTCGCGGCGGACCCAGATGAGGCGATGGCCATGCAGGCCTTCCGGAGGGCCCGTACGGGGCAGGCCATCGTCGACAAGGAAGAGGACATGGCGGTCGCCTCGGCGCGGCTGCGGGCCGTGCTGCGGCAGTGCGCCCGGGTCACCGGTGTGCGACTCGACGCGGCACTGCTGCTCGGTGAGCACGAGCGCGACCCGGCCGAGAAGGACGGCCACGGCTACCGGTGGGCACGCTACGGCCTCGCATACCGCCTCCTACTCGACAGCGACCTGCGCTTCGGCGGGGACGGCCCGAAGTTCGTCCCGCCGCCACGCGAGGACTCCGAGGCGGGTCGGGCCGGTCATGGAGCCGATGCTCGGCGACTCGACACCGCCCGCGCAACGGGATCAGTCGGCCGATGGATCGCTGAGCTCGACGAGGTGGTGGTCTCGGCAGACGAGCTCGCGCTGCTGTGCACCTGGGCGGTGCTGCACCTGTTCCGCCCTTTCTAGGGCGCCGGGCGTACAGGCCCCTGCCCCGGCCCCACGACAAGGCCCCAGCGCTGCCACCCGGCGTCAAGCCGCCACGGACCCCGCCCGACTTCGTTGGCATCGCGCACCAGAGCACAGGCCTACCTGAGGGCATCCTGCTGCGCCTGGCGGAGACCCGCGGCTGGCCCATGTGGCGGCTGGATGAGGAATTGTCCCTGCCAGAGATCTTCGACGAGATCGACCGGCTGCTCTATCTGCACGACGTGGACTGTCCGCCCAAGGCCAAGCCAGATTGACGACGCGCCACGTGTCATGCTAGCGTGGCATGCATGAGCAACAGGCGACTTTACATCGTGCGAGTGGAGTTCGAGTACGCGGTCATGGCAGAGAGCGAGAACGAGGCCAAGAACTCACCGCGGCTCGCCATTCACGAACTCAACTATTCCGAGGTCGATATGTCGGCAAGGCTCGCAAGGACGGATCGTCGCGAGTTCCAGCCCATGAATTGGGATGACGATGAGAGTGGCGTCTACACAGGTCCCAGGAACACGCACGACACGATCTCGTGGAATGATGCTGTGAGCGCTGACAAGGCCGCCGAGGAGAGTTCCAAGGTGTAGCCTCCGCGGGTGGCAACGACCATCCGCACGCTCGTAAACCGCCTCGTCCTGGATGGCAAGGCGGCGTTCCGCGACATCAAGTTGTGGGACAAGCTGACGCAGCAGGTCGCCGACAACACCGACCGAGCAGCGGCGCGCATGGAGAAGGCCGCGGCGAGGATGGCCGGCAGCATGCGCGATATATCCGCCGCTCTGCAGGCCGCCAATGCTGCGACGCGCGGGGTGGGCGGCGGAGGCAGTGGCACTCGAGGCGGAGGTGGTGGAGGTCGTACCGGCGGCGGCGGTGCCCCCATATCCGCCGTCATGCGCGAAGCCCGAGAGCAGGAGCGGGCAGCCAAGGTGGCCGAGCGCCAGGCCAAGAGCATCGCAGCCACCGAGGCGAGGAAGGCCGCCGCTGCCGCCAAGGCCACCCGCGGCACGGGCATCTCCGAGGCGCGAACTGCCGGGCTCTCCGCTGGGGCCGTGCCGATCACCGAGGCCACGGCAGCGCTCGGCCGGTTTGCTACGGCCAGCGACAAGGCCAAGGCCAAGGTCGCTGACCTCACCGCGCAGGTCGCCCGCAACCGAAAGGACATGGCCGACCTGAAGGAGCAGATCCTCAGGACTGGCGACGCCGATGGAACGCTGGCCGGCAAGATGCAAGGACTGGCCACGAAGACAGGTCAGGTGAATGTCCAACTGCAGGCTGCCCGCCGCGAACTCCGAGCTGTCGACGGCGGCCTCATCGACACGATTAAAAACGTCGCCAACTTCGAGGGACGGCTGACGGCGCTGCGAGTCGCGGCTGGCAACCTCATCTCAGCTGGCATCTCTCGTGGGTTCCATGCGGTTGGCGGCGCCATCGTCGACGCGACGCAGAAGGCCATCGACTTCGAGAGCGCCTTCGCGGACGTGAAGAAGGTCCTGCCGGACAACGCCACGGCTGAGCAAATCGCCGGCGTCGAGCAGTCGATCGTTGACCTGTCCCGGCGTGTGGCTGTCGACGGGCCAGAGGGTGCCGCGAAACTCACCGCCGCCCTTGTGCAGACCGGCCTCTATGCCGACGAGACGGGCAAACTCGCCGAGGGTGCGCTGGCCAGGGCAGCCGAGTTTGCGGCCAAGACTGGTGTGGCCTTCGACATCACTGCGGGCCAGGCCGGCGAGGGCCTGGCGAAGTTGCAGACCTCGGCTGGGTTGAGCCAGGAGGGCATCGAGCGGCTCGCCGGCACCATCAACCACCTGTCCAACAATATGGCCGCCAAGGCCCCGGAGATCCTCGACGCCGCGACCCGCGTGGGCGGCATCGGCAAGGCAGCCGGGGTGAGCGCGGAGACGATGGCCGCGTTGTCGACCGCGATGATCGCCTCGGGTGGCAGCGCGGAGACGGCGGCGACTGGGACGAAGAACTTCATCCGGGCGATCGGCTCTGGTGCCGCGGCGACGAAGAACCAGCGCGCCGCGTTCGCGGCCCTCGGCGTCGACGCGGTCGAGACGGCGGCCAAGTTCTCCAAGGGCGGAAAGGAGGCCGAGGCCGTCATCAAGGACATCGTCGAACGGATCGCCAAGGTCCCGGCGGAGAGCCGCCTGTCGACGCTGATCCAGTTGTTCGGCAGCGAGACGATCGGGACGATCGGGCCACTCGCCACGAACATCGACCTGCTCACGAAGTCGTTCCGCCTCGCCGGAGATGAGACGGCTGCGGCCACCTCGGTGCAGAAGGAGTACGACTCCCGCAGCAAGACCACCGCCAATGCGGTGCAGCTGCTCAAGAACAATGTGAGCGCGTTGGCGATCCAGTTCGGCAACGCGCTCCTGCCGTACATCAATGAGGTCGTCGAGTTCCTCACCAGCCCCGAAGGACAGGAGTGGGGGAAGGGAGCGGTGGAGTCGGCGGTCGGGGCCGTGTCTGGCCTGGCCAAGGCTGTTGGGATTGTGGTCTCGGTTCTGGAGACCCTGGTCGGGACCTTCGGTGGTGTGACCACAGCGGTAGGAGTGCTTGGCATCGCCATTGCGGCACTCGCTGGCCCATGGGGCATTGCAGCCGCTGCAGCCACGGCAGCCCTCGGTGGGATGATCATTGGGATCCAGAAGGTGGCGATGATGATCCCTGCGTTGAACGACGCGGTGATGGGCATCGGATCCTCCGATGAGGTCACTTCAAAAAACTTGGATAACCTGCGCAAGCGCATGGCGGAGGACGACCAGCGCGACCTTGGAGAGGTGACGGACCTCGACAGGGTGCGCAAGGTGTTGGGCCAGGATGTGGCCTCGCCGATCGACTCGCGCTCAGGTCCGTCGTTCGGCTACGGCGCCGCACCGATGGGTAGCGGACCTCCGCCTCCTGGTGCCGGCGCCGCTGCGCCATCCGGTGTGGCCGGCATCGAGCGGTTCAACGAACTGGCCGCTGCCCGCGCACACCGTCAGTTGAAGCCGAGCGAGGCTCGTGAACTCCGCGAACTGTCCAAGCGCCTCGACATCGCCGTCCCCAAACTTCCAGGCAAGGGCCGCAAGCACAAGGCGACGAAGATGGACCGGCAACTCGCAGCAATGGATCCGACCGTCGCTGGCCTGCTACGCCAGGGTGGCGAAGAGGACGCTGGAGGAGACCTCAAGGTCGCGTCCAATGTTCTGGACCGGGCGGTCTATGACCGGTCGACGAAGGGATCGAGCGGGTCGTCGGGCGGCGCGAGCCTCGGCGCTGGGCCGAACATCACGAATACGTATTACAACAACCAGGTATCCATCGCGATAGCGCAGGAGATCGACGCACGCGGCGAGACGAGCGCGTCGGAGAACCTCCGCGCGGCGGGCGGCGTCGTGGCCCAACGCGCGGCGGAGTCAGTGCGGTTCACGGGGATCCAGGAGTTGAAGGCCGCGCGGAACGGCGGCGGACGCATCCCCTAGCGCTGCAGGCAGGCGGGAGAAACAATTCCACCGCCGCACCCACGAGCTCATTGGGTGTGGCGGTGGTTTTGTTCGCCTTGCCCCGGGCGCCGGGTGTCCCTACTTCTGCCGTCGGTTTACCATTCCTTGCGACTGCCGGGACTTGAATTTCGGCCGTTCTGGCCGAATCTTTTGCCATTGGGCTTGATCTTCACCCCATGGCTTGGACCTTGCTCTTTACATCTGCCGCCGCGACCTGCTGTAGGTGTGCCACCGCGACACGCCGAGCGCGCTCGTATCGGACAGGAGCAGTGCGAGAACCATGCTCAAGTCGGACTTGGCGGGTGCCGTTGTCTCGCGGATGACAGAGGATGAAGTCCCAGCACTCGTCATCGAGGGTGACGCGGACGGCTGGGAGATCGCGGATGGTGAGAGAGTGAAGCATGGCTCAGACATGCCTGGCCTCAGCGTGAGTGAGGACCACGGAACCCTCCATGCGCTTGGCGATGATCTCCTTGGTCGCCTCGAAGATGAATGGCGCAGCCTGCACCTCGCGCTCAAGCCTGGCCTCGACCGAGTCGGTCTCCAGCGCAGTGGCGGCCTTGCAGGGGCCGGGGCGGGTCGGCGTGGTGAGCATCGCGAAGTCGAGGTCGCTGGTGATGTCGTGGTCGTCGCTCATGTGGAGAGCATGCGCCGCGCCCGCTCGAGTGTCAAGCGCCGTCTGACATTTTCTGCTGGGTGGCAAGGTGCGCAAATACGACCCTTGCCTATCGCTCGGAAGCGCCCACGCGGGACGACGGAGTCGCCCGCTTGCTTGCGCCCGTAGCGGGGCATAGGGTCGCATGGCGCACCTTGGGCTGTCAAGGGGTTGGCCAACGAGGCATCCTGCGGGGTGCTGGGTACCCTCAGCGCGTGCCCACGCTGATCTCCTCCCCACTCCTACAGGTCGGCCTACTGGTGTTCGATGCCGAACTCCAGGTCGGTCGGGGCCAGTCCAGGCAGTACACCGAGCGGCGGATCGCGGCCGGCGCTGTTCTGTCCGACCACTCTTTCGTGGCCCCGCGTGAGTACCAGCTGCAGGGCGGGGTGAGCGCCATCGCGCAACTGCAGAACCTCGGCCGACCCGGCGCGGGGTTCGCCACAGCCTCGGCCGCCGCCTTTACCCAGGTCGGCCAGACCGTCGCCGCCAACCTAGTGGGCATCCAGTTCACCACGAGGCTCCAGGACTTCGAAGCTGACCTCGAGGCGCTCGTGGACCTTGGCGCCGAGGTGGGGGTGGTCTCCAAGGTCATTGGCCGCCGGCGGGCTGTGGTGACCTCCTGGCAGGCCGTGACAACCCCGGACGACGGCGACTCGGCGGTCTACTCGCTCACCCTACGCGAGGTCCAGCGGGCGCTGGGGCTGTCCATCACGAACCCGACCGAACAGAGCGCGGCGCTGGTGGGCAGCGGGACCACGACCCCGCTCGGCGCGACCTCGGCCCCGCTGGTACAGGTGCCGATGACGCCGTAACCGCCCGCTTGCGCTTGCCACGCCAGCGTGATACAGAGGACGGCATGAGCGAACCGAACAAGCCGAAGACGATCCGTGTGCGCATCGCCGTATGCGTGGCGGCAGACGGGTCATGGAGTTCGTGTGGATGGAGCGGCGACCACGGCAAGCAGGACGACTCCGAACTGGCGTCCAATGCCTGCGATGTTATGCCCGCCCACGCCGCCGTCCACTTCATCGAGGCCGACATCCCGCTGCCGCAGACCATCGAGGCCGAGGTCTACATCAGCGACGACCGGGCATCGATTGCTTCCTTCGCACAACGCGAGGCAGCCCGCTTCGACCGAGAGGCTGAGAGCCTGAACCAGCCAGGTGCCGCTCGTTGCCGGGCCATCGCTGGAGGGTTCAGGACATTCGCTTCCCGGATCAAGCGCGGCGACGACAAGTCGGAGGTGCAGTCATGATCGAAATCCTGCAATACCGACTTCGCGCTCGGCGCCACTTCGAGTCCAAGCACGGCACTGACCAGCGCTGGGACGTGTGCGACTGCGAGGACTGCCACCGCGCCCGGCCGTACCCGCGCAACTGCACGCTGTCTCCTGAGGAGGTCGCCGACGCTGCAGCGGATGGTGTCGACACATCTGGCGTCGAAACCAACGTGAGCCACGCGCGTCGTGGTGGGCAGTGGTTCTGGACCGAGAGCAAGACTGCGTTCGCGGCTGGCCTGTTCGAGCCGAAGGACGGCGTGTTCCCGGCTCCTGAGAAAGCAGCGTCCGCCCTCGACCGCGTCGTCGAGCACTGGGCCCGCGTCGCCGAGATGGACAAGATCGCTGCGGCCGTCGTCTCGAGCCTTAAGGACGCCCGCGCATGGGCCGAGAAGCACGTCGCAGCGTTCGCCGAGTCCATCGACGCGCTCAGCATCGAGGCCGCCGAGCCGCGCCGCGGCATGGTCATCGCAATGCGCATGTACCTGCAGGACTTCGACCGCCTGATCCGCATTTACGAGGCGCAGGCCGACGGGAGCAAGCCATGAGCGAGGTCAGCACCGATGGTCTGAAGAGAAACATCATCGCCCTTGGCGACGGAAACTTCTCTGTCCGCTTCCTGGTCATGGAAGGAGGAGAGTTGCTGCGCTACGCGGTCAACGTCGATAGCTCTGGCAGGTGGTCGATTCGTCAGGGCGGCGATCTGTGTGACGACATCGACTCGCTCACGAGCGCGCGTCGGAGGTGGAGAGGCGTCTACCTTTCGACAGCCGACTTCAAGGCGGACAAGGTCGTGACGTTCGTGGATCTTCTCACCGCCCTGCTGCGAGTCGCCGACCTTCCGGACGACTACGATGGTGGCAGCGAGGGCGACTGAACATAATGACCACCATCACGCCAGCGCGCCGCCTCGACTTCGCCCGCTCGCCTGGAGATCGCCTCACGACCTCCGTGCGGCTCGACAACGACGCACCGCCATTCTTCGTCGCGCTGTGGTGGCGGCCGCAGATGCGCTCGTGGCTGATCGACCTGGCCACCGCCACGGGTGCTCCGATCGTAACCAGCGCCTGGCTGCGCGATCGGACCGACTGCCTCCTCGGCATCGCCACACCAGGCCGCCCACGCGGCGCCATCATCTCGTACGACCCGAACGGAGGCGGCATCGAGCCGACGCTCGAGTCGTACACGACCGGTGGGGCCAGCGTGTACTACCTGCCTGGCGGTTTCGACCCGACCACCTTCTCCCTCTACGCTGTGAGTGTGACATGAATCCACTCGTGCAGTTCCTCAACGATCTTGCCATCCACGGCGACGCTGCAATCGGCCTGCCAGGCGGGCCCCTGCTTGAGACATCGCCGGATCGCTGGCGCATCACCAGGCGCGGCAATGTCCAGCACGATGGCGTGACGGTCTTCCAGACCTGGGGCATGGGCTCGATCAAGGAGCGCTGCGCCATCGCGCAGCGCTACATCGACGAGCATCGAGACCAGTGACGTTCTCTCTCTACCGCGCGACGAAATCCTGCCGGCTCACGGTGCGTACACCGGAGGGCCAGGTTGCGCGCGTGGAGAACCTGTCCGGTGGGACAGGCTTCTCCATGAAGTTCGAGGCGCGGAGATCGATGGACGCGGGCCTCGGCGAGTTCTCGGCTACCGTGTACAACCTGCCGCCCGACCTGATCGGCACCATCGAGAGTGCGCAGCCGCGGCGCATGGATGACGCCGACCAGTTGCTAGCAGGGGTCCTGCTGCAGTCCGGAGAGGTGCTGGCGAACGGAGACGATGGGATCGAGGCCGGCTTCTGCGTCGTCGAGATGGAGGCCGGGTATGACGGCCAGATGGGCCGGATCTTCCGCGCGGTCGGGGCCCGCATCGCCTCCGACCCGGTCGACGGCGACACGACGATCGAGACGACCATCACCGCGGTCGAGAGCCTGGATGGCGTGCTCCTCGGCCTGCCGCTGCGCACGTTCCCGGCGGGGACGCCGACGTACGACGCGCTGGACTACCTCCGACACATCGCCGGCCTCGGTCCTGGCAACCTCACCCCGGCGAGCCTCGCGGCGATCCTCGGCGAGAGCCGGCTCGACAGCCCGTACCACGTCAGCGGCGGCCAGGCGATTGGGCGCATCGAGGAGATGCTGAAGTACCTGAACATCCGGTGGTTCACGGACGACCGGGAGTTCTGGATCTGCGGCCGCGACAACGTGCCTAACGCGGGCAACGTCCCGCCGTACCTGGCCGACCCGCCGGTCGAGCTCGCGCCCATCCTTGGGCGCCCCCGGCGGGCAGACGGCGGCCGGGTGCAGGTGCAGTGCCTGCTCTCGCCGCAGGTGCTTCCTGGCCGCCTGGTGCGTCTCACGGAGGCCGGCCTCGCGCTCGCGCTGCAGGGCCTCTCGCCGACCATCGCGCAGGTCATCCGCGCCCGAGTGCCGCCCAGCCTCTACCGCGCTGATGAGGTGCGGCACTCGGGCGACACGGAGTCCGAGGCCTGGACGACGACGGTGCTGCTGCGGCAGGTGCTGGCTTGACGCGTGCCACGCCAGTGTGATACTTGCTAGATCATGGACGACGGATTCATCCTGACAATCAACTTCGTGAAGCACGAGACCGCGGCAGCGTTCTGCTGCGAGATCGACGGTGAGGAGGTCTGGATTCCCAAGAGCCAGATCATCGAGGGAGAACCAGAGATCGGCGACGAGGACATCGAGATCATGGTGACCTCGTGGCTCGCAAATCAGGAGGGGTGGATATGAACGAGATCACTGCCAGCGAATTTTACCTGATCCGACTCATGCGGGAGAGCGCGCATTTGGCCCGCGAGGTCGCCAACCTGCGCACCGCCGTCAAGCAGCGCGATGCGGAGATCGAGCAGCACAAGGCGACGATCGCCCGCCAGAAAGAAGCCATCGAGCACCTGACCGTGCGCGTGCAGGTGGCGGAGGGACAGCGGTAATGGGCTACTCCACCAATGGACTGACATTCAACACGCTGCGCGATGCGAACATCCATCGGATCGAGGAGACACCGAAATTCTCCAGGTGCATCAACTGGACTTCGTCACAGTGGCTCCAGGCCCTCATCGGAGAGGTTGGAGAACTCGCCAACGAGATGAAGAAACTCGACCGCGGCGACTTCGACGACATGGAGGTCGGAGACATCCGAGAGATTCTCGGGCGAGAGTTGGCCGACATCCAGACCTACCTCGACCTGCTCGCGGCAAAACTTGGCGTCGACCTCGGAGAAGCGACCATGGCCAAGTGGAACGAGGTCAGCGCGTGCGTTGGCTCGGACATCTACCTCGCGGACGACGACTGGCACCGGAGGTCCAAGTGAGCCGCAACGCCCGCTCTCGCAGGTACAAGCAGCGCCACGGCATCGCGCCTGGGCATGGTCCCATGCACCTGTGGACGAAGCCGTGCAACCAGTGCTTCGGCGCCATCAACCGCCTCGCCGCCAGCCTGCCGCTGCCAAGATTCAAGAGCAAGACCATCCTGTCGCGCCAGGAGAACGCATCGTGAAGGTCATCTACATCGCCGGGAAGTACCGCGGCAGCACGCCGTGGGAGGTCGAGCAGAACATCCGCGCGGCCGAGGAGGTCGCGGCGCGCGTGTGGGCGATGGGCATGGTCGCCCTGTGCCCGCACGCGAACTCGCGGCACATGGAGGGCGTGGCCACCGACGAGGTCTTCCTCGCCGGCACGCTCGAACTCATGCGCCGCTGCGACGCGGTCCTGCTCGTGCCGAACTGGCGCGACAGCGTCGGCGCACGGGCGGAGGTCGCCGAGGCGGAGCGGCTCGGACTGCCGGTGTTCGGCAAGCAGTACGAGCCCACGCGCAGCAGCAGCATCTATGACATCGCCGGCGATCGACTGGTGACCGTCGATCTGACGGTCGATGATCTTGCGGCCTGGGCAAAGGAACAGACGTAGCCTCGCACCGTGCCACGCGACGCCGTCACCGAGATCGACCTGAAGCGCGACGTGGTCGATCTCGCCGTCGACCTGGCGAAGATGCACATCCGCGTCGCGCTCGCCGGAGCCGTGGCGTCGTTCGAGCGCACCACCAGCCGCGTGTGGGTGAACCTCAAGACGCGGTTCATCGCCACGAACTTCCAGCCCACCGACGAGCCGCAGGCCGAGGACCTGCCGGTCATCCACCCCGCCGGCGACGGGTACGGCTTCTGGTTCAATCTCTCTGAAACCGATCCCGTGGTCGTCCTGTGCTGCGACTCGCCCGTGCGCGGGTTCTACGAGAGCGGCGAGGCAGTCACTCCGAGCATCGGCCAGGGCCACTCTCTAGGGACCGCCGTCGCCCTCCCCGGCGGCCGGGTGTCCTCGAGCCAGCCTGGCGCCGCCACGCCCCCCCCCAATGGCCCAGCCGAGGCCGTCGCCGGTGGCGGCGATCTGACATCGGCGATCATCTTCCGTCGAGCGGCCCACCCGGCAAGCCCCACCGAACTCGGAACCGTAGTCGTCGCCGCCTCAGCCCCTACTGCTGGCGTCCGGCTCGCATCCGACACCGCGACCCGCGGCGTGGCCCGCCTCGACGACGCTGTGGCCCGGACGGCGCTCATGACGACCTGGATGTCGCAGGTGACCACGGCGATCAACACGCTGGCCCCTGGCAGCGTGACGCCGTTCCCGTTCGCCGCGATCGGAACCATCTCCAGCGCGAGCACGAGGGTGGTCACGGAGTAGCCTCGCACCGTGCCGACCTTCCTCGAAGTCCTCTGGGCCAACCTCTACGCCGCCGACTGCGAGCGCCGATTCGCTGCGTTCTCTCAGGGCGGCGTCGAGATCGCCAACATGACCTCCGCGCAGATCGCCGACATCTGCGCCAAGTCGCAGGCCTTCGCCGACGCCATGGTCACCGGCACCACGCCCGCGAGCCTGGCGGCGCTGCAGACGGCCATCTCGGCCCTCAAAGCGGCATAGCCCATGGCAAGCATCTTCAACCCAGGGGAGCCCGTCATCGACCAGGAGACAGGCGAGCCGTACATTGACCCGGCCACCGGCGACTGGGTCGAGGTGCAGCCGAACCTCCAGGTCCCGACCGAGGACGATCGCACACTTGACGGCGACGACGTGGCCAACGCTGCATGGTACCGGGCGAACCTCTATCAGAGCGAGGCTCCACGCGACGCGACCCGCGGTGTGCCCTACCAGCAGCTCGTCTTCGATCCCGGGAACGACGTGGGCCTGGCGGCGACGCTCGTCGTCTCGACGGTTCGGACTGAGACCCCTGGTGTCGCCGGCGTCGCGCAGGTGAGGATCGAGACGTACGACGCCACCGACCGGTCGCTCCGGTTCTCGGCGCGCGTCGTCAAGGCGGACGGATCGTCGCAGCAGACCACGGTGCTCGCGGGCGGCGTGGGCGCTTGACCTGAGAACGCGTGTCATGCTAGCGTGACATGGCATGAAGCGAATCAAGCAGATCATCGAATCGTTCATCAACATCGGCCAGGACCCATCGCGGTCCATCGCCTCGGCGTGGGCTCGCATTGCAGCATCGGCCACGAACGCCGACGGCGGAGACTTGGCCCTCATCGACCGGCTGATCGCCGGCATCCTGCAGCAGGCCGCCGACATGCAGAAGAAGGCCAGCACGTCCCCGGCCGACAGCGAGGGCAAGTCGTGAACCGCTGGATCGTCATCGTCTTCTCCGGCGACGAGGTCCATCGCTGGCGCGCGACAGACAGCCTGGGCCACGCCGCCTTGATTTCGATGGGCGTCACGCTGGCTGATGTCGACTCGCGGACATCCGAGATCTATGACCTCAAGCAGCGTCGTCTCGTCATCGATCCGGACGACTACGAGCCCGAGCGGCACGACGACAAGATCAAGGCGGCAGACGAGTACTTCGCCAAGATGTGCGACGAGTACGCAGCCGCACAGGCCCAGCAACAATGACCCTGCTGTTCCTCCTCACGTTGCGCATGTTGCTGGCCACGCCCGCCGAGGCGGTGCGGATGGTAGTGCGTGAGGAGCAGGCAGACGCCGCGCTGCTGATGCGCCTGTGCGTCATGGAGAGTCTTTGCCACATGGTCGGCGTGCATCGGGAGGTCCGGCCGATGACTCCGCGCAGGCGGGCCCACCGAGCGTACAGGCGGGCCGTCGAGCACGGCGACCTGCACCCGGAGCGCTGCGAGCACCACCAGCAGGTCGAGGACTCCGAGCGGTGGGGCGTCCGCGGCCCGTGGGGTCTGTTCGCCGCGCTGCACCTGCACCACCTCCGCGAGCAGCCGTGCGCCGCGCCTGAGGCCCTCGACCTCGCAATCCCGGCGGCCCGCGTGGCCGCGAGACACATCCGCCGGCTCGAGGCGATCGTCGGGCGCGACCCGGAGCGCGTCGTGATGGCCTGGCGCGTGGGCGTCGGGGCCGTGCTGCGGGGTCAGTGATGCCGCTATTCATCCCAAGCAAGACTCACGACCACCTGAACGGGCGCGAGTTCTCGCCTGAGTCCATCACGGGGACATGCATGGTTGGCCCGCATCACCGCAGTGTGTCGGTGGCGCAGGGAATCAAGGTGCGCTGCGACTCCGGGGCATTCAAGGTGGATGATATGATCCGGCGCCTGCGTCCTGCTCAAGCCCTTCGAAGGCAACTAAAGTTCGAAGCTTCATTGACCAGGCAAGGCCGGCCGCGCTTCCCCGACGGGTTCGAATACATTGTCACCTACGACATGCTGGTCGGAGTTGATGAGGCGCTCGTGGACGGCCAGCGAGTGAAGCGGCGCGGATCGGAGGAGTCCGCTGAGCCGGCGGTGAAGGCGACGATCGCCGCCGCCCGCCTCTATCATCGGGCGCGTCGGTTCATCCGCGGCGGTATCGCCTACGCCGCGCAGGGCGTCACGCCGCGGCAATACCTCCGCTGCGTCCGAGCCCTGCTGCCACTCATCCAGCCGGGGAGAGACATCCTGGCGCTCGGTGGGTTCTGCATCATCGGCATGCATCCTCGGCTCAAGCCGCTGTTCGCCGAGGTATGCCACGAGGTCGCCCCGCTGCTGCGAGACCATGGAGTGCATGAGGTGCACATCCTCGGCGTGTTCGTCAATGATGCGCTGTGTGTCGCCGCCCAGGAGTTCGGTCAGTTTGGGATCGAGGTCGCCACCGACAGCTCATCCGTCGAGGTCAACTCCATCATGGGCAAGGTTTGGTCCGAGGAGAACATGTTGAGGTGGAAGGGGGCGAGTCCATGGGAACACGTGTACACGACCGAGGAGAAGTTCATCAGTTACCATCCGGCAGAGTTGGCCATCGACAACATCCGCCGGGCCTCGGCGTGGTGGTCGAGGCAGGGCCCGACCGCCCAAGCGACGAGGACCATATCCCCGTATCAGCCGACTTTGTGGTAGGTGGCCACGGCCGGGCATCACGCTACAGCAAGGGCTGCAGATGTCAGCCGTGCCGCGCTGCGCATGCCAGGCGAGTCCACATCTACAGACAGGAATGCAAGTCATGACCACGACAATCTGGAAGCGATTCACATTTGAGGCCGCTCACCGACTCCCACATGTCCCCCCGGGCCACAAGTGCGCGCGGCTGCACGGCCACTCATTCTCCGTCGAGATCCACGTCGGGGGCCCCGTCGGCGAGCGCAGCGGCTGGGTCCTCGACTTCGCCGACATCGCCGCCGCCTGGCAGCCGCTGCACGCGCTGCTCGACCACAACTATCTCAACGAGATCGATGGCCTCGACAACCCGACCAGCGAGCTGCTGGCCCGGTGGATCTGGTGCCGCATGTTCCCGACCCTGCCGGGCCTGTTCAAGGTCGTCGTGCAGGAGACGTGCACGTCCGGAGCGGTGTGCTGCGCCGAGAACATGACCGGCGGGTAGCCTCGCCTCGGCATGGCGATCACCTTCCGCGGCCTCACCTTCGGCGACGACGGCACTGGATGGGCGTCGCCAACCTATGCGGCGCTGCGCGAGGCCTTCGCCGACTACCTGCGCGAACTCCGGCAACTCGCCTGGCTGAACACGTCACCAGGATCGTTCTTCGGCGAGATCGTCGACTTCGCCACCACCTGCGTCGATCTCTCGCTCCAGGTCGACAGCGAGGCCATCTCCCGCACGCTCTTCACCAGCGCTGGCGGGGTGAGCCTCGATCAACTCGTCGCACCAGCCACCGAGCGCGTGCAGGCCACCGAGTCGACCGCGACCGTGTGGGTGTACGGCACGGCCGGCGGGACCGCCCTGCTCGGCTCAGCGATCCGCGCCACGGCTACCTCGACCGCGTTCACGCTCGACGGCCCCGTCACGGTCCCAGCCGCTCCGGCTGAGGCTTACGGCGTGGAGATCGCCAACTTCATCACTGGAGCCTGGGCCGGGCAGCTGTTCACCGTCACCGTGGATGGGAACCCGGTGCAGTACGTGGCGGGGCCCGCCGACACCGGCGAGACCGTGCGCAACGGCCTGGTCACGAACATCAATGCGCTGGGCCTCACGCAACTCGCCTGGCGCGGCGGCCAGTCACCGACCTCGCCGAACCGCTGGCTCCTGATGGTCATCGAGGACCAGGGCGCGGGCGTGTTCCCGCTGGCCGTCGCGGGCCCCGGCGCGAACCAGATCCTCGCCTTCCCGGCGGACTCGGGCAGCGCCACGGCGTCGACGGCCGGCCCGATCGCCGCGAACGCCGAGAGCCTCCGAGTCGGC
>SMFC01000001.1_pt1 | contig 63756 bp, 102 predicted proteins | sample 2456331 | NCBI WGS metagenome assembly SMFC01 (sample SAMN10132608, study PRJNA489261) | soil metagenome | isolation source: day120 control-loamy sand soil ammended | place: USA
CCGCGAAAATCCTTCAGGCCGATAAATCCGTCATTCACCAACGACGCCGCCACTTGCTGCACATGCACGCAGACGTTGCGCCCTGGCTTTGTCACCCGGAGCAGATGATCAATGATGTAACTGAAATGCTTATAGAATTCGTCCGCTGTGCGACTATTGCCTAAATCTCGCTCTGTTGGGCTGTACGTGTACAGGCTTTGGAATGGAGGCGAAAAGATGGACAGGTCTACAGAGTTATCAGGGATCTCCGCCAATCGTTCGCAACTATCACCAAGCATCAGCGTGTAGTTGTCATTTTTAATAGTCTCCACTGTGTATTTCTCCTTCCGGCTGGCTTGTGCCAGTTCTTCCTGCTCAGAAGATTTGACACATTCAATCAATTTGTCACTCATCACCTTTGCCTCTGTCTCTTTGCGCATCACATTGCTATAAATCTCCTGCTCTATTTCTGACAGGATGATGTAAGTATGAACGGGATGCTGCTGTCCGAAACGGTAACACCGACGGATGCATTGATAGTAGTCCTCAAAGCTATCGGACAGGCCGATGAAGGCCATATTGTGGCAGTTCTGGAGATTGATTCCATACCCGGCAATGCGCGGTTTTGTGATCAGGATGCGAACTTTCCCAGACTGGAATGCCTCAATAGCAGCAATTTTGCTATCCGGGCTATCACTGCCAACAATCTCAACGCTATCAGCAATCCCCCTTGCAAGGGCGGTACTTTCATCATTGCGCCCACACCACAGTATCCACTGCTCGCTATTGGACTGCACAAGCTCTATGGCGCGCTGGACGCGTTCTTCAATGGTGCTTTTGCGGGCAGAGTTACGCCCCTGAATGCCTTTGAGTCCTGTAAAGAACAATTGGCCCTCTGGAGCATGTGAAGTCTCGACAATGACAGGCTCGACATGAAGCTCAGGCAGATTGTAGCCAGTGTCATCGAATGCGCCAATATCTGAGGGCTTTTTCACGCTCATGCTCCACGACGCCAACCACCTGTAAAAAGGCTGTTCCGCATGCTTTTTGAGACGCCACCCAGTACCGGATCCGGTATCTGAGTCGTGGATGAAAAATGACGCCAGCATCTCTTGCCGGTTCATAATCCCTAAGAATTCAGCGTGATTGGCTAATTCCGCCGTGTCGTTTGGGGCAGGTGTCGCAGTACAACAGAGACGATAGGGAACGCTTCTAAATGCTTCAATGAGCTTACCGCGTATCTTGCTCTCAACGGCCTTCAAGCAACTGCTCTCATCCAGGACTACCGCGCCAAAGTCAGCGGGATTGAAATGCTCCATCATTTCGTAGTTCGTGATGTTGATACCATCAATTAAATCTTTACCAGAGCGCGTGTAGTGAACGTCCACACCAATCTTTCGGGCTTCATTCACAGTCTGACGTGCGACAGAGAGCGGTGCAAGAATGAGTGTACGCTGTCTGGTGAGCCGCGCAAATTCAAGCTGCATCATCGTTTTTCCCATACCGGCATCTGCAAAAATGGCGGCGCGTCCTTTGCGAAGCGCCCACTGGACAAGCGTTCGCTGGAATGGGAAGAGCGCGGGATGGATATCAGTCAACGCTACCTCCATGCCAGCAGTATGCGCGACTGTACGTTTGCTTTGTAAGAATGATTGATAGTTCATCCTGCCACCTTTTTCTCTGCACGAGCCGCTGCACGCTCAGCTTTTGCTTGCTTCTTTGCTGCATCCTGTTCTTTCCAGGCATCAATCAGGTCAGCGGCTTCTCCTTTTGTCATGCCTTCATGAACTGGTATTTTCTTCCACTTGAGAAACTTTTCCTGTCCCTCACTCATTGGCCCTCCACGCCATGCAGCATTTTTATCGACAAGTTTGATGTTGCTGCTACTCTCTGTCAGCATACGTGCTTTCTTTTCTGCGAACTGCTGACACCAATCAAGAGGCTGTGCTGCTAGCCAGCGCTGTGCTTCAAAAGAGGGAGCGAGCCGCGCATACACACCATACAGCCCTGGATTGTCTTTCGATGGAATGATAGCGATGCGGTGTTTCTGTACGCCGACAGTCAGCACAAACATGCCACTGTCGCGCTCTTCCCACTCAGGCAGGCCGAACAAATCTACCTGTTTATCCTCTTTGCGACGTTCATTCAATTTGCGAATGAACGCGCGCTTCTTCTGAGCTTCGTTTTCGGCCTTCTCATTCTCTTCACGCTCAACCGCCTCCAGTAAACTTTCATCCTCTTTGACGTGTGTTCCAATGGCTTGCCGAAAGTTCTGAGGGACAATGCGATGCTTCAGACAGTTATCGGTGATATCCAGAAACGTCGCGTATTTCTTGTCAGGGGCTAAACGCAACACGCGCCCGCCCATTTGAATATAGAGTCCCTGTGATTGCGTGGGCCGGGCGAAGATGCACACTTCAGCAAGTGGTTCATCCCAGCCCTCAGTGAGTACCATGACGTTTGTAAGCACGCGAATGGTGCCAGCACGATAGGCTTTATAGAGCTTTGCTCGTTCTTCCAATGGGGTAGAGCCTGCAATCATGGCTGCTGGAATACCCTGAGCATTGAAGGTGCTAGCCAGCGCTGATGCATGTTCCAGCGTTACGCAAAAGGCAACGGCACGTTTACCGTTTGCGTACTCTTGATACTTTTTGACGATGAGATTATTGCGAGCAGGGGTATTAACGGCAAGGGCCAATTCTTTCTCGTTAAAATCCCCTGCAAGGGTGTGGACATTATCAAGGCTTTCCTCTGTTTGAATGGCATGAACGCGGATATCACAGAGGTAGCCCTGCCGAATCATATCGAGGATGGTTCCCTGATAGAGCGGTTTCTTGCCGTCAGCAATATTCTTTTTGTCGAGGCGCATCGGAGTCGCCGTCACGTTTAGCACGAATGCATCAGGCAGTGCTGCCAGTACACGCTGGTACCCTTCAGCAGCCTGATGATGCGCTTCGTCGATGATAATCAGACCATAACCAATAGCCTTGAGTCGTTTGATATGGTCCGGGCGGGAAATGGTGGAGATGCCGGCAACCGTCACCTCTCCACCATACTGATGCACGCCAGAGCCAACCTTGCCGATAATGGCATCAGGTTTCACCATGCGGTACTTATCAGCGGCCTGGTCAAGCAGCTCATCCCGGTGCGCGACGATAAGTGTATTCAATCCATATTCCGAGGCTAAGGAGTGGATGACGTGGCTGAACACGACAGTTTTCCCTGCCCCGGTTGGCAGCACAAGCAATTCTTGCCCATGTGGATTTTGCTTGTATGCAGCAAGTACCCGGTTGACGCACTCCTGTTGATAATCTCTCAGCACCAGCTCCACTTACTTCACCTCAACCCTTGTGCTTTCCAAGTACTTTTGATACGCCTCTTCGGAAATCTTGTAGCTTTTGCCAATGCGAAATGCTTCTAATTTCCCGTCCCGGATGAGGTCGTAGACAAAATTCAGGTTGCTGGCAAGACGGTCAGCAACTTCCTGAGCGGACATGCAAAATTTCGGATCTATCATGATGTTTCCCTTCTTTCATAGGATTATTTCCACGTTGTTTATACTATACCAATTTTCAGACACTTTTGCAAGCCTATTGACATTTATTTCCACGCATACTATACTATTGTCATGGAAGACGTCTGATAGAAATGAACCTTTCCATGCAGTTCGCATAGTTCAGGCGTCTTCAAAATTTGAAAAGTTTTGAAAGAAGGAAAACGAAGTTATGGCAATCAACGCACTTGACCTCATCGACAAAGAATTGGCACGAGCAGCAGCTCCAAAGACATCCAGCAAACGTCCCATCTTTTTGTTCCTGAAAGAAGGCCACAAAGCCCTCATTCGTCCGCTCTACAATCTCACTGATGCGCTGGTACTCAACAAGCACAGCAAATGGAACGATGACCCACAGCATCGCGTCAATGCGATTTGCGCACAGGAAGAGGGCAACTCTTGCAAATATTGCGCGATGGTGGCCGATGACAAGAAGATGAGCGCTAGTTTCCACTTCTACCTCCCCGCCTACGTCTATTCAGTCGTTGACCAGTCCACCGCAAGCAAAGTCACCTACAAGGAAAAGCAGGAGGATGGGAGCGAAGTGGAGCGTCCCGTGCAGGGGGTGCGCGTGTTGGAGCTAACCAGCTTCGGCACGATTGGCGCGGTGCTGAAGTTCTTCCGTGAGTTCATGAAGGACGACGACAATGGCCCACTCACGGGCTATGACTTCTCCATTTCACAGATTGGTGCCGGGCAGAAAAAGAGCTTTGTCGTGATGCCCAAGACGCCAAAGCCGATGGACCCCAAGATTAAAGACCTCATTCCTACCCCTGAGCGCTTGCGTGAGCGCATTCTCGATGCTTGCCAGCCTGTTATTGCCGACGGCGCGGTGAAGTCTGCCATCACATTACAAGAGGTGGAAGAAAATGACGACATCCCGGTTTTTTAACAGCCCTGTTCACCTGTCCAGGGAGGCATCCATCGCGATGTCCTCCCTCAAACGAAGATTGGAGCGCTATCAGAGGCGTGGTTATGACGATTTAGCACGCCAGGCAACAGTGGAGATGCTGGAAATTGCCAACGACTCTACATTGCAATCTCTGGATACTGGCGACTTCTCATCTGATGACATCTTGATGTTTGCTGAAATACCCGAACAGGCTGCAAGCCCTCAACACAAAAAAGTCCATCTGAACTTACTGTTAAACGCTAACTCTTCCCTTGCAAGGGAAATAGAGGCAGTGCTGAAGAGGCATATGGAAGATGGTGAGAAGTGACATTCAACACCCGTACTGTCGCGCAACTGTTCAAGCTTGATCTTGACAGCATGTTCAATAGTTGGGAAGCATCGAAGCCATTGCGCTCCGGTGCGCCCCACGCATCGGCCATCTTAGCGCCCGAAAGTGAATGGTGCTTGAGGCGTCATGTGCTGACGGCCCTCTATCCTGAGTCTGTGGAGCGCCCGGATGTGAAGCCCTGGAGCGCTCATACAAACGCGGTATTTCTGAATGGGTGGGTTTTGCACGAGAAGTATCAAAAACTTTTCAGCGAACATGGGCAGGTGGTGGAAGTGGAGCATTCACACTTTGATGAAACAAGGTTCCTGCACTTCACACCTGACGCCATTATCACTTTTGCAGGCCAAACGTATGTTGTTGAGATTAAAGGCTACAAGGCATCGACATTCGAGAAATTGAACGAAGCAGGCGCACCACCACAGGCTGCATGGCATCAAGCAAATTTATACTGTCACATGCTCCAGATAGAGCGCGGTATTGTGCTTGTCGAGTGTAAAGACACGCAAGAGTACAAGGTGTGGGCTATCCAATGTGATGCAGAGCTTGCCCGCCCCTACCTCGACAGGATGTATCAAGTTAAAGGCGCTGTAGCAGTGCGTAGCACCCCTGCAAGGGTGTGTGTGTCATGTACTGAGCATCGGGCAGAGAAATGCCCTGTTCGTAAATTATGTTTTTCTGGCAAATTGAAGGAGAAATAGTGTGCTTCTGGACATTATTGCTTTTTGCGTAGGTGTGGTTATTGGATTTGCAGCAACCTGGGGATACATGCAATGGCAGTGGAAACACAATCCCTATAAATTCAAAACAATCGTTGATGGCGTCATTGCATATCGCGAGACGAAGGAGAAATAGATGGACAAGAACGGCGCACGTGGGCGGGCGCACAGCATCGCAAGTGCTGTATTGCGTGGTATCGCAAAAGAAGGTGGACTTCTTGATGAAGTTGCGACTGACGTTACACCTGAAGAATTGGCAAAAGTCAAACGAGTATTAATAATACTCGCTGATGAACACGAACTATATGCGCAAACACATCGCAAGGCTGGTGCAACCGATGCGCCCGAATGGGAGGATGAAGATGAGCAATGACACACAAGCCCACTTGCAAGGGGCGCAGGAATGGCAAGATTGCACAGTCACGGTTGCTGGCCCTGAAATAAGCACCTATCCCGGCAAGAAGTTGGGCGAGACTGGGCTTGGTTACTGGATAGCAGAGCAAGAGGATGAAGATGATACAGAGCCAACGTTCTATGCTCCTACGCACATTCCATCTGGACATCGCCTGTCACCTGCCGGGCCTTTCTTTTCTGAAGAACATTGCCAGAGCTTCATCAAAGAACTGGCATCGCTCACGAACTGGAACTGCCCACGTGAAGAGCTTAATGCAAGGTTGATTCCCTTGTCCCAACAATACCTCGAAATTTACCGAAAACACATCTTTGAGGATGCAGCAGATACCGCTGGAGGTGGGCAATGGTAACTTGGTTGGCTGCTAACCGCACCTATCTGGGCAAATCCATTCCTTTTGAGTGGGTTATCACTCAAATCAAAGATAACTGCGCATCCTATCGCAATCTTTTGAGCATGCTCATCGTCTCTGAGTCGGTTCACGAGGCAAATGGGCAGCGCTGGCTTCATGTCAGCGTCTCCCACTCCTCACGCATGCCAACGTGGGGAGAGCTACGAACTGTCAAATCCATCTGGATAGGCGACAGAACAGCCTATCATGTGTTGCCACGCCGCGTACGGTTTACAGAAGATGCCGATGACGCCTATACACTGCACATCTGGTGTCCGCTGGACGATGACCCGTTTCCAGCGGAGATGCGAGGTGCCGCATGATTGAACTGTGCAATTGCGTTCATTCGCACTATCTTGATTGCCTGATGGAGCGCTACAAGGCTTCAAAGAGCTTTGCTGAGTGCATGGGCGGGTGCCAGTGCCCCTGTCACTTTCTCAGGAATGGTGCGTTTGTTCCCGCTGGCGAATGGTTAGAGCATCGCTATGCGGTGGCACGCGCTCTACAACAAGCAATGCAAGAGCGCCACACGGACCCGCGTATCGAAGCACTGATTGTGAAAGCGGAGGTAGAACAGTGAATCCCGTACTTGCATTTGTTCTGACATTCTTCATTATCCACGTCGGCATGCTCATTGCCCACCTGACGTTGACCGTGATGGTGGCGCGCGACATTGCCGAATCAACTGGCAGATCGTGGTTGCCGCCAGATGAACTGGATCAGGAGTTGATGCACAGACCGCTGGGCCGATTCATTCTCAATACTTACCCGGTCGTATTCTGGTGGGTGCTGCTGTGGGACTTGCTCACGAATTTACACCGCCATGATTGAAGCTATTGCCGCGCCCACCATTGATATTGTTCGGATTTATGGGTTCTGCCCGGTGCAGGCCGATGGCTACATTAATGGACTGCCCTTCTACTTTCACGCACGCTTTGACACCTGGACATTCGCCATTAGCGAGACGCCCGACATCGACCCGGTGCAGGTGGCTATCGGGCAAGCACCTGGCTTCAGACTTCAACACAAATATAGGAAGAGAACACGAGGCAAGTGCGATGCCTCATTCATGTCACACGCAAGCACGCGTCCTGATTGAAACATCGGCACGCTACTACTTGAATAAGGAGAGGAAATCATGCTGACAGGGAAGGATATTCACACTGCATTTCGACAACATGACAAACATTCTCCAGAGTGGGAAGAAATAAGCGCATACGCAAGGAAAGCGTACAACGCGGTAGCTGAGAAACTGAACGCCTCTCATATCACCCCCCTTGCAGGGGTTGGTACGGGATTTGGAAGAAACACTTGTGCATTGTTGGGATAGCGAATTCCCCGCTGAAGATGTGGAGAAGCTTCAGGCGCGTGTTAAAGAACTTTGTGGAGATAAGTCATGAAACAGAAACCGTCGCAATTTGGGCAAGCGTTTCAAATCTCTGAGCTACGCCAGCAGATAGCAGGGTTGGAAGCGCAAAACAGGAAACTTGCAACTGAAGTCAAGACACTCAGAGAGTCAGACAGAGCGCTTTTTGATGCACAGGAAGCCATGATTGATGCTTTGCAATCACTGGTGAAGGAATTTGTGACTTTTGTTGTGAAATGGAATTGGGAACCGGGAGAAGAAGCACAGAAACGAAGAGAGCTTGTAGCGTTAGCTCAAGGCATTTTAGGAAAGAAGGAGCAATAACCATGCAGCACCAGCCCACGCCGCTACCGCTTTCCGTTCGTGAGATTGCGCAAGCCCGCGAGGCCGAGGCAGTACTTGCACAACACACAGGTGCTATTCGCCCGGTACGTCTGGTAAACACAGATAGTCTACCAGCCATTCAACCGCCTCGTAGCGTTGTCATTCATCTGGGCAGTGTCCAGCCTTCGCTTGTGGATTTGACGCCATTCAGTCAATCACTGCTGCTGACAGGCTACAGAATGGCGTACCTTGACAGGCATATTCGCTTGCAAGATGTGTCATACATTGTTGCCGCTATTTACCCTGACCGCGAGCGCCCGTCAAGGATAATGGCTCGTCTGGAGAGGGAGGATTAATATGCTCGAACTGATTCGCGATGTCCTGATTTATGTTGCAGGCGCTATTGCTATTGCCATTCTCGCGCGCGAAGCGCATGTGTGGTGGCTTAATCGACAAGAACGTAAAACGTTTCAGCGCATGGAAGAGCGCTACTGGCAAGAGATGACAGAGGATGCGGTGGATGAGGCTGAAGCCATTTTGAAGGAGGCAAAGCGATGAAACCGTGTGTCTACTGCCTCAACCAGACATATGATCAATGCATTGAATGCGGAGATCCTCATTGCGCGACACATGCGACGCTTCTCTGCCCGATGTGTCGCAGAATCAAGATGTTTAAAGCAGAGCAAGAGTTCAGGCGTCGTATTGTTCCCTGGCAATACCCTCAAGAATTCTACTTAATCGTTGACGAAGGAGCAACTGAACCGATGCCAACGCTGAGGATGGAAGTAGCGTGAAGGGCAGACGTATTGTGTCATTAGAGCAAGTGCCTGAAGAGAAGCAAAAATTTGTAGAAGACTGCTTTTATTGTTGCCCCAGGCACTATCCTACACCAGTAAAAGCGGTTGCGGCAGTAGAAGTTATGGAATCATGGGAAATAGGGCCTCTTTTCTTTGGGATTTGTGGGAATCATGCTGAAGTTTACCCATACACAGAAGAAGACATGAAGAAACGTCCGATGATTTGTCCTCATTGTTTTCCTCGACAGAAAAGCTCCTGAGCATATTCACTCAGGAGCTTCTTTTTCTTCCCCTGCAAGGGGTTACACTTCGCCGTCTTTCAACGAGGCGCGGCGTGTTCCGCCCATTGGTTGCGTTGTATAATCTACTTTCGATGCCAGCGGCGACTCCACTTGCTGAATGTAGCCAAGCAGGGCGAATAGCTCTTTCCCGGCAAGGCCAATCGCAACAGCCAGAAACAGCGTCGTGTCGCTTTTAAGATCTCCAGTAAAACCGCTTCCCATCCAGATGACGGCAACGGCAGAAATCGCAAAAGCCACAAGCGCTATCCCAGCATTGGCCCACTTTCCCAGGTTCGCATCTCTGAGGTAGGCAGAGAGCAATGCTGCTCCAGCGGAAAGAATGATAGCCAGATTTGAGTCAATGTTCATTGTACAAACGTCTCCTTTACATCGGATAAATCGTGAATTTGGTTCAATCTATTTGCAAGCTCAGTAGCCAGAGGGCCACTGTTCTGAGCCGCCACAAGTTGCGCCTGCAATGCCTTGACTTGCGCTTGCGAGGCGTTGAGGTCCGTGAGTGTCTTGTGCAGGACTTGATGGAGCGCGACATACTCCTGTCCCACCCACATCACATACACCCCTTTGGCCTTTGTCCAGGCCAGCACGCATAAGCGAAATGGCTGGACAGTGCCACCTCCCAAACTGGGGTTGCCCTGCTCTACTGGTGTGAGCGCTGATGCATTCATAAGTGGCAAGTTGCCAGCATCCCAGGAATGGGCAAGTACCCATTGCCGAAAGCCATCGGTGACGCTATAGCCGTTGGGCGCGGTCAAGACTTTCCCGTCATCCTTCCAACCATTCGGTACTCCCATAGCTCCTCCTTTCAGATAAGCCCATAAATCATCCCAGGGATAAGGTCCGGGACATCTTGAGCGATTCACGGGATCCATACTGAAGTGGCCGGTGATACCACCGCTCGCGTCGGCCTGTCGCATTGGGATGTTATGACGCTCACAAATGTGCTTGATGAGCGCAAAGCTTGACGCGCGTTGCGGCTCTGTCAAGCTATCGCTATTGTCGCTGGATGGCTTGCAATGCTCAATCGAGATGGTGAGCAGGTTTGGGTTTATTCCTGAGTCCCACCAACTATCATGATGTACTCCGTCGCCAGAGATGCCAGCAGGCCCGGAAATGATGCCGTTTGCCCAGGGTGCGTCAGACTCCCTGACGCACTGCGCAACTGTCCCGTCGCGGCCTATGACGTAGTTTGCAGCGGCTTGCGCATCAGGATCTTGAAACCAGGATGCAATGGCTTCAGCGGTAGCGCCGCCTGCCGTACCGTGTAAGATGAGCCATTTCGGTTTGAAACCACTTCGCCCTGCCCAGAAAAAAGGCGAAGGAGTCCATATCACATCAGGCTCGTCAGTTGTTGCCATGTTCATCCCTCCCTTGCAGGGGTGGTTATTGAACGGTTTTAATTGTCCAGAAATCACTTGCTAAGCTACGACTGAGCAGATACGCATAGGGCATGTAACAGTACCCGCCATCACCCCATGCTCCCCACGAATTCCTGACAATGAAACGTTGTGTGGAGTCGTCATAACCTACACACAAGACAGCGTGTCCGCCCAACACGCTCTCATGGTGTCCAGGCATCGGCACGATACCAGTTACAGCGACTTGCTGACTTTCAAAGCTTTCATAGACGGTGAATCCGAAGATAATCGGGTAGCCACTGGCAAGGCACGCTTTCATCTGCGTGAGCGATTGTGGAACGCGTTGATAGCTGATACTGCGGTGCTGGTGTGCCGCGTTGTAGCACTGAGCAGTCGGGCGAACTGCAAACCGTGAAATGTCGTAGGGCCAAAGCAATTCAGCACATGCACCCTGCTTATTGACGCTTTTTACGCCGTCGCGGATCTCAGCGCCTGCATCCTCGCTGACAGAATGCTCGATGACTCTTTCGTTATAGTAAATGAACAAACGTGATGGTGTGGCTTCCGGCAAGCCCTGTTTGCGCTGGTCATATTCCAGCGCGCCTGCAATAGCATTGGCTGTACAGCTCCCCAACTGTCCCTGGTCATACACCGTTGGACATCCCGGGCGTAGGTCAACCTTTGCTGGCAGCACCACCCCTTGCAGGGGAGCGGCATATAAATGGTCGCGTTGATCTGGAGTATCAGGACGCCACCCATATCGATAGTTTGGCATATTCTTGTTTTCCTTCTTTCTTTCAAGGTAGACATCTATCGCTATACATAAAATGATAATGATTGTCATTATCAGTGTGTCTTGTAAAATTTCCATCAGATGACATCATCCTGCTTCAAAGGGCGAATACGTGTGGTCGTAGAGTTGCCTCTTTTATCCTCGATATTCACCATTTCGCCCTGGACAGAAATGATGAGGCCGCGCCGCTTCAGAGCAGTGCAGATGGTATCGATAGTCAATTCCAGATGAATAATTTTTTTATTTAATCGTTCGTTTTCTTCGTCCTTATCCTCGATGCGCTTATTCATGACAGCCATTTCGCTCTGCATCGCGCTGATGGCGCTACTCTGTGCAGTATTGGCGCTTTGTAGCCGCCCGGATTTTATGACAAAGAAAGCGCCAACGAGCGTGATGCCGAGACTGATAAGACCTGCACCCGCCGAAAGTAGAGAAAGCAAATCCATAATTCTACCCATGTTCTAGCTCGTGCATCGCCGCCACTACTGCTATCTCAATAATTTCAGGCGGTGGGAGCGGCAATTTGTACGCCTCGAACAATTCGCATGTGTACCCCATTGCCAGATTTTTCTGTGCGGGTTGCTCAGGTTGTTGCTCGACGTAGCGCACCGCCAGACGTGCGAACTGCTCAAGCGCGGCTCGCTGATGCACTGGCATACGCTGAATGAAAAATTGCGCAAAGACATAGCAGATCGCGATGAGAGCAGGCAAGATCAGTACCAGAATGCTATTGATAATTTGAACAAGTGTCATAAGTACCTCCTTTCTCTATTTCGCACGCCATACGCGCGTCCAATTGGAAATCGATGGACCGTTCGTCGCATCTATCGAATATGTCCAGATAAGCCCGTTCACGCCCATCTGTACGGTCGTCGTCAATTTGACAATGGGCAACTGCGCATTCCAGACGCTCATCATTTCCGGCAAGAACAACGGAACCGTCGTGCCGGGAACAAGCCCGATGTACCGTGTTGTCCCTATCAATTCAATAGGATTGTTCAGTCCGTACCTGTCCAGTAGTCCTTGCCCGAACACGGTTGCCTGGTCAGTGTTCATGCCAGCGGCAGTGCTATTCAAAGCAGACGTTATCTCATCCACAATGCCCGAATTCAGTTCGAGCGCCGCCTGAACGGTCTGCGATGTAAGGTTATCGAGTGTCGTGTTGACTGGCGACTCACCAACGTAGGTAAAGGTCAACACAGTACCACTGGGTAGTTTCGGGAGCGCACTATCATAGCTGATACTGGCGCTTCCAGGCTGCCAATAGAATTGCCTGTTGTTATCAACGCCTTGTAGTCCAACCGTTGCAGGTTGTCCATTAATGGTGATGGTCGGTGCTGAGTAGAGTGGATACCCCATCGTCCAGCTTGTAGCAGAACCATCAGCCGTCTTCACTTCAGCGGGAGGCGTCACAAGCCCCGATACGTTGGTGATGGTCTCTCTATTTCTGAACAGGTCAGCACTGGACAAGACTGTGACTTGTGGGCGATATAAGAGATAGCCACTATACACGCCTGCCGGGTCCACCACGCTCTGCACTGGGAACGCACCCGGACGCGCCAACCGTTCGCCGAAATGCATCTCACGCCACCTGTCCACGTACCAATAGAAGTCACCGCTGGCTTGCGTGAGCGTGTCCATCTCTGCATGGTAGTACGCCGCCACAGGCTTCGTTACTGGATGAAGTTGTGAAATGGTTGCGCCTGTGGCGATATTTGGTCCTCTGACGCACGCAACCAACGTGAACAACTGGGGCATCATGGCCGGGTCGGTTGTGGTCATTATTGTCTTCGTGTACAGCACTTGGCCGCTCAGGTTCGTTCCCAATGGTTGCACCCACAATTGATAGTATCTGGACGTGCCGCCGTCGTTTCTCAGGCCGCACGCACCCCCTGCAAGGGGTGAGGTGTCCAAGTACGACTGCACACACTGTCCATCCCAGTACACATTTATCAAGCCGCCTGACATGCTCACCCTGATGCGGTGGAAGGTGCCACGTGTGAATGTGATGGTGCTGGCAGAGCCAAGCAGTGTGCGCGTGCCGCTCGCCACCTTGTAGAGCCTAAGTTGGTTCACAAAGCCACTATTGCTTGACGCATCGTACACGGCCACCTCATAGAAATTCGATGCATCCACCTTGCGAAAGACCATGCCGCCTGCATCAGACCAGTCGGTATCCACCAGCATATCCACATCAGCGCATGAAATGGCATTGTTCAAGTAGAGTGCAGATGAACCCCCTGCAAGGGTGAGTCTGCTCATCGCGGTCTCATACGTAACGCTTGCCGCACTGCCACCACTTTTGCTCGTTGAGGTATAGTTGCTTGCCGTATTCGTGGCAAACAGGTCTTGTGTGGCGTCAGGCTGGTTTGTCCAATATGGGAGGGCTTCACCTGCGCCGTTATTCCCGACCGTGTGGAAGCTCGACAGGTCTTGCGTAGTAGCAACAACGAGCGATGTTCCTGTGGGGATGTTGGCGTTGTACATCACATTCGAGGCCGCCACATAGCCAACAGGTGTGAGGGAGAGTGCAGGTGAAATGCGTGTCCCTGTTACGGTTCCATAATTGCCACAGATGCGAACGTAGAGGCCAATAATGGTTGGCGTTGTGATGTAAGTATTTGTAAAGAGAACAATCTGGATACGTAAGTTCATGCCGCTGGTAGAAGTCCCAACTGCTAACTGCGGAATGCTTGCGCCGTTGGAGCATTGTTTCCACGTTGAGCCATTATCCACGCTTGCCAACACGATTGCCGTTGACTGGCTATAACCGTTGTTGCCAATCTCAGCCCAAGAAATTTGTGTCTGCCCACACGTGCCCAGACTTGCAAGTGAGAGAGCCGCACTTGTCCAGGTGCCATTGCCCAATGGTGTGAGTGTGTAGTTCTTCCACTTCGAGGTAGCCTGCGAATTGGTGCTATCTCCCGCCGTTCCCATGCTGTACGCACCAACCATACCAGCGCCAACATAGGTGTTATCGAGGATGTCGATAACCGGATTGGTGCCATTGTTGAAGTAGATGGTATGGCGGTTATTCTCAAACACAATCTTGAGGTGGTAGAACGTGTTCTGAGAGATGGTTGTGTTATAGCTTGCGAACGCATTTGGTTGACCTGTCGGAGATAACGCCACCAACGCTAAGAACATCGTAGAGCTGACGGTATCGGCCTGGATGAAGACCAGATAGCCGGTCATAATTGGGTCGTACAGGCCGCCAGTATAAGGCGAACCTGCTATGTAACCGCTGTTCCAGTTGCCTCCACGATAGATGACGCCAGTACGTGACCATTGGTTGGTTCCCGCTGACGACGTAGACACATCGCACTCGATAATACCGTTCATGAGCGGTGGCACGTCATCAAAGGACACCACGAGGTTATTTGTGCCACTGTCGCCAGTATCGGAAATCGTCATCGTCCCGCTAGAAAATGATGGGCCACTGGCATGCGTCCCAGTCTGATGCATTGTCCAGGCAAAAGATGTCCCGCTATTCCAGTTCGGCGTATAGGTGCCACCGTTGACCAGATCGCCACTGCCGTTGGGCGTCGTCCCGAAGTACGAACCCGTATTCCACGCCGTTGTGCTACCATACGCCGCCACCACATCAGTTGTTGTCTGGGCCGCTGCACTATTGATGGTGATGCTGACTTGCAACAGCGATGGAATAGCGGTCGGATTATTGCCAGCCTGAAATTGCTCCATCAAGTAGAGCGATAGACCCGCAACGTTCGCACCGGGCGGCAACCCTGGAAGCGCCTGTTGATTGGTACATGGGAGCCAGGTTGAACCGTCATAGCTCACATAGATGAGCATGGCAGATTGTGATGTATCAGTGGATGGCGCGCTTGTTCCGGGCGGGTAGGTTGTTGAGGAGGCGCTAGAACCCGGCAATGATGCCGTCCACGTGATGTTTGAGTTCTGTACCAGTCCTACGCCGCTGATGCTGTGTGCAGGAGATATACGCGTGGAAAGAGCCGGTCGGTACACGTTCACAACCGAAACCACACCAGTTGCCTCAAGATAACCTCCCGTGCTGCTAATCGTGGGCGGGTTCGTGGTTGGCGACGTGGCGCTCGTTGAGAAAATCGGCGTTCCTGAGTGGGAACCAATGTAGATGTTTTTGACGTACACCGTATACGTGCCGACCGACGCGCCTGCAACGGCAAGGTGGACCTTCGTAACCGTTTTGCCAGAGAGTCCAGTGAGCGTGATGCTTCTTGAGTACCAACTATCTTTGGCGTAGTCGGTAAGGTCTGTTAGCAGGTCAGCAGAGGTGTTGTTTTGATCCCAGAGTCCTACATAGCCCGTTGGTGCAATTTGCACGTCTGGCACACCGTACGCATAGGATGAAAGCAATGTGCCATCCGAGAACGTCAGGTCCACGCCTGCTAGATAGGCAGGAGACGATGACGATATCCAGATGTCGTAATTCAGCGTGTCCGACGCACCGACACTCTGAGAACCTGACCAGATTTGTGCATATGCAGTGTTGCCTATGGATTCCTTCGTGTTCGTGGTGTTGTTGACAGCGGTAGCACCTGTATTGTTTGCAGTCGTGCTGACAGGCAATCGCACCTCGAATTTGAGCGCGCTCTGCGTGGTTGGCTTCAAGCTATTGCTTGTTGCCGTCATATTGGTCAGCGTGCCACTGGCAAAATCTGATGTGGTCGCCTCAGTCAACGTAAACTGTGTGCCAGCCCTCGTCAATTCCAGGTCGCCAGTATTCGATGTAACCGGCGGCGTGGCAGTGTTTGGCGCGTAGGTGAACGGCGATGTTGTATCAGTTGCAACGGTGCCGCTGAGCGTGCCCTGCCCGAACGTCTCAGGCGTGTAGTCCGACTCCAATGCAAATTGCCCAGTTATCCCTTCTTGATAGAGCGTCTGCTGAATGAAGTCGCACATCATGTCGCCAGCGGACCAATTCAAGTAGTTCCGGTCATTCTTGCGCTTGTCCACTCTATAGTGGTTGTCCATGAAGGTGAGCGCATGCTCAAGTTGCGCATTGCTCGTGCCTGCCGCTGGTTTGCTGGCTTTGTCGCTATTCACCGCGCCGGTATATAACACGCCCTGCTCACTATCGCTCAACTGCACAGGCATAGCGCGTTGATAGGAGAGCGTGCCGTTGGCGTCTTCACCAACAAGCGTGGCAATAGAGCGTTGGTCAACTGCATCAGCAATAGAGATGCTCTGGTCGCGAATGGGCAGATAGTCGCCAGTCTGAAAACTGGTAGCGCCAATGAGGCACGACAGGCCTGTAGGCGTCGTTATCATCTCCGGTGCAATGATGGTGCCATCGTTGTAGACGCCCATCGTTGCTGAGTTACTGACGTACACGGTGAAGATGTCACTTGCCCAGGCAGAACTACCGTTCAGCACGAACGCATCCATGTACAGCGTGTCGCCACTGACGAACTGAAAAGGCCAGGACTGCAAGACCGATGGCGTGATATAGACGCTCTTTGTGGTCGAGAAACTTTGCGAGGTGAGCGTACTGACGCCAATCGGATAGAGCGTACCATCCATTGTGCGACGGTAGTAGCGCACAATGAGGGACGCACCAGTCTTTGTGGTGCCGCTCTTTGCCAGCGTAAATATCGATGACCAGTTGCCAGCCAGGATGGTGTTGCCTGCAAGCGAGATGGACCATCCGCGCCCGGTAGGAGCTGGCAAGACTGGCGTGCCTGTAGACGCTCCGCCTTGCGCAAGTAACTCAACATAACTATTTGTGCCAGATGATGGAGCGGTGACAGTGAATGATGTCTCGGTGCCCCCTGCAAGGGTGGACATCTGATCTGAGAGCGTTAAGCCGCCCTGCGTTTGCGCCACATTGCTTGCATAGAAGACCTGGCTTGCAGTGAGCGAAGCGCTGGCCGGGATGGTGCGCGAATGGTTCACCGTAAATGCGGCAGTGGCTGGGATGGTTCGGCTCTTTGTAGACTGTAACGCTGCTGACACTGGAACCGTTCTGCTGACGGTATTTGCCAGCGTGGTTGTTGCAGGCACGGTTCGGCTTTTTGTTTGCAGGAGTGCCGCGCTCGTCGGTATCGTCCGGGTGTTACCTGTTGATTGGAGCGCCGCCGTACTGGGAACCGTTCGGCTATTTGTAGATTGCAATGCAGCTGTCGCTGGAACAGTACGCGAAACTGGTTGACTGAGTGCAGCGGTGGCCGGGATAGTTCGGCTGAATGTGTTCGCGATGGACGCCGTTGCTGGTACGGTTCGGCTTTTCGTAGACTGAAGGGCCGCTGTCGTGGGCACTGTTCGCGGGTTGGTGGACTGGAGAGCCGTTGTACTTGTGATGGTGCGTGAGAGTGTGGACTGCAACGCCGCCGATGTGGGCACGGTTCTGCTGAACGTGGACGCCGCTGGTACGAATGTTGGCATGGTGACTTGCATATCATTCGCGACACCGGCGGTTCCAGAATTTGAAACAAAATTTACGGGATTGTCTGATCCAGCGTTTGCATTGTTATCAAACCACCATCTATCAATATAGATGCCATCGCCAGCACTGGTAGTGACGCTCGACATTGCAGTTGAGCTATAGGTATAGGTGGTTTTAGCTGTCGCCGTTTGCGTAACGGTGATTGTGCCAATAGCAGTGTAGACAAACGAGCTTGAGATCTTATAGAAGCGAATGACAGTATTGACGCCCTTGCTGTTACTGGAATTGGTCGCAATCGCGCTCCAGTTGCCAGCAGCAATCGAACCAGCACCACACCACCAGACAAAACCGTTGCCCGTTGGAGACGGCAGGCTTGCTACAGCCGTGCTTGAACCGGTTTGCGACCGGATTTCAGCATACGGGTTAGATGTGGATGGAATGGTTGTCGTGACACTTGTTTCGGTCCCGCCCGTCGAGGTACTCATTTTGCAGGCTGTAGACAGAATAGTGTCTGCTATATTGCTTCCATAAATCGTCGTTGTCATAACACGCTATTTCTACAGAATACCTAACATCGCCGCGCAATCAAATTTCATATCTGTGCTGTCTGCCGGTAGTGAGTTATTCATAAGCATCTTGAGCCTATTCAGGTCACCGATGAATGCGAGAACAGCGCTTTGCGCATCGCTATCAATGCCAGCGGTTGTCATATTTGCCTGTGTACAATTTTGCGCATAGGACTGATAGCGCTGTTCCACCCAGGAGATGAAGGTGCGCAACTGTTGCGCATCGTTCTGAAACATGACTTGAAAATTTTGTAAAGACAGAGGAATAGCTGACATGATGAGTCCTTTCTATACAGCTTGCAGGTCATTGGAGAGCAATGTACTGCCGTCATCGAACACAAAGAGATAGATAGCTTCATCGCCGCGTTTCCAGCCAATGCAGTGAGTTGTTGGGCGTGGCGTACTTTCCCCTGCAAGGGGGCTGATAGTGACGCTTCTGCGACGAAAGAAGACAGGTGTAGCGCCTTGTGGAATATGCACCGAATGTGATGTACCCCCTGCGAGATGAAGCAAGAGCAATTCTTTCACACGTATCTGGTCAACTTCAGCAAAGCCACGCCCTTCTGGGCGGTCGTACTCTGCAATACAGGTGCTGTCCGAGTACATCGCTCCCCACGTGTAGGCGTCTTGTGTCTTTTCTACAGTTATCTGTTGCATCATCAGGCCTCATCGTACGAAAGCACAATATCAGGGAGTGAAATGGCGCTCCCAGCGCCCCCGGCGAACGTGTTGTCTACGCCCAACACACAGACGCACATCGAGCCGTTAGGCCCTGTACTGGATGATGCGACACTTGAACTGTCGTACGCCGTAGCAGTCGTCGTCATGAGCGTGTAACCTGCCGGTGTGGCTCCGTTACTACCGCTGGATGATGGGCGATTGCCTGATGCCGCCTGGGCATAACTGCCAACTGCAACAGCTTTCCAGAACAGTTGCAAGCCAGTACTGGTGCTAGTGGACTGTTTGACTGTACGGTTTGAAAGCGAGGTTGTACCTGTTACCGTCACCGCGATAACAAGGTTCTTTATCCATGAAAAATTGGTGCCGGTGGCTGTCGGTATAGCGATAGGCGTCGTGCTTGTGAGACTGTCTGCAAGGTTGAATTTGCATCCTCCCTCCGCTGACGCCCAACTAACCGAACTTCCTGTTCCCGCCTGAGCTTGACACGTTGCCGCGCCCATATGTACTTACTCCTTCTAATAACTTCGTAAGCCGCTGACAACACGGATGTTTTGCGCCATTGGCATTTCAATTGCTGAGAGAATGGTTTGTGAGTCCAGATGGACATTGACGTTGATGGATTGAGGCATGTTATTGCCGTTCGGGACGCCAATTGAGAGGGGAAGCATATAGCCCCCTGTTCCCTCTGCAAATTGCGCGACACCAGAGCTTTGTAAGTTCTTCATCGGGTAGACATTCGCGCCTTGAGGCAGGTTCAGCAGTGTTGCGCGGTCAATAAGCGAATATTGGCCGTTATGCTCAACTACTTCCGGTGCGCCGCCTTCACCAACGATGGCAGGTCCACCGGGCCAGTTGCTTGTACCTTCAGCAAGCATGGTGAAGCTTGGATTGACGGTGAACGTCGGATTGAGATTTTGCCCGATCCAACTTGCTGACCCGGTAAAGGTATGCTCCAATCCTTGTCCAACCCAACTGGCAATACCTTTGAATGTATTGGAGAGGCCCGTACCGACCCAATCAGCGGCTCCATGAAACGTATTGCTCAATCCTTGCCCGACCCAATCGGCGACACCTTGAAACGTATTGCTCAATCCTTGCCCGACCCAGGACGCCGCGCCCTGGAACGTATTGGCGAGATTTTGGCCGACCCAACTAGCCGCACCTGTAAACATGTTCGTCAGCCCTTGCCCGACCCAGGACGCCGCGCCTGTGAACATGTTCGTCAGCCCTTGCCCGACCCAACTTGCAGCACCTGTAAATTGCTTTTGTAGGTTGTTGGCTTCCCAACTCACCTGAGCAACGAATGTGTGCGAAACCTGCACCTGCTCACTACCTGTACCGTCGTTCGCTAGAGAGCCAGAGCCGATGCTTGCCGACGCTTTGTTGTGGACAAGGACACCACCTGCATAGAACACATGCGGATCTGCCACCGTGATGTTGTAAATCTGGCGTACCCCTTGCAAGGGGAGAATAGAGGTCAGCTTTATCTCTCCACTTACTGTCTTGATGACATCGCCAACGGCAAGCCTTGAGACTTCCAAGTCAGGATTTTCGAGCTTCGTTGCTTCAGGCGAAAGCGACTTCCATTCTCCACCTGCCCCTTGCAGGGGGTGGGAGTTGGTCAGTGTCAGCGTGCGGCCATCGTCAAACGTCAATTTGAAGACACGCTTTGCCGGTGGATTAATGGTTGCTAGAACGGTCGTTATGACGTGTTGCGCGCCATCATGAGCCAATACGCGCTCATCAACCCGCAACGTCTCGATAGGCTTCTCAGTGCCATCTGCAAGCAAGACAGGCGTACCAGCGACGAAACAGCCGCCAGAGAAGGTTTGAGGGGATTGGTCACCACCGAATCCCCATGATTTAGGGTCAAAGAACATACCGAGCGTATCAGCGCCTCCATTCGGTGTGTTCCAGAAATCGCTAATTGATTTCCCTATTCCCCCGAAAAAGTCGCTGATGCTACCACCACCACCGCTCTCACCGCCATATCCTGCCTGCCCATAGTAATCACTTCCATAGGTTTGATTTGCACTTTTGTTGGGATTTGATAGCGGTGGCGGTGTCTTACCTAATGTACTAAAAAATCCACCCCAATAATCGCCTATGTCTTGCGCCCAAGATGGCTGATTGTTCATTTGGTATTGATAGTTCTCAGTCTGTTGCTGAGCATAGAGATTATATTGAGCGTCATCTGCCATCTTTGCCAGGTTGACGGGATGCGAAATATTGTAGGACTGTTGCGCGCGCTGATAGATGGTTTGCGCGGCTTGTGCTTGCTGTTGCGCAGCAAGAAAACCAGGATCAACGGCTTCCTCCATTGTCAGGTTAGCTTGATATTGTGTTTGCTGTGTAGCCTGACGGATGGTTTGCGGCATTGCCGCCATCTGTTGTTGATACTGCGAGACAGGTGCCGGTCCTTGAAACGGCTGTTGCACACCAATCAGAGACGCACCCTGGTTGATTAACCCCTGCACGCCTCCCCAGGGATCGATACCAGTGGTGATAAGGGATAGATTTGTCAGGGTAGATGTGATACCACCGACAAATTGACCAAGACCCCCTAAATCGCTGCTACCAGCCTGATTATTGAGCGCGTTCAGCGTAGGGAGCAATGCTTGCCCGAACCCCTCGCTAAATTGCCCAGACGCTTTTTGCAAGCTTTGTCCAAGTGCATCGACAGTGCCCGTAAAGGTGCCAAATGAGTGCGCGGCTGGGCCTTCGGCAATTGCCGCGCTATCATACATTGCCTGCCCAACTTGCCCAACAGCCATCCCGATCATCTGGACTGCCATGAGTGGCATGGCGATGTCGTTGAGGACGTTCCCGATGCCCCCCATCACCTCGCTGAATGCGCCACCTAAACTGACAGGCTTTGAATATGCAGGCCCATACATCGCTTCGCCAACGCCGCCAAACTTATTAATAGCGCTGTCAAATTCCTTGACAGCCTGCGTTGGCCCATACATTGCGTTGCCAACGCCGCCAAATTCATTAATTCCTCGATTAGCACGATCAACAGCGTCAGTTATACCTGTAAATTGCTTCGTGAACTCATCTGCACTGCTTGCCGACTCAGTGAATGTATGACCTGTTGCCTGGATTTGAGAGGACATTCCACCCAACACGTCGTACGTTTTCTGCCCGTACGTTGCCATGTCCTGAAGGATGGCATTGTTCCCTTTACCAATAGATGAGGTAAAGTCTCCCCACGTTTGCCCTGTTTCTGTCAGATGTTGACCAATCATCTGGAACGGATATGGGTTAACGAGCGCATCCTCGAAGACGGCCATATTTTCGCTGGCACTAGCGCTCCATCCAGAGGTGCTGGCGCTAATCGACTCTGAAGCAGTCTGTACAGATTGCGATAATTTTTGCGTGTGTTCTGTTGCAGCCTGGATAGAAGGTGAAACTTTTTCTACGGCTGAAGCGGTGGATTCAACTTGCTTGCTAAATGTCTCTTGTGCTGCGCTCGCTTCTTCAGCAACAGAGCGTTGTTCGGCAAGTACACCGGACATTTGAGAAATAGACGATGTGCCACTCTCTGTGATCTTTGGAAGCTCTGATAACGCTGAAGAAAATCCCCGCGCACTCTCTGCTCCGCTCGACATCTGCGCGCCAAGCCCGGCCATTTTCTCACTTGCCTGCCCTGTACTTTCACCCAATCCACCAGCGGCCTGACCTATACTTGCCAGGTCTTCCTTCATTTGCTTTGCGCCAGAGCCATCGTATTCTATACTGGCTTTCGCTTTGACATTTCCGGCGTCAACATCTCCCATATTCTTTTCTCACCTCCTTTCCTTATGCAATGAATTGTGCGTTTTGTGTCCGTCTCTTTGGCTTCGGCTTCTCAAAATTGAAGCCTTTGAAATTTTTGACAAAGTTCGGATCAGTCGTGTCTATGACTGGCTCTTCTTCCCTTGCAGGGGTAGATGGTTGCATCCCTCCCCTGAGCGCTCGCATGAAAGCAAGTGTCATGCGTTGCGTTTGCACCTCGTCATCAACCCGCAAGTAGGCAAGCAAGCCTGCAAGTTGCCCACTTGTTTGAGCCTGCAAGAAATCTTCTACGTATTTATAGTCAAGCCGCTCCATGAGCCGGTAAGCATCATAGAGATACGGGTGTTCTTCTATTTTTTTTTGACAGCCTCTACGTCGTTGAACAGCATCCCAGAGAGCCGCAGGATGGTGAACGACAAACGCACGACCGCGCCGCCGTGTCGTGCGTCTTTGAGCATGTCTTTATGTGCATCTGAAAACGCTCGCTTGCCGGTCGTTGGGTTGTAGCTCCCATACAGCGTGATGAGAGGCGTGTGTGGAGCGTAGTTGGTGCGATTCGTCTTCGCATCAAATGAGAGCGATTGCACCTCAATACGCTCCTCTGCGTTGAGCGCTTTGCACAGCACTTTGACACCCCATTCGGGGACTTCTACAAGCTCTTCAGCAGGCTCTTTTGAGAGAATGTGCTGCAAGAATGCCTCATCGCTTGCGAACGTCTGCCACTTTTCATCATGGCCGTTCTGAGAAGGCGTTTCCTTTGTTGTATCAAGCTCTACAGTTGTTTCTGTCATGAAATTACATCCGTTTCACGGTGGTTGTTGAGAACGTGTTTGACGTGACGGTGTAAATCGGCCCATCAGCGCTCATCGTCACGCTCTGCTTATCGATGTCATTGGACGCCACAGTCGTTGTGATGCCAGTGGGCAATGCAAAGAATTGATATCGTTTGCCCCCGCTCTTGTCCCAGTACAACTGGCACACCACAATGCCTCCGTTGGTGTTGATGTTGCCAACACCAACGATCATCTCGTTGAGAATCCTGGCGTCCTGGCTATAGCACTCCACGCTAAACGTCGCTTGCTTCGTGGTCGCTGTATAGGTTGCAAAGTTGCCGCTCGCCTGGAATGGCGTGCAGTCCTTCGTGTTCGCTTTTGCACTGGCTTTCCATGAGTGCGCTCCACTCAACTGAGAAAGCGTGAAGTACGAGCCAGCACTCACCTGCACAAAGTTGTTGGTGCCAACGACACGAGCGGTATCGAACACGATTGCGCCAACTGGATACCAGAACGTGTAGTCAGTAACGGTACTCCACCCAGTACTGCCATTTGGACTGCACTGCACAGTCAAGGTTTTTGTGGAGTCCCACGCCTGATGCGTTGCCATGTAGTACGTGGTATGGTCTCCGCTATCTGTCGCACTCTCAGGACTCCCGAGGGCAGTAGGTGGCGACGTAGAGAGCCACACGTCACCTGAAATTCCTGCATATGCGCTCATTTCGTCACCTCATCACGAGTACGATACGGCCCCGGTGCCGGTAAAACTAAAGTCAATCGTCTCAGCACCCTGCACGTCCACTGATGGATCAATCCCTGTCAAGATGCCAGAGCCTGCGAAATTGTGCGTACCATCCACATCAAGGACAAGCGCAACAGAGGTGCCGATAAGCGAGAGGAGATTGACCTGTTCTGCATCAGCGGAGTCCACGAAGGCGGTGATTTTGCATGTCCAGGAGTTGATAGTCGCGAGGTTAATCTGCCAATGGCCAGACGCTCCGAAAGGGGTCACGTCTTTCACGGCGTTTTTAATAGAGAGCGTCCATTTCGACGCCTCATTGATAACGGTTGCCGCGCCGGATGCGCTTGCACCGATGCCTGCTAAAGCTGCCATATGGTTGTACTCCCATCATCCCATCCCGAAAGGCTCTCAAAAGCCACTCAGGACGAGATACAAGAATAAAAACTTGTTATACGTTGTCTAAAAATCTAGAAAGATAGCGTGTCATGTTTCCCTTCAACCACTCCACCAGCGCTTTCGTCATATATCGTCCCTCAACGCGACGTTTAGCATAGCCGCCGCCACGTTTCCTCACACGATGCCCCTCATCTACGAACTTGTAGTAGTAGGTTGGACTGGTGAAGGTGATGGACATTTCGGCAGGTGTGGCGTCTTCTCCACCGCGCAATTGCTTTGTCTTGCCTTCAGGTGTCGCATCTTTCCAGGCCGTCTTGCCATCATCAGAAATCTGCTTCATCTCAGTGATGATGTTCTGCTGAGCTTTCTCTTCAATCTGGCTTAGCCTGGATATGGTTTCTTCAATCCCCTGAAACTGGATGACAACACGTGCGCCCATTAATCGCCTACCGTTTCTTTAATCAGCGCTTTGAGCTGTTTGCTAGGCATCGAAAGAGCGTATTCAACGCTACAGATGAAGCGGTCCTGCACATGGAGCATCAGCACGTCTTCCTGCCCTGGCTTCATTTCAAATGCTGAATATCCGAGCTTTGTGAGCTTCTCACGCAGTTCTGTTTCAGCTTCAGTAAGCTTCATACCATGCCTCCTACGATGCCTTTGCGCGTATCAAGTAAATGCCACCAATGCCTGTCCACTGTTCGCCGTCCACCAATGGGTCCGACTCCATTGGTTGTGTGCGATGGCTACTGATAATCGTCCCGCCTGTCACCGCTGTTTGCTGTACAACTGTTAGCAGTTCCTTAACACGTGCTGCTGCATCCATGAGCGCTTGTGTATTGCTGGCAGGCCCAACAACCAGCACCTCAAACGGCAAATCAGAAAATGCGTTTGCTCCACCGAATACAGGATGGTCAACACCATTGTTCTGATAGCTCATGACGACATACGGCGTACTGGCTTTCGGTTGCGCAAAGGTACGCGACACTCCCCCGGGTGCGTACCCTTGCAGGGGCGCATCACCAGAGAGTGTGCTTGTGAGCCACGCGAACGCCAGCGCTACTTCTTCCATTTACACCGTCTCCGTTGCCAACACTGTTGTTAAAGATGAATAGGACTGTTGCGAGAGAATGGCCTGTACAACCATCGTGTCAGTTCCGATGATGAGATGGTCTTGCTCACGCACATCCGTCCCATACGTGAAATTGACTTGCCATGCCAGTTTTGATCCAATGCGAGAAGCATGCGCTTCCAACACAGCAGGGGTGGGCGACTTCATCCCCGCCTTTAAGCTTGCGACCGGTGCCCAGGTTTCCGTTTCCGTTCCCCATGCGTCCTTTGCGGTTGTCGCGCGCTGGATGGTGCAATCCAGGTCCAATGCTGCTTCAGCGACATCAGCGCGGATCTGTGCAAGTTCAGCGACAGAGATTGGCAACATCACAACACCCTCGATATCCCGTAGCCGCCCAGGACTGGCGTACTCTTGCTATCCACCTGCGGCGCGACATCGGTACGATTCATCTGCGCGACACGTGGGATCGCCTTACGTCGGTACTGGTCAGCAAGCCTCATCTTTGCCTGCATCAGTTGCGAGCGGTTCAATCTTTGCCCATCCACGTTAATGTCATAGGCATCAGTGAGCGTCGCAGCCCAGAAATCCAGCAACTCTGCCGCTGCAAGGTTCAGGTCATACGTCTTGCCCGTTGCCCAGACGGGCGGGTATTGTCCTGGAAATGTGCCACTGGCGAACAGTTCTTGTAAAGTAGCAGCCTCAAATGACCAATGCCCCACAATCAGGTCAGACGAGACAGGTGTCAGCACTATCCATGCAGCATGCGTCGTAGTGCTATTGCCTTGCAAGATGACATCGTCTTCCCACCACTGATAGCGACTGTAATAGTCAGCAAACACCATTGATGGAACGTTATTGGTAGATGCCGCATTCACGATAGCCGGTGCCATCAGGAGCGGCTCGTACCATACATCCTGCCGTAGCTCATCCAATTTATCCTGGATGGTTTGATCGTCAAATCGCTGGCTTGCCCCGGCGGGATCGTTTATCATCAGCCGTTGCTTCGCTATCAGCGTTGACATCGTGCTTCTGACTGTCATTCGGCTCTGCTTTCTGGGCTAAAAGCTGATTCACCATCGCCTTTAACTGGTCAATCTCGGACTGCATCGCAACCTCTGTCGGATTGATTTGGACAGGCTGTTGCACCTGGTCTTCTTCCCGGCGCGGATCTGCAATGGGCGTCCAGCCATCCTCTGCAATCAGGCGTTTCCGATGTGCCTCCAACTGTTTCGCAGGCACATACACTGGAATGCCATCGTGCGGTGGCGCGAACCATTGGCCGCCCGGTGATAATTGTGTCAGTGGCATATGTTCTCTCCTAAATCGCTGGCGTTCTCGGCATCAGAACAGCCCAGATTTTTCCAGCAGTGCTTGCCGCAAAGTCGATGTAAATCTGACCGTTGGTCTGCATGAAACGCGAAGAGTCAAACGGCCCGATAAAGGCGCTGCCGGTCGTTGCCGAGAGATTGCCAGTCGTATAATCGCCAACCCCTGAACGCATTGCGGCACCTGGCGTTGCGCCACCGCCCGTACCAGCCTTGACAGTAACGGTCTTTGTTGCCCCTGCCGTGTTGGTCACATACAGAAGCAATTTCTCACTGCCAGGAGCTGCTGGAATGGCAGTGCTGGTCAGGTCGATGTACATGCCATTGGTAGCATCGATATTGGTTCCAGCGTCATTGAGGTCAGCACCGCTGGTAAACGTGCTTAGTGGTAACTGTGTTCGTGCCACGTTCTATCCTCCTTATGGATGCTGCAAGTATGCAACGGCAAGCTGAGCCGGACGGACAGTTTTTGCGCCGTACAAACACAAGCCTTTGACAGCATCGCTGAACTTATCGGGTGGGCGGAATGCTTCTACCTTGTTCAGTCCTTCGGCCTTTGTGAGTGCCATTGAATGGCCTGCCATAAACACATCTTGAGAGCCTACAATACCATTGGTGCCGCCAAGATGCGGAGCGTTCACAGACTGGTACACATCCATACCGTCAATCTGACCAGCGTAGCCATCACGTGCCATACCGCCGGATGCATCAAGCCTGCCAGACATAATGGTTTGACGACCTGCGTCGGTGTTGAAGCTGGTGAAACGTGGATCTTGTTTGAGGAGCGAAACGCCCCACGGCGGACAAACGCACCAACGGCCCTGCTCAGGCGTCAAGCTCTGCGTCAAAAGCTGACCGAGCAACACGAGGTAGTCATAGAGCGTAGTGCCATTGCCAATATTGGCCTGTGTTGGCAAAGTGGGCGTGGTAAAAGAGCCAGAAGAGCCAATGAGGTTAGCAGAAGGCGCGTCCGTGTAAAACCCGGCATAGTATTGGTCCATTGTGTCCTTCATGCGGTACGCGGCCCACAGCATCGCCTGCCCCATGATTTTCGGATTTTGCTGTGCTTTGTCTACATCGTCAATGGCAAAATTGTAGTATTTCGCCTGACTGATGGTAAGGGTGGTCTGTGCATCGGAGAGGCTCTGAGGAGCGTTAATGGCGGTATCTTTTGCATACGAATAGATGCTGATATCGCCGAAGGCGTTGATACGAACGGTATCGCCCATATCGCTGATTTCGCCTTCATAGTCAGTATTGAACAGACTCCCGTACACCAGCGTCTTCTGAAGCTGTGCAAGAAGCTGTCCTGACCATATTTCAGGTATAAAATGGTTGAGGCTCAATTGTCCTATCTCCCATCATCCCCGCTTTAATATCCCCTTGCAGGGGTGCTAAAGCCGAGATACAAAAGACTTACTTATTAGAAACGATATGAATTTTTTGCTTGCCAGTTCAAAATGGCCGTTCTCTGGTCTGGCGTGAGTGACTGCCACTGTATTTTGCCACTCAGGACATCGGCGACGTAGGACGCGGTGATTTCCGTTGGCTGCCCTGTTGTCGAGCGTGGCGGATTGGTTGCACCGCCTGACGATGCTGGAGTGCTTTTCGACTTCAGACCGGGAATATCTTTGACAAGTTGCTCCACCAACGAACGTATATTGGTTGGATTGCCCTGCTCATCAACTTCTATTTCTTCCCAGTCAAGGAAACGAGCTACTTTATCCAGTACATTCGGATCAACGCCAAGTTTTGCCGCTTCCAGCGCTACTTCAGTCTTGATAGCACGTTCGGTCTGTGCCTGAGTAAGTTCCTGGTGTTGTGCCTGCAACTCTGCCAATTGCTTCTGCAAACGCTCAGTCTCAGAAAGCTTTGAGGCTTCAATTTCGGCCTTGAGCTTGTCTAACTCAGCAGCTTTCAGGCGATGCGTTTTTGCATCTTCATTGGATTTTTTGAGTGCAGTTCTCAGGTCAGCAAGTTCTTTTTGAACAGCGTCAGGTATCTGTGGTGTCGTGGCGTCTTGCATCTCGCTTTTCGCCGAAGTGGTGGGCATCTCGCCCGAGGGGGCCGCATCATTTGACATCGCGCCGCTTGATACGGTTGTGTTTTCTTCACCCATACTATACTGTATCCTTTGTCCTTATGTCAAGACGTCAACAAGTTACGACTTCTTTGCCATCTTCACACGCTTGAGGCGTGGGTTCTTGCGTTTCGCTTTCGCCGATGCATGCCGCGATGACGACGCTAAAATTGCTCCAGCGGCTTCCATCGACACGCCAGAGCGACGGGCAATCGATGATTGAACTGCTTTAAAGCCTGGATGTTTGCCACCGGCCATAGTTATTCGTCCCTCTCTGTTGTTGCATCAACAATATCTGATTTACCGCAATACATGTCCAAAATATGCAAAATATGTTTACGTCCGTGAGCGAGGTATTTCACCAGCCCTATCAGCACTTCATCACGTGCGGTGATAGTATGCTCCTCATCCTCATCGAACTCTTCTGACTCATTCTCGATAGCCACCTGCATGGCAAGCGTTGCCTGCTCAATGGAGTGATAGGTTGGGATGTCTACATCTTGTTGCGACTGTGGTTCTGTGCGCACGAAGCCTTTGAAATGCTCCACAAAATCAGGCGTGGTTGTGTCGATAATATCCTCCAACTTGCTCGATTGTGTTTGCTGCATTTCTTCACGTGCAATTTCACGGATGGCCTGACGAAATTCTTCTGTCCAAATCATTTACTTGCTCCTCTCTTCTTCCTCGTAAGAGCCTGAATAACGAAACGTGATCATCACACCTTCTTTTGCAGCTTCGTCAAAATAAATGATGGTATCACGACTCCAGAGCCGATGCCACCAGCGTTTGAGTCTCTGCCAGAGCGTCAAGTTGCGCGATGCACGACGCGGGATTCTACTGCTCATCTTTCACCTTTCCTTGCCACTCAACCAGCCTGCACCAATGGCAAACATGACCCTTTACTGCTGAACTTACATGGCCGTTACAGGTAGGCGAACCACATCGCTCACAATCCTGAGTAGCTTTCTGATCGCATAACGCCACTTTACAACCTGGTACACAGTTCTCAGGGAGACGCTGACCACTGTAAACAAGGTAGTTACTCATTGCTGCTGACCTTCCTTTGCAGGTATCATATCAGCGGCAACTGAGAGATGGATGCCCTCCACATGACGCCGTGAGAAGGTGCCGTCATCATAAAAAATATCGGCTTCCACGGCCCTGTCGCGCGTAATTTTCAACAGGACTGTCTCGGCATCTCGTAGCTCGCCAGTAGCAGCATCGCGAACCATGATAATTCGACGCGACCGGTCATTTGGCATGTCCTCAATATGAATTATTTCATCGTCAAGGCTCACCTTTTACACCCCTTTCATGAACGGAGCCATCGGCATAGTCGCATATCCAGATGTAATGCGTATCTCCAACGCTCTCACATCTACCCATCCGTGTTGACCTGTGAAACGCCGCACCATTGCACGAGGTGTAAGACCGGGACCATCAACAATGTGAACATGCTCCCACCCACGATATCGAACGTCTCGACGTTCATAGTATGCCCGTTCACGTCGATGAGCTTGGTAGCGCTTGCGTAGTTGGCACTTACGCAATTTGCGTGGCGGTGGCGGACAAAATATGCAGCGGCAATAGCGCATCACTCACCATCCTTTCTGAAGAGAAGCCGATTGTTTACGTTCTGTATCTTTGCCTGTCCAGCCTTCAATAGAGCCTCTTTGCGCTCCTCGCGGGACAAGACATTGATAATCGTGCGTTCATCTTCACTCATCGTTGCAATTCGGATAGTTTCTGTTTTGGGCATGGTTACTTGCTCCTCACAATTTCGATAGGCCATATCAAGCAATATTTGACGTTCTCGCTCTTTCTCTTGCTGCTTTCTCAACAATTCGCGCACGTCTACTGCCGAAACATGCTCGGCTAGCACCTTGCCATCAACTACAGCGTGAAAAGTAGGTCTGTTAGGTGGGAGCACAGTCATACGTCCAATTCTCCATCCTTGAAAGCTTTCTGAAATGCGTCAGGTACAGGCTCTTTCTGCCCATCGATGCGTCCATACAGCGTCGCACTCCAATTGCGTATAATCTGTAACTGCCTATGCCAGTCAGCGCCTGACAAGGGAGAAATAACCATGCCATCTTTCACGACAAACGTGATACGCAGACATGTACAAGTTTGCCCCTCCGTTCTCAACTCAATGCCTCCATGAATAGGACACGTCGGATTTATCATCATATTACTCTCCAAGTAGGCTATCTACAGTGCGCTTGATAATGCTGTGGAGTTGGTTATCAATAGCAAAACGCTTCTTATTTATCTCCAGACCTACCCTGATATCCTTCTGGCTCCGTTCAGATGCCGCTAGCCAGTCACATATCATTTCAATAAGCTGAATGAGGTTCATCTGCGCGATGCCTTGCTCAAAGTATTCAGGGTGATGGTCATTCACCGCATAATGATGTGCAATAGCAGGCTTGATCGTATCGAGGGCGGCCTTGAATTCAGGAGATCCATAAGCGTACTTTTGCAGGTCAGGAAATGCTTCTTCATATGCTCCATACTCTTCTTCAGAGAACTTTGAGTTATCGTGTACTGATGCTCTTCTGAATAACTCATTTGCAACGACCTGCATGTATCCGGCAACACGCCGTTTATGATCAACTAGATCTTTTACATAGTCACTTGGCATAACTTCTCCTTACTGTCCTGTCTGCACATTCCCTTGCAGGGGGTTGGCTTGTGGTTCAGGTGGAGCTAATCGAGCCTGCTCCTGTGCGCTTTTCGCCAGTTCGTCATCAGGATTGAAGCCTAACCGCTGCAACAGTGTGGAATTGCTCACGCCCAACTGTTTCAACATCAGCGACGTTTGCGCTGCCTGCAAGTCATCAATTGGGAGCATGTCCTGCCAGTGCAGTTCTATCGGGTAGTCCTCCCACCCTTGCAGGGGTATGACACCAGCCAGCACGAGCGCGGCCCTGCTAATCTCGCGAATGAGACGGCCATACAATCGTTGCTTCTGCACCGTCTTCTCAATCAGTGGCTGGAAAAGCAACTGGATTGCCACGCCTGAGATTTCGCCACGTGTCATGTTTTCCATGCGGCCAAGTGCGACGGCTGGTACTCTCGACTGCTCATCCATCGCATCACGCAACATGGAGATGAACGCAAGCGAGCTTGCCAGGTCGCTCTGCATTTCGAGGTTCTGCAATGTGCCGTCAGGCGCTTCGATGATGATGAGGTCATCAACGGCAGTGCTGAGTTGTGATGCTCTGAAGCCACGCCCCCACGTTTTCGGGTGCCCATGAAACTTGAGAATGCGAGATGTATTCGATTGAACAAAGTTGAGACTTTTGTTCATCTCGATGATGTCAGGCGTCAAATCTGGCAATCCCCAGGCTTCGTTGGGGTTCGGCAGATTTTGCGCTGTAAATATTGGCGCGAATGGGTACGGCCATACCTCAGTTTCACCCACTTGATACCACGTATCAGCCTGCCCACGTCGCTCAAAGTTGGCTATTTCCCAGGTGTCATCTAAATCGTAGTTGCCAGCAATTCCTGCGAGGTTGTCCGGGTCAACACGCGCAATGATTTGGCGCTTCTGGATGTCGTCAGCACCTGGATATTCAATGACGTAGGCCAACGTCAGACTGCAATCATCTGGCGCTGTCACGATACGCACAATGAGCGGGTCAAGAACGACAATGCGAGGAAACTTCATCTCACCTTCCGCTGGTATCAATTTCAAGAATGGTTGGCCGCACACCCCGCCATTGATGCCAGTTTGCGCAAGGAGCGTCATCTTGTCGTCGTCATTGCCCCATAGTCCATCCATGAAATCCTGATGCCTACATTCCATCTTGAGAACAGGCCCAAATAAGAATGAGACGCCTTTGTTGACAATGGGAGCGCATCGATTGGTTTTCACGTTATCGTTCGGTTGATTGGGTTTCACAGTCAACGGGTCAGGCAGTTCACCTCTGTAAGACTTCCACGCATCGCGCATCTCACGTTTGCGGTCCTGGTCAGCTTGTGGAATGGGTGCTTGTGCCAGGGTTTGCATGATGTTCTGTTGTGGTTGTGTGGGCAGCGGTATCATAGGTTACTGTTCCTTCCTGACATGTGGCTCCATATGAAATCCCCACTCCATATTCAACTCTGGATACTCTTTGTAAAATTTGTCGATGCGTTCAGTTATTTCATGCACAATAAAATATTCCAGCGCCTTCACTTCCAATTGTTGCGTCTCATCAAGCTTATTCCAATCCCCTGCAAGGGGTAGAGAGTCCAACCACTGATACAAACATTCTTTCGAGCAAAAGTGCCATGCGCTGTTAAGTTGTGTATCTCCATAAACAAGCGTTATCCACTCAGGAGGCAAGTGCCATTCACCGGGATGCAACATAGGGTCAAAATGCAATTGGCTATTGCAATCGGCAGAGTCACATTTGACACATTTTATTATTGACATATGCTCACTTCCAAATGTTCTTATAATAAGTGACACCAGCCGGTTTTAAATCAAAATGCGCACATGCGTACCTATCACAGTCCATTCCGTGGTCATTCTCTTTCAACGGCTCTTCCTTCTCGCTCTGATCCGCTTTCTTTGCCCAGACATACACACTGAATTCCTCAACGGAGCAGGTTGGACGTTTGCGCTTCGCCAGGTCTTCATCACGCTTCACCAGGCAATTACTGAAATACATGAGTCGAGGCTTGCCATCACCTGCTAACCGCAAGCGTGCAGCAACCGCCTGGATGCCATCAGAGACACTCTTGTACGCAGGCGTTGTTATCATACGCAAGTGGCGCTCCAGCGTGGCCCTGTCTTCAGCGTCCCAATCGCAAATGATTTCATGCGGCAATGGATCAGCCCAGTCAGCGGGCTGTTTCTGGTATTTTTCGTGTTCAGGTGGAAGCAGATTGAACCACCCGGCGGCAATGGCGATATCTTTGCAATGGTCCTCCACCAGTTTCTTTGTCATGTAGATTTCGCGATACACAATCAATCTGCCATCCGGGTCCATCGCATACCACTTGCAGACGAATGGGTGAGTATACCCGAAGTCGATACACAAATATCTCTGCCATGTACGCGGGATATCGAAGCGGTCAATAACATTGTGCTTGCGGTCCCACACACCCTGGTAAATGGTGCCGAATGCGGCCTGCCACAATCCCCACCGCATACGTGCGAGCAAGACGCCAGTGAGTCCACCCAGCACAACTTCAATATATTCGTGGCCCTCTGGCGTCCAATTGCCCGTCTTTGCATCGAAAAAGCGTGGATTGTCTTCATGACGGGAGAGTAAGCGCGTCGTTTTGCCGCTTTCCATGCGTTGATTGAGCCAGTGTTCAGGCGCATCCGGGTTGCAGTCCATAATGACTTGATGGTACGGGAGCTTGCCATGCCGCATACGAGAGCGTACAAACTCCAGGTCTTCTTCTTCAAGCTCTGTCGCCTCGTTGAGATAGGCGATATCAAATTCGTAGGACTTGATTTTTTCGCGACGGTCGAGGCCCGTCATTATCAATTCGGAGCCATTTGGGTATAAAAAAGCGGCAGGCCGTATCTTGCTGCCACCGTAGTATTTGACGCCCTCGCGAGGGTCCAACATCTCGCGAAACGTCGCCATTGCAGAACCAGCAAGCGCAATATTGCTCTTTCTCGCAACCAGCGCCTTTGCCCCTGGATAGCTGAGAAGCATCACATGGACTTTGAAGAGTGCGGCGTACGTCTTGCCAGTGCCTGCAGGTCCGTCGAGACATACCTCTAAATCACGACATGCTCCAAGCGCAAGATTACCACCGCGAAATTCAGGAGCGGGAATGATGATTTCATCGGGAGGCGCAACAATTGTCATTTTGCATGCTCCTCTCCCAAATAACCCGGCGGCATGGCACGCACCACCACTTGAGCAGTGGCAAGATTACCATTTGTCGGCACATCTAACCCAAAGAGCCTGGCCCGGCGCTCTTTAATTGCGATAATCCTATCAACGGCAAAGAGCATGGCCTTGCTGAAATCAGCGTCCTGAAGACGTTTCCAGCATTCGGCCTCAAGTTGATCAAGTCCCTCCGCCTCTGACTTGCGCAACTCTTCCACGTTCTCAACCACCACGCGCTGGAGTTCACGCTGGACAGCATCATGGCACGCGCCACGACTGGCATAGCCACAGCGCCGCGCTATCTCGTCATACCCAAGTTTTTGCGCACGCAGGCGTACCGCCATCGCAGCGCGTTCAGCGGCGTTTACATCCCTGGTAGTTCGACCCTTTGCGTTCGCCATATTCCCTCATCAGGACTTGTCAACAACGTATCCACAAGTTATCCACATCATACCATATCTATTCGATATATTCAATTGTTGAGTAGTACCGTTGTAAACATTTCCCTTGCAGGGGTAGGAGCATGTCTTGTGTAAATTAGAACGTTCTTTCAATCTAAAGCAACTAAAGACCTAAAGAATTAAAGATACTATAGTTTTCTTCTTTAGATAGAACATCTTTTCTTCTTGTACGGATGACTAACAAACTAAAGTAACTAGAGATATAAAGAAGTAAAGATACTACTTTTATTTACTGTAGTTAGAATAATTGTTCTTGTACGGACAACAGACGAACTAAAACTAAAGCAACTAATGATATAAAGATTTAAAGTTTCTCTTTTATATTGCTTTAACTTTAGAACATTCTCCCTATACCCCTTGCATGGGAATAACTAAAGCACTTTGAAATGGATGCTCCCAGCAACTTTAGCTTTAACTGCTTTAGATGTTTGCCCTCTCAACACCCCTTGCATGGGTAAAGCTAACGCAGTTTTATCCAGCCATACCCACCTGCTTTAACATCAGTTGCTTTAGATGTTCCGCTGCCATTGCATGGGAGCAATAAAAAAAGATCAGGGTGCTGCATTCCCTAAAATGCATGCCTGATCTTTGTAACACAGCGGTCTTCCACTTTTTCTGAAGAGTGGGTCTACATTTGGCCTTGTGTGTACGAAAGAAGTATAGCATATCAACGTCCGTCATCAGTTTGAGAGGACACCCGCCCAAACGTAAAAAACGCCGTCAAATATGAGGCTGTTGAGGTTGTAAGAATGGAGAGGTACAATTTAACGTCTGAAATGGAAAAGCCCTCAGAGGGCGGGCTGAGAAGGCAAAATTGACGGGTAGTTCTGTCTACCCGTCATTCCTTTAATAGTCTTCTTGTCTACGCGCTTCTGAGAGCCAAATTTGATAAGGTTATGGGACTGACAGGACTCGAACCTGCGATCTGAAAGCTCACGCTGTTCAGACTCCACCCTTCACAATACTGCTGCCGGATGAATTGAACGTACGAAATTCACCGCAGACGCACCAGCACACTACAGTCCCACGTTGCCCAGTATAAGGACATGCGCACCCCTTGTCAACCTACCCCTGCAAGGGAGCGCTTTGTTCTTCCTGCACTTTCTGCTCCAACACAGGCCGTTCTTGTTCCAGCCATTCCAGTAGTTCCAGCGCCTGGTGTACAGTGAGCGTGCGGGAACTGAGGCGAATACCCGGCATATACGTTTCAATGTCCTCGTTCCATACCTTCTTTTTGTATCTGACAGTTTTCCCATCACCAATATGTCCATTGTGCAGGCGTGGAGCGCTCTTCTCCAACTGTGTGAGTGTCAACTTTACGCTCTCGCCAGTATGCAGGATAGCTGTTGCCTGCGGATTGAAGCGCATCGAGCCGAACGGTTCCCTGTTTGAATGCCTGAACACAATTTCTTGCGTGATGACTTCAACGTAGCGAACGGTGGACAGGCTGATGTGCAGGCGTTTCAGTTCGTTCAGGATGGCTGGATAGTGTTGTAAGTAAGGTCCACTAATATACGTCGTTGGCATGGGTGTCTCCTTCCCCTTGCAGGGGTGCTTTTCGTAGCCGTAGGGCGAGCGCATCACTTGAAAGGTATAGTTCTGGATAGCCATACACTGCGCTTCTGTTGCGCTCCATGATGTTGGCATATTCAAACTCTTTGCCATTCCAGGGCATCTTTTTCGGGTCGAGGACGCCAATCTTGAATTTTTCGCCGTTCGGCTGAATGGAAATAACTCGTGTCATGTGCCATCCGTCATCTGTAAGCACCTCACAGAGTGTACCGTTTTTCAGCCATTCAAATACTTCTGCAAGTGTCATATTGCTATCGTGATGCACCTTTCTTGCTCCCTCCCTTTTTCTCGCATTCTATCATACCCACAAACTAAAGCAAATTTTCAAACCATCTTCACCTTTCTTTAGCTTTCGTTTCTTTAGTTTGCCATAAGTGCGCTCCACACCTTGCGTGATGGCCTCTCAGATGCCTAAAGATGCCGTCTTTAGTTTCTTTAGTTTGTGTTTGAAAAACCGGGCAGTATCGCGTAGTATAAGTAGTACTCTTATTTTTATACATATCAATGGAGAAATGAAATGAACGATGCAGATTTGGCAGTGTATCGGCAAGCACAAGCGCTCGCGAACAGCGGGCAACTTGCCCAGGCGCATCAAATGTTCTGTGATTTGCGTCTGCGTAACGCAGATATTGAAATCCTGTTCGGCATTGCCACCACCACATCTAATCCGGTTGAGGCGCGTGAAGTGATTGACACCATTTGGCAGCTTCAGCCTCATCATCCGCAATTGCGCAAGCTGGAGGCGCTCCATAAACAAAAAGTGCAGGGAGCCTATACAGCGGCACCCATTGGCCCAACGTTGCTCTGCCCCTATTGTGGACAACGCACACCATCACGTATCAAGTACAGAACGTCCACTGGCAGTTGGGTGTGGTTTGCCGTGTTCTTTGTGATATTTTTGTGTTTTTTGTGGGCACCAACCACCGCCGATAACATGAAAAACATGGTCATATCCGCCCTCTTCTTTCTTGTTGTTGGCATTGCTGGCCTGTTCCTCATTCACAGACGTACGTACATGTGTGGGAGTTGTGGTTCACGTATCACCGATGCCCACTAACAAAAGCGCCCTCTAGAACTGCTCTAGAGGGCAATCTATTTATTTGGGAGCCAGTTCAGGATGTTCGTAAATATTGCCGATGACTTCAAAGCCGTCTACCAGCGCATCTGTCCACCAGTCCTCTTCAAAGTTGACACGCATATAGAATGGTGCGAGAAGCCCTTCGTAGACGCTTACAACTTCGGTGACTTCTTCCACTGCTTCACCGGGATTTTCGGCAAGCCTCGCCCTGACAATATCGCCCTCGTATACTTCTTTTCCGTGCTTGTCGTGCAGACCGGTGAATTGCATGATGCTATCGTCGTCAAGATACCAATCTGTTCCATGCTCATCTGTCCAGTCCCACCCGCCCCGGCCAGCACGAATATCGTAAATCATTCGTTCGAGCCTTTCATGATAGCATCGAAATGCGAGCTTTCTCCCGTTCACGTTTCTATTCTCCCAGTAACTCTTTACGCAATAGGATAGCGATAACCTCGGTGGCTTTCAGGGCGAAACGGGCTTTATTCATCTCTGCCCATGCCTCTATCTCTCTCCTTGCTGGCTCAGGCATTCCCACTGTGCTTATAAAAAGATTTGATTTCACATTTGCTCGTGTCATCGTAATCACATCCTGAATATAGGCTTCGATAACAGCTTTCCGTTCGTTCTGTTCAGTCTGTGCCACTACCTGGTCAATAGCTTTCTGGATATCTTCGTCCATCGCTGCTTCTCCCTCAAGGTTGGGAGGTACTACGCCTGTACCTCCCTGCTATTTTCAACTATTGTACACGATACTGTTCAATTAATGCAGCAGCGAGCTTGTACGCCTCATCGCGGTCCAGATGCACATATTCATCCGGGCGAGCCGGGTCATTCACGATATCGACGCTCCCATCTTCCAGGAATTCAATATGGTGGGAGCCGAGATTGAGAACGCGAATGATTTTACGAGCTGGGACAAGTGTTGCGTTCATGATGGTGAGTCCTTTCTTATCCTTCAATCTGTTTGGGAGCATCATTTGACATCAATTCGTCAATAGTGTGATAGGTGTCGATCAGCGACTCGTGAAGCTCTGATTCATGGGCGAGCGCCTCTTTTATCTCGCTCATCATATGGGTGAGTCTGGTAAGTTGGGAGCGTATCTCTTGTACTTCGCCCGGTTGTAGACGTGTCTTTTTCGTCAAATCTTGTAGGTCGGTGATGGCGTGGGAGAGGCGGTAAATGTTCACCGGGATGATAGCGCGGTCTGTATCGTCAAGGCGTAGGGCGCGGGTCTTTTCATCCAAGTCGTCAATGCGAGCATCGATACGGGCGAATTCGGTGCGAACTTTCTGTTCTAGCTCAACAAGCTTTCCAGATGGATCATATACACCTGTTTTACGAATAGAAGGGATGACTTCTTGTTTGATCCAACGTTTAAATGCTTTAGCTTCTTTCTTGCGGCTGGTGAACATCAGTTCGTAAAGACCTGATTCATTGGTGCATGTCATCGTCTGTTCACCACGAGGGGTGCGTACACTATACCACCCCCTTTCGTCTTCATCGAGTCTTTCGGTGGCCTGATTGGAGTCCTTGATGTTTAAAACTTTGCAGACATCGGCAACGACAAACCAGATTTCGCCTTTTTCATCGATCACAGTTCTGACTTCATGTTGCTCATAATTAAAAATGGTGGGCAAGTTTCTGTTTTCCAATGTGACAACCTCCATGTCGAGACTTTATTTAAACGATAGTCTGTGCTAAACTAAAGAACTAGAGAGAGTAAAGCAGGCTCTCTACAAGAGTGTCTCGCTCTTTTTCTCCAGTGGCCTTTAGTTTTTATTGGCTCAGGTCAGTTATTGGCCGGGAACGGCTGGGCAGTGATTTCGTTTCTCAGGCGTGCAACCGCCCAGCCGGGCCTATGCTACACTGGTTTCGGGTTGATTGCCTCCCCTGAACTTACGGGATTCGCGATACGCGATAACGTCTCCTCTTTTAAATTTCCAGGCATTCCCGATTCTGTAGCCTGGAAAATCACCCGCTTCCATCATGCGGATGGCAGTTTTCCCGCTTACACCCAGAAGTTTGCCAGCTTCATTTGCTGAAAGCAACTCCTCCGGGTCGTATTGCTGATTTAACTTCATCTGTCTTGTTCCTTTCTCCCTGTCCGGCTTTTCCGAACAATCACAGTATAGCCTCTCTGACCAATTTTGTCAATATCAAAATATTTAGTCTAAATTGTCTTGATTTTCCCTGTATGTCGTGTTATACTTAGAGAGTTGAAGGAAACAAAAGAACCCCTCCCTTGCAGGGGAGAGGCTCACAAGTTCGGAGAGAAGCCCAAGTTTTCCAGGCCAAAGCTTCACTCACAAGGAAAGTATATCATGACAAAGCAACAGCAAGCCAAAGCAGCAAAGCTCATCGTTCTTGTTCGCTACCTCCTCAAGCAAGATGCCGTGGTGAATGGCACGTTCTGCAAAAAAGGCACCATCATTCTACGTGTCCGCAACGGCGAGGGCCGCGAATACCTCACCATCCTTCGCCGCAACAAGCAACACGCCTGCAATTGTGAAGGGAACATGAAGTGGAATAAACAGTGCTATCACATCCTCGTTGGCAAACGCATCGAGAACGCTCGCGCTCGGGCCGCCCACAAAGTTGCAACGACGCTGGTAACAGTGCAGGAAGTCAAAGACGTGCTGTTGCTCCCTGAGCAGTGCGAGAGCAAAGCGGCCCAGCGCCTCCATCAAGACATTGATACCTTCCTTGCCAAAGAGCGCAAAGAGGCCGCTATCCACGAAGCTGCTCGTGCAGGCGTGCAGGCAACCGTTGAAAAGTTGAGCCGCGCAGGGCTGATGCGCCGCTAGTTCTGACAGTAGGTGGAGCAGTCAACATCTGCCCCCCCTGTCAGGGAGAAACGAACATGGCAAAGACATACACTTATTCCGCCGACATGTACACGTGGACGCAAGAGGCTGGCAAGCAGCACGCATACACACTCACTGGCGAAGTCCAAGCGTGCAATCACAACGCTGCCCAGTGCCAGGCCTACTACGATGTGCTTGTCCAGCGCGTTGAGACGGAAGCTAATCAACACACCCACATTGGCAAAATTGACGTGAAGGAAGCCTAGCAGCGCAGACGCAGGGACGAACACCCACCCCTGCAAGGGAGAAGTTATGGCACTACTTGAAAGCATTCTCGCTGGCTGTATCGCCTTTGTTGTAGCAGCAATCGCAGGTGCAAGCCCTGAGCAAGCGCTTGTGATGGGCGCACTGACAACTGGAGGAGCGTTGTTGTATTTCGGCATCAAAGGCATGAGGAAGTGAGCGAAACGAACATGCAACAGCCGACCAAATACTACTACTTCAATATGGGCCGCAAGATTTACTACGGCAACGACACGGACTACACCTTTTTCAAATCGATGGACCGGCACCCTATCCGCGACGTAGAGCGTGAAGTGGAGTGCCTCAACAAGCAAGCCAAGCTGGTTCCACCTGAACCAGATATTGATTGGGAGGAATAGCGCAATGGAGACGATTTGCGCATGGTGTCTGGAAGAGCAGGGTGAGCTACCACAGGACGGCGATAGCCACGGTATCTGTCCACCACACGCTGACCAGATGCTTGCAAACTACCACTGGAATAAGCTCCAGCAATTCCCGTCCTATGTAGAGCAGGAAGCCGCCGAATTTGCTCAGGAAGAGGGGGAGTGATGGACCCGCATGTTATTCTTGTCTGCTTCTTTGCCGTCGCGTTTGTGTTTGTCGTCTCAGGACTTGGTGACAAGCCACGCAAGAAGCGTAGTACCTACCGCCGTCGCCCTGTGGCACGCAAGCCTGAGCAGTGGAAGCGCGCACCCAAACCATTACCACGTCCACGACGTTAGTTTTTCAGATACCCTTGCAGGGGTATAATGTCAACAAAAAGGAGAAGCATATGAACCTTTGTTACGAGCAGCATGATAAAGATTATATCCGCGTGGATCTGATGCCACAACGTGATAATACAGTACGTGTCGATGTGTATACTCGAAATTTGCAGCGGGGCAACATTGAGGTGCAGGCTGTTTGCAATGTTGAGCTAACACATGGACACGGCAATGAATCCTGGACAAAGTTTTTATTGTTTTCAGGTGCGCCAACTGCCACACTCACCTACGCAGTCCAGTCCTGCTCTATCTGCTACGGAGAAGACAAGAAAGTCTATCTTTCTGGAGACTTACCAGTAGCACCGTACTGGAACGGATCACTGACGGCAACTGAAAAAGACTTTGGTGAATATGTTATTGTCGAATAGCTCCATCGCCATAAAAAACCGAGAGCCGATCTGGACTCTCGGTTTTTTATATTGCCGCATACCGCGCGTCATAGAGAGGAGAGCGGTTATTCAGGCCACTCAACCATATCAGGTATACGCGCGGCATGCTCTTCTTCTGTCAGCCGGTCCAGGTTGATATGCTCGGTATTCGAGAGTGTATGTACAACCAAGTCATAGGCGCGGCGCGCGATGAGTTGTTTCCAGCGTTCTTCCCATCCGTCTTCTGATGACTCAATACAGATGTCGAAACTCCAGGGGAACTCTTCAAAGAGCATCTCAGCAAATTGTTTGAAGTGTGTATCACGCTCGTTGCTGCTCACTGGCTGGACTCCTCCATTTCATAACCAGTTATGGCTATCGGCGAAACACTGTGAATAATATCTGGATACTGAGAACTATTCTCCACCAATATCACTCTCTCGCCTTTTTCGTTGTGGCCGAGCCAGAGTACGTCTGCTTCATGCTCGGTAAATTGTTCATCGTCGTCTGGACCAATGAGATAGTGAATATGCGCCTGCCTCACGGTTTTACCTCCTCTGTCAGCACCTCGTAGTCGAACGCTCTCAGCATTGCGATACAGATGCGCTCCGGTGTGACATGCCGGACAGTCTCCAATTCGATAAATTCACAGGTGGCGTAGCGCGTCCATTCATATTTCTCAGGATCGTCATCTTCTTTATAGGCGCAGAGAAACTTCGAGCGGACGACGTAGCTGGCACCGAGCAACTTCGGCCAGAGCAACCATGCGGCATCTAAGCTCTGGCTGTAGCGCGGGACATACAGTCCGCCTGGTTCCCAGGTCGTGCCACTGGCAATGAAAACCTTCTCGCCTTCACGAGCAGACGGTACTTCATACTGCATGGCTTTACGTTCGTGTCCCATCACCTTCTCATGGATGGTTTCATCGCGTTGTGCAGGCGTGAGCTTCTGCCAATTGATAGGTTCCATGCTATTTCCCCTCCTCTTCTTTCATCTGTCCCTGGAGCCACTTAACAAGCTCTCTGGCTTGTTGTTCATCAATTTGTGAACTCATGGTCCCGCTCGGTGTCTCCAGCAAAATGACGAGTTCGGTGCCGCGCTGACCAGCCCCATAGACAAAAGTGACCTTATTCCCTGGCTGCTCGAATTCTTTGCGTTTCCAGCCTAACATGCTACTCACCTTCTTCCAAGTCTGGATAGTCCCGGCCACCGGATGGCGTAACGGGCACAAGTGGATGCTCGTCTTGTGAAATGCTTTCCAGTTCTGCGAGCCACTTCATTCGACGCTCCCAGCATTTGAGATGTCTAGCATGCTTCTTTCCATCTCTTCGCTTATTGGGCCTTGTAAAATAGAAGAACTCATAATAGTCTTCCATATCTCTCGACAGTCCAGGCCAATAACGTCCATGAAGATGGCGGAACAATACCACTTCTTTCACTGGTTCAATGCCATCAGGACCAACATCTTCAAACCGTCGCCGTTGCGCCGCCCCGATCTTCTCAAACAATGGCATTTCAGTCTGCAAAGTTGTCTTTACTGTTCGCTTTGGAAGAATTGTATGGTTAAGTAAATTTGCGCCAATAGAACGATAATGCTGCACCCAATATTTCTCTTGCTCTCTCGCCTGCTCTACGGTTTCAACTGCCTCCAGTGTTTGCATAATCAGCATCATCTGGGCATGTTTTAAGCCGTCAATCCATGCGTCCTTTGATCGGTTTCGCCCGTCGCAGGCAATGTGTTCTCGGAAGCGGCGATACACATCATCGGTGATGCCAATGTATCTAACAAGACCATTGCGAGGATCTACAAGCGCGTAAACTGTAAACATAAAGTTTATCCTTTCTGACTGCGAAAGATTTAACGGCTCCATGCTGAAATATTTATTATTTACGCTCAACTCGTTAAATATTTCAGCCCAGTCAGGATAAATTTTTCGTTATGAAACCGTAGTGTTTTGAGTAAGCTTTTCCGTTAACGGAAAGTTTAACTTTTGTTGTGTGCAGAAGGTCCACAACTGTGTTAAAAAGTCGGCTCGCTCTTCCATGTCCGACCAGTCAGCAGCCGGGTCCAGGTCCGCATATTCAGAGAAGTATTGCACCCAGATGTCAGCAGGGCAGTGGCGAGCAGAACATTCAAAGCCAGGTCTCTGGATATCAGTCAGCGTCCAATTCTTCAGGTCGGTTATCAGGAACTCCCTGTATACTGCGGCTGATCTCTGCGATGCGGCGACGCTCTGAGTCTCGTTTGGTTCTGACTGCTTTGGCGCGGTTGCTGAGTCGTTGGTTGGCTTTGACCTTGCTGTCTCTGCCGAAGTATTCTTGGTACTCTCGCCGGTAGTATCGTTGCATTTGCTCATCGAGTCGAGCGAACTGGTCTGTTTCTCCATCGCGATAGTCCTCCAATAATGCTATGGTTTGATGATATTTTCGTTGCCTTCCACGTGTACGTGCTACGTGTTTCATCTTTGGCCGTGAACTGGCTTGCGGCACTGGTTCAGGCTGTAAAAAATTTATCGGCTCGTTAATTTTTTTGTTATCTGGCGTTAAGCTTTTCGGTTTAGATTTTTCAGGCTCAGGCGTTAAGCTTTTCGGCCCAACAGGCTCCTCAACCACTGGAGGAATGTCAATTTGGGCATCGGGCGCTCGTTCAGTTTCGGGGTAGGGCGCACCATGTGCTGTTTCATCTTCTCTTCGTACATCTGGCTTCGATTCATGTGTTGTCCTTTCCGGTACGTTGACGACAATAGAGGGAGGCGCTGCCGCTGGCTGGGCAGGCACCTCGATATTGATGGTTGGCAACGGTTCCGTTTGACGCTCTACAAACGTGCGCTCGATAATCCTGGTAGTCTCTGGCACACGCACGACCACTGGCTTGATGTCCACCTCTTGCACCCTTGCAGGGGGGTGTACAGGAGGCTCCTGTACTGGCTTTTCTAGGCCCGGTGTTGGTTTTGACCGCTCTGTTGGGCCTGTGATGGCAGGGCGGTCAGTGATTTTTTTTGCGGACCCAGAAAGGGCAACGGGCGACGTGTTTGCGCCTGCTTCTCCTGTTTCGCACGCATCACAGACTCTTCGTAGAGGCGATTCTCTTCACGTATGGCATCGATACGTGCATAATGTTCTTGCACTGCCGTCACATCGCCCGAGAGCCAGCGGCTACGCAAATCCTCATCCATCGACTCCACCAGCCCGGCTACACTGTCACCTTCAAGTTGTTCCGCGTACTGGCGTGCTTTGGAGAGCCGTCTATCACGCGGCGTATTCTCCAGCACGTGAACCAGCGCCCCCAGGATGGGCGGCAAGAAAATCAGGACAATGAAGAAAGCGAGCAGGGCCAGCGCACCTTTCTCTGCGAAGAATGCCGCCCGAAACATGAGTGTGGTGAAATCCAGGATGACCACCGCCACCACCAGCGCCCACACCATAATCACAGGCCATTGGTTTGTGCCATAGGTGTCGCGGTATGCTCTGGCATCATCTAGGCTCTCCATAAAGCCGCTAAATGTCCACATGCCACCAGCTACAAATGAGAAGCCAACTGCAAGGCTGATAACGAGCGTGATAAGCCCGGACAAGAGGGCCAGCGGCGTTCCTTCCAGCATGTTGCGCGCAACAATCGCCACGCTCTGATCAACCAGAAATGCCGCGTTGATGCCCAACATGCTTTCAATTGCGAATGTGAACACGCCAATCACATAATAGGCCGCACCGTGTTGTCGTTTCGCCTTCTTTGGCTTTGAAGGCCGTAGTTTCTGTTCAAACATTTTGTTTTCTCCCTTCAGAACAGTAAGTTATACTAGAGGTGTCCTGAACTAATCGACAGGATTGGCTGGCGGATGCCCGAAAACACATCCGCCTGGCTATTTCATTAGCCCTCGAAACCGTTCTCAAACGCCTTGTAGAATGCCTCTGGTACTGGCTGACGTTGCAACGGCGCTATTATCTGGATGCGATGTATCTCCCCACAATCATTGCATTGGAAAAGGTGTACGCCATTTTCATCTATGCCAATGTGAGTCAAACTGTACTGTTTTTCGACAAGTTCTATGATACGTTCCATGTGTTTCTCCTTCCCCTGCAAGGGGTTATCTGCCTCTGTGTAAATTGTCGAGAATAGACATGGCCCCTTTACGTGCTTCTGACTGTCGGAGTGCCTTGAGATATTCCTCAGTGACTTTGACCGAGGAATGGCGCAAAATCTTACTCAGTTGATAGATGTTTCCGCCCTGCTCCATAAAGCGTTTAGCAAAGTAATGCCTGAAATCGTGTGGGCACCCCCGAACACCTTCAATTTCTGCCCATCCGCAAAGTCGCTCAATGATTTGCTGCAATCCACCACGCGTCAGGGGATTGCCTGAGCGATTGACGAAAAAGCGCTCATCAGCCATTGCCTGACGCTTCATTTGTTGGGCCTGACGCGCTGGCAGTTTGCGAAGCTGGGCCGCAATCTTATGCTCTATCGTTGGTTCGCGAAACTGGCGGAGGTATTTTTGCATCACACGTCTGGTTTGCTCTCCAAAGCCCACTTCGCCCCAGTGTTTTCCTTTTCCCAGTATCTTAATGTGGGGATCTTTGACATCCAGAGTGGTGTTTCCAATCGTCAACCCGCATAGCTCAGATGCACGTATGCCGGTGTCCAGAAGCAAACTCACGATGGCCGTGTCGCGCATTTCAAGATGTTCTGATACCTCTTTATGGCAGGCATCAAAAAGCGCTTCAATGTCGGCTTCTGTGAAGACTTCGATAATAGTTTCCTCCATTGGAGGTTTCTTTATCCTTTGTACCGTGATGGCCGTCACATGCTGGCTATACATGTCGTCCACCAAGCACCAATTCAAAAAGCGCTTGATGTCCTTCACATACTGGCTGTATGTATGGTCTGATAACTTCTCACTGCCATTGCGAGAGGGCGTGTGAGTTTCCCCCACGTGTTCGAGGAAGAGGTGAACTACCTGAGCGTTGACTTTGTGGAGCAAGATAGGGTCGCGATGCGCGCGAACAGGTACGACACTCCAGGTGCTATTTTGCCTATCCTGCACAAGTGAATACGAGCTGCACCACTCCGCAAATTCGAGCAGGTTTGTCTTGTATTCTGTCTGTGTGCCCGGAGTGAGACGCTTCACATCAGCGCTCGCTAAGAAGTCGAGAACAGCATCGCGTACATAGACCGTGTTGTCAGCTTCTTTTCGCCGTTTGATTTTGCTGTCAGGCATGGCTCACCCCCTGCAAGGGTGGCATGTCGTATGTAGGAGTGAATAGGGGGTAAAAACGCTTGAGAGGCTGGTTTATAACAAGGTGTGCCTTCCAAGCAGGCTGTCGCGGGTTCGAGTCCCGTCTCCCGCTTGTTTCTTTTTTGAGCTTGTCCACGTGGCAGGCTCTCTTTTTTTTCTCCATAAACATGTACTCCTGAGTAAAAAACATGTCGTTTCCAAGCTTGTTAGCAGGAACTCTACCAACTGAGTTACTCCCGCAGAAGTCGGGGTGCGCGGACTGCTCACGCGCTTTTCTTTTTGGACTGCCACCAGCGCACTACATCGCTTTTGTCAAACCTGAGCGAGCCGCCGATTTTCACTGACGGCAATCCTTCTGCCATCCATTCGTAGATGGTGGTGCGGCTTACTTTGAAATAGCTCCGCACATCTTCCATTGTCCACACGTCGCCGGGTGGCTCTTGTGTTGTCATACTCCCCTCCTGTACAGATGTGAACATAAACGGATTATACCATACAATTTTTGACACGTCACCTGTTTTAGAACATTGTTCCCTTGCAGGGGTGTAGGTGGAAACTTTGTTCAAACTAAAGAAACTACAGACTAAAGAAACTGAAGAAAGAAGAAAATTTATCTTTAGATAATAATAATATATCTACTTACTTATATATAGGAAGCTTTACTTTCTTGTATGGACAACATACCTAAAGAAACTACAGACTACAGAGACTACAGAACAAAGAAATATTTTCTTTAATGAATAATAATTATTATATATATGTATATAAGTTATCTTTTCTTCTTGTACTGACCCCTTGCAAGGGACTACAGAAAATTTTTGACACGTCTGCACCTTTCTGTAGTCTTTAGTCTTTAGTGTTCTGCAAAGAGAAACGCCTACAGAAAATTTTTCATGTGTCTGTAGGCGTCTGTAGTCTTTAGTCTTTAGTCTTTAGTGCCTCACCCTTGCAGGGGAGTGCTTTAAGGGTATGAACTTTCGTCTTTTGTTTGTATTAGCTCGCATGGGTGAACTTCCAGCGCATCAGCAACCCGCATGAGCTGGTGGAGCAGGACACGCCCGGCCTCCTGTGCGTTTAGCATCCGGCGGATAACCCGCACATCGACGCCAGAGAGGTGAGCCAGCGCCAAATCAGATAGTTGGCGCTCTTCCGCCAGTTCCTTTACACGTAAATGGACGATACGTTTTGATTGCCTCATAACAGCCTCAAATTTAAGCACTACAGCGATACTTATGTCGAAACGTCTATTCGTATGGTTGACTTTTCAACGTCCCGATTTTGGCCTCTCAGAGCCGATTTTGAGCATGCAATGCATTGATGATAAGCTCGCTATCATCGCTACTGTAAAACGATGCCAGATAGAGCAATACTGGCAGGCTCGCAATGAGGCAATCGTCCTGCTCCACCGCGCCATGTTTGAGTAAATCGTATGGTACGCCGAAAAAGCCGTCATAAATTTCAAATTCTGCTATGCGGATGCGTTCATCGCCGAAGTCGCCTCGCTCGACTGGGAAGCGCTGACGTAAGCTTTCAAAATCCTCATGGCTCACCACCAGATCCACGTCATCTCCAGCGTCACGCAGGCCATAATGTTGCATGGCCGCACCTGCCACAATGACTGGCTTATGCCAGAACGCGGCAATTCCTGGAATGTTCATAGTACATCTTCCCTCTCAGGTGGCAAATAGTCCGCAAATGTGTCATCACAGAGCCACCATTCAGCATCAGCATAGAGACTGCTGAATGAATTGCTCAATTCCTCCCATGTAGGATAAAAAACGGTCGCAGGCTCAACGATAATCCTGCCATCTTCATTGGTGTATCCTTCTGATTGCTTGCCGTAGAAGCCATTTTCTTTCCTGACGAGATAATGCAGGATGCTACGCCAGATGGGGTGCTTTGCCGTTTTGCCATCGTCGATGGCGGCTTTGAGGTCAATGAGTCGTGGCATGTACTTCTCCTTTATGTAATTCGCGCACTTTTTCGACGAGGGTACGTTGCAAGTCTGCTACCTGCGGGGCGACACGTCGTAGTTCGGGGTCGGTGGATTGCCGAACTGAGAGCCAGTATTTGGCAAGGGCCGCATTGAGGATGGCGGTCTGCTCCAGGTCGAACTTCAGGACGATGAACGGACCTTCTTCCATTGCAAATTCTCCTTTTCACTTCCACTTTTGCCGATAGCTATAAAGGCGATTGCTTTTAATCAACCGCTCTTTCACGACTGTCTACTCTCAATCGATAGAAAACAGTCGTGAATGTACAATCGCACACATACGAACTATTGTCAAGCCGATTGCTTTGGTACACTGCGTAAAAAGCGTCAGGGGCAAGCAGATATGATTCGCGTCAAAGTCAAAGAAATTGCACAATCAAGAGGGATAAGCCAGCGTCAATTATTTTTGCGCTCTGGTCTCGACATTCGTATCATTCAACGGGTGATGCGCGATCCGTTTGTGAATATCACACTCCACACACTCGACAAGCTTGCTGAAACGCTCGATGTGGACGCTTCAGAACTGATTGAAAGTGTCCGGCGTGAAGACCTTCCTCCCACTGATGACTCGTCCGAAAAACTTTAACACCTTTTTAACCTCCACCCCTTGCAAGGGAAACTAAAGCATTTTTGAGAAGGTGCCTCTGGTTTCTTTAGCTTTAGTTGCTTTAGTTCTACTGAGTGAGCCTCTCATCTGCCTTCACGCTACTTCACACATCAAAATCCCCATCTTTAGTTGTCTTTAGTTTGTCAGGTGTGAGCCACTTTGGAGTCCCTGCACACATGACACTTTGTCATGTATATTCGTTTCATATGAGGAGAGCGCGATTGAGAATCAAGGAAGTGGCGGAGCAGAAGCATGTCAGCATGCGGCAGCTCCACTTGAGGAGTGAGATTGCGCTATCGAGGATGAAAAAGTTTTACAGAAATCCGTATATTGATATCAAGTTGGGCACACTCACGCGAATTGCAGACGTGCTAAACTGTGATGTGTGCGATTTGTTCGAGACAGAAGACATAAAAGAACCCTGACTAGCTGCAACTGGTCAGGGCCGGGAAATATCGATGCGCATCGATTAGGAAGCGATAGAGAGTGCTGGAGGTGCTTCCACCACCTCTCCATTCTTTATCGCTTTTATTTTCTGGATGAAGCGCTCCAGGTCATCCAGTTCAGAAATCGGGAATATAACCTGTCCAGGCAGTGTGTGTTGTAATGTCTGTAGATACTGGTCATGCTCGATAATGAGACTATCTGATGTGGATTGAAAAGAAAATCCCGACGGTGTTGTCTCCCATGCCAATACTTGCTGTTGCAGCATACTATATACCCCTGTTTCTTTTCCCAAATGCACTACAAAATGGTACAGCGTCAATTGATATTCTTATGTTCTCACTCCCTTCTACCTCATCCATGAAGCGATTCAACTGTATATCGTTTGACAAGAATGTAGGGGAAGCATACAATGCTCCTACAGGTTTGTCAAGGTGAGACATTCTACAAGCAAAGGGTATTCGTAGCGCTTGCTTCCTTACATGGAGGGCATAATTATGTGGCGAGATACAGCACGAGATTTTCTCGATATCCCGATTTTAATGCTCCCTTTATGCGCTCCATTATCCCGCCCAATGGTTGAGCATTTAATTATGCTGGAATTGCAGCGATATCGGCGCACTGCTCGTTCGGCATGGCCTGAGCGTGAAGAAGTATGGCAACGTATCGTCGAGCGTGTTGCGCGTGCGCGCGCCGATGTTTGTGAGTACATGGATTATTTTGTATTGGACGATGTGAAGCATGTGCAAGAGGAAGGTCGGGAGCGCTCGTTCCCGAACGATGAATGGATATTGGAGCAATTGGCCGTCTACACGCCTGACAATACAAAAATGACGCCGAAAGCGTTAGAAGGCTGGCAGGCACGCAACATCTTGCGCCGTGAGCAGGCGCGTGGCCTGTGGCGTCTGGATGATGTGGCCGCGCTCCTCATCATGAGGATTGTGAATGTCACTCACCAGAAGGGGTGGCTCCCCACTGAAATCCCAGAAGATGAGCCGCGATGGTGGTCCTTTGGAAAATCCGCGCCCGATGCTCCCACTCAAGAAGTACCTATACCCCTTGCAGGGGTCGAGAACAATCCTCCTGTCTTCTTGTGGACGCCCAGGATTGGCGCGACATGGGCAGACAATTGGCAACGCATATCGGGGGTATCAGTGCGGTGGTCGCGCCCTTTTAAGCATGCAGACGAAATAAAAGTGTGGCATACTGTGTATGCACAAGAAATTCGTGCAACCACTCTTCGTGCTGCTGAGGTGTCCTCGACGGAATTGCGGCTTTCACAAGAAGGAACACTGACCACACGCCCAACGTTCCAGGAAATGATGCGTGCATCTGTTCAGCAGCTTATGAAGCAAGTAGAGCGAGCGTTGTTATATGAAGCTGGACAAATCATCCTGGTAGAGCAAGCGCAAAAGATTTCAAAGGAGAAATAGCCATGCCGGAAGAGAGCGATTATTTTGCCCCCATCGGCGACGTACGAGAAAAGATGAGAGTGGAGCGGCAAGCACGCATTTTAGATAGGGATATCAACCCCCTGCAAGGGGTGGATTTGTCGCATGTCCATGATGTGCTGGGCATCGGATGCGGCACCGGCTCCTGGCTCATCCAGTACGCCCGTCAGCACCCAGAGGCGCATGTCGTTGGATTGGATATCGACAAGGGCATGCTGGCTTTCGCACGCGCAAAGGCGCATGTGGAGAAGACCGACGTCGATTTCGTAGAGGGCGACGCGCTCCAACCATTGAAGTTTGCCGATGCGAGCTTTGACCTCATCAATATGCGCATGGCGATAGGCTTTATCAAGCGTGACGCATGGCCTTCATTGCTACAAGAATGCAAGCGTGTGTTGCGCCCGGGCGGGCTTATTTGTCTGACTGAGGTGGAAGACTCTGCTACCAACGACTATCTTTTTGACCAGTATGGACAGATGATGTATCGAGCATTCCACGTTGCTGGACACACCTTTGCTGAGTCTCCCGAACAATCGCATATGTGCCTCTCCATAGCGCTCAAGAAATTGCTTCTGAATGCTGGATTTACCAATGTGAGTCATATCGGACATGACATCGACTTCTCGTATGGAGAGGTGGCGCATATGCCGGTCCTGGAAAACATTGCCACGGCGTATGAGAATGCAAAGCCATTCTTTGTGAAGTATGGCGGCGCAACATCTGAAGATGTGGATGCAGCATCAAAGCATGCTATGGCACTTATCAAGAGAACGGACTTTCTCGGCATGTGGCACTTTATCAGTGCTGTTGGGTATAAATTGCTATTTTTCATCGTATGTGCGGAACTATGCTATACTACGTTTACTGGATTGTCGTTTTAGTTTTGACACACAACTGAAACACGACAAGCACAAAAAAAGAAACCCACCCCGGAGAATGAGGGTGGGTTTTTCTTTCTCTATCGGCAGTGAAAGGTTTCAGTATTGCAATACTGCTTGCAAGTATAGCAGATGGATGGGAAAGTGGAAACCTATCAGATTATTCCACTCTATTGTTGCCACCCAGTTCTCCAATGCCGCCAGTCAGAACATCAACTAGCCAGCCCCATTCAGCGCGCCTCGGATCTATCTCGTAAGGGTGTTGCATAATAAATTTGCGCACAGCAGCATCAGAAAAATACCAGATATCGTTGCCGTCACGTGCTGTCTTGCGTCGCTGACCTTTGAGCCAGCCCTTTTCTACCCAGAGTGCAACTGTTTGGCGTGCGCATCCAAGTGCATCAGCAAGTGCGTGCATGGTGTAACCCTCTCCGCATTTGGTGATGCCCAATGATGCTGCTTTACGCTGGATGGCGGTTTCAGTGCGTCCCAGTTTTTTTGCAAGCGCTTTGACGCTCATGCGATGCATCAAAATTTCTAGATTCATTTCTTCTTCAGGTGTCCATCGCTTGTTTTCGCGCACCCTGACCAGGCCCATCTGAACCGCCCAACGCCGAATGCACCAACGCGGTACCTGTAAACGTTCTGCCAATGCTGTAATCGTCCTGGTTTTGCCGTCGTATGTTTCCACTATTAGGCGGCGACCTGCATCTGTCAGGAAGTATTTTTGCGCTTTGTCAGTGCGGCGTTTACCAACTTCTTCAATTGGCATGAGTGGTTGCCCCACAGATTTCTCCTTCTATGAAAAACACCAGTGAGGTTGGCGTCCTGCACTGGTGTTGGATGGAATGAAAGAACTACTTTTCCTCCTGAGCCTGGTAGACACGGACAGAAGCAACGAGCTTTAATAACTTGCAGGCGTCAATGATTTCTTGCAGACGGTTGGTAGTTTCGTAAAATGACGCTATGAGAAGGGTATGTTCTTCCATTGGTTCATCCTTGCGGTGTTCCCCATAGTCGGCTCCAAGAATGGAAGCTTCAATTATTGAGATTGGGCGAACGGCAGTCAATTGATCTTTTACTGTTCTGACATGCTTGTCGTGCAGACGAATAAAGTACATCTTCACGTTATTTCTCCTCCACCCCTGCAAGGGGTACAAGCAGCACTGTTTTCTGGTCATCGGCAAGGCGTGTATTCCATCCGCGCTGGAACAACTGAGTGCGTAAGTAGTCCACATTCGCCCACCCAACGAACACAGAAACCTTGCCGATATTGCCGTGTTGGCCCTGCAACTGCTGAAGCAGGGCCACGACTTCAGGATGGTTTTTACTCAGCATATGCCTCACACCCTGCAAGGGTGTAACTTGCATCGAAAATGCTACGCTCCACAATCCACGCTTTGAAGTTCTCAGGTGAGCCGTCGCCATTCCACACAACATACCCGCCATCGGGCGCACTGGTAAAGGCCACACACCCATCATCCTTGACAATGCTGAACTGTTCGGAGATGTAGCAGGCGTAGCGTATGCCGCTCGATTTGTATGCGGCGAGATGCTCAGTGATGTTGTAGAGCTTCTGCTTTTCCTGTTCAAAATTTGTGCGGCGATAGGGCCAGATTTCGCCCCGCACTCCGATACACAGGTAGTCGCCCTTGTACGCTTGTTTGACGCCTTCAAGCGTCTGAATAGGGCCGTCAATAAGGACAGGCATAGCAAGCGTCACACCTGACTTCTCATATGCCTGACAAGGCAAGTCAATGATAGCAGAACGATTGAGGATGCGAATAGCTATTTTATCCATGTGGTGGTTTCTCCTTTATCGAACAGGAATCCCATCAGTCACCCCTTGCAGGGGGTTATCGGGCAATTCCACAATGAGCGTCAGGCTGAATTCAGTCCACTCTGTTTCAGCAGTCATGTTTGTATGAGATGCAAGAATGTTGGTATTTGGATGTTCTTCGAGCCATGTGTTTGCTTGTTCTTGCACGGCTTCGTATGCCGATTCAATATTTTCTACGCGCCGTGATGCGTTAAACACAACAACCTGTTTCACGCCCGCACCTCCTCAAACGCATCTGGAAACATGACACGAAGCACAACTTGCAGGCTCTCATGTTTCGGACTGATGTAGTAGCAGTGCAGTGGCCTCTTGCTATATTTGCTGATCAGCGTTGGGTGCAATTCGCGCTCGACAATCTCAAATTTCATAAGCGTTTTTAGTTGATCCTGGATGGTGTAAGCGTCCGAATCAACATCGGCCCGGATCTGCGAAAGCACCGATGCATTCTCACGCGCAAGGATGCTTTTCACGATAGCGGCGCGAATAGGATGCGCTAAAATGGCCTCAAACGAGGTGAGAATGGGTTTGCCCATTGATTTCTCCTTTAATGTCATGAGGAAAGATGTATTCGTAACTACTGCCGATGTACAAATCCATGCCGAAGAAGATGCTGACGACTTTGGCTTCTCCTTCACTGGGCAATTCGATGACATTGCCGCGTGTGCAGCGTTTCAACAGTGCTTGTTGTTGCTCAGGAGCAAGAGTGTTCCAGCGTTTCAGTGCTTTGGGCGTTGGCTCGCTCATGCGGCATCGCCGCCAGTAACGCGCCTTTGCTTCGTGAGAACTTCGGCGCATGTCTTGACTTGCTCCATGAGCGATGTGGGGTGGTAGGCAGGCTGCATAAAGCGGTACGCCTGCGAAGGAATGGATACGCGCCACCACCCGGGCGAAGCGGTTCCATCCGTCTCGATTTTGATTTCTGGATGCCGGGCGGCAAGCGCGTATGCTTCAGCAATGAGCGTGTTTTTTCGCTCTTCTTCGGCTTTCGCTGCCGCCTCGATGTCAGATTGGAACTTTGCCCAACTGGACGCCAGAGCATTCATCACGTCCGCATCCAACCAGAGCGTTTTTGCTGGTTGCCCCGTGCCGATACAGACAATGTTGACACCGCTTTCATACAGTGATGCGGTTTTGATTTGAGTGAGTGAGCCAGCAGAGTCAATCTCATGAATAACCTCAAGCTCCACAATACGACGGTTGCCATGCTCGTCCTGAGCTAAGATTTTTGGTTCTGTCATTGTTTTTTCTCCTTTGTTAATAAAACTACGTTTCACTTGATTATAGTCACTTATTTCAACTTTGTCAACACTATTTTCATGCATTGACTATTTCATCCACGTATACTATACTATTTCAATCACATGTATGGAGTGCAGAGAATGACTGAGATTTTCAAAGGGCGGTTGCCATTGCCGCCCGGTATCAATCGCTCATATCAAATTGTCTACATTGGCAGGCATCCGCGCATTGCTGACACACCAAAGTCGGCGGAGTTCAAAGAGGAAGCGGTGTTACGCCTCAGAGAACAGCGTCAGGCAGTGCAATGGGACGTGTTGGAGGGTATCAGGTATCAACTGGGCAACGGTGTCTATACCCCTCTAAAAATGGAAATATGCTATTTCTTTCCGACCATGTGGAGACGGGATGTAGATGGCGGTGATAAGGCGGTGATTGATGCGGTATTCAAATTTTTGCAACTGAACGACAACCTCGTGGTAGATTTGCGCGCCACAAAGCAAGCCGATAAATCAGACCCTCGTGTTGAATTTGAACTGAGCCTGGCTCAAGAATAGGAAAACGTAGTTATGCCCACAGCAGAACAAGTCAGGGATGAAGTAAGCGACCTCAAACGACGCCTGCAAGATGCAGAAGCACGCGACTATATCAATGCAATGAAGCAGGGGAAGAAGCCTGATGTACATCCAGCCTTTGGAGAATTCTGGCAAGAAATGATAGAGGAGCTGGAGCGCAAATACATCAAATTCGGCGGCAATGCTGCTACAATGACCAACATCATTGACGATATGTGTCGGCAGCATCCAGCGCTTGCAGATTTGCTAAACGTCAAATCTTCCCCTGCAAGGGTGGAAGTGTGGGTGCCTGAATTGTTGGAAATGGCACGGCTTGACGTGCGACTGGGGGCGAATGCCTGTCCAGAACTGGACATGTATATCCAGTTCAGTCGAGAGGCCAGTTCCGATGCCTTTGATGGCTACCATGCGTTTTGTGGCATGTGGCTGTTCTCTGTCATTCCAGGGCGGCGCGTGTACGCCCGCATTAAACGTAAGCGCTTCTATACCAACCTCATGATAGCGCTCTTTGGGGAGTCCTCCATGTTTGCCAAGTCTTTTACGGCAAAGGTGGCAAAAGACATATTGTACGCGCTCCATCTCGGCTACATGCTGGCCCCCAATAGAGTCACACCTCAGAAACTTTTGAGCGATATGGCGGGCATGTATGTTCCAACCAATTATGCGGAATTAGACCCGGAAAAACAGGAGCGCCAACGGAAGCGGCTTTCTATGCCCCAAGTCAAGGGCATTATATGGGATGAGTTAGGGAAGTTTGTCCGGGCCATGCTCCGCAAGAATAGCACCAGCGCTGATTTTATTGATATCTTCCTGGAATTTGACGCCTGCCCTGACGAATACGAGAATGCCACGATTTCTCGCGGTGGTGAGCCGATTGAGAAACCTTATCTGGCCCTGCTCGGCAATATCACCCCACCCGATTTGAAAGAGAATGCGAAAGCGGGTGCTGACTTCTGGACTGACGGCGTGTGGGCACGTTTCTCGTTCGTGGTAGCACCTCCCGCTACTCCTGACATGATCAATGATGTGGTGGACGAGGATGACGATGAAGAAGAGCTACCCATTCCTGAAAAGCTTCTGGAAAAACTGGAGGCGTGGCATAAGCGGTTGGGCATCCCTAATTGTACCATCGATGAGCAGCTCGACAAGAACAACAACCCCAACGGCAAATTTACCATTTATCGCGACCCCTTGCCTGAGCAGGAATGCACGATGGATAAAGAGGTGAAGCTCGCATGGAAACGGTATCGTATCGCGCTGAGGAAAATGTGTTTGTCATTCCCTCACAAAGATTTTCACGGCAGTTACAACCGCCTGCCAGAAACAGCAATGCGTATGGCTGTCATTATGGCCTCACTTTCCAACAGCAATCATATCGAGATGCGCCACTGGGCAAAAGCACAGGAACTGGCGGAAATCCTACGGCGCTACCTCCACGAATTGTATGCACAGGTGAATACGAACGATTCGCCCTTTGAAACCCCGAAAGCGACAGTGGAAGAGGAAATCATTAAGCATTTGGAGCGGCATGGCGCGCTGACACTCAACACGCTTCGCCATTCCTATATGCGCAAGTGGTCGGTGAAGGAGATTGAAGAAGGGCTAAAGGGGTTGAAGCGCATCGGAACAGTGATGGAGTTTAGTACGTCTCACAGCGTCAAATTCAAATTGGTAGAGGAAAACTAAAGCAGTTAAAGCTAACGCAACTGGGATGTCCTTCTAAAATTTGCGTTAGCTTTTCCCTTGCAGGGGTGGATGGCAACATCTAAAGCAACTAATGCTAAAGGAACCTGGACACCTTTTGAAAAACTGCTTTAGCTATTCCCCTGCAAGGGTGAGAAGAATACATGTTCTAAAACTAAAGCATTCTAAAATAAGAACTTTAAATCTTTATATCATTAGTTGCTTTAGTTTTAGATTGAACAAATTTTCCACTCCCACCCCTTGCAAGGGAGCAATACACAAAAGGAAGTCGCCCATGACAATGGCAAAGGATGAGGAATATTCATTATCCCACAAGGATATCCAGATATACGCCCGGCAGTTATGTGCTATTGCGGTTCAGGAGCATCTTGCCTCCGGCAAGTTTGACTTGGACATCGCGAAGTTCGGCGTGAACGAGCAACTACGCATCCGGCGCGAATTGAAAGCGCTCATTCAAAAGTTTAACAACGTGGATGGCAAGGAACTTCCACCAGAGAAGCCATGTCGCCCACGCAAAGAAAAAGAAAGTGTTTAGTTTCCCTATTCAGGGAGAAGGAGAAAACAACAATGACTATGACAGTAACAACAATGAGTGAAATGGTTTCTTTCCAGGAAAGAGAACAGGGGAGGCAATGGGCAGCACTTGCTCATGTGCGCGGGCATTCTTTCCCGGATTGCATGGTGAACAATGGAAGGGAGAAAGATTATACCTTTCTTGATATGTATGGAGAGCCGCTCATAGGGAAGGATGGAAAAGTTGTAAAACTGCAAAGCGCCCCCATTGGTGTTAAAACACGCTTCAATAAATGTCTTGAGTTACATGGTGCTGAGAAAGATCCTTTGTGGCTAGTTGGCGTTGAGGAACAAGCCATAGAGTGGTATTTGAAATACCTTATCGATGGCTACGGCAAGAAGCATATCAGATTAGACGCGGGCGCAATTGACTGGCTACAGGCCGCTTGCCGTTACTATGTGCCACGCCGCATTATGTGGAATAAGTATGAGTCATATATAAACGGCAATAAATCTGCCTTTGCAGGCGATAAGACAATCTATCGATTTATGATAGCCATTGTTGCGGAAAACCAGATACAGAGTGCGGCGGTTGAAGTCGGAGTTGCGGCAGCAAAGAAAAAAGTTGCCGCCATTTGCGAGAAATACATTTCACGGATAACAGAGGTGAATCCTGAATTAGCCGCTGAAATGCAAGGCGAAATCGATGCGATCCGTGAAGAGTTATCGGGCGAAATTGCAGAGGCATTTCATCAGAAGTTGCGTGAATGGTCAGAGGAACGCTTACTTCCAGAACTGCAAAGCGTGTACCGTTTCTTCTTAACAGGCGGGGAGATGTAACAATGACAAATGAATTGATGCAAACAACGTTTGATTATAGCCTGCTTACGCCTGATCAGGCAGAGCGTACGCAAGATGCTGAGTTACGGATTATCGGGCGTACGCAGAAAACCATCGTCGAGAATGGTAAGGACTTATTAGCGGTTAAGGTGGATATTGGGCATGGGCATTTCGTTAATTGGGTTCGATCTATTGGGATGAGTGAAGACACAGCACAAAGGTGGATGAGTGTTGCAGAAGCCTTTATAGAAATACCGCAGTCTGCGGTATTTGATAAAACAGCTTTATACCTGCTTTCATCCTCTAAAGTCCCTGAATCTGCCCGCGACGAAGCAAAGCAACGTGCAGTTGATGGCGAAAAGATTACCGAAGAAGTCGCCCGCCAAATCAGGGATGCCCATAAAGCAAAAGAACTGGCCGAAGAAGCTGAACACAAGGCGCGTGAGCAAGCCCAAACCGCCCAACAGCAACTCTTTGCAGTGCAGTCAGAGGCACAAAGTAAGATAGATGAACTGACTCAGCAAATCGCCTCCCTGCAAGGGGAGGTGCAGGAATTGACAACGCCCGAAGTCAAAATAGTGGAGAAAGAAGTTATTCCAGAGGGGGTAACGCAAAAAATACAGGCACTCCAGAAGCAGGTAGAACGTTTGGTGTACGAACGTGACAACGAAACAAAGCGTGCTGAGTCTTTTGCTCAAAAATATCAAGAAGATATGGCAGAGCGAGAAGAGGCAAAAAATCATGATCGTATACGTCAGAATTGGCGATCCTCTGTGAGTCAAACACACTCTGCCCTAATGCGCTTGCTTGCACAATGGCCCACACCGGTTGATACGCAGTCCTTTGAGGCTGATGATTGGGCGCAAGTTGATCATCTCAAAAATACACTCAAGCGGGTGCAAGAAGAATGCGACAATCTGTATTCCAGAGGAGATGACATGATTATCGACGCGGCCCCTGCAAGGGGGTAGGTATGCCCATTGACTACAAACAGTATCACCCGAACTTTCGCAAGCGGGCGAAGCGATGTATTGAGCGTGCTGGTTATCAATGCCAGCACTGCTTACGCAAACAGGGCGAAGAATATGTTTCAAAGAGTGGACAGAAGCAACAAGTCGCCCTGCAAGCTCACCATCCGAACCGCGATCCAATGAATGGGCGGGCAGTGCTTGTGGCGCTTTGTGTGCAATGTCATTTAGAAGAGGACAAATGGTATAGGGCGAAGAAAGCAACTAGCACAAAGTATCGGAAGAAGCGAGAAGCAGAAATAAGCAGTGGACAATTGGAGTTGCCATTTTATCAAAAGAAAGCCCGATTTGCTAAGAAAGCACCATTCAAACAAAGGAGGAAGAATAGATCATGACACGCTACGCAGGCATTGATTTTGTAAGCGTCGTGGAACGACAAGCAACTATCAACTTAACTAGGCGCTCCAACCATAAGGATTTCGGAGATGAGTTTTGGGGGCCGTGTCCATTCTGTAAAGGTGGTGATAATCGCTTCCATGTGTGGCCGCAGGGAAACAGGCCGCACTATTGGTGTCGTGTCTGTCTCAGAGAAGGCTCGCCCGCGCAATTCCTGATGGAATACTGCAATATGACGTTTGGCGAAGCGCTGGAAGCGTTGGGCCTGCCCGATAGCGAGGAAGAACATGAATACAGCCCTCCATCACTCAACGAACAATTGGCGCGTGGCGCTCCACCGTCAAAGCTATGGCAAACATCTGCCAGCCTTATTATCGAGCGCGCCATTGCCTATCTCTGGCATCCGAAAAGCCCGGAAGGGCAAGAAGCACTGGCTTACCTAAAAGGCAGGGGGTTGACTGACGAAACTATTAAAAAAGCGCGTCTGGGCTACGTACCGCTGGGCAAAGATGGGAGATGGTACACAGGCGACTTTGAGAAGTGGGGCATTAACCCAGATGAACTGCGCGAGGATCAGCGGGCTAAAGGCGGCGTGCGCATTCCTGATGGCATTCTCATTCCCTGGACAGAGGGCAACACTGTCTGGAAATTGTGCGTGAAACGGCCCGGGCAAGTGATGTCCTATGGGCAGGTGATGGGCAGCTCTGATGGTGGACTCTATAACATCGACTCAGTGACGGCGGATATGCCTTGTATGATGGTGGAGAGTGAACTGTGCGCACTGTCAGTCCAGCAAGAAGCAGGCGACATCATCAATTGTGTAGCGACTGGAAGCACGCCCAAAGGTAGAAATAGCAAGCTTGCCAGTGACTTGGTAGCAGCATCATGCATCCTGCAATCGTTTGATGCTGACGAGGCTGGCGATGAAGCGGCTGAGTACTGGCTACAACGTTTCAAAGAAAAAGCAATGCGATGGCGTCCGTGGGCCGATGAATGGAGCGAGCAGTTGCGTTTCAAAGACCCCAATGAGATGCTTCAGAACCAGGAGGCATTCAAAGAATTCACTGGTTATGATCTCAGAGGATGGGTAGAGGCTGGCATTGAAACTGCTAAGTTGCCGGCACCAAAATTGCCCTCTCCAGAGCCACCAGACAGGCCAAAGAAGCCTGAACATCTCACAATACTACCGCATGACGACATGCCCTCAGAACAGGCTGTGAGTGCCGAAATTGACGAGATTGACAGGCTGGAGCAGTTTGCCGATATTGTCTCGCAACTAGCGCGAAAGTTTGGCGATGCCATCGTTACGAAAGCGACTGGGCAGACGATTGAGGAGCGGGCGCGTGAATTGCGCTCCTCCTACCAACCAGCGACATTGCCAGCGTTGCCACGCAAAGAATGTCCACACCTTCCTTTTTGCTTCTCTACACCCCTGCAAGGGGGATGGTGCAAGGAACACGTGCGTTCCGGGCAATTGTTGAAATTGGGTGCGCAATTGGGCTATCCAGAGGTGGAATTACCGTTCGACGCTGGCTATGGAAAGCGAGCTGCTCGCATCATCAGTGTGGGCGTTACCGGGTGGGAGGCGTATGCAGAAATTGCCCCTGAACGCTGGCTTATTCGGGATATGGCGCGTATTCGGGAGAAGTATGGATTGTTAAGAATGATAAGTTAGTGATGGGGAAGTGTTAAAAATTTCTCAAAATCATCGAAATGATTGGCAAAATGTACTATTTTAGTGTATAGTGGGGCATCGGTAGTGAAACGACAGTGAAAAAGGAGAAAAATCAATGTCTGTGGAGAAACAGCCGCCTCCGTTGCCCCAATTTCGTGATTTAACGGAACTTGGTGAAGAGCTTGGCTTGAACAACCTCAACTCCCTGTATGCTGAGATTAAGGAAGGCAACTTGATTGCCTACAAAATGGGGAAAGCGTATAAAGTCCCGGTAGAGGAGTACGCGCGATACTTAGAAGAAAAAAGAGATGTAGAGCAGTGGTATGATTTGGGCGACCTTGCCAAATCGCTAAATGTTACCATAAAGTATCTGTATACTGAGATCAATCAGAGGCGGCTTCACGCTTATAAAGTGGGGAAGGCGTACAAAGTCAAGCCGGACGAATGGCAACGATGGTTAGAGTCGAAACGGTCGTCCAACGATAATGAAAATAGCGACGAAGAGGAGCGTTAACTTTAACGTAACGCTTCGTTCTATCAAATAATACAAACGCCACCGTGCATTTCGGTGGCGTTCTTTTTGCTACTCCTCATCAGAAACTGGCATGCCTTGTGCGCGTTGCCAGTCGATATAGCTTTGCTCCATTCCTCCAAACAATCCTGGCATACAGGCGCGGTACCGGTTGGCAGTTCAGAGCCATCATCGCGCACTTCAATGAGTGTGATATCCTCAGTGGAGCGCCCGCACCATGAGCAAATATCAGTTAACATGCAATTTTTCACTTTCCTGTAAATGACTTGACATACTTATATATATATGTTAGTATGGAAACATCGAAGAGAAAAACATCGAAGGAGAAAGTGACAATGACCATTACAGAGATGAACAACAAACTGCGGAGTGGGGCAAAAGTGATGATTTGCCCCTGGACAATGGCCTATAGCAATCAAGCATTGGTAAACGTAAAGTGGGTGGCGGGCAATCGAACGGTGTGCTACACATGGGAAAGTGCTGACGAGCAGATAGTCGAAAAAACCAGCCAAGTGAGCTATAGCACATGGAGTCAGATCGTAGAGGGATTGAAGTAACGTGGGTGAACAATTAAAAATGGGTCGCCCATACGTGTATGACCCGAACAAACCTCGGCGTCCTCGACTTATCTCTCTGTCTGATGAACTATGGGA
>SMFC01000018.1_pt1 | contig 59112 bp, 54 predicted proteins | sample 2456331 | NCBI WGS metagenome assembly SMFC01 (sample SAMN10132608, study PRJNA489261) | soil metagenome | isolation source: day120 control-loamy sand soil ammended | place: USA
ACAACGTCTTTCCTTGTTTCGAAAATTTTTAACAATGATCGCAAAATTGGCTTTACTGATGTTTCTAAAGGCTAAAAATCTTTGGAAGATCAATTTCACAGTCAATTCACAGCACATCAATAAATGGTTTGGCCATCGCTGAGCCAAATAGCATATCAGCTAAACGCTCGGTATCAAGCTGCAGCCACTAGGGCTTGGCATGATTTTTTTGAATCACCTCAATTAAACAGTTCCGGCAAATGGCTCTCCAGTTTATAAAAGGCGTCAGACCTGCTGTTATTAAAATCTTTGCTATTAAATTACCCTGTACATTAAGTTGTCTTGTTTAGCGATTCTGTAGTCTCTGCCTGCATTTGCGTATAAAAATGTATGAGTTCAGTGAGACCTCAGGCATCTGTCTCTAAATATGATTAATCTGAAAATACCAAGCAATCTTTTCAAGTTTTCATAAAATCGTATGGAGAACATACATGACCGAGCATAACAATACTCAACATGATAATCGTGAAAAATTATGGGAATTGATCAAGGATGTCCGTTACACCATGATCAGCCATTTAACTGACACCCATGAAATCCATTCCCAGCCAATGACCATGCTGAACTCCGAACAGATGAATGAACGTCAAAATTTATATTTCATCCTGCGTAATACCAATGATCTGGTCAAAGCAGCAGAAACAGGCCGTGGTCAAATTGGATTGTCTTTTGCAAAACCATCAGATGGTATTTATGTGTCAATCAGTGCCCATGCCCAGATTAGTACCGATCGTATTCTGATTGAACAGTTGTGGAATCCATGGGCAGAAAACTGGTTTGATGGCAAGGATGATCCGACTGTACGGGTACTGATTGCTGAAGCGGTCAGCGCTGAATACTGGAATGTGACCGACAATAAAGTCACCCAGCTCTTTAAAGCTTTAAAAGGTGGCGTTACCGGTGAAGCGGGTGAGCCACATGCGGAACACCAAAAAGTAAATTTACAAACCAATATTTGGTAATGGATACATTTAGCCTCTTAAGATTAAGAGGCTAAATTTTTGATATATTTAATCTTAAACCTTGTCATAATTTCAATGTAATTACATCAACCATGTATTTCGCTTAATTTAATTCGTACTTTTGAAAATAAAATCTTGTAAAAATCAGTCCTATCTCTAATTTAAAATTTAACTAGAAAATGCTGTATTTTGTCAAAAAACCACAGGCTGCCATGGCAGCCTTTTGACACTTACTTAACAGATTAATTTTAAAAACTAACTAACTCAAAGGTTTTAAAACTATCTCAAAACTATCTCAAAAGTTTAATAGTTTGGCGGCGAGGGGGAAGGGTGTAATTTTATGCTGGGAATCGATTGCGATCATTCCCGAAGCTTGAAGACGCTTCCCAAGTACCACAAAGGCTTTTACAATTTCTGTTCGTTCTGGATCTGGTTTACCGACGACTGCAGATTCAAGCACTTCTTCACATTCCAGCAAGGTACTTTCCACATCAAAAGGCCCTACACGATAGCCCGAAGTTGTAATGACATCGTCCGCACGCCCAATAAAATCAATACCGCCATATTCATTCAGTTTTACAGTGTCACCGGTTAAATAATACTGCCCGACAAAAGACTTTCGATTATGACCGGCATAGCCTTTAAACCACATCAAGGGTGAAGCCGAACAGTCAATTGCCAAGATTCCAATCCCGCCTTTTTCGACTTCCTGATGTTCATATTGATCATAAATATTCACATTTAAATCATGATTGAACCACTGGATCACTTCAGGCGTAAGCGGTTCACCTGCACTACTGACCACACGCAAATGCGAACTGATGCCTGCATCAAATTTTTCTTTAAAGCCAAAGAACATCCGGAATGCAGTTGGCGAGCCAGTCAGGTTACTGACTTTATATTTCTCAATGATATGTACAGCATTATCGACGCTAAATCCACGTTCATCCATAATGATGCTATGACCTAAACTGAGCGGGCCCGCAATGCCATAATATAGTCCATAGGCCCAACCTGGGTCGGCCAGATTCCAGAAGGAATCTTCTTCTCGCAGATCTACGGCGTGCAGCATATAGCCTTTAAAGGCCAACAACGCTTTTAAAGGTACAGGAACCGATTTTGCCAAGCCTGTGGTGCCTGAAGTAAACATCATCAGAAAAATATCATTAAATTGGCCACTCACTGGCTCAAACTCTTCTGACTGCTGCTTTAACTCGGTCCAAAAGTCAGCATCCGGATAATGATCTGCCACTGCCTGATGTACGGTCAGAATATTTGGAATATTCAGATCATGCAGTTTCAAGCGCTGCTCTTGATCGGTGACAATCAGTTGAGTAGCGGCTGTACTCATACGATGCTCAATTGCTTTACTTTCAAAGGCAGTGAACAAAGGCTGATAGATAGCACCGATCCGCCAGGTGGCCAAAATAGTAATTAAGAGTGCAGGTGTTCTTGGCAGTAGTCCAGCTATACAATCTCCTGCTTTTAAACCCAGAGAATGCATATAATTGGCCAGCTGTCCTGAAGCAGTTGCCAATTGTTCAAATGTCCACTGCTCTGTTTGACCATTTTTGCCTTCCCAGATCAGTGCGGTTCGGTTTTGGCCAAGGTAACGTCCACAACATTCAGTATAGGCATTGATGGACTCTGCATTTCCAGCCAGATGTTCCTGAACCATATTTTCAAAATTGAAATCAACATATGCTTGTTCTAGTGTCTTCATGACGACAACCTCTATCCTGTTGTATTTTTCAGGCGACCTTGCCTGAGTGTGTCCACTTATCGTTGTTGTTCCTGCTGATTCCATCAGCATAGTTTCTTCACATCTAATTCATGCCTGATGACTAAGACATGAATCATGCTGCTTTATTTATCTTCTGCGTACTGTCTGTCTTTAGCTAATCAGGGTTGCTTGATCCTGGCAATTTCCATATCCATCAACCGAAATGCCAGATTTGAATATCGACCAAAATCTATTTTTTAATCAAAATCAACGTTGACAGACTTCACGCGCAATCACCAAACGTTGAATATCCGATGCACCTTCATAAATTTGGCTCACGCGCACATCACGGTAAATACGCTCTACTGGAAAATCAGAGACATAACCGTAGCCACCATGAATCTGAATCGCATCGGAACAGACCCGTTCTGCAATGGTTGATGCAAACAGTTTTGCCATTGAGGCTTCTTTTAAGCAGGCTAAACCAGCATCTTTTAAAGTTGCCGCATGCAAGGTCAGCTGACGTGCCGCTTCAATTTGTGTCGCCATATCTGCCAGCCTGAAAGCCACTGCCTGATGCTGCACAATTTCTACACCAAAGGCTTTACGTTCATTGGCATATTCCACCGCTGCATCCAGCGCAGCCCGAGCCATCCCGACTGATTGTGCTGCAATACCAATACGACCAGATTCAAGATTGGACAAGGCAATTTTGTAGCCTTCACCTTCCTGACCCAGCAGGTTTTCCACCGGAATCCGGCAGTTATCCAGAACAATCGTCGCGGTATCGGAACAATGCTGACCCATTTTCTCCTCTAGGCGTGACACGATATAACCCGGTGCATCGGTCGGTACCAGAAAACATGAAATGCCTTTTTTCCCTGCCAATTTATCTGTCACAGCAAAGACTAATGCGATCTGTGCATGTTTGCCCGTGGTAATAAACTGCTTGGTGCCATTAAGTACCCATTCATCGCCATCACGTTCGGCCCTACATTCTAAAGAACTGGCATCTGAACCGGCCTGAGGTTCTGTCAAGCAGAAACAACCCAGCCATTCACCGGTGGCCAGTTTAGTTAAATACTGCTGTTTCTGTGCTTCGGTGCCATAACGCTGGGTAATCCCACAAGGCAAAGAATTCTGCACACTAATAATAGTCGAAATTGCCCCATCTCCTGCGGCAATTTCCTCAAGTGCCAAAACCAGAGAAACATAATCCAGACCTGCACCGCCCCATTCTTCAGCAACGGTCATACCCAGTGCGCCAAGCTCACCCAGTTCTTTGAGTTCTTGTGCAGGAAATTGTGCTGTTTTATCGCGTAAGGCCGCTGTTGGTTTCAGTTTCTGCTGCGAATAATTGCGCATCATGTCCTGAATCATTTTTTGTTCATCATTTAAAATCATTGAACTTCCCTTTCTATATCTATTTTATTTACTTCAAGCTTTTTACTATTGAGATCGTTGGAACGTCAGTTAAGGCGGCATGGATGTCGCCTGCGAAACTGAGATACAGGGATGTATCTTCAGTTTCGCAAAGGATTTTTGTTTCTTTTGATCCTTCAAAAGAAAATGCATGCTTAAACAAAGTCATTTAAATTCAATGAGAAACTGGCAGCTGTGCAAATCATCATGTCCTATATAAATCGAAGACTTATTTAGGCTGCATGCGAATCGCGCCATCCAGACGAATCACTTCACCATTTAAATAGCTATTTTCAAAAATATGCCCCACCAGCTGGGCAAATTCCTGAGGTTTAGCCAAACGTGATGGGAATGGCACCATTTGTCCCAAAGCATCCTGAACATTTTGCGGCATACCTTTTAGCATCGGGGTTTCCATAATGCCCGGGGCGATGGTCATCACTCGAATGGCTTCACGTGCCAGTTCACGAGCCAAAGGTAAAGTCATCGCCACCACTGCACCTTTGGAAGCAGCATAAGCGGTCTGGCCAATTTGACCATCATAAGCGGCGACCGAAGCGGTATTTACAATCACGCCACGCTCTTCTTCACCAGATTGCAGTTCATATTTTGCAATTAACGCCGCTGCATGACGTAGCATATTAAATGTGCCATTCACGTTAATATTCAGCACTTTTTGGAACATCGCCAATTCATGAATACCGTTACGCCCCAGCACTTTGGCAGAAGGTGCAATACCTGCGCAGTTGATCAAACCATTCAGTTGAGCATACGCATTTTCGACATGTGCAAAGAACGTTTCTACGGCCTGCTCATCGGTGACATCTAGCTGTACAAATTCAGCCTGCTCACCCAGTTGTTGCTGTAATGCCTCACCCTGCTCTTGATTCATATCGACCAGAATCACTTTGGCACCGTGTGCAACCAGATGCGTGGCTGTCGCTGCACCCAAACCCGATGCTCCCCCGGTAATCACAACGACTTTTCCCTGAATTTTCATATTTCTTCCCTGATAATTTTCTATTTGAGATACGACTTAATATGCAGAGTAAACAGAGTTTTTATTCTGTACAATTTCCAAATATTGCATCTTGCCTGAGGTATTTGGACAATAAAAATGAGGATGTCACACTGAACATGCATAAGCCTGCACTGGAATATAGCAAAGGGACTATTTCGATCGACTTGGTCAAGGAAGCCTTGCTCGATGCCAAACGATTAGAATTTGATATCTCTACTATTCTGAAAAAAGCCAATATTCCAGCCGAAGTACTCAATGCACCTCAAGCGCGCGTGTCGGTAAGCCAGTTTGCCCAATTATGGACAGTGCTTGCAGACAGCATGAATGACGAATTTTTTGGCATGGACAGTCATGCCATGCGCCGTGGCAGCTTTAAATTGCTTTCAAAAATGCTTATGCAGGCAGATACACTGGAAAAGGCGCTACAACACATTTTGCAATTTCTCAACTTGATTCTGGACGATCTGCAAAGCACGCTTCTCGTTGAGGAACACTATGCCTATATCGTGATTTATGATTTAAAATCTACAAAACGCATGTTTAGTTATGCGACCTATCTGATGCTGATTCATACCTTGATCTGCTGGTTAAGTGGACAACGGATTTTGCTGAATCAGATTCAATTAAAATGTCCTGCACCACTCGATGATTTTGATTATAAAGTCCGTTTTTGTGAACAGATTGAATATCAGGCCAATGAAAACTATGTGCAGTTTGATGCAAGCTATCTGCAACTGCCGATTAAGCAGGATGCTCAATCCTGGTATCAGTTTATTCAACAAACGCCTCACAATTTATTGGTGCGTTTTAAAAATCCTTATGCACTCAGCACCCAGATTCGCAGACAGCTTCTGCAAGTTTCACCGTCAGAATGGCTAGAACTGAATGATCTTGCCTCAAAAATGAATATGTCCGAGGCGACCATGCAACGGCGTTTAAAAAGCGAAGGGGTCAGCTACCAGCAATTAAAAAATGAAATACGCCGGGATACCGCAATCGAATTATTGACGCGTACTGAGCAAAGCTTGCAAGACATCAGTGACCAGCTCAACTTCCAGGAATCCAGCGCCTTTCATCGTGCCTTTAAGAAATGGACTGGAGTCAGTCCGGGAGCTTATCGTCAAAATAATATTAGATAATTTATATAAATTAATACTTAAAAAATATTAATAAAATTTTATTGAAACTTAAGTTCATATTTTTACTGTGATTATAAATTTCAAGCCCTGCAGCATATATTAGCAGGACTACACAGTCATCCAGAAAGCTTTGCAATTCGACTGAGAATAGATTATTTTTCACTCAATTTATAGCACTTTGCTATTGGCTGTACTCCCAAATTTTCTCCTAAGTTGAAGGTATTTTCATGTTAAAGATGACTGATGTTCTTGAACAGAATCTTGTTCAAAACTTCGCCAATGCTTTAGTTCATTCAGCTGATCAAATCTCTGAACAGCTTAATCAAGCTATTTTAAGTGCCTCTGACTCAGCGCTTAAAGATGTTGTGGTTCAGTTCTTTAACCGTGTTGATGCAACTGAAACTGCGGCAGCCTTAGAAATTCCGGCAGATCGCATTGTCGCCCTGCAACAAGGTATTGCGCTCAAAGATGAACAATACTTGGCAGATACCGTGAAAGTTGTAGCGCTTTGTCTGGCAATGGAAACCGGTGGCTTAGATCAAGTCGAAGTCTATGACTGCCTGCAAGACTATCCGATGTAATTCTTTTAAAGAATTTAACAAAAGTGATGCTCTGGCATCACTTTTTTCTTTATAGGATAGTAATAGAATGTCATTAAAAATACTGGATATTTCAGATGTTAATCTAAGAATTTAAAAAACCAAAAAAAAAGCGACCAAATCGGTCGCTCTTTTCATAAAGAAGGATTAAAAATTAATGCGGCCACTGACCCAAAGTCACCCGATCATTACCGCCATAATCTTTTACGGTACGGACCTTTTTATAACCGGCCTGCTTAAATAGATGCTGCACGGCATCAGCCTGATCATAACCATGCTCAAGCACCACCCAGCCATTGACGGTTAAATGCTTTTTGGCCTGAATAATAATGTCTTCCAAATCAGCCAAGCCCTTTTTATCCGCAACCAGTGCACGTTGCGGCTCGGTCGCCAGATGCTGCATATGTGCATCATCCGGATCGATATACGGCGGATTTGAAGCAATCACATCAAAGAACTGACGGCCAAATGGCTTCAACCACGAACCCAGAACGAATTCTACATTCTCAATATCATGTTGTTCTGCATTATATTTGGCTACTTCAAGCGTAGGCGCATAAATATCTGATGCAACAATCACCCATTCAGGACGCTCCGATGCAAGCGATAAGGCAATTGCACCTGTGCCTGTACCCAAATCCACCACACGGGCATCTTCAGGCAAATCTAACTTTAACACGGTTTCAACCAGCACTTCAGTATCAGGACGCGGCACCAACGTATCTTTGCTGACTTTCAGATCCAAAGTCCAGAATGGTTGTGAACCGGTGACATAAGCCAAAGGTTCACCGGCAGCAATTCGTGCCAGACCATCCTTATAAGCTTGTTCCTGCTCAGGCGTCAATTCCTGATCTTTTTTCATCAACAGATCAAATGAATCAATCTTGGTGATGTGTTCCAGCAACCAGGCATTTTCCTGACGCTCATAACTTTCAGCTTCACCGCGTAAAGCCAGCGCTTGTAAAATATTCATTATCCACCATTCTGCTGTGCAAGCATGGCCAACTGATCGGCCTGATATTCGCGATGCAGGCTGTCCAGCAATTCGGTCAAATCACCTTCCATGACCGCATCCAGCTTGTATAAAGTCAGGTTAATGCGGTGGTCGGTCATACGACCTTGAGGGTAATTATAGGTACGAATACGTTCTGAACGATCCCCTGAACCAACCAGATCACGACGCATTTCAGAGGTTGCAGCATCGGCAGCAGCCCGTTTGGCATTTTCTAAACGAGACACCAAAAGTGCCATCGCTTTGGCTTTGTTTTTGTGTTGCGAACGTTCATCCTGACACTCCACTACCGTGCCTGTCGGTAAATGGGTAATACGTACCGCAGAATCAGTTTTGTTAATATGCTGACCACCAGCACCTGAGGCACGGTAAGTATCAATCCGCAAATCCGAGGAATTGATTTCTACCGAAGTATCGACATCGACTTCCGGTAAGATCGCAACGGTACAAGCAGACGTATGTACACGACCTTGCGATTCGGTTGCTGGCACACGTTGTACACGATGCGCACCACTCTCAAACTTCAAGCGAACATATACACCGTCACCATTGATCAGGCAAATCACTTCTTTATAACCGCCGTGTTCACCTTCATTTTCTGACAGGATTTCAATACGCCAGCCTTGATTTTCTGCATATTTACTATACATGCGATACAGATCACCCGAGAAAATCGCTGCTTCATCGCCGCCGGTTCCGGCACGAATTTCCAGATAAGCAGAGTTGGCATCATTTGGATCTTTTGGAATCATCAGAATATTCAGGTCTGATTCAAGCGCTTCAATCAAAGCTTTATTTTCTTTGATTTCCTCTTGTGCCATTTCCTTAAAGTCCGGGTCCGACAACATGGCCTGAGCTGTTTCAATATCTTCTTCAGCCTGTCTGTACTTGCTCCAAACGCTGGTGATTTCTGTCAGGTCATTATGCTCACGCGACAGCTGACGAAAACGTTTATTGTCTGAAATTACTTCTATATCAGCCAATAATGCTGTCAGCTCTTCGTGGCGGTCAGAGAGTTGGTCTAATCGTAAACGTAACGATTCTTTCATTTTTTAAAAAATCTCAAAACATAGGCTGCAACTAAAAACCGATTTAGCACAGCGAAATCAAAAAATTGCGCCTAGTTTAACGATTCTGGCTTCTAATGAACATCATTATTGAGTAAGTCCACGCCGCTATCATTCTCTCTCGGCAGCATTTGTTAACAAATAAGATTAAAAATAGTGGAATTGCCTTTTTTATAATCGATCTTATGCTTATTTCTTGCAGATTTTACAATTCATCAAATAAAGCAGTAAATTATGGAGAAACATCTTCATATTATTCTGGGCATGATTTGTTACATTTTCCACATCGAAATAAATACAGTCCTGTTAATGGACACGGAGTGATGACATGAAACTCAACGCACTTTTAATGAGTACAGTTTTAGCTGCTGGTTCAATGATGGCGGTAAATGCACATGCAGACAGTACAGCACGTGTTGCAGCAGCAAGTGCCTTAGGTAGTGTTGCAGGTACAGCCCTAGGTAAAAACATGGGCGGCAATACTGGCGCTACACTTGGCGCAGCCTTAGGTGGTGCAGGCGGCGCAGCAGTGGCAAGTAGCAAAAAGAACCGTACTGAATCTGCAATCGGTGGTGCTTTGGGTGGCGGTGCAGGTTATACCGTAGGTAAAAACATGGGCGGCAGCAATGGCGGTTATATCGGTTCAGCCTTGGGTGCTGCCGGTGGTGCTGCATTAGGTAACAAGATTTCCAAAGACAAAACTGCAGAAAAAGCCAAATCACGCCACTACAAGAAAAAACGTCATTACCGTTATAACTGATCAATGCGTTAGACCTCAGACATTCGTCATTAAGAGCACCTTCGGGTGCTTTTTTTATGCTTTTCAAACACAGTCAAATTCATGTAATACATAAAATTATTCACTCAAAATCATGAATAAATTAAGGAGATAAAAATCACAATTCGTCAACACGGCCTTCATGCTGTTTGACGCTTGCTAGATTAAATTGATCTTATCAACAAATACAGCTAGATATATAAAAGGTGTACTCATGAACTATAAATCTCTAATGATCGCTGTCGTAGCAACCTCAGCCATGGGTATGACAGCAGCCAATGCGGGTAATACAACCAATACCGCCTTAGCTTCAGCACTTGGTGGTGTTGTTGGTGCGGCAGTAGGTAATAAAATGGGTGGTACAACCGGTGCAACCATCGGTTCGGCAATTGGTGGTGGTGCTGGTGCAGCAGTTGCAGCAAACAAGCGTGACCGTAATGGTGCAATTATCGGTGGTGCCCTGGGTGGTGGTGCAGGTTATGCAGTCGGCCGAAATATGGCGGGTACCAATGGCGGTTATATCGGTGCAGCACTAGGTTCTGCGGGTGGTTCAGCACTGGGTAAAAAAGTCAGTGAGGATCGCCGTTATGATGACCGCTATGACCGTCGCTACAGTTCAAAAAACTACCGCACGAATGACTATCGCTATAACAACCGTCGTCGTTAAGGCTGCACTCTCTAAGCTTCCCTCCTTAAATAAGCATCTTCGGATGCTTATTTTTTTGCCTGTTATTTTCGTTTACACTTATATCGATTTTTTTCGATATACAAATACAATGCAAAGTCGTATGCTTTTAGTCATGTCTATTTAAGAGTAATACGATGCGTACACTTAACGATACCCGGTTCTCTATCCTCGAACTGGTTCCTGTTCGTGACGATAAGACTATTCAATTCGCGCTGAACCACGCGCTGGAGCTTGCCCAGGCAGCAGAACAACTGGGTTATAGCCGAATGTGGCTGGCAGAACATCACAATATGGATGGCATTGCCAGTTCAGCCACAGCCGTTCTTTTAGGCTATTTACTGGCGAACACCAAAAGCTTAACTTTAGGCTCAGGCGGGATTATGCTCCCGAATCATGCGCCGCTGGTGGTGGCTGAGCAATTCGGAACTTTAGCGACCTTATATCCAGATCGTGTTGAACTCGGTCTGGGCCGTGCTCCTGGAACTGACCAGATGACCATGCGTGCCCTGCGCCGTGGCCGTCAGGAAACTGAAGATCAGTTCCCGCAAGATATTCTGGAAATTTTGCAATATTTTAAAGATCCAGAGCCGAATCAGCGTATTGTTGCGACTCCCGGTCAAAGCACGCATGTTCCGGTCTGGCTACTCGGATCGAGTCTGTTCAGTGCACAACTTGCAGCAAAACTGGGCCTGCCTTATTCTTTTGCTTCACATTTTGCCCCGCGTATGCTCGGTCAGGCGATTCAGCTGTATCGTGAAAACTTTGAGCCTTCCGAATATCTGGAACGTCCTTATGTCTCAATGGGTGTCCCAACCTGTGTGGCAGATAGCGATGAAGAAGCAGAATATCTGGCGACCAGTGCCTATCAGCGGGTTTTGTCATTGATTCGTGGTCAGACCTTAAAACTGAAAGCGCCGATAGATTCAATGGACGGTCTATGGTCACCTGCCGAGAAAATGTCGGTTGATAATTTCTTTGCCATGGCACAGGTCGGCTCCAAAGAAACTGTGAAAGCTGGGCTGGAATCGCTTTTGGCCAGATATGATGTCGATGAGTTTATCTTCACTTGTGACATCTATGACACTGACAAGCGTCTGCATAACTTTGAGCTGTTGATGCAGCTTAAAAACGGGCAATAAATGAAAGCGACATCTACCTATTCTCAGCAATGGGTAGATGTTGTATAACTTTCAAATAAAATAGCAACAATCTGTTCAACACCGTCATCCAAACTTTTTCTATTCATTCTTCTCTCTTACTTAACACCACCGCTTTTTAATCATATTTATCTCCCCTGACTTAGAAAAAAATAAGCCGCTGTATTTCTGTCAAATAGATGACTGTCTAAGTTAAATTTTCTCCTTTACCCTGCTTCTGGTTTTTGTTTATATCTAGGACAAAGAAAATCAATTATTAAATAAATTCAAGGAAGTCTAATGGCCACCAAGCAAGATCTACACGCTGGCATTTTTGAAAATCATCCCGAACATTTCCAGCTGTTTACCGGAATAAATATCGCTTCTTCCGAGCTTATGAAACTGGATTATTCAAACAAAGATATTGCAATTATTGGCACAGACCAGTTTACCGTTACCCAGCTGGATAAAATTAGTCAACATGCCGGTTCGGTGAAAGTTTTTCAGATTAATCCTGCTTTTGTGCTGCCAGGTTCAGACCGCATTCTGCAACGCATTATTAATCATCCTTTAATTGGTAAAAATCGTCGTCTATTTAACAACCGGATTAAGAGTCTGCTTTCCCTCAGATTTCTGGAAAATCAGGTACAAAACCTGTGGCTAAGACGCCAGTTAATGCCAAATCTTGCATCTTCTCCTAACACCTATCTCAAGTCAGATCATTATTATGCCGCGCTACAGCGGGAAAATTGTCAGCTGATTACCTGGCCAATCCTAAAAATTACTGAAAACAGTATTTGCTGTATCAATGGAGATCAGCATCAGGTCGATATTATTATTCATACTTATTTAGCAGAAGAATAAGCTACGTTGGCAACTCAACATGAAAAATTGATGAAATCTAGAACTCTACACCCAGGATTAATAGTGTACTTATTCAACAAATTGATTAAATAACGCTCTTTTGTATTTTTAATTATGATACTTGATATTTTTTAAATTTATAAAAATCATATATTATTTCTATAAATAAGCACTTATTGGTATTTTTTAGCTATAAAACAGAGCCAAATCAAAGTTTGGCTCTGTTTGGCTTTTTAGCCAATTCGACGTTTTAAACCCGTCATTTGCAAGACACGTGTCGAGATTTCTTCAATCGACATTTCAGAGACATTCAGGTACTTGATTCCTTCCGAAATGTAGATTCCTTCAATGGCACGCAGCTCCATCTGGCACTGGCTAAAGCTGGCATAACGACTATTGGCCTTACGTTCAGTGCGAATCGCGACGAGACGGTCTGCATCAATCATCAGACCAAACAGCTTGTTTTTATGCGGACGCAGTACCGCTGGCAAGCGATTATCGTCCAGATCTTCTTCTGTTAGTGGATAGTTGGCCACCCGAATACCAAATTGCAAAGACAAATAAATAGAGGTAGGTGTTTTACCCGAACGCGACACCCCAATCAGAATCAGATCGGCTTTATCATAATGACGCGTACGCGCGCCATCATCATTGTCCAAGGCAAAATGTACCGCATCGATACGGGCTTTATAGGAGGCAGTATCAGTCACCGCATGGGTTTGACCGACTAAAGTTGTAGGCAACACCTGCAACTCATCCGACAACTTACTGATAAGTCCTTCAAATACATCAAGATTTACGGCATTTGCGGTATTAATAATCTCCCGCACATAAGGGTCGACTAAAGTATCAAAAACCAGTGGTTTTTCACCGTCTTGCAGAGCACGCGCATTGATCTCTGCAACCACACTGGTTGCGGCTTCTTCAGAGCTAATATAAGGGATAATATGAATGTCAAACTTTACATTTGGAAACTGCGCTAATAGTGAGTGTCCAAGCGTTTCAGCGGTAATTGCCGTGCCATCCGAGATAAAGAAAACACTACGCTGAATTTGTTTACCTTCTGACATTAAAATTCTCCTCCACCATTTGTCTTAGTGCTATATAATCTTTATAGTAAACCGATCTTACATGACTGTCGCTTAGTAAAATCAAAAACCTAGATGATTTGCTATACTCTCATGCCAAGATAGTGATTAATACTGCAAAAGTGGAGTAACAACTTTGGAAGCGCGCGTAATTGGTCTGGAAAAATTAGGGAAGCACGACGTTGAACTCGTGGGTGGGAAAAACTCATCCTTGGGCGAAATGATCAGCCACTTATCCAATGCTGGTGTATCGGTGCCAGGTGGCTTTGCAACTACAGCTGAAGCATATCGTGAATTTCTCGAGCAAAGTGGCCTAAACGCTAAAATTAATGCAGAGCTTGCAGCACTAAATGTGGATGATGTGAATGCTCTTGCTGAAACCGGTGCAAAAATCCGCCAATGGATTGTGGATACTCCACTTACCTCTGAATTAGAACAAGAAGTTCGTACAGCATTTGCAGAACTTTCTAACGGCAACCCTGATATCGCGGTTGCCGTTCGTTCATCAGCGACAGCAGAAGATTTACCAGATGCTTCTTTTGCTGGACAGCAAGAAACTTTCTTGAATATTCGCGGTATTGATAACGTGCTTATCGCGATCAAAGAAGTTTTTGCATCTTTATATAATGACCGCGCAATTTCTTATCGTGTCCATCAAAACTTCGCGCATGACGTGGTTGCCCTTTCAGCAGGGATCCAACGTATGGTTCGCTCTGAAACGGGTGCTGCAGGTGTGATGTTTACCCTGGACACTGAATCAGGCTTCCGTGATGCAGTGTTTATTACCGCGTCTTATGGTTTGGGTGAAATGGTCGTTCAAGGTGCAGTCAACCCTGACGAATTCTATATTTCTAAGCCGCTGTTAAATGCAGGCCGACACGCGATTTTACGCCGCAACTTGGGTTCTAAACACCAGAAGATGATTTATGGTGAAGAAGCTTCTGCAGGTAAATCAGTGGTTGTCGTAGATGTAGAAAAAGCTGAGCGTCAACAGTTCGCTCTAAACGACCAAGAACTCCAAGAACTTGCCAAACAAGCGCTGATCATTGAAAACCACTACGGTTCTCCAATGGACATCGAGTGGGCAAAAGATGGCGATGATGGAAAAATCTACATCGTTCAGGCACGCCCTGAAACAGTAAAAAGCCGTGAAAATGTCGGCACCATGGAGCGCTATCTCCTCAAACAACGTGGTACTGTGATCTGTGAAGGTCGCTCAATCGGTCAACGTATCGGTTCTGGTAAAGTCCGTATCGTGACTTCAATCAAAGAAATGGACAAAGTACAAGACGGTGACGTGCTGGTATCTGACATGACTGACCCGGATTGGGAACCAGTGATGAAACGTGCTGCTGCGATTATTACCAACCGTGGTGGTCGTACCTGTCATGCTGCAATCATTGCACGTGAACTTGGTGTTCCTGCGATTGTAGGCTGTGGTAATGCCACTGAAGTACTGGTTGACGGTCAGGAAGTGACTGTGTCTTGCGCTGAAGGTGATACGGGCTTCATCTATGAAGGTGCGCTGGATTTCGAAATCCAAACCAACTCGATCGAATCAATGCCTGCTCTTCCGTTCAAAGTCATGATGAACGTCGGTAATCCGGATCGTGCATTCGACTTCGCGCAAATTCCAAACGAAGGGATTGGTCTTGCACGTTTAGAATTCATCATCAACCGTATGATCGGTGTGCATCCTAAAGCATTGTTGAATATTGACAGCTTGCCACGTGAAACACGTGCTGCTGTGATGGCGCGTACTGCTGGTTATGCTTCTCCAATCGAGTTCTATGTAGAAAAACTGGTTGAAGGTATCTCTACTCTTGCTGCTGCATTTGCAGATAAACCAGTGATCGTGCGTATGTCTGACTTTAAGTCAAATGAATACGCAAACTTGATCGGCGGTAAGTTGTACGAGCCAGAAGAAGAGAACCCGATGCTGGGCTTCCGTGGTGCAAGCCGCTACGTGTCTGACAACTTCCGTGACTGCTTCGAGCTTGAATGCCGTGCATTGAAAAAAGTTCGTGATGAAATGGGCTTAACCAATGTACAGATCATGATTCCATTTGTGCGTACTGTGGCTGAAGCAAAACGTGTGATCGAGTTATTGGAATTGAACGGTCTTAAACGTGGTGAAAATGGTCTTAAAGTGATCATGATGTGTGAATTACCAACCAACGCATTGTTGGCCGATCAATTCCTTGAACACTTCGATGGTTTCTCTATCGGTTCAAACGACCTGACCCAGCTAACGCTTGGTCTAGACCGTGACTCTGGTATCGTATCGCACTTGTTCGACGAACGTGACCCTGCTGTAAAAGCGCTTCTTGCTCTTGCAATCCAGGCATGTCACCGTGCAGGCAAATACGTGGGTATTTGTGGTCAAGGTCCTTCAGACCATCCTGATCTTGCGAAATGGCTCATGGAACAAGGCATTGAGTCTGTATCTTTAAACCCGGATTCAGTCCTGGATACCTGGTTCTTCCTGGCTAAAGAAAAAGTGGCAACTGCATAATAGATTTTAAATAAAAAAAGACCCTTTCGCAGGGTCTTTTTTTTATGGGATGAATATTCTTTTATATTTCAAAACGCTCTTCTGAAAGTTTTAAAAATATAAGTTTTTGTATTTTGTTTCTCCACATTCAAATTGTAATGACAAACAAATGCCAACAGTAAAATCATTTTTAAAGGGCAATAATTAAAGCGAATCGGATATGTTGAATGATGCACTCAAACCACCCGATCCTTGTTACACTGTTTTTGATTTGAAGCATTTTCTTCATAAATAGGATTGAAAATACTCAATTTATCTATAATCTTAACGATAAGATGGTGTTTGTTTTCAAAATAGAATTCAATACAATCTTAATTCAACCTATTATCAGTTCAAATTTATATATTGAGATTCAGTCTATATGCAGATTTACTTGGCACGAAACAATCAACAAGCTGGTCCATATACGCTCGAGCAATTAAATCAAATGCTTGCCAATCAGCAAGTCATGCTAACTGATTTGGCATGGCATCAAGGCATGGCAGAGTGGAAAGCTTTAGGTGAGCTTACCCAGGGAAAATCGGTATATCAACCTGAGGGTTATGTCGCACCAACCGCAACACCTGACACGCCTTTCCAGAACAACCCGCCTATAACAGTGTCTGGTACGCAACCACGCACCCAAGCAACTACGCAAAAAAATACACTTGCCAGTATTCCCAGCCGTATTCTGGCCAAAATTGTAGACGTGTTACTCTGGTTACCAGCGACTTTTATTCTGACTGGATTCTTCACCCCTGAACAGGAAGTCCGCTTTGCAGAATTGAACCAAGAGTTCATGAATGTGATACTCAACAGTGATGCTGATCCTACCATGGCGCAGCAACTGCAAACCCAGATGTTTGAGATGTTTTCTCAACAAGCCTGGATTGCAACTGCGGTCTATTTACTGATCATGCTGGTGATTCAAGCCTACCTTATTGCCAAATCTGGGCAAAGTATTGGCAAAAAAATGACGAAAATCAAAATTGTAGATGCTGAATCTGGTGAGAAAGTTAGCTTATTACGTGCCTTCACCATTCGTAGCGTATTCTTTATATTTCTGAATATCATCTTCATGCCCTTGAGTTTAATGATTGACTGGGCCTTCGGATTGGGTAAAAAACGTCAGACCCTACACGATAAACTGGCAAAAACTCAAGTGGTAAAACAATAATTTTGAATCACTTAAAATGGGATGATATTCATCCCATTCTTTCTTACATAACTTTGAAATTGAAATAAAATTCCTATAAATATTCCTAAATCCCGAGCAACAAAATCGGTTTTTATTACAGGCATTTAAAGCGGCTTTAGATATAGCTTAGTTCGTCAATCTCAGGCATAATGCCCTACAACGTAGCGGTGTATTATGATTAATAGGATGTTTTGTAAAAATCAGCCTTTTTCGTCATGTGCACTTTAATCGCTATCCCATATTAAATTAGGGAATGGGACTCTTCACCGAGGTTGTAAAATGAGACAAACGATTTTAGCTGTATTGTCTTTATCTGCGATGACTGCACTCTTGACCGGGTGTGGTGGTGATATGGTACTTCTGAACTCTAAAGGTCCAGTTGCAGCAGGTCAAAGTAACCTGATGATGACTGCGATTTACTTAATGCTGTTGGTGGTTATTCCATCAATCATCATGGCATTATGGTTCGGTTGGAAATATCGTGCATCGAATAAAGACGCAGACTATAAACCTACATGGACACACTCTACTGCGATTGAAATTGTGGTATGGGGTATTCCTGTCATTATTATTGGTATTTTAGCTTGGTTAACTTGGTGGGGTTCCCACAAGTATGACCCATACCGTCCAATTGAAGCAGATAAAGCACCATTAACTGTTCAAGTTATTGCTGAACAATTTAAATGGATCTTCATCTATCCTGAGCAAAACATTGCAACAATTAACGAATTGCGTTTCCCAGAGAAAACTCCGGTAAGCCTTCGTATCACGTCTAACTTCACGATGAACTCTTTCTTCATCCCGGCGTTAAGTGGTCAGATTTATGCAATGGCAGGCATGCAAACTCACCTTAACTTCTTAGCTGATGAAACGAGTCCAGCTGAAGGTTATCGTGGTTTCTCTTCAAACTATTCAGGCTATGGCTTCTCACAAATGCGCTTCCGTGCACATTCTGTGACTGATGCTCAATTCGCTGAATGGGTTGCTGCAGTTCAATCAGGTAATGGTACTTCAGTAAATCCTGTTGCAGTTCAAAAAACTGTTTTAGACCAAGCTGAATTTGCGACCTTACGTGACGGCAACCGTTCACAAAAACAAATTGATGCAATGGTTCGTAATGCAAGAACAGATTTAGAGAAACGACTTGCTGAAACTGCACAAGCAGAAGGCCCATATAAGACTCAGCCACATCCTGTGACTTATTATTCTTCTGTCGAGTCTGGTTTGTTTGAATCTGTGATTCACAACTATATGAGTAACTACCACGGTGCTGATCATACAGCTCCTGTAGAAGCTGCAGCGACTGATGCTGTTGCTCAGGAAGCATCTGCTTCTGAAGCTCATGTAGCAGGTGAACATGCGACTGCTTCTCAAGGAGAATAAGACATGAGCTTCTTAGGTAAGTTAGGTCCAGATGCAATTCCTTACGATCCAATCGTATTGGCAACTGTTGCAATGATGATCTTGGGTGCTATCGCAGTTGTTGCTGGTATTACCTACTTCAAAAAATGGGGCTACTTGTGGAACGAATGGTTCACATCTGTAGACCATAAAAAAATTGGTATCATGTATATCTTCGTATCTGTGATCATGCTGGTGCGTGGTTTCGCCGATGCGATCATGATGCGTCTTCAGCAGTTCCTTGCAAAAGGTGGCGGCGAAGGTTATTTACACCCTGAGCATTACGACCAGATCTTTACCGCGCATGGCGTGATCATGATCTTCTTCGTGGCAATGGGTCTTGTAGTTGGTTTAATGAACATCTCTGTACCGCTTCAAATCGGTGCACGTGACGTTGCATTCCCATTATTGAACTCACTCAGCTTCTGGTTATTTGCCGGCGCTGCGGGTCTGATGATGGTTTCACTTGCGTTAGGTGAATTCGCTGCAACAGGCTGGATGGCATACCCTCCACTGTCAGGTATCGAATATTCTCCAGGCGTAGGTATGGACTACTACATCTGGGCACTGCAAATTTCAGGTCTAGGTACGCTATTAACGGGTGTTAACTTCTTTGTTACCATCATCAAAATGCGTGCGCCTGGCATGAAACTCATGGAAATGCCAATCTTTACCTGGACATCTTTATGTACAGCAGTATTGATTATTGCGGCTTTCCCGGTGTTGACTGCAACAATTGCAATGCTAACGCTTGACCGTTACTTCGATTTCCACTTCTTTACAAATGACCTGGGTGGTAGCCCAATGTTGTATGTAAACCTGATTTGGACTTGGGGTCACCCAGAAGTGTATATCTTGGTATTACCAGCATTTGGTATTTACTCAGAAGTTGTTGCGACTTACTCACGCAAAGCATTGTTCGGTTACAAATCAATGGTGTATGCAACAGTAGCAATCACAGTATTGTCATTCGTTGTATGGGTTCACCACTTCTTTACTATGGGTGCAGGTGCCAACGTTAACGCGTTCTTCGGTATCATGACCATGATTATTGCGATTCCTACAGGTGTGAAGATCTTCTCTTGGTTATTCACCATGTACAAGGGTCGCATTGTTTACACAACCCCAATGCTGTGGACACTTGGCTTCCTTGTGACTTTCGGTATCGGTGGTTTAACAGGTGTATTGATGGCGGTTCCACCAGCGGACTTCCTGGTACACAACTCTTTATTCCTGATCGCTCACTTCCATAACGTAATTATTGGTGGTGTAGTATTTGCGATGTTCGCAGGTATCATCTTCTACTGGCCGAAAATGTTCGGTTGGAGACTGAATGAAACTTGGGGTAAAGCAGCATTCTGGTTCTGGTTCTTCGGTTTCTACTTTGCATTCATGCCACTTTATATCCTTGGTTTCATGGGTATGACTCGTCGTCTGAATACATTTGACAACCCAGATTGGGACCCATATGTAAATATCGCGATGTTCGGTTCAGTTCTTGTTGCACTTGGTATCGTATGTTTCGTTATGCAAATCGTGGTTGGTTTCTTACAACGTGACCAACGTCTAGATTTGACTGGCGACCCATGGGATGGCCGTACGCTTGAATGGTCGACATCTTCTCCTGCTCCGTTCTATAACTTTGCTCATCTTCCAAAGATCAATGGTATTGATACTTTCTGGGTTGAGAAAGAAAATGGTGTTGCATATGCAAAACCAACGAAGTATGAAGATATCCATATGCCAACGAATCGTGCTGCTGGTTTCGTTATCGCGATGTTCATCACTGTAATGGGCTTCGGTTTAATCTGGCACATCTGGTGGTTAGTAGTTGTTACGTTCATTGCTTCTATCATTAGCTTCATCGTGTCTTCTTTCACCAAGAAAGTGGATTACTATGTTCCTGCTGCTGAAGTTGAGCGTATTGAAAACGAACGCTATGCGATTCTTGAAAAACACTTGAAGAAGGACTAAGACAATGGCTGAAGTACTTCATCACGATAACCACGGACACGATGAGCATCATCACGATGATACTGACATCACCGTCTTTGGTTTCTGGACTTACTTGATGAGTGACCTTGTCCTGTTCGGTACACTCTTCATTGCGTTCGCTGTTTTAAGTAGCCACATTCCTGTGGGTACTCCAAGTGCGAGAGACCTGTTTGGCGACTCTTTAGGTTTCGTTCTGACTGAAACCTTCGCTCTCTTGATCTCTTCTGTAACCTTTGGTTTTGCAGTTCTTGCTGCATACAAAAAAGACGTTGCAAAAGTACTGACTTGGTTAGCGATTACTTGGGTATTCGGTGCTATCTTCATCGGCATGGAACTATATGAGTTCAATCACTTAGTTCATGCGGGTCACGGTCCAAGCACAAGTGCGTTCTTATCTGCGTTCTTTACCTTGGTAGGTACGCACGGTATTCACGTAACTTCTGGTCTGGTCTGGATGATCGTGTTAATGGTTCAAATCAAGAAATATGGTTTGACTCTTGCAAACACGCGTCGTCTAGCTTGCCTAAGCTTGTTCTGGCACTTCCTTGACATCGTTTGGATCTGTGTATTCAGCGTAGTTTACTTGATGGGAGTTCTGTAATGAGTCACGATCACAACTCAGCTGGTGCATCACACGGTAACGTTAAGCAATATACAATTGGCTTCGTACTTTCTGTCATCCTTACCGTAATTCCATTCGGTATGGTGATGGCAGGCGGTTTTGAACGCGGTATCTTGATTGCAGTAATTGCGATTACTGCGGTTGCTCAGATTCTTGTGCAGTTAATTTACTTCCTGCATATGAACTCTTCTTCAGAGCAACGCTGGAACGTGATTGCGTTCGTGTATACCATCTTAACCATCGCTATTCTTTTAGTAGGTTCTGTATGGATCATGAATTACCTACACTACAACATGATGATCTAAACTGGTCGTCATGTTGAAAAAGTATTTATTCCTGACTAAGCCAGGAATTCTCTTCGGTAACTTTGTTACCACTTTGGGTGGCTACTTCGTAGCCACTCAAGGTTCTGTAGATTTCCTTCTCCTGCTTATTACCCTTCTCGGTACTACGCTTGTCGTAGCATCAGGATGTGTGGTCAACAACGTGATTGACCAGGACATCGACCAAAAAATGCAGCGCACACAAAATCGTGCTCTGGTCATCAAAACCATCTCTGAACCTGTTGCCCTGGCTTTTGCTCTGGTCTTAGGCCTCATTGGTTTTAGCATTTTATGGTTCTGGGTAAATGCGTACGCTTTTCTTTTCGCGGTGATTGGTTTTGTTGTATATGTTGGTTTCTACAGCCTATGGACAAAACGAACCACAATTCATCAAACTGTAGTCGGCAGTATTTCTGGTGCAGCTCCGCCTGTCATTGGTTATACCGCTGTGGCCAATCAATTTGACCTGGGTGCATTACTGATCTTTTTAGGTTATGCGTTGTGGCAAATGCCTCACTCATGGGCAATTGCGGTTTACCGCTTTGATGATTACAAAAATGCAGGCATTCCCATTTTGCCTGTGGCGCGCTCGATTCATCGTACCAAGATCGAATCACTTTTGTATGTGGTGTTATTCACCCTGACCATGAATGCATTATTTGTATATGGCTATGCCAATTGGTTGTATGCAGTCATTTTAAATCTATTGTGCATTTACTGGTTGTATATCGGTGTCATTGGATTTAAAGCTGAAAATGATCAGCTTTGGGCAAAGAAATATTTTCTGTTCTCTGTCATCCTGATTACCGTGATCAGTATTGTATTTAGCTTTACTTCAACTGCGCCATCTACACAGATAGTGTTTTTTTAAAAAGATAGAGAGTTCGCCTCTATCTTTTTTTATTTTGATTTTATCCCCCCACTCCGAGCATCTGTTTGCAGAATCAAAATTTCAGCTTTAAGCGCTCGTCCCCTCCTTTCTTATCTTCTGTGAAATTCACTCATTTTTGTTTTAGAGTCACATTCATAGGTTTAGGCCAATTCCTGCCTAGAAAGAGTCGGTTGATATGATCAACAGTATATTTAATAAATTTAAGCAGTTTAAGCCTGATTAAAAATATAACGATTTTTTGATAAGAGAATCTGGCAATAGATATAATTTCACAAAAATGGCTTATCTGGTTGAAATTATCCTCGAAAATCTCTACAATTCACCCTTCGCAAACACTGCGACACAACCTTGGTTGTGACTCCTTGCTTCAATTTACTTAAATTGGGGCTGTCCAAACCGTAAGGAGCTGACAATGCGTCATTACGAAATCGTACTTTTAGTACACCCTGATCAAAGCGATCAAGTCGTTGGTATGGTAGAACGCTACCTAACTCACATCAAAGAAGCTGAAGGTCAAATCCACCGTCTTGAAGACTGGGGCCGTCGTCAATTGGCTTACCCAATCAACAAGATCCACAAAGCTCACTACATTCTTATGAATGTTGAGTGTGGTCAGACTACTCTTGATGAGCTTGAAGAATTGTTCCGTTATAACGATGCAATCATTCGTAGCCTTATCATCCGTCGTGAAAACGCAATCACTGAAGAGTCACTATTGGCGAAAAGTGCTGAAGAAAAACGTGCGCGTAAAGCTCAACGTGAAGAAGCACAACACGCTCAAGACTCTGCTGAAGCTTAAGGAGAACATAACATGGCACGTTTTTACCGTCGTCGCAAGTTCTGCCGCTTTACAGCTGAGAACGTTACGTACATCGACTACAAAGATATCGACACTTTAAAACAGTACATCACTGAAAACGGCAAGATTGTTCCTAGCCGTATTACAGGTACTAAAGCTCGTTACCAACGTCAATTGGCGCTAGCTATTAAACAAGCTCGCTTCTTGTCTTTGATCCCTTACACTGACAATCATAAGTGAGGTTGAGCTGTGGATATTATCTTATTACAACGCATTAAAAACCTAGGTAAACTAGGCGATAAAGTATCAGTTAAAGCTGGTTATGGCCGTAACTTCCTTATCCCACAAGGTATGGCAGTTGCTGCAACAGAATCAAACACTGCTGCTTTTGAAGCTCGTCGTGCTGAACTTGAGAAAGCTGAAGCTGATGTTTTAGCTGCTGCTCAAGCACGTGCTGACCAATTGAACGAAGTAAATATCGTAATCACTGCGAAAGCTGGTGACGAAGGTAAACTATTCGGTTCTATCGGTACTCGTGACATCGCTGACGCGTTGACAAATGCTGGTCTAGAAGTAGACCGTGCAGAAGTACGTCTTCCAAATGGCGCACTTCGTCACACTGGCGAATTTAACATCGCAATCCAATTGCACCATGATGTTACTGCAGAAGTTCTGGTTACTATCGTAGCTGAGTAATTTCTCGCCTCAAAAAGAGCATGCGAAAGCATGCTCTTTTTTTATCTATAAAAAAATGACAGGTATCTCCTGCTTAAAAATTATTTTATTACCCATACAAATGAAAATTTACCCTTCGCATTTGATTTCAGAACGCGTATGATTTCATGTCGTAGTGAATAAAAGCTATTCATCTCCGATAATGTTTAACCATTGTATTTAAAATCAGGGATTTATATGTCACAGGCGAATGCCAGCAAAAAGCCGACCAGCGCTAATATCGAAATCAGTACTGAGAACAGCAATCTCAAGGAATTTCGTACTCCACCGCACAATTTAGCGATTGAACAAGCCGTACTTGCTGCATTAATGACCGTTGCCGAATCTTTTGAACAGGTCGGTGATGTGCTGACTGAAAATGATTTTTATGCGACCCGACATAAATATATTTTCCGCGCCATTGATCAACTCTCTAAAGAAAACTCACCTTATGATGCGGTACTGGTGCATGACTGGCTGATCAAGCAGAACTTGCTGGATGCCATTGGTGGTGAAGAATATCTGATGCAGCTCATGGCAGACTCGCCATCGAGTTTCTACAACCTGGAAACCTATGCAGGCAAAATTAAAGAATTCTCCACCCTGCGCAGCATGATTAAAGTCAGCTCTGAAATTTTACAAAATGCCTATGACACCAAAGGCCGTACCGTCAGTGAAATTCTGGACTTGGCTGAAACCAATATTTTCTCGATTGCAGAACAACATAATAACAATGCCAAGGCGCAAGGGCCTAAACCGATTAACTCTGTCGTTGCCGATGTTTTTGATAAATTGAATGAATTATCACAAATGGAAGGTAGCATTACCGGTCTAACCACAGGTTTTGTGGAACTGGATAATAAAACCTCAGGCATGCAATCCGGCGACCTGATTATTGTCGCAGCGCGTCCGTCCATGGGTAAAACCACTTTTGCCATGAATCTGGTCGAAAGCGTTTTATTTAATAACAACCTGCCGGCGCTGGTCTATTCTATGGAGATGCCAGCGGATTCGATTGCCATGCGTTTGATTTCGTCATTTGGCCGTGTGCATCAGGGGCATTTGCGTTCAGGCAAAATGGACAGCGATGAGTGGTCAAAAGTGACCAGTACCATTGTGCATTTACAGGAAAAAAACCTGTATATCGATGATTCCTCTGCCCTGCCACCAACTGAATTACGTTCCCGTGCCCGTCGTATTGCCAAAATGCATGGTGGCAAACTCGGCTGTATCATGGTCGATTATCTTCAGTTGATGAAAGTACCCGGTATGGGCGACAACCGTGTCGGCGAGATCTCGGAAATTTCACGAAGTTTAAAAGCCTTAGCCAAAGAAATGCAGTGCCCTGTGATTGCACTTTCCCAGTTAAACCGCGCCCTGGAAAACCGCCCCAATAAACGCCCGGTGATGTCCGATTTACGTGAATCCGGTGCAATCGAGCAGGATGCCGATTTGATCATGTTCATTTACCGCGACGAGGTTTATAACAAGGAATCAAAGGAAGCCGGCACTGCTGAAATTATTATTGGTAAGCAGCGTAACGGCCCGATTGGTACGGTACGTCTGGCTTTCGAAGGTCAATATACCCGTTTTAGTAATCTCTCACCTGAGTTTTATGCTCAGTATGATGATGAAGAGTAAACAAGCTCAATCATCAGATTTCCATCGTCCCTCCAGGAGTAATTTAGGGTGCGCCAAGCTACAGTTTATATTGACAGTGCAGCACTGCAATATAATTTAAACCGTGTCAAACAACTTGCCCCAACCGCTAAAATCGTCAGTATGGTCAAAGCCAATGCTTACGGACATGGAGTTAAAGACTGCCTGGCAGCCTTAAGTGCAAGCGATGCTTTTGGTGTCGCATGCTTACAAGAAGCCCTGGAAATTCGTGAACTGGGTTATCAACAGCCGATCACGCTCATCGAAGGTGTTTTTGTTGCAGACGAAATGCCAATCGTGATTGATCAGAATATTGAAGTGATTGTGCATCAGCAGGCACAGGTCGATTGGCTCTTGGCACATAAAGATGCTTATATCGCCAAAGACCTGAAAGTCTGGGTCAAGCTGAATAGCGGGATGAACCGTCTTGGCTTTAAAATTGATGTAATTAAAGACGTGATCAATCAACTCAAAGCTGAAGGTTTTACTTGTGTTTTGGCGATGCATTTTGCCAATGCCGATGCTGATCACCCGCTGAATGATGAACAAATCCGTCAATTCTTAGAAATTAAAAATGACTGCCGAAGTGATTGCACTTAACCATATCAAGGCAGGTGAGCATGTCGGTTATGGTTCAACATTTACAGCTGAGCAAGACATGACACTTGCGATTGTTTCAATTGGCTATGGTGATGGCTACCCTCGTGCTTTCCCGAAACAGAACTATGTGGCGATTAATGGCCAGCAAACGCGTGTCATTGGTCGTGTAGCAATGGATATGATCGCGATTGATGTAACTGCTATGCAGGTAAAACCTGGTACTCAAGTCGAACTTTGGGGGAATACCCGTTTGGTCGATGAGGTTGCTGAAGCCAATGGCACCATTGGTTATGAACTGTTATGCAGACTCAGTCATCGTCCGCTACGTAAAGTTATTTGAGTTGATCCTCAGAGCCAAAAAAGTCCAACAGAAGTTGGGCTTTTTATTTAAGCTGATTTTTGTTCTTCAGCCTGCTCTAAACTCAATTTCTCTAATAAAGCATCGACATGATGTTGCTGAAAGGCAAAAGGATTAAAGTCATTAAATCCCATGTCCTGACAGAATTGCTGGATTTGACTGCGTTTAGAAATATACTTCATCGACCAGTCGGGGAAACTCGGATATTCGATTTCCTTGGTCTCAAACAATTTAATATCATGATGGCGAGGATCTTTATTGAGTCTCTCGAGCAGCAGACTTTTTAAGGTTAAACACTCACCTTCCAGACATTGAAAAAAATAACCATCGGCAAAATACAGCACTCCTGTGACTTGATAGCGATGATTAAAATCACGTGCTTCTTTCAGGATATTGGTCAGATCTTCAAGCAAATCAACTTTAGAAGACGTACTTTTACTGGCGTAACAAAATTGGTACATGCGCTAACTTATCTATTTTTATTATGCTGGTGCACAGAAGTTCATACTGTACGCGAAAAAACTGAACCAGAATACCTTTTACAGAAAATATTCATTCGATGGAACAGGTAGCGCTGCCAGTCCTTTTTTCAAGGTGTCTGACCATTGCCGGCTGATCGACGTGAAATATTCATCATCTTCGGCAATACGTTTACCCCTCGGCATCATTAAACTGTCTTTTTTATACACCAGCACATCGAGTGGCATACCGACCGATACATTGGAACGTAAGGTCGATGCAAATGAAATGAGCGAACAACGCAGAGCTTCATCCAGCGGCATATCATAAGTCAAGGCGCGATCCAGGATCGGCTTGCCATATTTACTCTCGCCAATCTGGAAATACGGCGTATCCCGCGTGGCACAGATAAAATTTCCTTGCGGATACACATGATAGAGCTGCATTTCTTGATCTTTGAGCTGACCACCCACCAGTAAATTACAATAATAATTACTCTGTTCCAAAATGTCGCTGGTGACATTGGCGATGACTCTCTTAAGCGTGCTCCCGATCAGTTCAGCCACATCAAACATGGTATGCAGACTGAGTATATTGGGTTCCTGCTTCAATTCTAGCTGATTTTTGATACGCCCAATTACGGCTTGTGTTGTGGCCAGATTTCCGGAGGCCTGTATGACGATCATACGCTCCCCAGGAATACCAAAGGTATACAGTTTGCGAAAGACAGAAATATGATCTACTCCGGCATTGGTCCGTGTATCACTAATAAAAAGCATACCTTGCTCTAAACGTAGCGCACAACAATACGTCATTCTTTTGTCCTTATTAACATCCTAGTACCTGAACAATGGAATGCATGGATTCCACACCGCCCTTCTCCCTCACACCACGTACCGGTGCTACATCCCAATAATCCCGCCCAATGGCCACATAAATATGCGAGCTTGGACTAAACAGCAGATTACTCACATCAAAACAATACCATGTCTGCTCTACAAACACCTCTGCCCAGGCATGACTGGCCAGATGTGAAGCATTTTGTGCATATAAATAGCCAGAAACATAACGGGCAGCTAAGCCCAGATATTTACACATGGCAATGAAAATATGACTATGATCCTGACAGACCCCCTGACGTGCTTCAAAGGCATCTATGGCAGAGCCTTGCACTGAGGTGCTATTGGAAATATAAGGGACATGTTCCAGCAAGGCCTGTGCCAGTTCAATCAGACGTTGACGGCTTAATGCAGGGACATGAGCTTGTGCAAAATCTTTCATTGCTGCATTACATTGCGTTGATTCGGTTGGCTGTAAAAAAATATTGGGATTGATTGAATCATTCAGTCCAGTCTGATGCGCGGGATTCAGCTCGACAATCCCTTGCGCCATGATCGTTAAGGAATAATAAGGTTCACGCTGGTTACAGGTCATCCACAGATTATGAAAGGCATCTTTTCGGATTTCTTTATTCCCCGGTACACTAATATCCCAGGAATGCACCCGTTGATGCGCATTGCTCGATGGCATCATTTTGATGTACTGAATACTGTTCCTCACCTCAGCTGTATACATATAATGCGTTTGGTGATTCACCATCAATTTCATACATCTGCCTCAAACAGTTGATGGATATGGTCGCTAAACTGATAGAACTGAATCCGGTTCGGTTCTGTACGCAACTGTTCCCAGTATTGCTCCAGATCACCCCAGCCCATTTCCACTAGAATTCTGACTACATCATCGATCTTGCACAGTGTCGTACTGGTTTCTTCACCGAGTCGTAACTGATGATCGAGCTGTTCGACACATTGTCCCAGGCTAAAGAACAGAAAAATATCGGCAGATTCAGCTTCCAGAATATCTTCACATTCAGTCACCACTTCACAAATATAACCAGCATTTTTGTCTGCAGTTTTGATCAGTTTCATTAGTTCTGCATAGCCTGATGCAGACAATACTCCGCGTAGTTCCTGAATATTATCTTTAGCCACTTTAAACTGCTGGCTAAAAGATGCGGTCTGAGTTGAATCTAGTACCAATTCATTTAAGGAACTGGCATCAAAAGCGGGTAAACAAAAAGCATGTGCATAGGCCACAGCTGCTTCGTCTTCTAAAAATGGAAAGCGCGCACATAAAAAATGAGTGCGAGATAAATAACGCCCTAACCAAAAAATATGTTGTGCATTGCTATTCAGCAAAACCATGACATTTTCCTTCTTTGGAATATTATGAATGTAAATTGTCGACTACCCAGGTATCTTTAATACCGCCACCCTGTGATGAATTCACCACCAGTGAACCGGGCTGCATCGCTACACGTGTCAAGCCACCCTGCACAATTTCAGTACGGTAAGGCGAGCTTAAGACAAATGGGCGCAAGTCAATATGACGTTCAGCAATACCAAAATTGGTCAAAGTCGGACTAACCGATAAGTCCAAAGTTGGCTGCGCAATATACAAATGCGGCGCAGCTAAAATTTTCTCCCTGAAAAATTCAATTTGCTGTTTCGAAGCCTGTGGCCCAATCAGCATGCCATAACCACCCGAACCCTGAGCTTCTTTTACCACCAGCTGGTCCAGATGGGCCAAAACATAGCTTAAATCTTGCTGATTACGACATTGATACGTCGGAACATTTTTTAGTATTGGCTGTTCACCCAAATAAAAATGAATCATTTTATCGACATATGGATAAATCGATTTGTCATCTGCGACACCTGTACCCGGTGCGTTGGCAATCAGGACATTATTTTGTAAATAAGCTGACATTAAGCCAGGTACACCCAGGGTACTCTCCGGTTTAAAGCATAATGGATCGAGATAAGCATCATCGACCCGTCTATAAATAACATCGACTCTTTGGCGACCACGTATAGTTTTTACATAAACCTTCGAGTCATCAACAAAAAGATCACGTGATGTTACCAACGGTACATTCATTTCTCTTGCGAGAAAGGCGTGCTCATAGTAAGCACTATTAAAACGCCCTGGCGTCAGCACTACGACAAAGGGTTTGTCGACATGGGCATTTTCGATCAGGATTTCTTTTAAAAGCTGGGGGTATTGCTCAATTCCAGCAATCTTGGACTGTTCAAATATTTTCGGCATCAGCTTTTGGCTAATCTTACGGCATTCCAGCATATAAGAGACACCCGATGGCGTTCTAAGATTGTCCTCCAAGACATAAAATTTGCCCTTGGAATCACGTATTACATCAATGCCACTAATCTGGCTATAAATCCTGCCTTTCAGGCTATGTTGATACATATGCGGCTGATAAGCCTCATGCGTCAAAATCTGGAGTTCAGGAATGATATTGGCTTTTAAAATATCCTGTTGATGATAAATGTCATGTAAAAACAGATTCAGTGCGCGCACGCGTTGTGCCGACCCCAGAGCCACCATATTCCACTGTTTGCGGTCAATCACTCGTGGAATGATATCGAAAGGAATGCTTCGCTCTACCCCCTCTTTATCTTCGTAAACCGTAAAGCTAATGCCATGATGTAAAAAATGTTCTTTTGCCACCTGATTCAGAGCATTCAATTCATCCAGCGTGTGTTGGGATAACCATTCTTCCAGTCTTTGACTTGCCTGACTGGACATGACTTGCTCATCCTGCATTTCATTAAAGAATTTTGAAGACAACTGTTGAAATAAAAGTTGTGGATTTGCTGTAGTCGATACCGTTGCTGTTTTAGCCTCTATAAAATTTTTCCCAAGATTTTGGGAACTAAAATTATCAATTTTTTCAATTACATTTGTATCCCGATTTCCTTTAAGCATACAAACCTCGTCTTATCATCTATTATAATTAAATCAAAGCAATATCCATGCCATTGAACCTATATTGCAACTACCATTAATCTAATAAATGCGCCCTGAACTCAATGCCATTTCTTACCAAGTTGTTTTTAGTTTGTAGGACAATTGTTGCGCAGAAAGACTTGCGAAAAAATGAGAGTTTTTTTATTGTGTTAGTCTAAGCCTAAATCCCATCCTCTTTATCGCCAGCAAAATAAATTATGTCAGCACAAGAAAAAGAAACCTCGAATAGCCTGTATCGCCAATGGCAAATCTTGTCGCGTCTTTCTACCGGCAAATGGATGGGAACACGTGAATTACAGGAAATCTTGAATCGCGAAGGAATTGATATCAGCCTGCGTACCATTCAGCGTGACCTGAACCAGATTGCGCAGCGCTTTCCAATCGAAAGCAGCAAGACCACACCACAAGGCTGGCGTTGGCGCTCAGATGCACCGCTGCAAAGCTTGCCGCATATGACCAGCTCACAGGCGGTCACCTTTATGATGGTCGAAGAACATTTAAAACATTTGCTGCCACCGAGCCTGATCGAAGAAATGAATCCCTGGTTTGATCTGGCACGCCGCAGTCTGTCCTCGCAAAACAATGTCCGCCAATGGATTAATCGGGTACGGATTGTGCCAGCCACCCAACCGCTCATTCCACCTTTCGTGGATAAGACTGCACAGCAGGCGGTATATGAAGGCTTGTTGCAGGACAAACAGCTGGAATGTGTCTATCAGGGCCGCGGTCACAACAGCGAAGAAAAGACTTATATCCTCAATCCACTGGCTTTGGTGCAAAAAGGCTCCATCATTTATCTGGTCTGTACCCGTCATGACAAATCTGATATTCAGACCTTTGCCCTGCACCGTTTTAAATCGGCAGTAGTTCTCAATTCACGTGCCCTGCATCCGGTGAATTTTGATATTGATGACTATATCGATTCTGGTGCATTGGGCTTCCGGGTGGATTTCAATCACCCTACTGAAAATGTCATGCTAAAACTGAGCATGTCGGAATCGGATGCACATTATTTTGAGGAAAGTCAGCTCAGTAAAGATCAGAAGATTGAAAAACTGGACAATGGTATGTCGCTGATTAGTGCAACGGTTCCTTTTACTTCACAACTGGTGTGGTGGCTGCGCAGCTTTGGTAAAAAGATTAAACATATTGAACCCAGTATGGTGTCCAATGCAGTTAGCCAGATGGATGAGGAAAACCCTTAACCAAATGGATTTCATTCAGCTTTAATAATTCCAGAATAAAAAAATCCCCAGATTGGGGATTGGAGAATTATGCTTGTATTTTTATGATTGTTCTGGTGGTCTACCGCTGTACCAACCTGCTTTTCTCTAATACCCCGAAATGCAGATTGGATGAAACCTCAATATTTAAACAGAACTGAGACATGAGCAAGCCAGTTCGGCATTATTAAAGCGAATGGATTTTTTTGTCATGGTTTATAACTCCTGTATGGGTGATAAATCGACTATAAAAGCATTCACTCTGCCTGTGAAATAAATAGAATATATGTGCTTTGCATATTTTTTCTATAGGAATTTTTCCGCAAAATTTATCTGCAATTGCTACTGATTGATTGCCTGTCTGGGTATGATTTTTGGCAAGTTTATAAAATTGAATAACAATTCTATGCTTGCATAAGATACCTGGCTCTGCACATCATAAAGCCCTATAGAAGTAGAAATAGGGACTTAATTTTACAATGGCTAACCCTGCTCAATTAGTACGGCACAAGCTGCTCAATACTTTCTTTTCTCGCCATTCAGTCTGGTTTGCCTGCATTCTGATTGCAGTGATTTTTACCACATTCCATATCGGTTATTCGCCGCGTTATATCTATTATTTTATGCCGCAAACTTTGGTGAATACCCTGTGGATTCTGAGTATACTCCTGAGCCTGTTGGGTTTGTATGATGTACTGCAAAACAAGCATTCTATTCTGAAAAACTACCCCATCATGGGACATTTCCGCTTTATCTTCGAAGAATTTCGTCCGGAGATTCGTCAATATTTTATTGAAGCCGACCGCGATGCACTGCCCTTTTCCCGTATGCAACGTAGTCTGGTGTACCAGCGGGCGAAAAATGAAAATTCAGATAAACCTTTCGGTTCAATTCTCAATGTCTATGAAGACAATTATAGATTTGTCAGTCACTCTTTGACGCCATGTAAGGTGGCCGATCCACAAACTTTCCGTATCCTGATCGGCAATGAGCAATGTACACAGCCCTTCTCTGCTTCCATTTTAAATATTTCAGCCATGAGCTTTGGCAGTATGAGTGCCAATGCAATCCGTGCGCTGAATCTCGGCGCTCAAAAAGGTGATTTTTTCCATGATACCGGTGAAGGCAGTATCAGCCCCTATCATCTTGAATATGGGGGCGATCTGGTCTGGGAAATTGGCAGTGGTTATTTTGGCTGCCGTACCTTAGATGGACAGTTTGATCCGGAACGCTTTGCGGCACAAGCCAAATTACCGCAAGTAAAAATGATTGAAATCAAGTTATCACAAGGGGCTAAACCCGGACATGGCGGTATTTTACCTAAAAGCAAGATCTCGGAAGAAATTGCCCAAATCCGGGGCATCAGCCGTGAACATGATTGCGTATCACCCTCTAGTCATCCCGCCTTTAGCACCCCGATTGAAATGATGAATTTCATCCAACGATTACGTGAACTTTCCAACGGAAAACCGGTCGGATTCAAGCTATGTCTGGGGCAGCCCTGGCAGTTTATGAGTATGGTCAAAGCCATGCTGCACACCCAGATTTATCCCGATTTCATCGTCGTCGATGGCTCTGAAGGTGGAACGGGCGCTGCACCCATTGAGTTAATCGACTTTGTCGGTGCACCCCTAAGAGAAGGTTTACTATTTGTGCATAATACCCTTGTTGGTGCAGGTTTAAGAGATAAAATCAAAATTGGTGCAAGTGGTAAAATTATTAGTGCATTTGATATTGCCAGCACGCTCGCGATTGGGGCAGATTGGGTGAATTCGGCACGTGGTTTTATGTTTGCCGTCGGCTGTATTCAGGCTCAAAGCTGTCATACCAACCAGTGTCCTGTCGGTGTCACCACACAGGATAAAGATCGTCAAAAGGCCTTACATGTGCCCACCAAAGCAGAGCGCGTATTTCATTATCATAAAAACACCTTACACGCCTTGTCTGAACTGATTGCTTCTGCAGGCCTGAAACACCCTTCGGCGATTAAGGCACATCACTTGGCACAACGTGTGAATAATCACGAAATAAAGAACTTTGCGCAGATTCATTTTTGGTTGAAAGAGGGAGAATTATTATCCTGTGAAAATAAGGATGAGGAGAACTTCTACTTCCGGATGTGGAACCTGGCTAAACTGGATAAATTTTAACTCAATACAGTTAAATTAGAAAAGGCGTTTAATCAAACGCCTTTTTTCACATTGAATTGTAGATCAATAATAGGTTTTACTGCCCTGTGCATGTAGAAAGGCAGGAATCAAGCCGGTCAATGCAGCACGAATATCCGCGCGTTCATTGATCAGTTGATGCGAACCTTCTTCCAGCATCAGTAAGGTCTGGAGACGGAATTTACGTCGGATAAATTCGATATTATAGCGCCAGTCTACGGTCTGATCCTGTGCACCCTGTGCCAGCCAGACCGGAATACGACAGGCCGGACGCGCTTCCATTTCCAGCATCCAGCGCGACATCGCCAGAATCCAGTCCATACCCATCATCCGCGGCTGTAACGGATCTTTAAGCCGGATAAAACGCAGAAACTCCGGATTATGGTTATTGCGTCTGAAATGCCGGGGAACTTCACGCTTGATCCGGCTAATAATGCCCAGCCCGACCGAGTTATGCCACCAGGCTGTTTTCGCAGGACGAATCAGCGGCGATAACAGCAAAACCCGTTCTACAAAAGGATTTTCGCGGCGCTGTGCAAATTCGAGTAAGTGATGCATCCAGATTGCACCACCGGTACTCTGTCCAATTCCCACCCAAGGTTTGGGCAATTGCGAGGCAAGTTGTACATAGCGATGTACGGCATGCAAAACCTGCTGATAATGATCAAAATTCTGAATGCTGGCAGGTGAACCATCACTCAGACCATGTCCGGGCAGGTCATAGGTCAATACACTAAAACCTTGCTCCAGCAGCTCTTTGACAATCGGCTGATAAATCCCGCTATGTTCCAGATAACCATGCAGCAAGAAAGCAGTGCCCTGAATCTTGTCAAAGCGGGTATTTTCCAGGTTTGGCTCAAATACCTGTACATGTAATTTAAACAATGGCATCTGTACGTAGCCTTGCCAGTGTTTGCAGTCCAATAAATCAAAGCCATACAGCTTGCGATAGGATTGCAGATCAATTGGCGGCTCATCACTACGATTCAGGTTTAACGGCGGCAAGAGTTGTGGCGTTATATCCCGGCTTGGGATGGGTAAATCAAGTTGCTTCAGGATCGTGGGATTTAAAAATGGGATATCAGACATTATGGCACCTCCCGACAGTCACTAGATCCAAACCACATATCGCGCATGGTCGCCAACATTTCATAATTGGCACGACGACTATGATCATAATTTTGCGCACTTGGACGCCATCGTGTCAAAGGCTTCGGCATCGGTGCCTCTACCGGAATGGTTTGTATGCCATTTAAAGCAAATAAACGGCGGGTCCGTGGCATATGATAACGATCCGTAATCAGAATCACAGTCGGTGCTCCACCTTTCTTTTGTAATAATAATGAACTGAAACGGGTATTTTCACAGGTATTCATGCTGCGATCTTCCAGCAATTTGGCATCAACATCGTGGTTTTTCAACCAGCGCTGCATATACGGCGCTTCTACACCACTCAGCACAATCGGTAACTGATAATGTTTTTCTACCGCCAGCGTGGTTTCCAGACGTAAACGCGTATAGTGATTGACCACAATCTCTTCACCCTTTTCATCTAGCGTTAAACCGCCACCCAACACCACAATGGCATAAGGCTGGGAGCTATTCGCCGGTTTCACTTGTTGCTGATCTTGTAGTAAAGCCAGGTCCTGCTGAATTTCCTCTTCAGCGGTTTCTTGTACCGAGCTGGCCTCTTCTTGTTCTATAGGATGCGTACTCAGGAACTCAATATATTGTTCAATACGTTCTTTGTTTTCATTGCTGTCCCAGTCCAGCAACTTCCGAACATTTGCAGTCGGATCAACCGGCTCTGTCGGTACTTGTGAATATAATAATGGAACTTGAGCAGGCGGACTTTGCTCTGCCTTTTGACTTTGCTGCTCACGCTGATGTTCTTCAATGACCTGTTGCAGCGCTTTATAACGTGCCTGAATCAGAATCAGGTTGGCAGAATTGTTTTGTTGGATATCCTTTTCCATGACCTTTAAATATGCCTGACGGGCAATCCATAAATCGGAGCCAGGTTCCAGATTTTCATGCTCGCTCAATGCTGCCATTTTCTGGCTTTGCGCTGCTACTTCATTAAGTTCTAAAGATACAAACTGGTTTAAGCCCTTGACGATCATTTGCGAGTAAAAAGGGGTATAAACCAACACCAGTAGACAGCCGAATAGTACAAACAGTCCAGTGACCACTTGTAGCAAACGTACCATCCAATGGGTTTTATTCATATCATTTTTCATCCTGATGAGAACGGATCAATCCATTTTGGTCAAACAATACAGGTTCTGGTTCCAGCAGCAGCTTGAATTTTTCCCAGACCGACTGCTGTACTGCACGATAAGTTTTACGCACATCGGTAAGAGAGGCCTGACCATAATTCACCAAGACCAGCGCCTGTTTATGAAACATGCCGACAGACCCCAACTGTTTGCCCTTCCAGCCAGCCTGATCAATCAGCCAGCCCGCTGCCAGTTTAACTTGAGTATTGGCTTGCTGGTAATGGGGTAAATTCGGGAAAGATGCCGCAATCTGGTCAAAGACCGGCTGATCTACCAGCGGATTTTTAAAAAAACTCCCCACATTGGGAAATTCTTGCGGATCAGGTAATTTGCTTTGACGGATCTGAATCACTTGCTGTTGCAGGTTTTCTGCTGTAAGCGTATCACCGACGGCTGTCTTTAAGTCACCGTAATTCAGTTTCAAATCTGGCTGTTTCAGTAATTTAAAAGTCACATGGGTAATCACATAACGGTTTGGCTCATCTTTAAAAATACTATGTCGATAGGCAAACTGGCAATCTGCTGCGCTAATCGAGCCAAACTGTTTGAGCTGACGATCATAGACTGCAACCGAATCGATAAACTCGCCAACTTCGACGCCATAGGCGCCAATATTCTGTACCGGCGATGCACCAACACGCCCAGGAATCAGGGCCAGATTTTGTAAACCATACAGACCTTGTGCTGTAGTCCAGAGCACGAAGTCATGCCAGCCCTGCCCGCCGCCCACGCGTAAACGTTGCGACTGATCATCGCCATCCAGCATCTCAATGCCCTGAATATCGATATGCAAAACCAGTGCGTGAATCTGTTCAGGCAACAACATATTGCTGCCACCTGACAGAATCAGCACATTTAACTGTTGCTGTTCAGCAAAATCCAGTGCCACCAGCAGATCATCGGTCGATTGAATATGGGCATAGTGTGAAGCAACGGCTTCTAAATTTAGGGTATTAAAGGGTTTAAGTTGAACCTGAGTTTGAATCTGCATTGCTTAAACCTTGTGTACATTCTGTTTGAAAATTTCAACCCATGCCTGACTGCTGGACTCACACTGATCGAGCACCCGTTCAAAACCATCCGCTTCGCCATAATAAGGATCGGGCAAGGCCTGTTGTGGATAATCCTGATCATGCTCACTCATCAATGCAACGCGTGCACGTAAATGACCGAACTCAGTTTCGGCCAGACGCTGTATATTCTGGATATTAGATAGGTTTTCCAGATCCATTGCCAGAATCAGATCATAATCAATAAAATCATGCGTGGTCAGCTGACGTGCGCGAAGCGTTGACAGATCATAGCCACGTTTCAGTGCATGCTGCTGGCTACGCAGGTCTGGGGCCTTGCCCGGATGATAATTACTGGTTCCAGCAGAATCGACCACAATATTCAGTTGCTGTTCATCACAATAATGTCTGAGTACCACCTCTGCCGTGGGAGAGCGGCAAATATTTCCCAAACAAACACATAACACCTTGTATGGCGTTCTGGATGACATAAACAACCTCAGAGCTACTTTATTTTAAGGATTCTTATGTTAAGTTATTTATATACTGATTCCTATCTCACAACCATAGAATAATCTCGTATTTGCAATAAAAAAATCAAGGATATCGCCATGAATCGTTTTCAGTTTCAAACCGTCCCCAATATCATTGCCGGACTAGGCACGATTCAGGAATTATTTAAAATTCTAAAAAATGGCCGTTATCAACGTCTTCTACTGGTGACTGACCCGGGTATGCTGAAGCAGCAATTACATCTGCCGATTCTGGATATTATTGAATCTGCCGGTCTGGATTATGTGATTTACTCAGATGTTCAGGCTGACCCGCCCGATAACGTAGTGCTTGAAGCAGCAGCTTTTGCAAAGCAGGAAAAGATTGATGTGGTGCTAGGCTTTGGTGGTGGCAGCTCGATGGATGTGGCCAAGCTGATTGCGATTTTGGCGCATCCTGAGCAGCATCAGACGCTTTCCGATCTGTATGGCGTCGATAATGCCACCGGGCCACGTTTAGCTCTAATTCTGGTTCCCACCACAGCCGGAACGGGCTCCGAAGTCACACCAATTTCGATTGTTACTACAGGTGAAACCACCAAAAGCGGCATTGTCGCGCCTATTCTCTATGCCGATATTGCTATTCTGGATGCGACTTTCACTCGGAATTTGCCGGCACAGATTACCGCTGCCACCGGAATCGATGCCATGGTACATGCCATTGAAGCCTATACCTCAAAACACAAGAAAAATCCTTATTCGGATATGCTGGCCAAACAGGCTTTAAGATTATTGAATGCCAATTTGCAACGTGTTCTGCAAGATGGTCATGATCTAGATGCCCGTCAAAATATGCTGGTCGGTTCCATGCTGGCCGGACAAGCCTTTGCCAACGCACCGGTTGCCGCCGTGCATGCGCTGGCTTATCCACTCGGTGGGCATTTTCATCTGTCGCATGGACATAGCAATGCTTTGGTGCTGACCGAAGTCTTAAAATTTAATGCACCTGTAGCCAAACAGCTCTATGCCGAATTGATGACCTGGTTAGATCCCCACAGTAAAGGTTGTCATGATGGACTGACCGATCTGTTTATTGATCATTTTAATAATCATCTGATACAGAGCGGCTTAACCTTAAAATTAAAGCAGTTAAATGTACCAGAACAGATGTTGATGGTTATGGCAGAAGATGCCATGCAACAAAGCCGGCTGTTGCAGAACAATCCACGCGAACTCAAGTTGGATGACGCTTACCAGATTTACCAGGCGATTTATGCCTAAATCTATTTCCACACTAAGCCTTGTCTAGCTGAGAGCGAATCCTGATGAAAGCCACGATCAAACAACGCGAACACTATGCCTTTTTCTTGCCCATTCAGACCCGCTGGGCAGACAATGACCTGTATGGCCACGTCAACAATGTGACTTATTACAGTTATTTTGACACCGCAGCCAATGCCCTGCTGATTCAGGAAGCGGCCTTTGATCCGAAATACTCTCCGATGATTGGGCTGGTGGTCAGCTCCAACTGCCAGTTTAATCAGGAACTGTCTTATCCGGAAATTATTGAAGTGGGCGTGGCCATTGAAAGCATGGGAAATTCATCACTGAGCTACGATCTGGCCATTTTTAAACGCAATTCGGATACAGCTGCAGCTCAGGGTAATTTTGTTCATGTATTTGTCGATCGTGAGACACGAAAAAGCACCCCGATTTCAGCCGAAATGCGGGATGCCTTATCTCGATTTGTTGTGCCTTAAAATCCAGTCTATTTCAGCTGAATATTTTGCAATTCACCATCGAACTGCTGCAACAGGTCACGTACCGCAGGTTCAGCCTGTAACAGCTCTTCAGCGCGTTTAAAGGCACGAGCCTTCCGCTGATGCTGCATGGTATAGGGTGTTAGCTGGTCCACACTTTCAAATTTCACCTGGAAATGAGTTTGCGGCCACTGCTGTTGTAAAGCAGCTTCCAGAGTATGTTGCAGTTGTGTCAAAAGTTGCTGGTATTGCTCAGGGATATGAAAAACGGATTGGCCATTAATCTGTCCGCTCATGACACCATACTGTGCCAGTTCCTGCACTGCTGGAGAAAGCTGGCTGTTACGGAACCAGTATTCCCATTTTTCGACGCTCCACTCACCCTCTAACATTTGCTCAGGGATTTTTAAAATATCCTGTGGCATCAGATTCTGCGTATTTAAATCTTGGGAAATGTCATCCGGTAGCGCAGTCTGAATCGGAGCGACTTCTTCAATCACAGGCTGAGCAATCGTTTCCTGTGAAAGTTCCAATTCCGGTGAGGCAAGACTAAATTCCTCATCAGCAGATATTTCTTGTGCTGCTTCGACATGAGTAACAGCATCTACAGGAATAAACTCTTCAAGCAGGAAATCATCCGAGCTGCTGCTTGTCGCCGGTGCTTCTACGCTACTCTCGATTTCATCAAAACCAAACAGGCCTTTGTCGTCATTTGGATCAAAAACGATCTGATCACTAGACTGTACTTCCTCAATCGCTGTCTGAATTACTCCCTGTTGAACAGGCTCAGGTGCATGATCATTAGTGGACTTTTCTTCATGGAGAAAATCATCTGAAGATGGTTCAGGCATTGATGGCGTATAAGCTTCCTCATCCGTCTCATCGTCCAGAGAGAAATCATCAAACACTGGTTCCGCTTCAAATGTTTTTGCTGTGACTGTTTCAGACTGCAATTGTGTCTGAACGGGCTGTTGTAGACGTGTAGGAGAAGCTGCTATTGGTTGAGTTGCGGCTTCATGAACGACTGGAACCTCGCTTGGCTGTAAGGGTCGGAATGCCAATAAGCGTAGCACCGTCATCTCAAAACCTTGTTCCTGAGTCACAGCCAACTGTAAATCAGCGCGTCCCTTACAAGCAACTTGATAATACAGTTGTAAATCCTGAGCCGAAATCAGACCGGATAATTGCATGATCTTTTGATTGATTTCAGCACTATATTTCAGACTTAAATCAGGCAGATATTGTAATAAAGCCAGTTCATGCAAAGTCGAAATTAACTGATCTAAAACCAGTGACACATCCAAAGCCTGCTGACGGAATTGCAGCAACAACTGACTGACCTGTGCTTTCTGGTTCTGGTGAATCGCCAGAATCAGATCATAAATAATGGTCCGGTCAATCAAGCCCAGCATGTCTTTGACATCCTGATGCTGAATCGCACCCTGACCATAGGCAATCGCCTGATCGGTCAGAGACAAGGCATCACGCAAAGAACCTTGAGCAGATTCGGCAATTTGCCAGATGGCATCCTGATCCGACTGAATACTTTCTTGGCCTAAAATCTGGGCCAGATGCTCGGTAATTTCATCAACAGCCAATGGGCGCAAAGTAAACTGCAAACAGCGTGAAATTACGGTAATTGGCAGCTTTTGTGGGTCGGTCGTAGCAAACAGGAACTTGACGTGCGCAGGTGGCTCTTCCAGAGTCTTTAATAAAGCATTGAAAGAATGCGTGGACAGCATGTGCACTTCATCAATCAGGTAAACTTTAAAACGACCTTGAGTCGGTGCATAAGGCACATTGTCGAGCAGCTCGCGAGTATCTTCAACCTTGGTGCGTGAGGCCGCATCGATTTCGATCAAATCGATAAAGCGTCCTTCGTTGACGGCGCTACAAGTCGCACAGACTTCACACGGTGTCGAGGTGATACCGGTCTCACAGTTCAAGCACTTCGCCAAAATACGTGCAATCGTGGTTTTTCCGACACCACGCGTTCCTGTAAACAAATAGGCATGGTGCAAACGGCCACGTTCGAGCGCGCTGGTTAAAGCACGTGAAACATGGTTTTGCCCCACCAATTCATTAAAATTACGAGGACGGTATTTTCGCGCAAGTACTTGATACATGTATGCTCCTTTTTACAGGTCTAAGCATACTGTTTTTTTAGTAAATAGTGAAATGAATGCCGGTTTATAAACAATAAAAATCCCTTGATCAAAATCATTGAAAAAGGGATATAAAACATATATTTTCTTAAAATCAGACCGATTCAAACAGGATAAAGTCACTTTGCATCTGGTAGCGTTTGCCTGTTTGATCTTCACGAATTTCCAGAACCTGCTTTTTCAGATCCACATAAACCAGATTGCGGGTATCGACATTCAGCAGTTCAATCTTTTGTTGCGTATCATCCTGAAAACGAATCGGCCCAGTAATGGTTTCAATCGGGTTATGCCCACTCAAGCTTTCACGTGATAACGTAAAAGTCCGATCATCATGCAAGCTCAAAGCAACAGCCATACCCGGACAATCGTCACAACTTGAAAAACATCCCATACAGGGTGTGGTGCCCTGATAATTCCCGACCCAGGCAGGAATCTGAGCTTTAGCCTCAATAGCAGTATTTGCCGTCGATTGGTTTTGATCCTGGCAGCCAAACAAGGCACTGCTTGCGACCAGAGGAATCATCAGCACTTTTTTCATCACTTCATACCACAGACTGGGAGTCACGCCAAAATAACATATTTTAAGGACTTTACTAAACTCCCCAATCAGGGATATTTAGCGCCAACCTTTACGTCCAGTCAGGACGGCATCAGCACAGCGTAAGGTTTCCTGTGTCAAACCCCACAGACGATAATCTCCGGTCAATGAACCTGTCGGGAAATTATGGGTATAGGCAAAACTTAAATTGCGCTCAGGGTCACACCAGGCTCCCGAACCATTAAAGCCCATATGACCAAAACCTTGCGAAGCTTTACCTAAAGTAAGCACCCGATGATAACCCAATCGCCAGTGCATCGGCAAAGGCATGACTCGATCGCGTTTTTTGCATTGAATCTGACTGAGACGCTGAAAAACTTCAGGCGAGATCAATTGCTGTCCTTGCCATTCGCCGCGGTTGGCCAGCATGGCATAAATTTTTGCCAGACTCTCTGCGGTAAATACTCCATTGGCGGATGGAATGATTGCTTGCAGGCCTTGCTCACTAAAGAAACTGAAATTCCTCATTCCTTTGGGAATCATCGCATCCTGAAAATCCTGCGGATCTTGTCCACTCCAAATCAAAGCCCGCTCCATCAGATTCGGTTTTCTTGATCCTGTTTTTTTCGCAGGCTGCGATTGAGACTTGGCTGCTTTAGCTTTAAAAATCGGCAGTGCTACCCGAGCTAATTCATTGGTCGGCACACTGAAATAAGCACCATTCAACATCAAAGGCTGAACCAGATATGCCTGCATCAGTTCAGTTAAAGTTTTAGCTGTCGCTTTTTCTAATGCACCACCGACCTGCCAGCCAAAGGTCAGCGGTTGATAGGCCGCATCTGTTGCAACTTGAAAACGTGGTTCAGCCGCGGCAATTCGGTCTAGCATCTGCGGCCAGTCGGCCATTTCAGTGGCGTCGGCAATGATATTACGGATATCAAACAATCCGCTTTGATGACTCAGCATATGCGCCAGAGTAATATTTTCTTTACCGTTTTGCGCAAATTCAGGCCAATATTCTGCAACAGGCTGGTCATAATCAACCAGGCCCTGACTGGCCAGAATATGTGCCAGTGTCGCCAGCACACCTTTGCCCGTCGAATAACACAGCGACATGGTATCGGTTTGCCAAGCCTCAGATTCCGATTTTTTCCCGGTATAAATATCGACGACTTTTTGTCCCTGAAAATAGACAACAAGTGCCGCACCACCCTGCTCTGTGCGAGCATGCTGTAGGCGACTAAACTGACGGGCAAGGTCACGGAAATTTTCATTTACCGTTCCTTGGTAATGGGCTGTATCCGCAAATAAATAATCTTTGAGTGGCTGCATCATTCTATCCATAGAATATTGATTTCTTAAAAACAAAAAAGCCTAAATCAGGTTCAGGCTTTTATCGTACTTTAAATTGCGGTCACAGTTCCTGTGACATGCGGCTTCTGATTTTTGCTATTACGAATCAGGATTTCCGTATCATTAGCTGCTTTCGCGGTTAAGAATTGCACTTTGGAAGGCAGATATAAGGGCAGTTTAAACCAGACATCTGCTTCATAGGCATCGGGCAATGCCAGGCTGGACAAAGCTTTAGCCTTGGTCCACATACCATGCGCAATCGCCTGTTTAAATCCGAATGCCTTAGCCATTAGGGCATGAATATGAATCAGGTTAAAGTCGCCGGATGTCATGGCATAACGGCGACCCGTATTTTCTAGAATTTCCCATTCAGCATTCAGCTCATAATCGGGTGTCTTGTTTTCGACGATTTTGGCTGCAGCTTTGCCTTTACTCTTTTGACGGGACAGATAAGTGGTCAAGGCTTCCACCACCACTTCATCACCGACTTTTACTGTGGTGATGAAATCAAACTGTACACCTTTATCATGCGGCTGCAATTCACCAAACTTGCAAGACAATGTGAGAGATTCATTGACTCCGATTTTACGATACTGTTTGACCTGATTGCGGATATGCACCAGACCGAGAACCGGAAAAGGAAAAGCTTCAGCCGTCATCATATGCATTTGCAGGCTTTGTGAAAGAACTGTTAGATAAATGGCTGGAATATAGCCATTATTTTTAAAACCACAAACTTCATTATAGGCTTTCAGATGCTTTTGATCGACCTTGAATGAATCCACCACATATTCAACTTGCGGTAGAACTTTTTCAGCTTTTGGCTTTTTAAAAATCAAGCCCTGAATCACTTTTGGATAGGCTAAATAAGGTTTTGGAAGTTGACTAAAATGGCGAGTATTCATACTGAACCTTTGGAATATTTATCTTTATGACGTCCTTCTTTTTAAAAGAAGGAAGAATATCTTTTTAAATAAATCCCTCCCAACCTCCCTTTAACAAAGGGAGGAGTAGTCCCCTCTTTTGCAAAGAGGGATTTAGGGGGATTCTAAATTAAGCCCCTAACAGGCTCTGACCACACACACGCACCACATTGCCATTCAAACCTGAAGAGGCAGTCGAGGCAAACATCGCAATCGCTTCTGCCACATCAACAGGATGACCACCCTGACTCATGGAATTCATACGGCGTCCAGCTTCACGGATGGCAAATGGAATTGCTGCTGTCATTTGCGTTTCAATAAAACCCGGTGCCACAGCATTAATGGTTATACCATTTTTTAATGTCGGTGCTGTGAATTTCACCACACCAATCACACCTGCTTTAGAGGCTGCATAGTTGGTTTGACCCAGATTACCTGCAATACCTGAAATAGAAGATACACAGATAATACGGCCATTTGCATTTAGACCATCGTTGCAGAGCAAGTAATCATTGACGCGTTCAATTGCTGACAGGTTGATGTTAATGACCAGATCCCAAAGCTCAGGCTTCATATTGGCCAAAGTCTTGTCGCGGGTAATCCCTGCATTATGCACGATAATATCCAGACCACCCTGCGCCGCTGCCGCCTGTTTGATTTTCTCACCCGCATCGGCTGCAGTAATGTCAATCGCTAGTGTAGAGCCGCCAATTTCACCAGCGACACGATCCAGATCCGCCTGCTGTTGTGGGACATCCAGACAAATCACATGTGCGCCATCACGTGCCAGCACATGAGCAATCGCCTCACCAATACCACGGCTTGCTCCAGTTACTACTGCCGTTTTTCCTGCCAGTGGCTTACTCCAGTCCAAGTCTACTTGTGCTGCTGCCGATACACGAATAACCTGACCAGACACATAGGCAGAGCGTGGAGAAATTGCAAAACGTAGCACAGACTCAAGATTGGCTTCGGCACCTGCATCGACATAAATCAGGTTGGCTGCAATACCCTTTTTAAATTCTTTGCCCACAGATTTGACAAAACCTTCGAGCGCACGTTGTGCAATGGCCTGACTCACAGATTTTGCAGATTCAGGTGTTGTGCCGATCACGACCACACGACCAGAACTTTGAATCTGACGCGCAATCGGATTAAAGAATTCATAAAGTGATTTCAACTGCTCTGAATTTTCAATACCAGAAGCATCAAAAATAACCACTTTAAACTTGGATTCTTTATCGCCAGTATTAAATGCATTCAGGTTCAGACCCGATTTCGCCGCTGCCTGTTGCAGTTCCGCATTATTGCCTGCATAGCTATTGGCATGAATATTTGCCAGCACCTGAGCAATAGAACCGGTCAATACACTCGCAGGTGCAGCACCGAATAACACAGCGCCTTTTACCACTGGCGTTGCAGACTCGAAACGGTCTAGGGAAATTGGGGATGGCAGGCCCAGATTTTTAATGACAAATTTACCAATAGGAGATTTTGCGAAAGTTTGGTACTGATCAGTCATGTTTATTATCTCTCATACAAATTAATTTTTGATCGATCTAAAGTTATCCTTTAACTTCAATATAATGCCAGATACTTATATTGCAATAGATCTACCAGATTCTACCCAATCATACTTGAGATATCTGGCAGATGACTTGACCTGAGCGCAGTCTGCAATGTCATTGTAGTCAATACAGCATATACTCATCTATGCTAATGTAAGCCACAAGAAGACGATCAATTTGCTTGGAAAAGCCTTATGAGCAAAACAACTCAAGAAAATCCAGCAGTCGAGAATTCCGCATCTCCAGCTGTGTCAAAATCATCAACGCGTGCTAAGCGTAGCACTAAAAACACGGATACAGCCGCTGCTGCAGCTAAAAGTCCGGCTAAAACTCCGCGTACCCGTCGTACAGCGAGCAGTAGCAGTCAGACGACATCAACTCAAACAGATTCAGTTTCAAAAACACAGCCTTCTGTTCAACAGGATAATAATATGAGCCAAAACACAGTTCGCCGCGTTGCTATTCTTGGTGGCAACCGTATTCCATTTGCACGTTCGAATGGTGCCTATTTTACTGCCTCTAACTCGGACATGCTGACCGCAGCATTAAATGGTCTGGTAGAGCGCTTTAATCTGCAAGGTCAACGTGTCGGTGAAGTGGTTGCAGGTGCTGTCCTGAAGCATAGCCGTGACTTTAACCTGACTCGTGAATGTGTTCTGGATACGGCACTGGCACCAGAAACCCCAGCTTATGATATCCAGCAGGCGTGTGGTACGGGTTTACAAGCTGCATTTTTAGTGGCAAACAAAATTGCACTGGGCCAAATTGAAGTAGGAATTGCCGGTGGTGTAGATACCACCTCTGATGCGCCCATTGCATTTGGTGACGGTTTACGTAAAGCGCTGCTTGAATTGAACATTGCCAAAACTGCCAAAGACCGTTTAAAAGCCTTGACCAAAATTAATGTCAAAGAATTGATGGACGCACCTAAAAATGGTGAGCCACGTACTGGCTTGTCTATGGGTGATCATCAGGCGATTACCACACTGGAATGGGGTATTTCCCGTGAAGCGCAAGATGAACTTGCTGCATCTTCACACCAGAAAATGGCAGCAGCTTATGAAGAAGGTTTCTTTGATGATCTGATCACGCCATTCCTGGGTTTAGAGCGTGACAATAACCTGCGTGCTGATTCTTCAGTCGAGAAACTGGCGAAGCTTAAACCTGCGTTTGGTAAGGGCGATGCGCGTACCATGACTGCGGGTAACTCTACCCCACTGACAGATGGTGCTTCTTGCGTTCTGCTAGCGTCTGAAGAATGGGCAAAAGCCAATGGTCATGAAGTTTTGGCTTATCTGACTTTTCAGGAAACTGCAGCAGTTGATTTCGTCGAGAAGAAAGAAGGTTTATTGATGGCACCTGCTTATGCTGTTCCTCGCATGCTGGAACGTGCGGGCCTAAAACTTCAGGACTTCGACTATTATGAAATTCATGAAGCATTTGCTTCTCAAGTGCTGTCTACTTTAAAGGCATGGGAAGATCCAGCATTCTGTAAAGAGCGTTTAGGTCTGGATGCGCCACTCGGTTCAATTGACCGTGCAAAACTGAACGTGAAAGGCTCATCACTTGCAGCCGGTCATCCCTTTGCAGCAACTGGTGGTCGTATTATTGCGACGGCAGCCAAACTGATTGCTCAAAAAGGTTCAGGTCGTGTACTGGTATCGATCTGTGCTGCCGGTGGTCAGGGTTTAAAGTATTCGTCAACTTTATTCCAAGGTGCTGTTGATGCTACACCCCTCACAATGTTTTGATTAACCCCCTGGCACAGCGCTGCATCGGGAGTGAGGTGGAATGTGTTAACATTTGGGTCCATATAAGGCAGTGAACCAGGACGGCGCTGGAAGTAGAAGTTCAACCAATCCACCATCGGCTCGAAGCCATGTGATGACATCGCCCATGCGCTATTATGTCCCCCCCAATGATGTCCGAATTCATGCGCAATAATACGAAAACCTGATAAACGATAGTGACCATAGAATAGCCAAGTATCGACACCCAGCACGGTACCGCCACCAAGACCACCACCCATATTGGTAATACCAAGATTAATCTCGTTACGATTTAAAATCTCTTTGTAGATACGAACATAGTCTTCAGGCGTATAAATACCGTTTGGCCCATCGACTTGACCTGCATTACCAAAGAAATCATGGCCCATCACTGCTTTATGATTAAACCAGAGGTTTTCAAATTCAGGGGTACTGAGCATATATGCTAAGTTCGTCATCATGATGACCCATTCACGCGCATAGACAGGCGTTACTCGACACCATTTGCCTGGTTCGTCATATTTACCAAAATAGATTTTCCATTTTGCCTGAATTTTATTGAGCTTTTTCACATGCTCGTCTGTTTCAGAAGTCACATGTAAATCGAAAATATCACTTGGTATCAGCGTGGTCTGACTTAAACCTGCCAACTGAATTGAACCACTGCCATCTGCAAGCGGGAAGCGGGATTGATCATTCAATTTAATATTAAATTTTGCAGTGGAAAATGGCGTAAGCTCATCTAAATCTGCAAGTATAACCCAATCATCTGAATGACGAATTTTGGCGCGAATTTGTAAATTTCGAACAGGAACAGCGCTATAACTTTTAAGCGTTAAAGCGTTGCTACTCAGCTCTGCCGATAAAATCCGATTCATATACACATGACGTTCAGCACTATTGGTCAGCGTCTCCCAAGATTCACCATCTTGCAATACACGTGTTTGATTTTGTGCTTTAAATTCAGTCAACAATAATGCAGAACTCAGCTGTTTGGTCTTATTTTGCTGTAATGTGACCATTGGCAAGAGCTTAACCCTTTGATTAGACAAATGAATCAACTGTTGGCCATACACCGCAACATCACCTGCTCTTTCGATATGACTGCTTTCAGCTTGCCCTTTCAGGATATATTTTTTGAATTGGTCGATATTGTGCTTTGGCAGAATTGATTTTAAGCCAAATTCCTGAGTAGGATATGTTGCTATCGAACCATCATTCCTTGCGGTATACACAGTACCGTCATCATGACGGTGTAAAAGGGTCGCAAGATTTGACTCTGTCAAAATAGGTGCAATGTGAGTGTCATTTTCACGAATTTGGTTAATGTCATGCACATAAGTTTTACCGTTTGGAAGGCTGGTATACAGATGATCTCCCATGACTTCCATACGTGCATTACAGTTACGACCACAATCAGGAAGACTGAGCCGAGCAAACTTTTTCGCTTTTAAATGGTTTTGTGCAATAGCATCGCTTTGACGCCAGACATTAATACGACCTTCGATATCGGGGACATAGATATAGCGGTCATCTGCGGTAACAGCATTACTGTGAACTAAAGCATGGTTCACTGTATCGCCCCACCAAACGCCAGTTCCTAGCGCCATCACAAAGCTCGGTTGAGGCTGTGAAATATCTAGAATATCGACACGGTTAGAACCATAACTGGCCACATATAAGCGTTCTGCATGGATTTCGATATCTGCAAGACTGTCCCATTTTTTTGCTAAGCCTTCAATTTTTAATGGGTCAATTGCACTCAGCGCACGTTTTTGTTTTAAATCATAACGTAAAATTTTTGATTCTGATTGGCTATTGGCGATATACAATACATCACCAGTTCGTACCAGGGCTGTAGGATTCCATGTACTTAAACCGAAATCTTGAGCAGTAAGTTCCGAACCCACATCCAAGACTTTAAATTCTGAAATTTTGGTAAATTGAGCATTATTTCCTGTTGATGGATTAGAGCCAACCGTACCTGACCCAGGCTTAGATGCATGGCTGTCATTCTCACCACCACCGCCGCCACAAGCAGTCATGAGTAAGGCAATGCTTAAACTCAACAAGCTATATTTTAACTTCATAATTCCCCTTAGATGCAAATGCATAAAAACTTCTGCTCTTATAAAGGGGTTTAAGATGAATACCAAGTCGAATAAGTGTGCTATGTGTCAAAGAAATACTGCTGTTTACTAGATTCCCCACATAAAGCACAAGTAACATTAGCTGTGCTTTATTTTTTTCTATGCTTTTCTTATTATATTTTTCGATGCTCAGGCTGATATCCAAGCATTTCTTCTATCGAATCATAACACCACTGAAAAATGAAGGTATATACCAGAATACACAAGGTCAGGCTAAAATCGAGCACAATCGCCTGCCATAGTCCCATGTTCATCGCATAGGCCACCATTGGAATGGTGGCGAGCATTAAACCACCTTCAAAGCCAATCGCATGTAAAATACGCACTCGAATCGTTCGTTTCAGTTGACGTTTCGCTTCAAATTTTTCGAAATAATGATTAAACAGCATATTCCAGATGACAGAGGTCACGGCCATCACAATTCCCAGTGCACCTGTGACTTCTAGCGGCATATTAAAAATAAGACTCAAAGCTATCGCAATGATCACCAACAGGATGACTTCATAGCTAAGCGCATGCACAAGTCGTCTTTTGGAAATCAACATTTTCATTACTCGGTTTTTTATCAATAATCGCGCATATTATGTTCTTTAAACTGATTAATCGAGTTAGAATATTTCAATAAAATTGATAGATAAGATTACATGAATATTAATCAGGAACAACTCACTGTATTTAAAACTGTGATGGAAACCGGTTCATTCTCTGCAGCTGCACGAAAATTGGGAAAAGTTCCCTCTGCCATTAGCATGTCAATTGCGAATTTAGAAATTGATCTGAATCTGCAACTGTTCCAGCGTATTGGGCGTGAACCTGTGCCAACGGAGCAGGCACAGACACTGTATGAAAGAACAGAACAGCTGTTAATCGAAATGAATCAGTGGAAACAGCATGCGCTTGCCCTAAGTTCAGGCCTGGAGTCTGAACTGAATATCGTCATCGTTTCTGAATTACTGCATACGCGCTGGACTGATTATGTCGTTCTGGTGGAACAGCAATTTCCCGAGCTTCAGATTAATGTCTTTGGTGCACCTCAGGAAGATGCGCAACAGATGCTCTTGGATGGTAGCGCACAACTGGCATTAATGTTTGAGCGGGAACAACTCGATGCACGTGAACAGTTTGTGGAATTAAAGCGTGAAGTCTTGATTCCTGTCGCAGCCAAGCAGCATGTACTGAGTCAATACGATCAGGTCAGCTTTGAACAAATTCTAAATAGCCGTCAAATTGTGGTGGCGAGCCGTGACCGTAATATTAAACCTGAATTATTATATTCCCGTCATTACTGGCGCACTGACAATCATCATTCTGCCTGTAGCATGATTCAACAGGGTTTGGGTTGGGGTGTTCTCCCGCAGGAAATGCTAAAAAAACAGCCGAATTTACAGCAAAATCTGCAAGTGCTGAATCTGCTCGATTTCACCCCAAAGTTTGAATATTTTATCGATCTGGTCTGGAGTCGGGAAAGCAACTTGGGCACAGCTGCTCATTTTTTGATTAATCATCTGCGAAATCAGCGTAAAAGTAGCAAATAATCACAGAAACACCACTTCAGTCTACTTGGTAAATACAGGGTTTATGATATAAAAGTATGCATAAGCAATAACCATAGAACTAGATCGTAATGACATTAACCGCATTAGACCAATTAAAAAACTTGACCACAATTGTGGCGGATAGCAGTGACTTGAGCGCAATTGAAAAATTTCGTCCTCTGGATGCAACCACCAATCCATCACTGATTACAGCAGCGGCCAGTCAAGTTGAGAACAAGGCCCTGATTGAAGCGGCCTATCAGCAGGCGCAGCAGGAAGGCTATGCGGATGATGCCCTAATTGAACGTACCATTGATATTTTGACCGTCAAATTCGGCGTTGAAATCTTGAAATTAATTGAAGGGCGTGTTTCGACTGAAGTCGATGCGTCCCTGTCTTTTGATACTGCTGCCACCATCGCAAAAGCCAAAGAGTTACTGGCACTATATGCGCAGTATGGGATTGACTCCGATCGCATCCTGATCAAGATTGCATCAACCTGGGAAGGCATTCAGGCCGCAAGAACCTTAGAAGAAGAAGGCATTCATACCAACCTGACCCTGTTATTTGGCCAGCATCAGGCCCATGCCTGCGCTGATGCCAAAGTTACTTTAATTTCACCTTTTGTTGGCCGGATTCTGGACTGGTACAAGAAGGCTGAAGGTGTGGATGCTTATCCAATCGAAAAAGATCCTGGCGTGTTATCGGTTAAAAGTATTTATGAGTTTTATAAAGCCCATGGCATTCAAACCGAAATTATGGGCGCCAGCTTCCGCAGTATCGATCAGGTCTTGGGCTTGAGCGGTTGTGACCTTCTTACCGTTGCACCAAATCTACTGGCAGAACTGAACCATGATCAACGTAAAGTTCAGCCGCAACTTTCAGCGACAGCTATTACTGTGCAGGGTGAACTGAGTCCGATCAGTCAGGCAGCATTTCTGGAACAGCTGAAGCAGGATCAAATGGCCAGTGAACTGTTACAAGGCGGTATTCAGGGTTTCATCAAAGCGCGTGAGCAACTGGCTGCGCTATTAGGTCAAACCTTTCTCAATCCCGTTGAAAGCTAAGCTAAAATCTTAGAAATTTTACCAGCCGATGTTGCTATAATGCCGCATCGGCTTTTTCTTGTGCGAATTCTTCGTGTTTGGTATTACAGATCTCAGTACCTTTATCATTGGTACCACCTTAATTGTGCTCTTGCCCGGCCCCAATTCCCTTTATGTCATGTCCATTGCCTCACGTTTTGGTATCAAGACAGGTTATTTAGGTGCTCTGGGAGTGTATACCGGTGACATGATTCTGATTTTATGTACTGCTTTGGGGGCTGCATCTTTATTGCATGCTTTTCCAATCCTGTTTATTACTTTGAAGATTATCGGCGCCATCTACCTGAGTTATCTGGGGATGAAGTTATTAATTGCCGCCTATAAAACCATTCGTCCAACAGAAAAAGTGACGATTCCGCAGATGAATGCGGCTGATGCTAAAGCTTCGTCTATTCAGCCATTTCGTACTGCATTGACCATCAGTATTTTAAATCCAAAAGCGATTCTGTTTTATCTGTCATTTTTTGTGCAATTTGTTGATCCTCGCTATCCTTATCCGGCATTGACTTTCATTCTATTGGCTTTGATCTTGCAATTGATTAGCATGACCTATCTGTCCATTCTGATTTTCTCAGGGGTAAAACTGGCCTCCTATTTCAACCAGCATTACAAACTGACAGCCAGTTGTGTGGCCATAGTCGGCATTTTATTCTGTGGTTTTGGGATGAAGCTAGCCAGCTCTACCTTATAAAAGCTTGAAACAGATATTGTCTAAATACGTGAAAAGCGTATGATTTAAACGCTTTTTAAAATTGTGTCATGGACGATGCCAAAACTATTACAAGATCTGTCTCTTACTGCGGTCATTGCCGGCCTGATTACCTGCCTGATTGGCATTAGTGTTTCTGCTGTACTGGTGATTGAAGCTGCACAAAGCTTAGGCGCCAATGCGGCACAAATCAGTTCCTGGTTATGGGCACTGGGAATCGGCATAGGTATCTCTGGTGTGTGGCTGTCCTGGAAATATCAGTATCCTGTTTCTACTGCCTGGTCAACGGCGGGACTAGCTTTGATCATTGCGTCTGCGGGTCATTACAGCCTCGGTGAAGCGATTGGTGCGTTTCTGATTTGTGGACTGTTGACTGCTGCGCTGGGATTCTTAGGAATTTTTGAGCGTATTTTTCATTTTATTCCACAAAGTTTAACCAGTGCCATGCTGGCTGGAGTATTGCTAAAATTTGGTATTTCAGTATTTGGTAGCCTGCAACAGTCCTGGAAATTTGTACTCAGTGTCCTGGCCATTTATCTGATCTCAAAAAAAATCAGCACACGCTATAGCATCGTGATTACCGTATTTACCGCAATTGCGCTCTGCCCTTTCTTTATCGATTTTACAATCCCGAGTTTAAACTGGAGTATGGCCCAGCCGGTCTGGATCCAACCTGAATTTAGTCTACAAGCTGTTCTAGGGCTGGCTTTACCACTGTTGGTGATCAATCTGGCTTCGCAATATCTACCCGGACTGGCAGTAATTAAAAGCTATGGCTATCCACCCAAGGTAAACGGTATTTTAGGCTGGACCGGTATAAGTCAGGCGATACTGGCACCTTTTGGCTGCTTTAGTGTCAATCTTGCTGCGATCAGTGCGGCAGTGAGTCTGGATACTCAAGCTCATCCCGACCCACAGAAACGCTATATTGCAGGCATGAGTTGTGGGCTGTTTTATATTTTGATGGGACTATTTGCAGCGACCTTGACCAGTGTCCTGATGGCATTTCCAGCAATCCTGATTACCATTCTGGCCGGAATTGCCTTATTCGGCACCATTGGGCATAACATCGCGCTGGCTTTTCAGCAAAGCCATGAACGTGAAGCGGCTCTGATGACCTTTTTATTCAGTGCATCCAATATTCAGTTTTTCGGGATTGGTTCAGCCTTTTGGGGCTTACTACTGGGATTAATGGTTTATTTTCTATTTAAGCTCAAGCCTCAAGTCACTTAAAATTGATGACTGATCATTAGAATAAAATGACAAATAAGGGCAGCGATCATGTCTGCCTTTTATGAATGTCCTGCGGTCTGGGAAAAAAGGTTGATGACGAGTACACCGGAAATAATCAGTGCAATGCCAATAAGTGCAGGCACATCGAGCGTCTGCTTGAAAAGTACATAGCCCACAATTGCAGTCAGAACAATTCCCACACCGGCCCAGATGGCATAAGCGATTCCCAATGGAATGACTTTAATCACTTGCGACAATAAATAAAATGCAATACAGAATAAAACCACGACTGCCAAAGACGGCCATAATTTGCTAAAGCCTTCAGATTTTACTAAAAATGTAGAGCCTGTGACTTCGGCGACAATCGCCAGTGCCAGTAACAGGTAGGCCCACGATACAGGATTCATTTTTCCATCTCCAAAATTTCAGTGTTCATGCTTTGAATAACAAGCCAATTAAAATAGAAAATTAAACTTTAAATAATGCTTATTTTACAATGAATGCTGGTGCAGAAAATCAAGGGTGCGAATAAAGGTTTGCTGACTCTCTTTTTTGCCCATAAAAAACTGGTATTCATGAATCAGCCAGGCCTTAGATTCCGGATAAAATACCTCGGTCACTGCAATATTCCGGGCCTTGAGTGTCTCTACAAAAGGTAAGGACTGAGTATCGGTCAGAAAGTCTTTATTACCGCCACTGATGAACACCGGCGGATAAGCATTTGAAATATGCTGGATCGGGGAAATCTGCTTTAAAAATTCGACATCATCTTTCTGGTCGCCCGTATAAGCCTGTACCAGATTATAAACGCCCCATTCGACCATTTTGATTTCATCCGGTGCTTTTTGCACAAAGGCCTGTAGATCGTAAATACCACAATGCAAAATCAAGCCTTTGAGCTGCATTGGCTGAATATTTGGACTGAAATTGGATTGTTGTGAAAACTCTGGATTGGTCAACAATGCGGCATAATGACTGGCCAGATTGGCACCGGCAGAATCTCCGGCTAAATACAGTTGTGCTGCATCAATGTAGTAGTTCTCGGCATGCGTGTTGATAAATGCCAACGCCTGATTAATTTGCTGAAGTTGACTCGGATAAGTCACCTGCGGCGCAAACTGATATTGTACAGAAATCACGTTATAGCCTTGCGCCGCCAATAGCTTAAAATAGCCGCGGGCATGTGCCTTGGAACCTGAAATCCAGCCACCGCCATGAATCCAGACAATGGTCGGTCTCGGGCCTAGATTCTGAATATTTTGCGGTTGATACAGATCGAAGCTTAAATCTTGTAGCGGCTGGTACACAATATTGTTTTGTACCCGAACAGTTTTAGGGGCATAACGATCCATCACTTTTTGTTGTAGGCCCGTGGTCATATTGAAGGCACTGGCAATTAGCCTGCTATTTTGTACGGTATTCTGACAGCCCGCTAACATCATCGAGCTGACCAGCACAAGATTTACCGCGATATATCTCACAATTTCAATTTCCCTATATTGATAAAAATCAAGCGCAGGCAGTTTAACTGAAATGCTCAAAAACCAAAAACTTAATCCAGTTCGTTCTGGCAGCAGAGGTGAAAATCCCCAGTTTTTTGCTCGGATTTATTTGCCCATTTCTTTACAGTTTTATGTGAATAATAGTTGTAATTTAATGAGTTTTTTCATTTTTTTAGGTTTTGCAATTGCACCTGTAGAGTCACTGTGCTATCAATGAATCAGAAGCGAACAATAAACATTTGGAGTAAAAAAATCATGGCCTATCAGCATATTTTAGTTCCGGTAGACGGCTCAGAAATTTCTTTTTCCGCAGTACGACATGCTGCAAAAATTGCCAAAGCATTTGGTGGCCAGCTTTCCCTGATCAGCCTGATTGCAGAAGATCCTTTTACTGAAGCTGATTTCTATTACAGCTCATCTATCATGAAGGAATATTTTGTACAGGCGCATGCCAATGCCAAAAATGCCCTGAAAGAAGCCACTGCGATTGCAGCGACTGAAGGTATTGAAGCTCAGTCACGGATCGTCACAGGTCTGGTCAATGCCGAACACATTGCCAAAACTGCTGATGAAGTAAAAGCAGATCTGATTGTTATGGGTTCTCATGGCCGTAAAGGCTTCCAGAAAATGATTCTGGGCAGCTTTGCACAGGATGTTTTAGGTGCCAGTGAAATTCCGGTTCTGATCGTGAAAAAATAATCAAAGCTTTGCGCATCTTCAAGGTGCGCATTACTCGGTTTTCTATATTTGATTTCAAACCAAACCGTACGTTATGGAGATTCACCCACCTAACCCCTATTCTCCTTACTGCAATAATAAATATCAGGAAGCACCATGAATAATTATGATCATCTTCTCGTAGCACTCGATGAGTCCTCGATTTCCTATGCTGCCGCAGAACATGCCCTCGAACTGGCCAAAGTATTTCATAGCCATGTCACCTTACTCAGTGTCATTGCGGTTGACCCTTTTAAGGGCGTAGATTTTTATAAAGTTGCTCCAGCAGTCACAGATTACTTTATGCATGCAGAACAAAATGCGCTTGATCGCTTAAATGACCTGAAACAGAGCTTTGTTCGTGAAGGCATACAGGTCACGACAAAAATCCTGCATGGTATGGCACCTTCAGAAGGAATCTTACAGGCTGCAAATGAATCACCGACTGATGTCATTATTATGGGTTCACATGGCCGTAAAGGTTTGCAAAAACTCATGCTGGGCAGTGTGGCGCAAAATGTGCTGGCACTTTCTGATATTCCAGTACTGGTGGTCAGACAATAACAGGTATTGATGAAAGCCTGAGCTGAGCAGGCTTTTAGCGAAGCTTTTGATTCAGCTCACTCAAGAAGATTTCTGCATCAAGCTGGCTTTGAAATACTTTCTTGTATTCCCCGACCTGCTGAACAGAATGAGGTGTATATTGAATCGAGATTTCAAGTAAGCCATTTTCAGGATTCTTGCTGACATGAACCATCTTCAATTTTCACTAACATATCTTAAATGACCTCCAGTAAGTGGATCTCTAAGATCCTTTTACCCTGCTTACAGCTTAATAAATCAGTACTCTTGTCCGTATAGCAATACTGTACACGCTTTGGTTGCCACATAGTGCATCAGCGTATTTCAAATGTATCTAAACCGGCCATTTAAAATCAAAACAGATAAAAAACCGGATCTTGATGATCCGGTTTTTTGATAGAGACTGAATTTTATATACTTAGCATACTATTTAATGTCTCAGACACATTTTTAGATTTGACCAGTGGCTTCAATACTGGGTTTTTCTGATCTAGATATTTCGCCAGACCAATAAAATGCTGCACACCAAAGCTCCAGGTATTCACCGGATTGGCATTCAGACCGCCGCTCACAGCACGGATCCGGTTTGGTACAGCCAGATCATAATCAGGATGCTGGGTCAGATAGGCAATGGTTGCATCGGTTGCTTTTGGATGCGCTGCCTGCACCATAAACCACTGATCTAAAGACAGGGCTTCGTCTTCAAAGCGGCTATAAAAGTCTGCCAAAGCTTCTTCTGCTTGTGGTGCATCGTTCCAGACCAGAACTTTCAGGGCGCCCAAACGTTCAGACATATTACCTGTGTGATATTGCTCATAAGCCAAATCAAAGGCAGATGCATCTCCCTGACGGGCGATCATCGTCAACATGATGTTTCTTAAAGCACGTACACCCATCGCTTGCGAGAATTCAGATTGCAGATCAGGATCCAGATCAAGATACGTCTCTTTGGCTGTTTCACCAAAGGCACGTGCCAGCGTATGCAGCAAAGCCTCACGCTTTTCCTGAATCAGAACCGGATTATAGTCCTGATCAATACGGCTGCCCAAATAACCTTCAGACGGTACATCAAACAGACGTGATGCCAACAGCGGATCTTTTTCAATCACACCCGGCAAGGTATTCAACATCGCCGCGATATAAATATCCGCAGGCTGATCATCCAGCAAGATACGCTCTAATAACGTTTGAGTGGCTTGCCACTGGTTAAAACCATTGGTCTCATATTGCAGCAGGAAGGCCAATTCTTGTTCTGAATAGTCAAAGTCCAGATTGACTGGCGCAGAAAAATTACGCAACAAGGACACCACCGGTTTGCTGCTTATGCCGCTAAATTCAATCGTGGCTTGTTCCTGATCAAACAGATACACCCCATCTTTCACGCCATTTTCAAAGAGTGCTTCAGAGTT
>SMFC01000019.1_pt1 | contig 56802 bp, 48 predicted proteins | sample 2456331 | NCBI WGS metagenome assembly SMFC01 (sample SAMN10132608, study PRJNA489261) | soil metagenome | isolation source: day120 control-loamy sand soil ammended | place: USA
GATGCAAATGTTCATGCGCCGTAGGAAGATCCACGTCCATATAGTATTGACGATATAAATACATCAAACAGCTGACATGATAGTTTTGCAAACAATGCACCCAGACCATTTGCTCTTTCACCAGGTGATCGATCAGGTCCAGTACCAGCAGGCATTGATTGTCTGAAGGCGTTTCCCAGGAAATCGGAACCTGAATATAGTTCAGTCCCAGCTCAAGGCAAATTTTATCTTCATGCGGCAGATACTGTTCGCTATCGGTTAATGCCACATTGATGACCGTAGACACACCATATTCTTTCATTAGCTGTAACTGGGCAGTGGTCGGTTGACCAGAGCTAAACAGATGTTCGTGTATGAACTGAAAATTCTCAATCTGGCTTAATGCCGTTTCAATATCATTCATCAGATAAATTTTCCTTATTCTAGAAATGCAAACGCCATCTTGGCGATGGCGTTGGTCAGATCATTTAACGATTAGGTAAAATGTCTTTCAATGCCTCATGCATGTCGAGTAAAACTTTTTCAGTCGTTTCCCAGTCGATACAGCCATCCGTAACGGACTGACCGTATTCCATATCATTCAGGTTGGCCGGAATGTCCTGACGACCGCCTTTAAGATGACTTTCTACCATAATACCAACAATTGACTTGTTTCCATCAAGAATTTGTTCGGAAATATTTTTGAGTACAAGCGGTTGCAGGTACGGGTCTTTGTTTGAGTTGGCATGGCTGGCATCAATCATGATTTTGGTGCTGACTTTGGCCTTGGCTAATGCGGCTTCCGCATCTGCGACCGAGCCGGCATCATAATTCGGTTTGCCATTACCGCCACGCAGTACCACGTGAGCATAAGGGTTACCTGAAGTACGAATCACAGCCACCTGACCTTGATCGTTTAAACCAAGGAAGCTATGGCCATGTTTGACCGATTGCATCGCATTGGTTGCCACGGTTAAACCGCCGTCCGTCCCGTTTTTAAAGCCGACTGGTGAAGACAGACCTGAAGACATTTCACGATGCGTCTGGCTTTCAGTCGTACGTGCACCAATTGCAGACCATGAAATCAGGTCTTGATAATACTGCGGTGAGTTCGGATCAAGTGCTTCAGTGGCACATGGTAAACCTATTTCATTCAGTTCAAGTAACAGCTTACGACCGATACGCAGACCTTTTTCGATATTGAACGAGTCGTTCATATCCGGATCGTTGATCAGGCCTTTCCAGCCCACTGTGGTACGTGGTTTTTCAAAATAAACCCGCATCACGATGTATAAGCTGTCTTTAACTTTTTCGCTTAACGCTTTTAAGCGTTCAGCATATTCGTGTGCAGCCGCAGGATCATGAATAGAACAGGGGCCGATGACAACGAACAGGCGTTTGTCTTCACCATCCAGGATTTTACGAATCGTTTCACGACCATGCAGTACGGTTTGATAAGCAGTTTCAGTCAAAGGTAATTCTGCTTTAAGCTCAGCAGGGGTTACCAAAGGAATCATGCTGTGGATATTCACGTCATCAATATCTGATGCTGAAATGGGATTTGACTGTTGTGTATTCATTGCCGTCACTGGTTCGATCATACAAAAGGTTGTTTAATAGCCCGAATATAACATGAATGATGCGTCACTTTGTTATAAAAAAGATGAATACTTCTTTGAAAAAAAAGTGATGAATCGCATAGTTAAATTAAACGGACTGGGAATTCTGGCTCATGACGACCATCGCTGTTTCGGCAGGTTGAGCCGGTTTTGATTTTACAGGGTTAAGCATGAAATTCAGGCCGAGCCCAAATAAGGTAATGCCTAAAATTTTGCGAATCAGTTTTTCTGGCATCCGTGAACTGAGTAAAGTGCCGACAATAATCGCTGGAATAGAACCCACCAATAACCACATGAGCAGCATGAAATCGACATTGCCTGATGACATATGCCCCAAGCCTGCAACCAGCGTCAGTAACACCGCATGCACCACGTCTGAGCCAATGATACGAATCATCGGCAGATTCGGAAACATCACCACTAAAGCCATGATGCCAAATGCACCTGCACCGACTGAAGATAAGGTGACAAAAATACCCAAGATAACGCCCATAATCATGATGGCGATGCGCTTTTCCTTGGCTTGCAGTTTTACTTTTTCCAGATCCTGCGTCATATCTGGCAGTTCTTGTTTTCGGTATTTGTTGAAAAGATTTTCGATCTGGGTGCGAAACAGAATAGACAAGCCGGTAATGGTCAGCATAAAGCCCAATACCATGGTCAGGACGGCCTTGTAATGTGTCGATTGGCTCAGATAGTTGTCGAGTACCCAATGCGTGGCAAAAGATGCTGGAATACTGCCTACTGCCAGCCAGATCACAATTGGCCAGACAATATTCATTTTTTTGGCATGCACAAAAGAACCGCAGAATTTTGAAATCGCGGCATAGAGCAGATCCGTACCAATTGCAATGTGGGGTTCAATCCGGAATAGGCTGATCAGAATGGGTGTCATCAATGAGCCACCACCGACACCGGTTACTCCAACACAAAAACCTACCAACACACCTGCTAAAATAAACTCAATCGGACCAAACATGCATATATGCCAAAATCAAAAAACGTGGATATCTTATGACTTTTGGATATAAGTCGTTGTCTTGATTATTGATTTACTTATGCATAAAAAAGATAAAGCACTGGGCTTAAAATTAAATGAAGTTTCATGTTCATCCTCGCTATAGAAAATAACGTGAAAGACCGGTCACTTATTTTAAAGGACACTTTGATCTGCCTGAAAATGAAGATGAATCAGGAAAACCACTTCAATAGAAAAAATCATCAGGGAAGATTAAGAGTAGGCTAAGTAATTCTAAAGCATACCTTTCTTAAAATATAAGATGCTCACTGCTTATTCAGGCATAAACCCAGCTTTATGTTAGAATTACGATTAAATACAGTTCAATACGGATCTGAGAGGGAACTCACTTGCTAAATCGAAAACTAAAAATTGGAATCGTGGTCGGTGAGGTCTCTGGAGATACGCTTGGCGCAAAGTTGATTCGCTGTTTTCGTGAGCAAGGGATTGATGCCGAATTTGAAGGCATCGGTGGTCCACAAATGATCGCAGAAGGCTTTAAAAGCTATTATCCGATGGATGTTTTATCGGTGATGGGCATTGTTGAAGTTCTCAAGGATATTAAAAAACTCTTTGCTGTACGTGATGGGCTGGTCGAAACTTGGACTAAAAACCCTGTCGATATTTTTATTGGTATAGATGCACCTGATTTTAACCTGCGCCTGTCGAAAACCATTAAACAAAAACAGTTGCCGATTAAGACCGTGCAATATGTCAGTCCTTCGGTCTGGGCATGGCGTCAGGGACGTGTGCATGGTATTAAGGCCAACATTGATCTGGTGCTGTGTTTATTCCCATTCGAAAAAACCTTCTTTAAAAAATGGGATGTGCCAGCCGCTTTTGTGGGTCATCCTCTGGCCAGTCAGTTGCCGCTTGAAAATCCGATTATCGATGCTAAACAAGAACTGAATCTTGATCCGAATCAGAAGCATATTGCACTATTACCGGGAAGTCGCCGCGGTGAGATTGAACGTTTGGGGCCTTTGGTTCTGGATGCAGCCAAGATTCTGCATCAGAAATATCCGGACTATACTTTCCTGATTCCGGCAATTAATGAGGCGCGCAAGCAACAGATAGAACGCTTGCTGGTGACTTATCCTGAAAGTCTAAAGATTCAAATCCGCTTAATGGAAAACAGCGGTACCGAGTCAAAAATCGGCCGTCAGGTCATGAATGCATCCAATATTATTGCGCTGGCGTCAGGTACTGCGACATTGGAAGCGATGTTATTACATCGTCCGATGGTGACTTTCTATAAGCTGAATTGGTTGACTTATCATGTGGTGAAATTTCTCATCAAAATTCCTTATTATTCGCTACCAAATATCATTGCCGGCAAAAAAGTCATTCAGGAGCTGATTCAAGCCGATGCTACGCCTGAAAAGCTGGCGGCTGAAATTGAAAAACTGATGAATATTGAAACTGCACAAATTCAGGTGATGCAGCATATCACCATGCATAAGCAGCTATTGTCTGGTAATAGCGAAGACCCGGTCAAAGCCGTGCTCGCGCTAATCCAGTAATTTGACATTATTGTTCTGACAATTCAGCCGGTACTGGGTGGGCGTCTGTTCAAACTGTTTTTTAAAACTTTGACTGAAGGCTGTCTCGGATGAATAACCGACCAAATAAGCAATTTGCTGAATGCTGAATCCGCTATTTCGCAAATATTGTGCCGCCAGTCGCAGGCGATGCTGTTGTAAATAAGCCAGTGGCGGCTCACCAACAATCTGGGTAAAGAGCTGGGCAAATTTGGAACGTGACATATGACATTGCTCAGCCAGACTTTCTACGGTCCAGAACTGCTCAGGTTTGCCATGAATTGCAGCGAGTGCATTGGACAGTTCCGGATGCGAGAGCGCATTCAGCCAGCTCGAGGCATTTTCCAGATTTAAAATATAATCCCGCACACATTCAATCAGTAAAATACTGACCAGATGATCCAGAATCTTGTCACGTCCCGGCCGCATCTGCTGGGTTTCCAGCGCCAGAAACTGCAAACCGACCTGTAACCATTCCGGTGCGGTGTCGCCCAGAATATGCTGAATATGCAGGTATTTAGGTAAGGCACTTAGTAGAGGTTTTGCCATCTGCATATCCAGACTGGAACGAAGGGTGAGCATGAAGCTGTGTGCTGCTGAACTCTCCCGATTAAGATCAACACATTGCTGTGCATGGGTCTGGAAATAAGCATTAATTGAACGATGCTCAGAAAAATCGGCACTGCCGGGGCAAGAAATGCGATGGGCAGAACCTGCGGGTAAGAGTACCAGATCACCTTGTTGCAGCTCGAGCAGATCGCCGTTGGCGAACTTTAATTGTGCCTGTCCTTGTAACAGGATATAAGCCAGCATAAAAGGCTCATGCTGATAGTCAAAGCCGCTCGGATGAAACACATTCAGATAAAGATATTCAGATTTTGCCAAATGAATATCATCAAAAATTTTACTCAAAGCATCCATGCCTAACTCTATTCTTCTATTTATTTCACTTAATTGACTATAAATTTTTTAACTTTGTGATTTTAGGCCAGAATTTGGCTGCATGTGCCAAAGACGCTGACATAGGTTTTCTGGACGTTGAATACTGTTCGCTGTTGCTGAAATATTCAACTATAAGTGCAGAGTAACATAAAAAAGGAAGGTCGCAATGAATGCCCCTGCACAAATCCAGAAAGCGCAGTTTACGCAGGAAGCGTCAGCACTAAAAGGTGTAAAGCTGGATAAAAAACGTTTTGGCTGGTTGCTCAGCCCAGGTTTGCCTGTGATCGGAATGGGAATTTTGGCCGGTTATCATTTTGGCCCCAAAGCGACTAAAAAAGTCTTTGCTTTGGGCGGGCCTTTATTATTGCATGTGATTATTCCGACTCTGGATGCCCTGATTGGCGATGATGCCAACAATCCGAATGACGAACAGATTCAGGCGCTGGTCAAAGATCCGTATTATGACCGGATTGTAAAAGCCTTTATTCCCTTGCAAATGGCAGCCAACGCTTTTGCCGGCTATGTGGTGACACGTCCAAATGTATCGATACTGGATCAGCTCTTATTGGGAGTTTCCATGGGTGCGATTAACGGCATTGCGGTCAATACGGCACATGAACTGAGTCATCGTCCGCAGAAAAAAGACCATTACTGGTCGCATGCCAGCCTGATGCCTTTGGCCTATAATCATTTCCGTATTGAACATCCTTATGGGCATCATAAACGGGTGGCAACGCCAGAAGATCCAGCATCTTCACAAATGGGCGAGTCTTTTTACCGTTTCTGGCCACGCACTGTGTTTGGCGGATTAAAGTCAGCGATCCAGATTGAAAAGAAACGTCTGGAACGTAAAGGATTGAAATTTTTGAGCAAGGAAAATGAACTGTTTCATGGCTGGGCGATGAGTGCAGGCTACCATGCCTTGATGCTAAGTGCTTATGGTAAAAAGCTCATTCCTTATACACTGACTCAGGCCTTTTATGGGGTAACTCTGTTTGAAATCGTCAATTATATTGAACATTATGGTTTGAAACGCACAGAAAAAGATGATGGCAGTTATGAACGGACCTTGCCTGAACATAGCTGGAATAATAACAATATTGTGACCAATCTGTTTTTGTACCAGTTGCAGCGCCATTCAGACCATCATGCCTTTCCAAGCCGCCCATTTCAGGCACTGCGACATTTTGATGAAGCACCCGAATTACCCAGTGGTTATGCCACCATGTTGATTCCGGCTTTAATTCCGCCGTTATGGTACAAAATGATGGACCAACGGGTCTATCAGCATTATCAGGGTGACCTGACTAAGGCCAATATTCATCCAGGCAAACGTGAGAAAATTTTTAAAAAGTTTGGACTTATTTTAAGTACTGAAGCATAAACCTAGTTTTAAATAAAAAATGCGCTTCTTACAGCTAATGCCAGTCAGTTAAGGAATTGACTGGCATTTTCTTTTTCAAATTCATGATTATATCTGATAGATAAAAAAGTCATCCGCAACTGTTTGAGGCAGGACTACATTTAAAAATGATTGTTTCTGCGACAAATTTACTAGTCGATGGTGGCTGACGAGTTTTGCGGTGATCAGCATTACTTCTTACAGCGCATTTTTATTTAGCTATGAACCTTAAAACCAGTCAGCTTGCATATTCCTGCAGCTATCATCAAAGTTCATCAGTAACTTGGCCTGATGTTCAATTTCAGGCAATTCCCAACGGATAAAATATTGGGCTGCCTGAAACTTGCCCGCCAAAAAGTCCTGATCTTCTTTTTGATCGGAATTGCCAAATTTAAGTTGTGCCTGCTGCGCCATGTCTAAGCAGAGCCAGGCAATCATGGTTTTTCCCATCATGTCTAAATAAAGCCCAGAGTTGGCTAATGCTTCATTGATTTGGCCTTGATGCAGAGCCTGACCTAAAACCTGGGTGGTTTTTTGCACGGTAGCCAGATGTTGTTGAAAGCTTTCTGCCAGTGCGACTAACTTGGGATTCTGAATCTCAGACAACGTATGCTGGATGCGTTGCATCAACAGGCTGAGTCCCTTGCCATTGTGCTGCCAGAGTTTACGCCCAAGCAAATCCAGGGACTGAATGCCATACGTGCCTTCATGAATCGGATTGAGGCGGTTATCGCGGTAGCATTGTTCGACCGGATAATCACGGGTATAACCCGCGCCGCCCAAAACCTGAATCGCCAGATCATTGGCTTTTGGGCCATAGGCTGAAGGGAAGGATTTGACCACTGGAGTGATCAGATCAAGCAAGAGGGCACTGTCCTCATCATGTGCTGCCTGATGTTCATCAATCAGACGCGCCGCAAATAAACACAGGGCCAGTGATCCTTCGACATAAGCTTTTTGTGCCAGCAGCATACGTTTGACATCACTATGCTCAATAATATTGACCGGTTTGGAATCAGGCGATTTTTCATGTGCAAGACGACCTTGCGGACGGTTTTTGGCATAGTTTAAGGATTCCAGATAACCGCGATAGCCAATCATGGCTGCGCCCAAGCCTACGCCGACACGCGCCTCATTCATCATTTTAAACATATATTTTAAGCCATGACCTGCTTCACCAATCAAATAGCCTAAGCAAGCATCATTTTCGCCAAAGCTTAAAACCGTTGAAGTCGTTCCTCTATAACCCATTTTATGCAGTAAACCAGCCAGCTGTACATCATTGGATTCACCTATAGAGCCATCTGGATTGGTTTTAAATTTCGGCACAATGAACAGGGAAATACCTTTGACCCCTTGCGGTGCATCCTGAATCCGCGCCAGAACCAGATGAATAATATTTTCGGTAATATCCTGATCACCACCAGAAATAAACATTTTCTGGCCTTTAATGTTATAAGTTCCATCTGCCAGAGGAATAGCTTTGGTCGTTAGATCACCCAGAGAAGAACCGACATTCGGCTCGGTCATGGCCATAGTGCCGGCAAAGCGGCCGCTCAACATATGCGGTAAAAATAGCTGTTTTTGTTCTGGTGAAGCAAAGGCTTGAATCAGATTTGCCGCCGCCGCAGTCAGAAAAGAATAGGCAACAGTTGAAGGATTGGCCGCCATAAAATAGGCATTGCAGGCCATATTTAATAAAGTCGGGAGTTGCATACCGCCATGTTCATAATCATGCTGGGCACAGAGCAGGCCGGCCTCGGCAAACTGCTGCCACGCCGTTTTGACTTCAGCAATGGTTTTGACCTGCTTCCCATCAAAGCTCGGTTCATGCTGATCGGCTTTGGCATTATGCGGGGCAAAGTAATCGGTCGCGATACCCTTGGCTGTATCTAAAATACTGTCAAAGGTATTTTTATCATGCTCCTGATAACGTTCCAGTTTTGTCAGAGCTTCAAGTTTGAAGACATCATAAAGTAGAAAATTAAGATCTTTATCATTTATTAGCTCGGTCACGGTACTGTCCTGAATGTAAAATCCTTGAGATAGCGCCAAGACTAACAGTTGCTTTTATTCAGCAGGATTGTCAATAATGACATCAAACAGGTAAAAAATGACAATGAGATCAAGATGCAGCGAGTCGTAGTTTTGGGTTTTGATGGCGCTCTGGCTTCTGCCATTACCGGTGTCGTCGATTTATTTGCCATGGCCGGTGTGAGCTGGAACCGCATTCAGCAGCAGGATGTACAGCGCCTGTTTAAAGTTAGTATTGCCAGTCCTGATGGACAACCGATTCGTTGTATTAATGGTCTGGAATTACAGGCACATTGTTCCTATCAAGAGATTCAAACTGCAGATATTGTGGTGGTGCCAACCATAGCTGCACCGATTCAGGATGTATTGCAACAAAACCCTGAGCTGATCCAGTTTCTAAAATCTGCTCATGCAGATTCGACCTTAATTGCTGGAAATTGCACCGGAAATTTCTTTCTGGCAGAAGCCGGTATTTTAGATAATCGCGTGGCAACGACGCATTGGGGCTTTCAAGATATTTTCCGGACGCATTATCCGCAGGTCAAATTGAATGCCGATCTGATGATTAGCCGCGACCAGAATATCTATTGCGCGGGTGGTGGCCTGGCCTGGTTCGACTTAGGTTTGCATCTGATTGAACGTTTTTATGGCTTTGAGGTGGCCATGCAATCGGCCAAATCTTTTGTGATTGATTATCGACGCGATAGCCAGCTGTCTTATTCCTTACTCAAGATTGGACAACCGCATCATGATGAACTGGTGCAAAATGTCCAGAACTGGCTGGAGCAGCATTTTCATGAGTCTTTTAGCTTGGATGATATTGCAACACGTTTTAATGTCACCACGCGTACCTTGATTCGCCATTTTAAACAGGCACTGGACTTGCCGCCAAATCAGTATCTGCAAGCGATCCGAATTGAAGCTGCACGCAAACGTCTGGAAGAAACCGATCAGGCGGTGGATGTGATCATGCAAAATATTGGTTATCAGGACCCAAGTTCATTTCGCCGTTTATTTCATAGAAAAACTGGCTTGACGCCGCTGGAATATCGGCGCCGCTTTAGCCGTCGCTTTTAGAAGTGTTTAATAAGAAGGTTGTATTTCCCCCGCTTTACGGCCATGCAACAGGTAATACCAGATCAGACAGCTGATGGTCAGTACAGCAGAGTACAGGTAAAGCTGACGATAACCGATCTGATCCAGAAGCATGCCGAGGAAATAAGGTCCAAAACCCAAACCTGCATCTAGCGCAATAAAGAAGGTTGAAGTCGCCAGCCCCATACGCTGCAAACTGGTACTTTTTACCGCAATGGTCTGACAGACGGACTGGAGATTACCAAAGCCAAAACCAAGCAGTGCGGCGCTGGCCAATAACATCGTAGCATTATGGGCCTGACTGAGTAATAAAATTCCTAAGGCCATAATCACAATGGCCGGATAGATGATGATGTTTTCACCTTTACGATCCATTAGCGGGCCGGTAAATGGACGTGAAAGCAAAATCGCAATGGCATACATCAGAAAGAAAAAAGAAGCCGTTTCGACTAAATTAATCTCTTTGGCATAGAAATGAATAAAAGATAAGACGCCGGAATAGCAGGTTGCCACAATCAGAACAATCATCGAAATCGGCAAAGCCTTGGGTTCAATATATTGCGCCAGTCTGCTAGATGATTGATTTTCTATATGATTGACTGGATTCGTTATTTTAATCTGTGGCGGCTGAATAAACAGGCTGCAAATCAGGCAGCTGAGTGCGACTACACTGGTAAAAACAAAAATCACCTGATAGTTAAAATTTGACATTAGCCAGATGCCTAAGAAGGGGCCAATCGCTGTGCCAAGTGTGCTGCTCATACTAAAATAACCAATGCCTTCACCACGTCGAGTCGCAGGAATGGTCTGGGCAATCACGGTGCCTAATACCGTTGAGGCCACACCCATCATAAAACCGTGCATCAGACGGATGCCCAGTAAAATTTCCAGCTTGGCCGGAATCAGATAGAGGCCAGAAAAAAGCAGAAAACCTGTCAGACCGGCCACAAGCGTAATTTTTAGGCCCAAACGGTTTAGCAGTTTCCCGATAATAAGACGGCCGAATAAGGTACCGACAATAAACAAGCCAGAAACCAGCCCTGCCTGTGCCGTGGTTGCACCTAATTCTGCTACCGAGTAGCCGACAATCACAATCACCAGCAAATAAAACACCAGCACCAACTGGAAATTCACCAGACTGATCAAAATAAAATTGGGAGTCCATAAAGGCGTTTGTTCTTGGCTCATTAAAGTCGATCCTGCGAAGCGGGTTGTAACTGCTGAATGAGCTGCATCAAGATATTTTTACTACTTTCAATATCATCTGAGGCAATTTGCTCAAGCAACTGCTTTTCAAATGCCTCAATCTGTGTGGAACCCAGGGCAAAAGTCTCGACTCCTTGCTCACTCAGTGTGAATAGCTTCTGACGCTTGTCTGCAGTTTCGAGTTGGCTAATTAGACCGAGTTCCACTAAATTCTGGATACGTTTACTGATGCTGGGTTTAGATACGTTCAAATAATGAGAAATATCCATCAGGGTACATTGCTGATGCGTCTGAATCACATACAGCACTTGCCATAAGGAATAATTTAACTGTGAAGATAATAAAATCGTATTGATTTCATCACTGAGTAACCGTGCACAGCGTAATAACAAGGCGCGAAATGGAAGAGAGGCAGAAGGCATATAGTTAACCTGGCTAACTAATTTAGAGCCAATTTACGCCTATTTTTTGGATTACACAAGTGGTCACCGTTCAATTAAATATTCACTTGCATATTTAATTAAATAGCGCTTACACATTGTTAACTTGAGTAAAAAATAACCGACAAAAGTCTACATATTGCCAAGCCAAATTAAGCCTAAGCTAAGACCAAGAAAAAACACTTCACTAATAAATCTAAGCAAGGCTCCTACAAATAATTATATATAGGTGAAATGTATGACCCTGGGTTTAACCGCATTAGAGTTAGCGCGAATACAATTCGCCTTTACTGTCTCTTTTCATATTATTTTTCCTGCAATCTCAATCGGATTGGCCAGCTTTTTGGCGATTCTGGAATGGCGCTGGCTCAAAACCCAAGACCCGATTTATCGGGATCTGTTTAAGTTTTGGGTGAAAATCTTCGCTGTAGCATTTGGGATGGGCGTGGTCTCTGGCGTGGTCATGAGCTATCAGTTCGGCACCAACTGGAGTGAATTCTCCCGGATTGCAGGTGGCGTGACTGGCCCATTACTGGCCTATGAAGTTCTTACCGCCTTTTTTCTGGAAGCGGGCTTTTTGGGAATTATGCTCTTCGGCTGGGGACGGGTGGGGCCACGTGCACACTTTTTCTCGACCTTGATGGTCGCGGTAGGCACCTGTATCTCGATGTTCTGGATTTTATCCTCCAATAGCTGGATGCAAACGCCGCAAGGCTTTGCCATCGAAAATGGTCTGTTTGTCCCCAAAGACTGGATCGCCATCGTATTTAACCCGTCATTTCCCTACCGTTTGGCGCATATGGCCATTGCTGCCTTTTTGGTTTCTGCATTGCTGGTGGCAGCCACAGCAGCCTGGCATCTTATTCAGGGCCGTCGTGATGCCTTGGTCAAAACTTCATTTTCCATGGCAATGTGGCTGATTCTGGCACTTGCGCCGCTACAGGTTTTGGTGGGTGATGTACATGGTCTAAATACGCTTGAACATCAACCCGCCAAACTGGCGGCAATGGAAGGTCATTGGGAAACCAATCATGATGGCGGCATGCCTTTATATCTGTTTGGACTGCCAGATATGCAGGCTGAGGAAACCAAATATGCCATCGCCATTCCTAATCTGGGCAGCTTGATCCTGACACATTCCATGGACGGTACTGTCACCGGCTTAAAGGATTTTGCACCTGAAGACCGTCCTAATTCGGCAATCGTGTTCTGGAGTTTTCGGATCATGGTCGGGCTAGGAATGTTGATGCTACTGCTGGCAATCTGGGGAGCATGGTCACGTAAAAAAGGCCGCTTTTATGAATCCCGAGGATTACATCGGTTTGCCCTGATTATGGGGCCTTCCGGTTTTATTGCCATGCTGGCTGGGTGGTTTACGACGGAGGTTGGCCGTCAACCCTGGGTGGTCTATGGCATCATGCGTACCAAAGACGCCCTATCGCCGGTATCGGCAGAGCAGGTAGGCTTGACCCTGATTATCTTTGTCGTGGTCTACTGTGTGGTCTTTGGCGCCGGTATTTATTATATGTTGCGACTCATGCACAAAGGCCCGGAATTTATTCATTCTACACCCCCACATGAAATTGATAGTGACGTAATTCAGGCATCTCGCCGGCCATTGAGCAGTATTCGCGAGAGTATTGAGGATGGGGCCGATAATGCAGATCAGGAGAATAAAAAATGATTGATTTGTCATTGATTTGGGTGGTGATCATCGCCGTTGGTGTCCTGATCTATGTCATTCTGGATGGTTTTGATCTGGGCATTGGCATTCTATTTCCGTTTTTTCCGCATCAGGATGACCGTGATGTGATGATGAATACTGTTGCGCCTGTCTGGGATGGCAATGAAACCTGGATGGTATTGGGTGGCGCAGGTTTATTTGCAGCATTTCCGCTGGTCTATTCCACCGTATTATCTGCACTGTATATGCCGATCATCCTGATGGTGATTGCGCTGATCTTCCGTGGTGTTGCTTTTGAATTCCGTTTTAAGGCCAATCGCAGTAAACATTGGTGGGACAAAGCCTTTATTGGTGGTTCTGCGCTGACCAGCTTCCTGCAAGGGGTGATTTTAGGCGCTTATATTCAGGGAATTGAAACCCGAAATGGCATTTATGCGGGCGGCGGGCTGGACTGGTTGACACCATTTAGCCTGTTTACCGGTCTGAGTGTCATGGTGCTGTATGCTGCCTTAGGCTGTGGCTGGCTGATTTTTAGAACGGCCGATCAGTTACAAGACCGTATGTATCAGCTAATGCCAAAAATGATTATCGCCTTATTGATTATCCTGGGCGCTGTCAGTATTTATACGCCGCTGACTCATCCGCAGATTGCGGAACGCTGGTTTAGTCAGCCACAATTTATGTATCTCATGCCCGTGCCGATCTTAGTCCTGTTATTTACCTGGCTGGCTTTACGTGCCTGCAAACAACGTAAGGAACTTAGCCCATTCATGTACATGCTGGTGCTGGTTTTTCTGGCCTATACCGGATTTCTGATCAGTCTCTGGCCTTATATCATTCCACCGTCAGTGACCATCTGGGAGGCGGCAGCGCCAGAAAGTAGTCAATTATTTACCTTAATTGGTGCTTTATTACTTATTCCAATCATTCTGATTTATACCGGCGTGTCGTACTGGGTATTCCGCCATAAAGTGCGGGTCGGGGATGATGGCTATCATTAAGGAGCAACAATGAAAGGGAAGCAGATATTATGGTTTGTGGGCCTATGGATTTTAGGCTTCGTTACTCTGGCTTTAATTGCAGGCGCATTCAGGTTTTTTGTCCATCTGGCGTATTAATTTAAAAATTAAAAAGTGATCTGGCGAGCCGGATCACTTTTTAATAGCGAAGAGAAATCAGCAAAGATTAGGATTTTACCTGTTTTCGATACACACTTGGGCGTACAGGTCGGCTACTTTTCCAGAGTCCTTTTTTCTGTTTTTTGGCTTTGTTTTGCAAGTCCAGCATATAGCGTAAATGGTTTTTATCTTTAATATAATCTTCGTAGACCCATGCTGCGCCGCGTTTCACGATTTCTTCATTGATATTTTTACGATAGCGGTAAACGACGCCGACGCAGCGACCATAACGGTCAATATCTGTAATTTTCACGCGAACTATTTTGTTTTTCACCATGCTTTTAACTAGACGCTGTGACTCTTTGCCATAGCTTTGGCTGGATTCTGGCGCATCCACATAGGCAAAACGTAGTCTGGTTTCAGAACGTCTAATATTGAAACGGTAGCAGGTGAGGGTATCCCCATCGCTAACCGCCTTAACACGACACCAGTATTTCTGTCCTTTTTTAAAGGGACGAAATATATCCTTGAGGTAAATGGTGAGTTTGTGCAGCAAATAATAGGAAAAGCATAAGGCAAATAAACCCAGCACAATTTGCCAGGTGGGAGAAAGAGGCAACAAGCTAAAATCCAGATCATCAAAAGAAGCTGTAGAAGAACAACAGCAAGCAGATGCATGATTGTAGAGGAAAGCCCCAAGCACTAGAGTTCAAAAGCTAAACAGTCAGTGTTTCATTTTGTATTTATAAATAGCCTAAGCAATTTAGGTTGAGCCTGACATTTCAGGCTACAATACCAACCATTAGAATAGCCTAAGCAAAATTCATATCTACTTAAAATAGCCTAAGTAAAAATGTTATTAATTTCGCTTCGCAAAAATTGATGTCTCTTATTTTCCTGTAAATCTTTGTGCCAATACATTCCCATATTAATCTTAGGCAGTTGCACAGGCACTTCAAAAAAATTCAGAATTTTGGCTATCTGTAAATGTTCTAAGATATTGCGTGGCATAGTCAACATCGCTTGGGGATATTGCTCCAAAATTTGCAACGCAGTTGAATAATGCTGACAGCGTAAAAAAATCTGTCTTGAAAGCTGCTTACGGCTCAAATACAGATCTTCAATTAAGATACCTGTACGGCGAGATGATACGCCTATATGTGGGGAGGAAAGATAGGATTGTTCTGAAATTTTATTTTGCTGCGTACAGACGACAAATTCATCTTGTACTAAGGGTTCAAACTGAATTTTATCTCCCAGTTTTTGCTCAAGATCCATGACAAAATCGACCTGCTGCGCTGCCAGGTCAGCACTGATATTTTTACGATCCAGCTTGATGCTACTAAACTGAATATCCAGATTCATTTTCTGAAAATGTGCCACCAACTTTGGAAAAATCATTGGTTCAATTTCATCATGTACGGCAATTTTTAAACTTTGCACCATATTTGGTTGAAATTGTTGATGCTGAATAGAAATACTTTGAATCGTCATCAGGGCATTTTTAATGGCGGGATAAATCTGTTCAGCAAACGGCGTGGGTTGCATTTTTGCACCAAAACGTACGAACAGATCATCCTGCAACTGATTTCTGAGCCGCTGCAAAGCGTGACTAGCAGCAGATTGGGTGATACATAATCGCTGTGCTGCTTTAGAAATACTGTTCTGTTCAAAAATAGCGACAAAAAGTGGATATAAATTGATATCTATACGATGGAAAACACTCATATCCATCAGTGTTTTATTATGAATGCTATGCATGATGAGCTATGGATTAAAATCATTTTATTCATAATAGTTTTTAAGTTAAGGTCTTGTAAAGCAGAATACAAAATATCCAGAGGGAAATAGCCATGTTTGAGTTATCCGCACGCGCACAAGACTATGTTGAACGGACTAAAAAATTTATTAAAGATGAAATCGACGCTGTTGAAGCCGATTTTTGGCAGCAAGTGCATGAGTTAAATCAAGGCAGTGACTGGACCAAATGGCAATGGCCGACTGAACTGGAAACTTTAAAAGCCAAAGCCAAAGCAGCAGGGCTGTGGAATATGTTTCTGCCATGTCCTGAACTGGGCCAAGGTTTATCAGTCAATGAATATGCTCATATTGCCGAGCTTTCGGGCCGTAGCCTGATTGCACCGACCGTATTTAACTGTAATGCGCCAGACAGCGGCAATATGGAAGTCCTCTGGCGTTATGGCTCTGAAGAACAGAAACAGCAATGGCTTCTGCCATTACTTGAAGGCAAAATCCGTTCTGTATTTTGTATGACTGAACCGGCGGTGGCTTCTAGTGACGCGACCAATATGCAAGCAACGGCGGTCATCGAAGGTGATGAAATTGTTCTGAATGGCCGTAAATGGTGGTCATCAGGTCTGGGCGATCCCAATGCCAAAGTCATTATTTTTATGGCACATACGCCAGATGAAAGCAAAGACCGTCATCATCAGCATTCCATGGTTCTGGTTCCTGTCGATACGGCGGGTGTGAAAATCGAAAGAATGTTACCGGTATTTGGCGACTATGATGCACCGCATGGTCATGGTGAAGTCAGTTTTGAAAATGTCCGCGTTCCAGTTGCCAGTTTTATTGGTGGTGCCGGTCAAGGCTTTGAAATTGCTCAAGGTCGTCTCGGGCCAGGCCGTATTCACCACTGTATGCGTTGTATCGGCGCTGCGGAAAAATCTTTGGAGCTGATGATTGACCGCGGTATGAGCCGGACTGCCTTTGGTAAAGAAATTTTAAAACTGGGAGGCAATCTGGAACGTGTTGCTGAAGCACGGGTCGCGATTGATCAAGCACGTCTTTTAACCTTGTATGCAGCCTATAAAATGGATACTTTAGGGAATATGGCGGCTTTGACTGAAATCTCGGCCATTAAAGTGGTTGCGCCAAGTGTATTAGAAAAAGTAGTAGACATGGCCATACAAATTCACGGTGGTGCTGGTGTCTCCCGTGATACGCCACTCACCGGATTCTTTGCTCAGGCACGTGCCCTACGTTTGGCGGATGGACCAGATGAAGTGCATAAAGGTATGATCGCAAAACTGGAACTGGCTAAACGCGGTTACAGTACACGCCATAAAAAATAAGCTTAAACACGATATAAAGTTTGAAGACATTTGAAAAAGAATTGAAGGAAAAATTATGGCAGTTATTGATGTCGGTGGATCGGTTCGTGCAGGTGAGGAACTGGATGTTCAGGCTGTAGGAAACTGGCTGATTGGGCAGGGAGTTCAACTTGAAGGTCCGGTCGAAGTTACTCAATATTCGGGTGGCGCATCGAACTGGACCTATCGTCTGAAATATGACAATGCCGATTTAATCCTGCGTCGTCCACCCAAAGGTACCAAAGCCAAATCTGCCCACGACATGGCCCGTGAATTTAAGGTTCAGCACGCACTTTCCGAGTTTTATCCGGTATTACCAGAGATGGTGGCACTTTGTCAGGATGAATCCGTGATTGGCTGCGACTTCTATGTGATGAAACGCATTGAAGGCATTATTCCACGCGCCAATTTACCCAGAGAACTGAATTTTAATGAAGCTCAGGTACGTGAACTGTGTATTAACGTCATTGATAAGCTGATTGAGTTGCATCAGGTGCCTTATGTGGGTACTGAACTGGAGAAATTAGGCAAAGGCGAGGGCTATTGTCATCGTCAGGTAGATGGTTGGGATGCACGTTATGCCAAAGCCAAGACCTTGAATGTGCCATCTTTCAGATATGTCCGTCAGTGGCTTAAAGACAATACCCCAGTGGATGCTAAAACCTGTCTGATTCACAATGACTGGCGTTTTGATAATGTCATTTTAGATCCAAACGATCCGACTCAAGTCATTGGCGTTCTGGATTGGGAAATGGCGACACTCGGTGATCCATTGATGGATCTGGGTTCAGCTTTGGCTTACTGGGTTGAAGATACGGATAATGCAATTTTTAAAGCCACACGTCGTCAACCCACCAACTTAAAAGGCATGTTTAGCCGTAAAGAAGTGGTGGATTATTATCTGGAAAAAACCGGATTAACCCCTGAAAACTGGACCTTCTATGAAGTCTTTGGAATTTTCCGTTTAGCGGTGATCGCGCAGCAAATTTATTATCGCTATTATCATAAACAGACCAATAATCCAGCATTTAAGGATTTCTGGATTGTGATTCATGCCTTGCATATTCGTGCCTTAAAACTGATTGGCCGCCAGAAAATTGAGGCCAATGATATTGCACAGAAATATATGACCAAATTTAAGGAGTTCATGCCGAAATGACGACGATTTATTTAATCCGCCATGGACAGGCGTCTTTCGGTGCAGAAAGCTATGACAAACTTTCTCCAAATGGTGAATTACAAGCCAAATTATTGGGTCGCTATTTTGATGAAATTTTAAAAGAAGCACCTTATGTGGTGGCAGGCTCCATGCAGCGTCATCAACAAACGGCGCAATTGGCCTTGGCTGAATGTTTTCCTGAAAGTGAGCCAGTTACAGATTCAGCCTGGAACGAATTTAATCATCAACAAGTCTTTGCTCAATATGAGCCACGCTTTAATCAACCTGAACTGTTGAAAGAAGATGTATCGCAGCATGCCAATCCACGCGCCTATTTAAGTAAAATTTTTGAAGGTGCAATTGAGCGCTGGACTGGCGGTGACTATCACCATGAATATGAAGAATCCTGGCCGGATTTCAAACAGCGGGTGGAAACGGCATTGCAGCATTTGTGTGATGATCTGGCTGAAAAGAAACCGCGCTATGCTGTAGTGTTTACGTCGGGCGGAGTCATTTCGGTTGCTGCGGGCAAAATTCTCGGTTTGTCTCCGAATAAAACCTTTGCTCTAAACTGGGCAATTACCAATACCAGCATGACCACGCTACGTCTGGTAGGCAACCAACCCCAGCTATTAAGCCTAAATGAACATCATTATATTAAAGCGCAACGTCCGGATTTATTGACCTGGATTTAAATCTGTACCGCAAATCTGATCGCTTAGAAAAATAAAGGAATAAGGTAAAACACATGGCAAAAACAATTTTAATTACTGGTGCAAGTTCAGGAATTGGTGCAGGTATGGCACGCGAATTTGCTCAGAAAGGCTATAACCTGGCCATCTGCGCGCGTCGCCTGGATCGTTTGGAAATACTTAAACAAGAGTTGGAGAGTCAATACGGCATTCAAGTAATTGCTAAAACTTTAGATGTCACTAATTATGATCAGGTCTTTGACGTATTTCGTGCTTTTAAACAAGATTTTGGCACGATTGACCGGGTGATTGTCAATGCCGGAGTTGGTGAAGGCCGTCGTATTGGCAAGGGAAACTTTGCCATTAATAAGGCCACAGTTGAAACCAATTTTATTTCGGCCTTGGCGCAATGTGAAGCAGCAGTAGAGATTTTCCGGGCGCAAAATTCAGGCCATCTGGTCATGATTTCTTCAATGAGTGCCATGCGCGGTATGCCTAAACATTTAACCGCTTATGGTGCAAGTAAAGCAGGTGTTGCACATCTGGCCGAAGGGATTCGTGCCGAACTGATTGATACGCCAATCAAAGTCACCACAATTTTCCCGGGCTATATTCGTACCGAACTTAATGAAGGCGCCAAGAAACTGCCATTTGAAGTGGATGAAAAAACCGGATCGCGTTTACTTGCTGCTGAAATTGAAAAAGCGCCAGTAAAGGCTTATGTGCCAAAATGGCCATGGCTGCCATTGGGTCTGGCGATGAAAATATTGCCGCTGAAATTGGTGAATAAATTAGGCTAAGGTTTAAAATCTAAAAGCTCCATAAGGGGCTTTTTACTTTTCTAGAACTTCAGAAATTTTTTTGCTGGTAATTTCACTTGAAAAAATTGCTTTGCAAAGTCAACGCTAATGCTGGCGTCAGCAAAGTTGCAGATAAAAATGTGCCAAATACATGCAATATCCTGTGTAAAGAAAACAAAGCTCGTTAATTCGATTAATCAGGATCAGGTAGTTTGATAAGCTTTTAATAATGAAATATTTATTATTTCAAGGCAAACCAAGTTTAATTAATATAGAGATAAATTGCTGTTAAAAAACAGATTTTTTAGAGACTGAATCTCATAAAAAATTACGCATGACCTCCCTGTATTTTTATTCATCTTAGAAAAAGTGCCAAAATTGTCCAAAACTTGGACATACTCGCTCGGACAGTCAAAAGATCACTTCTCTTTTTTTTAATTTCCTTTAATGTGCAACTGTCCAGAAATTAAAGGTTCTCTATATGTCTACATCTTCAGAGATGACAGACCAGCAGCGTATCTCCAAAGTTAGAACTGTGGTGACACAGGCAGGTGAAGATTTACGTAACCGTTATCCAATATTGAAACATCAAAATTTTATTGGTGCCAGTATTCTCGGTTTTGCCTGGATCGGTATGGTTTTATGCGCATTGGCCTATGCCTATGGCTATCTTTCTGTATGGCTGACGATTCCTTTAATTGCAATTTTTGCTTCATTAACGCATGAATTAGAGCATGACTTAATTCATTATATGTATTTCAAAAAAACGCCCTGGGCACATCACTTGATGCTGGCTTTGGTGTGGTTGGCGCGTCCAAATACCATTAGTCCGTGGGCACGTCGTCGTTTACACCTGCATCATCATAAATATTCTGGAACTGAACATGATCTGGAAGAACGTGGAATCAGCAATGGTATGCCCTGGGGAATTCGCCGGATTTTGATCATCAGTGATCAATTGATGTCGGTTTATCTGCGTCCTTTCCAGATGTTTAAAATGATCCATCTTTTTCTGGAAAAACAGCCTGAAAAAGAACGTAAAATTGCCATGATTTCCCAGCTATTGGGCTTTGTGCCATTAAGCATTCTTTATTATGGCTTATTTTATTTATTTGTCGTGTTCCATGTTTCAAATGCAATCGTGCCTTTATTTGGCTATGAGATGCGCTGGTCGCAAGTCGTAATCGAAGCAATGCCAATCATTAATTTTATTGCAGTCATCTGGCTGATTCCCAATTTTATCCGTTCATTTAGCCTGCAATTTGTCAGCTCGAATATGCATTATTATGGCGATATTGATCCGAGGGATGTCATCAAGCAAACACAAGTACTGACGCCTTGGTGGATGATGCCATTTCAGTTGTTTTGCTGCAATTTTGGGGCCACGCATGCGATTCATCACTTTGTCGTTAAAGAGCCTTTTTATATTCGTCAAATGACCTCGAAAACGGCGCATAAAGTGATGAAAGAAGTGGGCGTACGTTTTAATGACCTGGGCACATTTAAACGTTTAAACCGCTGGAATGATATTCAAACAAAATAAAACTAAATTAAAAAAATCCTGCAAATGCAGGATTTTTTTATCTACTCTTTGGAATTTGCAAAGAAGTGCAGCAAAGCATCTTGCAATATCACCTGCCAAATTGCATAGGAATGTGCGCCTTCATAAACCTGATATCTGACCTCATGCCCTTTGGATTTTAAAGCTTGTGCCACGATGGGTGACGTTTCCAGAATACTTAAGTCATTGTTGGTACGCGAAGATTCATAACGATTCGCTGAAATATGAAAATACTGTTGAGGCTGATTCTTTAAGTTATGAATCAATTGATTCATACCATTGATTTTTGAGTGTGGTTCAGGTGACCACCAGAACGAGCCGGATAAAGGCACAGCATGACTAATGTGCTGCGGATTTTCCAAGGCAAGATAAGCTGCACTCAGCCCTCCCAAACTGGAACCGAGAAGAACTGTTTTTTGCTTATCACGTACAATTTTCTGATCGAGCCAAGGCAAAAATTCCTGATTAAAAAAACCTGAAAATTTCGGGTTTGGTGTCAGCTCTTTAGGACGAAGTTCACTATTCGGTGCATGTAAAAAAACCGCTTGAATCGGTGGAAGTTTGCCTTGTTCCACCAGAATATCCAGCACTTTTGGCACATCAACCAAATGGGCATATTCATTTCCATCAAAGAAAATAGCCGTGATATAAGATTGTTGTGCAGTTTTTTTAGATTGATAGATTTCAACGCGACGTTGATTTTTTAAAAACTGGCTGGATAGCTGATAACGTTTTAGTTCAGGCTGCGGATGATCTGGATAGCGTTTAGGATCGATAAAGGGAGGGGCTTGATCCAGGGCGATAATATTTTCATTCCTCAGTTTAGAGGCAGTATTTTCTTTAAGCCAGCGTTTTGGATTCAATGGATCAAGTTGTAATACCTGCAATACAGCACGGCGCTGCGCCCGGGGTTCTTTGAGTTCTGGGTTTAAATGTGCACAGTAATTCGATAGATAACCCTCCAGATTTGGTAAATCCACTGCAAAACTATAACTGCCGATATAGCGACGGTTCACAATATTTTCCTTAAACCAGATCTCGGTATCGGGCAGGCGAGTCAACCATTCATGATCATTACTCGGGCCACCGACCAGACGCACATTATGTTTGGCTGCTTTCCATAAAAAAATCAGTCGAACATGATCCTGATCAAGTGGCTCAATAATCGGTGTAGTTTGATTTTGCACTTTTTCCCAGAATTGTTGGATTAATCCGGCTCGGTTTTCAGGAGACTGCTTTAATTGCTGCTGTAAACTTTTTAACAGGTCGCTTTCGGGTTGAACTGCTTCACACGCTGCAGCATAAGGTGCTTGCTCCATTGAGGAAGGTGAATCTGCCAAACTATGTAATGATAGTGCGCTTAGTAAGAGTGTGCTTAAGTATAAGTATTTCAAATCATCCCCCAATTAATTTTAAAAAATAGTAATGATAATTATTATCAATTATAAACACAGATTTGTCTTTCAATTATTTTTATATATTTATTCAATTATTTACATGATGTTTTATCAAAACTCATAGCATGACAGGTTACAATAAAGTTCTAATTCATTGTTTTATATTTAAAGTATAGATTTATGTGGCTGAAAATATCGACTCTTGCATTAATTCCAGTATTGGTAATTCAGGGCAATCGCGTCAAAAAAAACACTGTGCAACTCCCAGAACCGGAGGGTGAACGTGAAGGAACGTGCGGTCAAGGCCAGCCGCTTTCTATACTGATTGTCGGCGATTCTGCGGCTGCCGGCGTTGGGGTAGAGCATCAGGATGATGCATTGCTGGGCGCCATTTTAAAAGATTTGCAGCATGACTTTAAAATTCAATGGAAATTGCATGCAAAAACAGGGGATAGCACAGCTAAAGTGATTCGTGCCATAGAACAACTGGAGACAGAACATTTTGATGTGGTCATTAGCTCAGTTGGTGTAAATGATGTAACCAAGCTCATGCCGGCTGATATCTGGATTCAAAAACAGAAAAAACTATATGCCATGATTCAACAAAAATTCAGTCCTGAATTGGTCATTGCAGCAGGTGTGCCACCCATGAATATGTTCCCGGCATTACCAAATCCTTTGGCCTGGTTATTTGGACAATATGCCAAAAAAATGAATCAGCAACTGGCGAAATTCGTAGCAAGCCAAGACAGCATGCAATGGATTGAATATGATATTGAAAAATATCGTGCCATGAATTTAGAAATGGCTGCAGATGGTTTTCATCCGAGTAAGGAAGTTTATACACTTTGGGGACAAGAAGTGGCTAGCAAGATTCGGCAGACACTCTAAAATAGTTGAAAGTTCTCAATTTAAGGAATTCTATGTCTGATATTGAAACGCATCCATTACCGCCTTTTTTACCGCCAAATGCCAAATCCAAATTATCAAAACGATATGTGGCGGATTTTTGGTTTAATTTTCTTTCAAAATAAAGATTATTTTCTGGATATTGAGAATAAAAAATTTCAGGAATCATTGATCCGTGAATTTCTATTGGAGACTGGAATTGCGATTTTTGATAGTGCCTCTCAGATCAGACGGCTGACGGGCAATGCTTCAGATAAGTTTCTGGAAATTGTGGTACCGACCAATTTAAAGGATTTATTGCTACAGATCCCAGAATGTACCTACATTATGACCACCGGTGATAAAGCCACCGATACCATGATGCTGTCTATGCCTGAAGATGCAGAAAAGCCCAAAATTGGAGAGCCGACGCAAACCAACCTGGAAGGACGCGAACTGCATTTATATCGAATGCCATCTTCATCTCGAGCTTATCCTCTGGCTTTAGATAGAAAAGCTGAAGCTTATCGACAACTCTTTTTAGATGTTGGACTGGTCTAGCGGATGACAGGAGAAAATTAATGAAATCGAAGCTCACTCTGATTTTTTCTTAGTTAAACTTAGAATATGTAAGAATTTTTAAAACAAGAGGTTGTTCTGAATTTTGGTGATTATATTGCTATTTTCTCATTATTTTTATAATGAACAGGCTGACATGATTTAAGCAGAGTCTTATTGCTGGATGCTATACTCGGCATTCATTGGTTTAAGAACATTCACACATAAAAAAGGGTGAATGTGGTCACCCTATATTTATTTCAATGCTAAATCACTGCTCAATCCTGATATTCCACATAGTCCCACAGGTTTAAACGGGTTTTAATTTCCTGACGGATCTCTGGCAACATCGGCAATAACGTCCCATCAATCCATAAACTGAGCGCCTGTGCAGAGAGCAATTGCTGTTGTTCATCGACTAGTTGTGCGCCTTTTAAGATCACGCAGGTTTCTTCAAGCGCTTCAGTTTCGACACCTTTGAATAATACCTGTAAATCATGACCGCTATCGTGAATCAACCACTCTAACTCGAGCTGTATATTTTCACTGGATTTTAGAACAACTTGACCCTGAATAATATCGGATTCAGACAGACAATCATGTTCTACCCGAATTTTGGCCAAATACCATTCTTGCTGAGATAAATCATGGAGAGTTTTTACAGGCGTCAGAATATCACTGAATTTAAACTGACGGCTTAAATCAAAAAATTGCATGGGAGTAGAGGGCGAAAAAATCGCAAAATATTGGAAAAGTTGAATTTTAAAGCAAGGCTAATCGCCTGTAAAACCCTTTAAGCGATGATAGCACCAGATGACTTGACGCTACCATGCCCGGAAAATAGATTCTGTACGTTGTGTAATACCAAAGTCATTACAATGTCATTACATTAGCCATTCCCCGGGGAATTTTGTCACCAGATTCATCATAAAACGCTGAAATTTTGTGGTTTCAGGGTCATGTACATGCTGAATAGTACGGCCATCTTTTTGATGTTCTAACCAGATTATTTCATCTTTTTCATTTAGTTTGAGCTGATAGGCCACGCGCGGTAAAAATTGATTCATCGCATTAGAGATTTCCTTTTGAAAATCTTCCGATTTAACCACCAAACCGACTTCGGTGTTCAGATAAGCTGAACGCGGATCAAAATTAAATGAACCCACAAACACCATACCATCCAGATCAAAAAATTTGGCATGTAGACTCGAACTGTTTTTATTTTTGGCCGGGATGATGTCACCAGTCATAATTTCATACCAAGTCCGTTCTGGCCGGACTATATACGGTTTAAACTCCCAGAGTTCGATGCCATTTTTCAAGAGCTGCTGACGATATTGCTGATAATAAGCATGTACCACAGCTACATCATTGGCCTGAAAAGAATTGGTCAGGATTCTAATTTTGACACCCTGTTGTGCACGCATACTTAAATAATCTGTGCCTTTTTGTGTGGGAATAAAATACGAGGAGACCAGTTCCAGATGATTTTTCGGCTCGCCCATCAGTTCAAGCATATGGGTGTAAATATAATCGCCATTTTTTGCATGAGGACGTGCTTTTGCGGGTGTATCCGCGACAAAATAAGCCTGTGCCCAGTAAATGGGTTGTTTCTTTAAGTGCTCTGCAACTTGTTTTTCGGCAATACCTACTCGGCGTTTTAATTCAGTTTCATCCACTTCTTCGCGCGCAAAATCAGCTCTTAGCCTTTTTAACATTTCCGGATGACCTGAATCATTCAGAATCTGCCGAACATCATAACTCAGCTTATCATTCCAGAAATTGATGAAGGTCTGATTGGCATTTTCTACGGGTTGACCTGCAAAGAAAATATCGACATCGGTAAACTGGAAATTTTCGCTGGCATCAAAGTATTCACTGCTGATATTACGGCCACCAGTGACAGCTGCGGTACCGTCTGCAATGATCAGTTTATTGTGCATGCGATGATTAATCTGTTTCATTCTAAAGCCATAATCCAGCGCACGTAAATGACGGAATTTATAAGGATTAAAAATCCGCACTTCAAAGTTTGGGTGTTGGCTTAAGGCCAGCAGTTTATCATCAAGCTGGGTGCCATTTTGGTCATCAATCTGCACTCGCACCTTGACACCACGATCTGCGGCTTTTAACAGCTGGGCCAGCATTATGTTGCCGATAAAATCATCCTTCCAGATGTAATATTGCAGATCCAGATGATATTGGGCTTTATTGATCAGGTGCAAACGTGCGGCCATACTCATAAAACCATCATAGAGCGGTAAAAAAGCGGTTTTTCCTTCATTCATCTGCTGTTTTGAAATTTGATTATCAATCCAGTGCGCAGGTCGAACCGGCGTGATTTCTGCTTGTTCAGCAGTATTTGCAGCCAGTTCGCAGCCAGAAAGAATCATGCTCAAAGTTAAAATGTTCAAACAAACAAAAGGTGAAGGGTTAGTCATTGATGTTCCATTGATTATAGGATTTTTTATTCCTTATCTTCTGATGTTAATAGTTGAATCTCCGAATAGAAAGAGGTTACTGTTAGTCATCTGTAAATCAGCAAAAAAGGATAGTTTTACATGAAATCACGTGCAGCGGTTGCGTTTGGTCCAGGTCAGCCCTTAAAGATCGTGGAAGTAGATGTTGCTCCACCCAAAGCAGGTGAAGTATTGGTAAAAATTAGCCATACCGGAGTGTGTCATACCGATGCATTCACGTTGTCTGGTGAAGATCCTGAAGGCGTATTTCCGGCGATTTTAGGCCATGAAGGCGCAGGTGTGGTGGTCGAAGTTGGTGAAGGTGTCACTAGTCTGAAACCGGGCGATCACGTAATTCCGCTTTATACTGCTGAATGTGGCGAATGCTTGTTCTGTCAATCTGGCAAAACCAACTTGTGTGTGGCTGTGCGTGCAACTCAAGGTAAGGGTGTCATGCCGGATGGAACCACACGTTTTTCTTATAATGGTGAGCCGATTTATCATTATATGGGCTGCTCAACCTTTTCTGAATATACCGTGGTTGCTGAAGTTTCCCTGGCAAAAATCAATCCTGAAGCCAATCATGAGCATGTCTGCCTGCTCGGCTGTGGCGTAACCACTGGTATTGGTGCGGTGCATAACACGGCCAAAGTCCAAGAAGGCGACAGTGTTGCAGTATTCGGTTTAGGTGGTATCGGTCTGGCTGTGGTACAAGGTGCACGTCAGGCCAAAGCAGGTCGTATTATTGTGGTAGATACCAATCCGGATAAATTTGAACTGGCAAAACAGTTTGGTGCCACAGATTTCTTAAATCCAAAAGAATTTGATCAGCCAATCCAGCAGGTAATTGTAGAAATGACGGGTTGGGGCGTAGACCATTCATTTGAATGTATCGGTAATGTTGATGTAATGCGTTCAGCGCTTGAATGTGCGCACCGTGGCTGGGGTCAGTCGGTGATTATTGGAGTCGCTGGAGCAGGTAAAGAAATTTCCACCCGTCCATTCCAGTTAGTCACAGGCCGTAAATGGATGGGGACTGCATTCGGTGGAGTGAAGGGTCGTTCACAATTACCAAGCATGGTAGAACAATCCATGAAAGGTGAAATTCAACTTGAACCTTTTGTGACGCATACCATGCCGCTTGAACAGATCAATGATGCTTTTGACCTGATGCATGAAGGCAAATCAATTCGTACCGTTATTCATTTTGAATAAGTGAGCGTTTGATTTTGAAAAGACTGGTTTAATACCGGTCTTTTTTATGTGCGTTTCACTTAATTCAGGATACATTAGTGCATGAAAGCGTCACAGAGAATCACTTAAACAACACAAGCCTGCTAATGTCATTACATTCGAGATGCTTATATTAAATAGAGCGTATCAAAATACGTGATTAAACCATTTTAAAAAATAAGGATAAGCGCTATGTCGAATGATAATTTTGATCGTGATGTAATAAAAAACTCTCCTAAAGATGTGCGTGATGATTTAAATGCCGATCCAATTACCGGTGAACCGGGCGCACACCCTGTTGGTACAGGTGTAGGCGCTGCAGGTGGCGCAGCAGCAGGTGTAGCCATTGGTGCAGCAGGTGGCCCTGTAGGTGCAGCTGTGGGTGGGGTTGTTGGTGCAGTGGTCGGCGGTCTGGCAGGTAAGGGTGTCGGCGAAGCGATGAACCCAACAGAAGAACAAGCTTATTGGCGTGATAATTCCATTAATACACCATACTATTCAGAGGCTCGTACCACCTATAGCGATCTGGATTATGACCGTGATTATGATACGGCGTATCGGGTCGGTTATGAAAACCGCGGCAGCTATGATGCCAATACCCGTTTTGAAGATGTTGAACCTGAGCTTAGAGTAAAATGGGAACAGATGAAGGGCCAATCGCGTTTAAACTGGGAACAGGCGAAATATGCGGTACGTGATGCCTGGAATCGCGTTACACACTAATTTTTAATCTGTGTATTGAATTTGATTGGCAAGACCTATATTAAATTTACAGGTTTTGCCAATTTTATCGATATTCAACACTATTCAGTAAATTGATAAATAAAAGTAGAAAAGTTAATAAATATTTTTTTATATTTAATGCTTGTCAAATGCGCAGAGACCGCGTATTTTAATTTTAGATTCACATTTTATGAAAGACATAACATGTTAAAGCAACCTATCATTTCAAACGCATATTTTTATTTCTGGCAGTTTAGATAATTGCCTGAATGCGTTTGGGCAATGAACAGGTTGCCCACCAGTTTATACCTGATCGGCAACCCTGATCAGGTTTTTTTATGCTTATCATTTTTACAAAACTTTGGAGACAGCCATGACAAACTTTAACTATTCATATTTTAACAACTTTTATTGGTCTTACTTTAGTCAGCTCATGACACTCTCGACCTCGTTAATTAGACCCATAACGCTCAAATAAAAGTTTGGACTGATTGCCAGTCCCAGGATTAAAGTCATGAATACCTTAAATACATCACAACAACATCACGCTGAAACCATTTTAACTTTACCTCAGCAACTGAAACAGCAATTGCCCCTGTCTGCGCAATTGGCTCATCAAGTCGCTGAACAACGTCAAACCATTCAAAATATATTAGAAGGCAAGGATCATCGATTAATGGTGGTTACAGGCCCGTGTTCCATTCATGACGAAGCCTCGGCTTTAGAATATGCAGAAAAATTAAAACAGCTACAAGCTCAGGTGTCTGATCAAATTTTTCTGGTCATGCGTGCTTATATCGAAAAACCACGCACGACCGTGGGCTGGAAAGGTTTTCTTTACGATCCGAACCTCGATGGTTCTTCCAATATGCAATTGGGCCTGGAAAAATCCCGTGCTTTATACCTTAAAATTATTGAAATGGGCTTGCCAATTGCATCTGAAATTTTAAGTCCGATGGCAACTGCTTATTTTGATGATCTACTGGCTTGGGGTGCCATTGGCGCACGCACTAGTGAATCGCAAATTCACCGTGAAATCTCAAGTCACATGCCCTACAGCATCGGTTTCAAAAACGGCACTGACGGTTCAATCCAGATTGCTCTGGATGCAATCCAGTCTGCCTCTCATCCGCATCAATTCCTAGGCATGAGTCAGTCCGGTTTACCCTGTATTTTAAACTCTCAGGGCAATCCTAAAGCACATTTGATTTTACGTGGCTCAAACAGTGGGCCGAATTACCAGTGCTCAGAAATCGAGAAAATCAAAGCGAAACACTCAGCAGAATTGCCAGCACTGGTGATTGACTGTAGTCATGGCAACAGTGCAAAAAATCCAATGCTGCAAGCTAAAGTGCTGGAGCAAATCGTCGCAGAACGCCTGCAGACCAATGTTCGCGGCGTAATGCTGGAAAGTCACTTGGTGGATGGCAACCAGAAAATTTCTGCAGAGATGGTGTATGGTCAATCAGTTACTGATGGATGTCTGGGCTGGGTAAAAACTGAACAGTTGTTGCTTGGCATTGCTCAGCATTTATCGCTTCGCTGTCTAAAACGCAGTGCATAAAGCTTTAAAAGCACTTTCTCTGAACAGGTTTGGTGAAAGTGCATTTTATTTTAGAAGCTTAAAGTGCTTCCCAGTAAATTGACTTAACATGAAATACATCACACAAATAAGATGATAAATTTTATAAAATAAATAAAATCTGTTTGTGTCCTCTTATAAATCCCTACACAATTAAAAGACAATATATCCATTTGAATATATAACCTTTTTTTCAATAATTTAATGTCATGGCAGGTTGTTTGGGGATCTTGATGTTTGCAACAGAGCTCTTAGAAGAAGCACGAAAATTCATGCACCACATGCTGACCAAAGTGGTCGAATATGGTGGTTCAGATTTATTTATTACCGCCGACTTTCCACCGAGTATTAAACATCAGGGTTTAATGAAGCCTTTTGGACAGCAAGAACTGACGGCTGAAAAAACCAAGCTGTTTGCCTATAGCCTGATGAATGAAAAGCAGCGCAAGGAATTTGAAACGGAACTGGAGTGCAACTTTGCTATCACTGTGCCGGGTGTTTCGCGTTTTCGGGTCAACGTGTTCCAGCAACAACTCAATGTTGGCATGGTGATTCGTACTATTACCGCAGAAATTCCAAATTTCCAGAAGCTCAAACTTCCTGATTCACTTAAACATGTGATTATGGAGAAACGTGGTCTGGTGCTGGTGGTCGGGGGAACCGGCTCAGGAAAGTCAACCTCGCTCGCTGCGATGATTGACTACCGCAATGAAAATTCAGCCGGGCATATTATTACCGTGGAAGATCCGGTGGAGTATGTACATAAACATAAAAAATCCATGATTACGCATCGTGAAGTCGGCGTGGACTGTCATTCCTGGCACAATGCGCTGAAAAATACCTTGCGTCAGGCACCCGATGTGATTCTGATCGGGGAAATTCGTGATACTGAAACCATGGAACATGCGATTGCTTTTGCCGAAACCGGGCATCTTTGTCTGGGAACTTTGCACTCCAACAATGCCAATCAGACTTTAGACCGGATTATTAACTTCTTCCCGGAAGAGCGCCGCAATCAGTTATTGATGGATTTATCCTCGAATATGAAGGCGATTATTTCCCAGCGTCTGATTCGGACGCAGGATGGTAAAGGCCGTCGTGCAGCGATTGAAATCATGTTAAATACGCCATTGATTTCCGACCTGATTTTGAAAGGTGAGTTTCATGAGCTGAAAGCGATTATGGCAAAATCCCGTGAATTGGGGATGCAAACCTTTGACCAGGCCTTATTTGAATTGTATAACCAGGGCGAAATTTCTTATGAGGAAGCGTTACGCAATGCCGACTCCACCAATGAATTACGCTTACAGATCAAGCTAAAAAGTAATCGTCAGGATAATGCAGCAGTCGGAGAAAGTACGCAGTTTTCTATGCTACAAAAACCAAAACCTGAAGAAAAATCAGCAGAAAATCAAAATGTAGCTGAATAAAGAGTGTCTTGAAGCACAATCAAAACAGGTAGATTTGAATTCTGCCTGTTTTGGGTTAGCTATTTTTGACTGCTTTAGCCTGAACCACCAGATGAAAATATCCCATACTACTTAGGGTCAAGACAGCACAAATCACAAAAGCAGTTTGATAACTATAAGCGGCAATGATAGCACCGATCAGGACTGAGCCAATGGCAATACCCAGATCATAGCAGGTATAAAAAGTCGAAGTTGCGTAGCCAATCCGGTGTTTTGGTGCACGTTGAATGGCTAAGGTTTGAATGCACGGTTGCACACTACCAAAACCGACTCCGACCAGAACCGCAGCCAGCATAAATCCCCATAAAGTCTGAATCTGGCTCAGTAAAAACAGACCCAGACTAAAAGCCAGCAGTGCCGGATAAATCACGTATTGTGGACCTTTGCGGTCATAAATTTTTCCAGTGATCGGACGCAGGCTCATCATGGAAATTGCAAATATCACAAAGAATAAACCGGCATAGGCCATTAAATCCTTACTGGCTGCAAATGGCGCGATAAAAGACATGATGCTGGCATAAGAAAAGGAAATCAGCATGGCAAGTCCTGCCACAGGCAGTGCTTTCTTTTCGACAAAATCAGTCAGCCCTAGTGATGTTTTCTTGTCGGTGTTGTCGATCATTTTTTCAGGCTCTTTGACCGGAATCAGTAAACAGAAGATAAAGCCGATAAAAACCAAAGCGATCAACAAGGTGCTGACCTGAAAATAAGACCAGTATTCAATTAAACTCAGACCAATTAAAGGCCCCAGGACAATTCCCAGATTGACAGACATGACAAAATAACCCATGCCTTCGCCTTTACGCTGTTCTGGAATAAACTGGTTGACCACCGGCACACAGGCTGTGGTCAGAATACTAAACCAGATGCCATGCAAGAAACGGATGATAAACAGAATCGTGAGCTGATCAGCGAGCAGGTAAGCTAAGGAAAAAAGACTGAAAAATATTTCTGAGACAATTAAAGTTTTGCGTATGCCAAATTTTTCGATAATTAAGCCACTAAAAGGACGTACTGCAATGGCAGAGACCATAAATAAGGTCATGGCCAGACCAGCTTGGGTCAGATTACCACCTAATTCTTTTAAGATATAAATCGGCAAAATTGTGGTTTGCGCAAAATAGAAAATAAATAAAAACAGGTTGTTGGCCAGACACAGTACAAATGACTTGGTCCATAACGGCGCTACAATGGCATTCATGATTATCCTAAAATGATGGGTGATGAGACGCTGGTCTTAGAATGGGGGAATTATTGTTATAAATAAGTGTGGCATATTCAGGAGTGCAGCGCGTCCTGTTCAGTACTTTAGGAAATATACGTGAAAAATACAATAATATTTTAATATGAATATATGTAATTGAAGCCGATTGGGAAAGCTGAACAATATCTATGGCATAAAAAAAATCAGCCCGCAGGCTGATTTTCTAAATATAAGCGGGTTTATAGGCCAGCTTCATATGCTGTATTGGAAAGCAGGTGTTCAACATCTGACATATTGTCTGGTTTGATTTTATAGATCCACCCTTTGCCATAGGGATCGTCATTAATAAAATCAGGATCATCTTCAAGATCAGGATTGATTTCAACGACAATACCAGAAACAGGTGCATGAATATCAGACGCAGTTTTGACCGATTCAACTACACCGGCTTGCTGACCCGCAGTGATGTGTGAATCAAGATCTGGTGCCTCTACATAGACCAAATCACCTAATGCATCCTGTGCATGGTCGGAAATACCGGTCACAACAAGATCACCCTCAATGCGTACCCATTCATGCGTACTTGCGTACTTTAATTCTGAAGGATGATTCATTGATAACTCCTTAAAAATCTTTAGATCATTTTTGACATGTTTTATACATTCTTTTTGGCCAAAACAAAAGGCTTATGACCCTTTATAAATAAGGATCTTTGCGCCAGTTGCTCGGGCTGCGACCACTCCAGCGTTTAAATGCCCGGCTAAAATTGGCGACATCACTATAACCAAGTTCATCAGCAATCTGTTCCAAGCTAAAGTCGGTCCGGGACAATAACGACGTCGCATGCCGGTAGCGTACTTCATCGACCAGCGTAGAAAAAGAGGTACCTTCAGCCGCCAGCTGACGTTTTAGGGTGCGGTCGGACATATGCAGACGATCTGCCACACTTTCAATACTCAGATAATGCTGCTCGGAATGGGTTAGAATATCACGGACCCGCATCGCAATCCGGTGTCGCTCGCCCAAGGCCGAGAGTTCAGTTTCACACTGGTTAATTGCAATCTGGCTGGCAATCGGATCGGCATGCACCAGCTTGTTCATCAGGTAGCTCTTATCAAAACTCAAGATCAAATGCGGCTGTTCAAAGCGAAACTGATGATGTGGAAATTTGGCCATAAAGCGTTCAAAGCCTTCCGGTTTTTTGAAATCAAAATCGATTTCTCCAGCGGCATAATCAATTCCGGTAATGGCCTTGGCCATACTGATCATGCCAAAAATCAGTGCAATCGAGATTTCGGTGCGTAAGGGTTCCAGCTGAATATCGGTTTGCAACTGGACTGTAGCCTTGGCACCAAAGGTCGAAAAGAATAGCTGTAAAAAGGGCATACGCAGCTGGATGAAACGGTTGGCCAGTACTAATGCATCGGTAATATCCTTGGCCGTCATGATGGCATAGCCGATAAAACCATGAATAGAAATCCGCATCTGGGTACCCAGATGATAACCAAGTGTCGGTTCACCGCTCAGCTTGAGGGCATGTTTGACCAGTTCATTGGCCACAGGTGTCGGGATGCGAAAATCAGGATCCGCCAGCTGCTCCGTACTCAGGCCAAAGGACTTGAACAACGATTCGTCATTATATCCCCAGCGGGAAATGACATCGAGCAGCAAAAGAGCGTATACACCTGGAATTCCATGATCTTGGCGTGGAGCAATTGTTTTCATGCGCGATCCGTTGCACTCACTTAAATTTTTTTATTTATGGTCTGATATTGGCATGAAACTGCCATTTTTTTCATTAAAATTGTTGGACAAAGTTTTGGCTATTGCCACAATCATTGTGGCAGATTAGCCTGAATTTCGCCTAAAAATCAATTTAAACCGGAGAAAATCCTCGTTTAAATACCACAATTTTAGTGGTTGAACTAAAAATCATTTTATGATGCTGGTCAAATGCCTGCGTCTGGTAGCTAACGATCCCACGATCAGTTTTGCTTCTGGAGGGCTGAATATCCATGATTTCGACTTCGACGTGAATTTCATCCCCGGGGCGGGTCGGACAAGGCCAACGCAGATGCGACTCTGAACCAATGAGCCCATAAGCCACAGGAAAACATTCAGTCCACAAGCGCATAACCACTGCCGCAGTATGCCAACCACTGGCGGCAATTCCCTGAAATACCGGATGGGCTGCAGCTTGCTGTTCATCAGTATGAAAGACTTGTGGGTCATAAGCCCGGGCAAAATTTTGAATTTCTTCCAGTCCCATATGATATTTACGGCTGCTAAAGCGGTCAGCGATGTTCAAATCTTCCAAATACAGCATTATTCACGATCCTTCGTTGCTTTGATCTGTTGTTGTATCAGTAATCCGCCCGTTTGACGCTGCCAAAGCTGGGCGTAGATTCCATTTAATGCTACCAGTTCATCATGGGTACCTTGCTCGGCAATTTTGCCTTGATCCATTACAATCAGGCGATCCATCTGGGCAATTGTCGATAAACGATGCGCAATGGCAATTACGGTTTTGCCTTGCATCAGATCATCGAGGCTGTTTTGAATGGCCGCTTCGACTTCAGAATCCAGCGCACTGGTGGCTTCATCCAGAATCAAAATGGGTGCATCTTTTAGAAATACCCGTGCGATTGCAACACGTTGACGTTGACCACCAGAAAGTTTTACACCACGCTCACCGACATAAGCCTCATAGCCTCTTTTGCCGCGTAAGTCGGTCAGATGAGGAATAAACTCTTCTGCTTTGGCTTTACGTACCGCTTCATACATCTCTTGATCGGTTGCATCAGGACGACCATATTTGATGTTCTCTGCAACGGTACGATGCAGCAGCGAAGTGTCTTGAGTCACTAAAGCAATGTTCTTACGCAAACTGTCCTGCGTCACATCTTCAATGTTCTGCCCATCGATTAAAATACGACCTTGGTCAAGATGATAAAAATGCAGCAATAACTGAATCAGGGTCGATTTACCTGCGCCTGAACGTCCCACAATCCCGATTTTTTCACCCGGGCGAATGGTCAGGTTAAACTGGTCAATGACATTTTTATCATTATAGGCAAAGCTGACATTGTCGAATTTAATTTCACCATGCTGAAGCTGTAGCTCTTTGGCATTGGGTTTATCTTCAATGGCAATCTTGCGGCCTAAAGTTTTCATACCATCCTGAATGGTCCCGACATTTTCAAACAGGGCAGAGGTCTGCCACATCATAAACTCGGCAATACTGTTCAGTTTGAGTATCATGGCCGTGGTGGCTGCAATAATGCCCAATTCGGCCTGTCCTTCCATCCATAGCCAGATGGCCGTACCCAACACACCGCCATAGAGAATAATGCTCAGAAATAAAATACTGATTTCATACTGAGCCCCCAGACGCATCTGTTTGTAAACCGTGACCATAAATTCCTGCATGGAGGTTTTAGCATACTGGCTTTCTCGACCAGCATGGGCAAACAGCTTGACAGTCTGGATATTGGTATAGGCATCGGTGACACGGCCGGTCATGACGGCACGCGCATCGGCCTGTGACTTGGAAATCTTGCTTAAACGCGGAATAAAGTACCAGGCCGCACAGATAAATAGCAGTAGCCACACCATCAAAGGGATAACTAAATAGGGAGAAATATTGCCTAAAACGATATTGATGGTGACGAAATAAATCAGCACATAGGCCAGCATATCTCCCAAAATGACCCAGAATTCCCGGATGGCCAGCGCCGTTTGCATGACTTTGGCAGATAAACGTCCGGCAAAATCATTATGGAAAAAATCCAGACTTTGTTTCATCAGTAAATTATGAAAGCGCCAGCGTAACCGCATCGGAAAGTTGCTATACAAAATCTGGTGCTTGATCAGGGATTGGGCACTGGCAAAGAAAATATTGGCCAGCAGGATAATGCTCAGCAAGGTTAGGTTGCTGGCATGTTGTTCCAGAAAAGTATCTGGCTGGCTTTTGCTGAGCCAATTTACCAGATCGCCAATTTTTGAGTAGAGTAAGGCTTCAAAGCTGGCAGCACCGGCCGTACACAGCACCAGAATCAGCAAATAACGGCGCACACCGTAGGCTGCCTGCCAGACAAATGGAAAAAACTTGGTCGGTAAAGGTTGATTCAGGTTTTTGGTGGGATAGGGATCAACCAGTCTTTCAAGCCATCGAAACATTATCGTACTCTTATCATGCATTTTGCTTTGTAGTGATTATAAAGGATTGAATTTTTTTAAGCCTAGGATTAGATGAAATAGCCACAAAATTATTATCCAAATCAGACTTTACTTTTCATGCCAGATACGTAATTCTAAATCCATAATTATATTAAAGTTTAAACCATTTTTCCTCATAAAAAGAATCAAAAACGAGAGAGCTTAAAGATGAGTATTTGGGTAGTGGCCAGCCGTAAACGAGGCTCAGGAAAAACCACGATTGCGATGTATATCAATGAGTTATTACGTGGGCAAGGCGCGACCTTGCTAATTGATGCCAATCTGGAACCGTATGGTTATGAATGGGCAAATCTGAAAAATAAACAATTTTCTTTCGAGCATCTGGATATCTTAAAACAAGATGGTCGTAGTCTGGATCATCGTCTGGAGATACTGAAACAGCAGTTCGCCTATATTATTGTTGATATTGACGGGCAGGATACATCTGCCTTGCGTTCAGTCCTGAAACATGCAGATAAGCTGATTATTCCCAGTTCCATCAATCCAGAAGATATTCAACTTGAAACCGAACTGGTGCAATTGGCGATTGGGATCGCACAATATAATACTCAATTAAAAATTTATACGGTATTGAATAAGATTCCTGAACAGCAGCAACTTGCAGAAATGAAACAGACACAGCACCTGCTCAAGCATATGCCCGGTGCACAGTTTCTGAACACGGTGATTTATGAGCATCAAAGCTATCATCATTTATTACTAAACGGCGAAAGGATCTGTGAAGAGCAGTTCGACTCAGAACATGATTTTTATAAAATGCTACAAGAACTGATGCAGCTGCAAGCGTCTGCAATCTCAGCCTGAGCATCTCAATACCCAATCTAATATTTGTTTAAGTTGTCGATTTTTATATTTTTATTTAATCAGACCAATCAAAAGCCTGAAACTGTAGCCAGTTTCAGGCTTTTATTTTATTTGAAGATTGTCGCAGCTTTTCAGGAAACGCTAAAAGATTCCTTGAGGTCGAAACCTGAAGGTGCCTGATACACTTTTAGGCCAAATTCAGGAATAATCGCCAACAGGTGATCCAGAATATCCGACTGGATATTTTCATACTCGACCCAGACCGTGGTATTGGTAAATGCATAAATTTCCAGAGGCAAACCTTCACTGGTCGGTTGTAACTGACGAACCATCAGCGAGTGATTTTTACTAATTCCCGGATGCTGTTGCAGATAAAATTCCACATAGGCACGGAAAGTCCCCAGATTGGTCAGACGGCGCTGGTTATATTGCGAATGATGGCTGAGCTGCAAGTTAAATTGCTGCAGTTCTTCAGTTTTGGTATTTAGATATTGATCCAGCAGAATAAATTCTTTCAGCTTGTTCTGTTCCTCAGCTGACATGAAATGCACGCTGCTCTGATCGACATGAATGGAACGTTTAATCCGGCGCGCACCGGCTTCCTGCATGCCACGCCAGTTTTTAAAGGTATCCGTCACCAGTTTATTGGTCGGAATGGTGGTGACTGTTTTATCAAAGTTCTGCACGGTAATGGTGTGTAATGACATATCAATGACATCGCCGTCCGCATTTAAAGATGGCATTTCAATCCAGTCACCAATACGCACCATGTCATAAGAGGAAATCTGTACCGAAGCCACCAGCGATAGGATGGTATTTTGGAACACCAGCATCAGTACCGCAGCCATGGCACCAAAACCGGCCAGCAAGGTAAAGACATCTTTCTTGAGGAAAGTCCCCAGAATCATCAAACCACAAACGATGAAGATGATCAGCTTGACCAGTTGCAAATAGCCTTTAATCGGCTTGTTACGCGATTTCGGATTGCGCTGATAAATCAGGTTAAAAATATTCAGCAATTCGCCAATCGCCAGGGCAATGGTCAGGAAGATAAAGGCCTGCGCACCCATCTGGATAAAGGTCTCGACCTTGTCTGATAAATGCGGAACGGTGGTAATTCCATTCATAATCACAATGGCCGGCACAATATTGGCAATACGGCGGATCACGCTATGCTCAGCAATGATTTCATTATGTGCAAAAGGCATTTTGGAAATCAGTTTACGAATTCCGCGAACAACGACTTGTTTGGCAAATAAATTTGCAATAATTGCCAGTAAAATCACAATGCTCAATGAAGAGAGCATTTCTAGCCAGGGATATTGATCTGCCCACACTTGTATATTCTGGACAAGCTTAAACTGTTCCAACTTATCTTTTCTCACACTGTTAAAATTGTGAAAGAGTTTATAGCTTTAAGCTGAGTTTTTTAATTTTAATTAAACTTTTAATACATATCTTTGGAAAGTGTTTACCTGAAATAGCTTTTAGACTGTGATCTGATATAAAAAAACCGGCCTAAGCCGGTTTAGTATGATATCAAATACTAATAATAACTTACCACATCAGGTCATCCGGAATGACATAGGCTGCATACGGATCTTCTTCATCGGTAATTTGTTCATTTTTCTCTGAATTATTCACAATGATAAAGCCTTGCATCTTGGCATTAATACGATCTCCCAAAGCCTTAGGCAAGAACACATAACTGTCATTTTCACGTGCAATCACCAGACTGCCTGCCACCAGTGCATTATAGATCTGCTGGTTCAGGTAAACCTTCTTGATCTTGCTGTCATCAATAAACTGATACACCGCATCACCATCCGTATCGCGGATTTTGTGCTGGTTAATCATCTGGATGATCGCGGCTTTCAGTTCTTTTTCCTGTAAGGCCGCTTTTTTCTCTAACTCGATGGCTTGGTCTTTGGCCAGTTTCTGCTGCTTGTCTTGCTCAATTTTCGCCTTGATTTCAGCCTCGGTGCTATCACCGGTGCGTTTTTCATGCACAGCCTGTTTAGACAGTTTTTTGGCTTTTTTATTATCGACCAAACCTGCCTTTAACAATTGTGCCTGCAATGCATTTTTAACCATGAGAATGTCCAGAAATTAATCGTGTTGATGTCGATAACGTAAATAAATCACCCAGTAAATCAGACTGAGCATCAGGCTCAGCCCTGCCGGGATCAGGAATGCATTTAATTTTAAATAAGGATAAAGCCAGCTGGCAAGAATACCACCGCTTAAAAAACCGAGCAAAATAAGTAAATGTAAAACGACTCGGCGTGGTTCTACATCTAAGCCGCGTAAACGGTAACCCATGGCCAAGCCAAGGTCGGTCAGTACACCAGATAAATGCGTGGTGCGAATAATGGCACCTTTATAATGGCTGACCATGGCATTTTGCAGACCCATCGCGACACAGGCCCATAACAGGGCATAGCGCGGGAAATAGGGCAATAATAACCAGCAGATCAGAATAAAAAAAGCCACCAGGCTTAAAGGGTAACCATAAAGTCGTCCCAAGCGAAAGTGACTATTTCCTAGAATCAGCCCGCTATACAGAGAACCAATGACATAGCAGAGTGTGACCAGAAGCAGATATAGCATCATGTCTGGCTGCCAGTCCAGCAGCGCCATGGCCAGCATACTGACATTACCGGTCATATGTGAAACAGACTGGTGTAATACCGTCACCAGACCCAGGACGTTAATCATGCCGGCATTCACCGCAAGAAAGAACGCCCCTAATTGTATCCAGGTAGGTAAACGCTGTAATGGCATAACAACATCATTGGCAAAAAATATTGATTATTCAATATAAAATCAATTTGATGCGCGGTCTACTGCTGTGGTAAATAAAACATCCGTAGACGAGTTTAAAGCAGTTTCAGTAGAATCCTGCAATACACTGATTACCATACCAATCGCGACCACTTGCATAGCGATATCCGAAGAAATACCAAACAGACCACAGGCCAAAGGAATCAACAATAATGAACCACCGGCCACACCTGAAGCACCACAGGCCGAGATGGTTGCTACTACGGAAAGAATTAGCATGGTGGTGAAATCTACGCTAATGCCCAAGGTATTTACCGTTGCCAGTGACAATACGGTAATGGTGACCGATGCCCCAGCCATATTGATCGCAGCACCGAGAGGAATCGCGATACTTGCGGTTGATTCTTTGACGCCTAGACGTTTTGCCAGATCCAGATTGACGGGAATGTTGGCTGCCGAACTACGGGTAAAGAAGGCGGTAATGCCACTTTCACGCAAGCAGGTAAAGACGAGTGGATAGGGGTTGTGACGCGTCACTAAAGCCACCAACATTGGGTTAATTACCAGTGCAACAAAAGCCATCGTACCTAATAGTACCGCAAGTAAATGTGCATAACTGGTCAGCGTATCCAGACCGGATTCAGCAAAAGTCACTGCAACCAGACCAAAAATACCCACAGGCGCAAAACTGATCACTAAACGAATCACATAATTAACCGCAAAGGCGGCATCATTCAAAAGGGTCTTGGTGGTATCCGATGCATGACGGAAGGCGATGCCCAATGCCACAGACCAGGCCAGAACGCCAATGAAATTTGCTTCAGCAATAGCAACGACCGGGTTGGCGACAAAGCTAAGCAGCAGATTCTTCAGGATTTCTACCAGACTGCCAGGTGGCTGTAAGTCCGCTTGTGCAGCAATATCCAGAAACAGCGTACTTGGAAATAACATACTCGAAACGACAGCACTGAGTGCAGCAAGGAACATACCTACCGCATACATCATCATAATCGGTTTAATGGCGGTGTTGGATTGCCCCACTTTAAAATTTGCGATAGAAGCTAAAACTAAAATGAAAACCAGGATCGGTGCAACAGATTTCAAGGCTTTAATAAACAGGTCGCCCAATAGGCTTAATGAGGGAGTAGCTTCGGGAAATACCACAGCCACACCTACACCTAAAATAATGGCGATGATGATTCGAGAGACTAGGCTCATACGCATAAGGGCAGAAAACATAAGATTGCCTTGTGAAAATTACGAGGGCTAAATTTGGGAAAAAGTTGCGCTATTTTATACTTAATTTAAACAAGGCTTGAAATATATTTTTATATAAAAAACAAGTTATTGATATAATTGATTTATTCTAAAATTAATCAATATAAAAGAATACTTTTATTTGAAAAAACAATCTAAATGTGATGAATAAATCATCTCTTTTAAAGTTATATTCATGAAATAAATATCAAAGTTAAATCGATAAATTCAAATTATATTTGAAAATTTAAAAAAGTTTGGCGTCATGACCGGTTTGAATCTCCGGCCATAAGTTTAACGATCTGCTGTCCTAAATCGTATAGTCTTTATGCTGCTCAAAGATTTCTGGAGCCAAGTCCCGAATTGCCTGAAAATGAGTCAGATAAATGTGGCCACTCAGATGAATCATCAGCTTCGAGGCTTGTAGCTTGTCCATCACCGGGCCTTTCACTTCGGCAAAATGCAGTCGAATGTTCAGTTTGGCCAATTCCGCATTTAAATCTTCCAGCATTTCCAAAGCGCTTAAATCAATGGCACTGATACTGGAGCAATTTAAAATCACATGTTGCAACTTGTCATTCAGGCTCATCTGATTGATCAGATAACCTTTGAAGCTATTGGCATTCAGAAAAGTCAGATTTTCATCAATCCGCAGTGACAGCACCCGATCGGAGGTACTGACTTGATGACGCTGAATATTACGAAAATGCTGTGTACCTTCGACCAGTCCGAGCACTGCAATATGCGGACGACTGATTCGCCATAACATCAGGATAAACGTCGATATGATCCCAATAATCAGGCCAGTGGAAATATCAATCAGCACCACACCCAGAAAGGTAATCCACATGGCAATACCATCGGCTTTAGAATAACGCCAGGCATCAAAGAAAGGCCGAAAATCGACCAGTTTCCAGATGGAAACAATAATCGTGGCGGCCAGAATGGTCAGGGGCAGATCTTCAAAAAATCCGGTAAAGAACAGGCTGACGAAAATAATCAGAATGGAGGACAAAACTCCTGCCATGGGGGATTTGGCACCGGCATCGGCATTGACCACGGTACGCGACAGACTGCCAGTAACCGGAAAGGCTGAACTGACGCCTGCACTGATATTGGCAATCCCCAAGGCAATCAATTCCTGATTACTGTTTAAATGACTGCGTTGTTGCAAGGCTGTGGCTTGAGCAATTGACAGTGATTCCACAAAGCTGATCATGGCGATCATGCTGGCACCCGGTAACAAGGTCATGACCAGTTCCCAGTTCCAGTGCGGAAAAGACAAGGGCGGAAAACCGGACGGGATTGCACCCACTGTTTTAATGCCTTGCCCCTTTAAATTCAGAAATACAATCGCTGCAATCCCGAGACATACCAGAATGAGAGGCACAGCCCGTACCAGAAAATCTGTAGAGCCGATCCGGCTTTGTACTGCCTGAGATTTTAGCAACTTGGGCAGATAGATCAGTAAAGCCATCGACAACAGGCCAAATAACAGGCTTGGTAAATGCAGGAGCGGCAGATACTCCAGAAGACTTGTTGTAAATTCTGGAATGTTATTGGCTTTTAAGGGTAGGTCGACCAAGAACTTCAATTGTCCAAAAGCAATTAATAATGCCGAGGCAATAATAAAGCTCTGAATGACTGGATGACTGATCAGCTGAATTAAGAAACCGAAACGGAATAATCCCAAGAGCAGGGAAATAATACCGACCATGAGTGCTAATAAGGTCGCAGCTTCGATATAGACCGGTGAGCCGACTTCAAACAGTGGATTGAGCGTGGCAAAAGTCATCATTGAAATGATCGCCACCGGGCCAATCGATAAAGTCGAACTGCCACCGAGCAACGCATAAATGATCATTGGCAGGATGCTGGCATATAAGCCCATGATCGGCGGTAAACCGGCCAGCATGGCATAAGCCATCCCCTGAGGAACCAGCATCGCCACGACAATCAGTGCGGCCAGCACATCGGATTTAAATTTGACCGGCGTATAGTCGCTTAACCATGCCCAGGCAGGCAGTCTATGCAGAAGTTTAGACTTGGAATTTGGCATAAAAAGGTCTAAATCACAAATATAGATATATTATGCACAAATTCTGCTAAGAAATCTTAAGGGGTCGAATTTGTGATGATTTATGTTTTTAAAATAAATCAGCTAGGTCTGGCCTCCATTTTCTTGAAGCAGCTATAGCGATTTTCTACAAAGTCGTTATTTCTGCCAGATCAATGGGGTAGAGAAGTGTGTTTTGGCGTTAAATAGTGTTTAAAAATAAACTATTTAATTTGATTCGCACAATACAGCTGATAAAGCGTAGTCAATACCACAATCAAATTTTGATCTTTAATTGAATAATAGATCTGTTTACCATCCCGACGGGTATTCACTACATCACTTTTGCGCAGCATCATCAGTTGCTGGGAAAGCGTCGGTTGTTTAATGTCGGTAATATCTTCAATTTGTGAAACATTCAGTTCCGCTTGAGAGAGATGGCATAAAATAAGGAGACGGTCAGTATTGGCCAGAGATTTTAAAATGCCGACGACCTGTTCTGCTGAATCGCGCATAGTCGTGATTTCAAAATCGGTTTTCATCTCATATGTCCATTATAAAATTACAGCCCGCACATTATAAGGGGCTCGATGATTAATACATTGATATAATATTTAAATATTATCGGGTTTTAATCAGGTTAAATATTAGTTAAAGTTATATTTTAAACGTTGATAAATAATATAAAATCATCGAATTATTTAAAAAATATTTTGGTTTAAATTACTGCGATCAAGTGCAAATTCCATCAAACATCTACAAACGAAAAAAATGCTTGTATGATGTTTAAATGACTTGAACCAATAACATCAGGGATATCATCATGAGTACAGATTCAGCTTTTCCAACACCAAATAATTTAGGGATAGCGGTTTATAGTAATAATGCAGACGCAATTGGAAATACACCGCTAGTTCGTATTAATCGTGTAATTTCAGCTCCGGTAACTGTACTTGCTAAAATTGAAAGCCGTAATCCGGCCTTTTCAGTCAAATGTCGTATTGGTGCAGCATTAATTAACGATGCAGAAAAATCTGGAAAACTCAAACCCGGTATGCACATCGTTGAACCCACCAGTGGCAATACCGGCATTGCATTGGCCTTTGTGGCAGCCGCTAAAGGTTATGAACTGACGCTCACCATGCCTTCAAGCATGAGTATTGAACGCCGTAAAGTAGTCAAAGCTTTAGGAGCCAATCTGGTCTTGACCGATCCGGCCAAAGGCATGAAAGGGGCGATTGAAGCAGCCGAGAGTCTGTTGAATGAGAACCCGGAGCAGTATTTCCTGCCACAACAGTTTGAAAACCCAGCCAATCCTAAAATTCATGAAGAAACCACCGGCCCAGAAATCTGGGAAGCTACGGCGGGTAACGTCGATATTCTGGTCGCAGGTGTCGGAACAGGCGGAACCATTACCGGTATTTCGCGTTACTTTGAGAAAGTTAAAAATAAGCCTCTATATTCGGTGGCGGTGGAACCTGCTGAATCTGCAATTATTGGTCAGGCCAAACGCGGCGAAACGCTGACACCGGGACCACACAAAATTCAAGGTATCGGAGCCAACTTTATTCCGGGCAACCTGGATTTAGATCTGGTCGATGAAGTGATTGCCATTAATAGCGCAGAGGCAATCGAGTGGGCACGCAAAACTGCAGCTCAGGAAGGTATTTTGGTCGGCATTTCAAGTGGTGCGGCCATGGCGGCAGCGGCACAACTGGCTGCACGCCCTGAAAATGCCGGTAAAAATATTGTGGTGATTTTGCCAGATGGCGGTGAACGCTACCTGTCTTCGGTTCTGTTTGAAGATATTTCTGCCGAATAAAATTGATGCATTCAATATTTTAAACACTGCTATAAAAGCCCGAAGTCATCTTCGGGCTTTTATTTGGTTCTTGGATGAGCATCCAATCGCAATACCGCTTTATCTTTCCTAAAATATTTAAATGAAAGACTTGACCTTGCCATGCTGGGAATGTTTAAGCTATAGCATCGGCAGCAAGTTGATGCATGGAGATGGGCGTGGCAGAACAAGACAGCATCCGGTTATATGAACAGCAGGTGCAGATTGGCGGTATGACCTGTGCATCCTGCGTGGCTCGGGTCGAAAAAGCCTTGAAAAAAATTGAGGGCGTGGTTGAGGCATCTGTCAACCTGTCGACTGAAAAAGCTTTTATTAAAAGCCAGCAGCCGATTGCTGCCGCTGTGCTAGTTCAAGCAATTGAAAAAACTGGCTTTGATGTACCGACGCAACAGTTTGCTTTGAATATTGAAGGCATGACCTGTGCATCTTGTGTGGCTCGCGTAGAAAAAGCCCTAAAAAAAGTAGAAGGTGTACTGGATGCACACGTGAATCTGGCCACTGAAAAGGCGCATGTGAGTCTAATCAATTCTGTGCCATTGTCCAAGTTGACTCAGGCGGTGCAAAAAGCCGGTTTTGATCTTCAGGCTGACCGGATTGAACTGGCGATTGAAGGCATGACCTGCGCCTCCTGCGTCGCGCGTGTTGAAAAAGCTTTATTAAAAGTAGACGGCGTCAGTACAGCACAAGTCAATCTGGCGACTGAAACTGCTTCGATTCAGGCATCCCGTCAGCACATCCCAGCTTTGATTGCTGCTGTAGAAAAAGCCGGTTTTAAAGCCACAGAAAAAACCAATACACATCTCTCGGCAGATCGCCATGTGGCTTTTCAGGAAAAGAAAGCCACTGAAACCGCGCAACTGAAACGGGATCTTTGGCTTGCTCTTATTCTGGCAGTCCCTGTATTTATTCTAGAAATGGGTTCACATCTGATCCCGGCTTTTCATCATTTTATTGCGCAGACGTTGGGAACCCAGAACAGCTGGTATCTGCAGTTTGTGCTGACCAGTTTGGTGCTGATTATTCCGGGACGGCGTTTTTATCAGCATGGTATTCCGGCTTTATTGCGTTTGGCGCCGGATATGAATTCTCTGGTCGCAGTCGGAACAATCGCAGCTTATGGATTTTCCTGCATTGCGACCTTTTTTCCGCAGCTGTTACCCCAGTCCACCGTCCATGTATATTTTGAAGCGGCAGCTGTCATTGTTGCGCTGATTTTACTGGGGCGGTATCTGGAAGCCAAAGCCAAAGGTAAAACCTCAGAAGCGATTCAGTATCTGGTCGGCTTGCAACCGAAAACCGCACGGGTACAACAGCATGGCAACTGGGTTGATCTGGCGATTGCCGATGTACAACAGGGCATGCTGATTGAAATCCGCCCGGGTGAAAAAGTCGCCGTCGATGGTGAAGTGGTTGCCGGGCAAAGTTATATCGATGAAGCAATGATGAGTGGTGAGCCTTTACCCGTGGCCAAACAGGCCGGGGATCAGGTGGTGGGTGGTACAGTGAACCAGAATGGAACCTTGCAAATCAGGGCCACTGCGGTCGGACAGGATTCTGTACTGGCGCAGATTATTGAGATGGTGGAACAGGCACAAGGCTCGAAACTACCGATTCAGGCGGTGGTGGATAAAGTGACTTTATGGTTTGTACCTGCCGTCATGGCACTGGCGGCCTTGACCTTCATGGTCTGGTTCCTGTTTGGGCCTGAACCCAATCTGACCTATGCATTGGTCAACGCCGTGGCGGTGCTGATTAAAACCCAAGTCGTCGCACTTGATAAAACCGGAACCTTGACTGAAGGAAAACCGTTGCTGACGGACTTTGAAGTCACAGCAGATTTTAATCAGCAGACTGTATTGCAACTGGTGGCTTCGGTTGAAGCCAAGTCAGAACATCCGATTGCCCATGCCATTGTTCAGGCAGCTCATGAGCAACAACTGGAACTGAGTGAAGTCACAGATTTTGATTCGATCACCGGCGCAGGGGTCAAGGCACAGGTAGCTGGTCAGCAGCTGCATATTGGGGCTGAACGTCTGATGCAGAACTTAGGTCTAAATGTCGATCTGTTTCGGTCTACTGCACAAAAACTCGGTGATCAGGGCCGTAGTCCCTTATATGTGGCGATCAATCAAAAGCTGGCGGCGATTATTGCCGTCGCGGATCCGATTAAAGCAACTACCTATAGTGCGATTCAGGCCTTGCATGAGCAGGGTCTGAAAGTGGCGATGATCACCGGTGACAATCAGCATACCGCGCAGGCCATTGCCAAACAGCTGAAAATTGATCAGGTAATTGCGGAAGTTTTACCGCATGAGAAAGTGGATGCGGTACGTCAACTCCAGCAGCAATATGGCGTACTCACTTTTGTCGGAGACGGAATCAATGATGCCCCGGCACTGGCACAGGCTGATGTTGGTATGGCGATTGGTACAGGCACCGATGTCGCGATTGAGGCAGCCGATGTGGTGTTGATGTCAGGTAATTTACAGCATGTGGCCACCGGAATTGGTCTGAGTCAGGCCACCATGCGCAATATCCGGCAGAACCTGTTCTGGGCCTTTGTCTATAATATTGCTTTAATCCCGATTGCCGCCGGGGTGCTCTATCCATTCTGGGGCATCTTGTTATCACCAATGTTTGCCGCAGGCGCGATGGCATTGTCTTCCGTGTTTGTTGTCACTAATGCTTTGAGATTAAAAGCCTACAAAGCGGTACAGTTCAAGGAGCAAGCAGGATGAATATTGGTCAGGCGGCAAAACGTTCCGGCATCTCTGCAAAAATGATTCGTTATTATGAAGACATCGGGTTGTTGCCTGCTGCGAAACGAAGCGATGCAGGTTATCGGGTTTATACTGATGCGGACATTAAAACCTTAAGTTTTATTCAACATGCACGCGAACTCGGCTTTTCTTCAGAGCAGATGAAAGAATTACTCGGCCTGTGGCTGAACAGCTCACGTCAGAGTAGCGAGGTGAAACAGCTGGCCGAAAAACATATCCAGTTTTTACAACAGAAAATTGCCGATATGCAGCATATGCTGGTGATATTACAGCAATCGGTGGAGCAGTGTGCCGGCAATGAACAGTCCGATTGCCAGATTTTAAAACAGATTGAACAGGGTGTCGTCCCTGAGCAGCACTGAGCTGATCTGCAGCTCAGGTTAAATATAGTCTACCCAATCACATTAATTGTTAAAGCGATCCTATGGAGCCAAATATGAAATTCCGTATTGAAAATATGACCTGTGGTGGCTGTGCACGCAGTGTGACTGCTACGATTAAAGATCTGGATGAAAATGCCACCGTTCATATAGATGTGGCGACTAAGCTGGTCGAAGTTGAATCGACAGTCACTGAGTCCGAGATTGTCGCGGCTTTAACCGAAGACGGATTTCCGCCAATTGCTGCTTGATATTTGTTAAGTCATTCAATTGAAATAAAATGCCGGATTCAATCCGGCATTTTTTATTATAGGGCTTAGACTGACGAGATTTTATCCGGGGTCATCAGCGCCTGATTAATATACAGTTTAATCAGGCGTTCACGTGAACCAATCGCTTTTTGATAATTGGTCGAATTTAATAATAGTGAAGCACCATAAGTCACGGTCCAGATATAAGACAAATAATCCCGAATCGACATGGCACTTTCTAAAGCCACCAGATAATCATGGGTCATGTCTTTAATCCGGATAATCCGTTCTTCGCGAATCCGATAAAGCTCCTGAAATAAATCTTTCAGGTTTTTTTCATTATTGGTTAAACGCTCTTCAATCACATGCAACAGGATGGTGCGATTGGAATTGAGCATGTGATAGAGCATATATTGCGAAACATAATTTTTAATATCGTTACTATATTTTTTTGATATTTCCAGAATTCTTTTTTCATTCAGAATAATTAGTTCTAAATATAACTGGTTCTTGCTTTTGAAATGCTTGTAGATCGTTCCTTTCGCGATGTCCAGTTCACTGGCAAGTTCACTCAGGGTAATGTCCTGATTATTGTCCAGTAGCAGGCTTTCAGCCATGCTCAGGATCTTCTCTTTACGAAGAAGGAAGTTCTGCTGTCTTACAGTCGTCATCTTCTTGGTCCATATTTTTCGAAAAAGAACCTTTCAAGAATATTCAATTTTACCCAAGATAGCTATAAAACTAAGGTCGTGATATTTATCTAATTTTGTATATTTATGCAGCAACTGCTGACAATGAAAAATATATATGGTGTCAGTCTGGAAATATTGTCAAGAAAACTGAACCCTAGAGATCAACTTTGCTAAATAAAATTCCATTTTCAGCATAATTATTTTATTGTTTCAGCACATCAAGTGAAATCATTATTCGGTTTAAGACCGTCCTGGCAAAGGATTATAGTGGTGAATAAAGAATCATTTTAAGCCTGCTTGGTTCAGTAAATAACGGTGACATAAAGCTTGGGTTTTTAAATTTTATGTCGCTTATTTAGTTGAATGAGATTTACTGCTGGATTAATTCGAGATGATGATTTTCGATTGATATGCATTGATTGAAGTAAAATCATAAAAAAGATTTTCATTAATCAATGATTATAAAACGCTCAGCAACAGAATTGAGTATCACCAGTTAAGGAATGTAAGAATGCCTATTTATAATGCGCCGCTAAAAGACATGGAATTTATTTTAAATGATGTGTTTCAAGCTGAACAATTTTGGCAAGGTAATGAAAATCTTGCACATTTAGATATGGCAACTGCAAATGCAATTCTGGAAGAGATGGCCAAATTTTCCAAGAATGTCATTCTTGACCTGAATCGTCCTGCGGATGAAGAAGGTGGTGCTCAGTTTAAACATGGTGAAGTGACCACACCTACAGGCTTTAAAGATGCCTTTAAGCAGTTTGCTGAAGGTGGCTGGGTAGGTTTAGGTGCCAGTGAAGAATGGGGCGGGCAGAATATGCCAAAAATGCTGACCGTGCTGGCCGATGAAATGATCTGGAGTACTAATCCATCATTTATGCTTTACCCGCTGTTAACCGTGGGTGCAGGCATGGCGATCAATGATCGTGCTTCACAAGAACAGAAAGAAACCTATTTACCAAAATTCTATACAGGCGAATGGTCGGGCACCATGTGTCTGACTGAGCCACATTCAGGTACTGATCTTGGCATAATCAAAACCAAGGCTGAACCCAATGAAGATGGCAGCTATAACATCAGCGGTACCAAAATCTTTATTACCAGCGGTGAACATGACCTGAGTGAAAATATCATTCATCTGGTGCTGGCAAAAACACCAAATGCACCCGCCGGTTCACGTGGCATTTCCCTGTTTATTGTGCCGAAATTTCTGGTGAATGCAGATGGTTCACTCGGTGAACGTAATGCAGTATCTGCGGGTTCAATCGAACATAAGATGGGAATTAAAGGCTCAGCGACCTGCGTCATGAACTTTGATGGTGCCAAAGCTTATATGGTCGGTAACGAAAATGAAGGACTGGCCGGCATGTTCGTGATGATGAACTACGAACGTCTGTCGATGGGAATTCAGGGCATTGGCGCGGCAGAATTTGCTTATCAGAATGCGGCACAATATGCGACAGACCGTTTACAGGGACGCGCCTCGACCGGTGCGAAATCACCGGAAAAACCAGCCGATTCGATTCTGGTACATGGTGATGTGCGCCGGATGTTGCTGAATGTGCGCGCCAACAATGAAGCATCTCGTGCCTTTGCTGTCTATGTCGGTCAGCAGCTGGATATCACCAAATATTCGACCGATGCTGAAGCGGTGCGTAAAGCGACCGACCGTGTGGCTCTGTTAACCCCAATTGCCAAAGCATATCTGACTGATAAAGCATTAGATTCTGCACTGGAAGCGCAAATGTGCTTCGGTGGTCATGGTTATATCCGTGAATGGGGTATGGAACAATGTATTCGCGATCTGCGCATTTCACAAATTTATGAAGGCACCAATGGTGTGCAGGCAATTGACCTGATTGGCCGTAAAACCACCAAATGTAAAGGTGCTTATATTGCAGAGTATATCGCTGAAATCCGCGAGTTCGCCCAAGGTCTGGATGATTCATTGACGATTAAAACGGCGACATTAGAGACCTGTCAGCAACTGGAAGACATCACCAGCTTTATCGTCGAGCAGTCTCAACTGAATCCGGACTTTGCTAACTCGATTGCGGTCGATTATCTGCATGCGGTGGGTCTGCTCAGTTTTGTGTATATGTATGCGCGTATCAGCAAAGCTGCAGCAACGAAAGACGATAGCTATTTCCAGAACAAATTGGTACTGGCGAATTATTATGTCGCCAAAGTTCTCCCGGATTTGAGTGCCCGAATTCAACGTATTCAGGCAGGTGCAGAACTGGTCATGCAATTACCTGAAGACTATTTCACTGCACAGGCTTAAACCGGCAAGTATTGCGAAGGACAAACACTGCAGAGCTTCTGCTGTGCGGTGTTAAATAACAATGATGAAAAAGGATGAGATTAGAATGATTGTAATTGTAGAAGCTGTACGTACCGCAATGGGTGGTTTTCAAGGCTCACTTTCAAGCTGTACGGCGCCTGATTTGGGTGCTGTGGCGATCAAGGAAGCTGTAGCTCGTGCAGGTTTAACTGCAAACGATATTGATGAAGTCATTATGGGCTGTGTACTGCCGGCGGGTTTAAAACAGGGCCCGGCACGTCAGGCCATGCGTCAAGCCGGCTTACCGGATTCAACAGGTGCCACCACGATCAATAAAATCTGTGGCTCAGGCATGAAAGCGGTGATGCAGGCAGCAGATGCAATCAAAGCGGGTTCGGCTGAAATTGTGGTCGCAGGTGGCATGGAATCTATGTCTAATGCGCCATATTTGATGGACAAGGCACGTGCCGGTTTCCGTATGGGACATGGCAAAGTCACGGATCACATGTTCCAGGAAGGGCTGGAAGATGCAGAAACAGGTCTGTCGATGGGAATTCTGGCACAGGAAATGGCAGATAAAAAAGGCTATACCCGCGAACAGCAGGACGATTATGCCATTGGCTCATTAAACAAAGCGGTGACGGCTGTTCAGCAAGGCTTCTTTAAAGATGAAATCGTAGCAGTCACTGTCAGTAACCGTAAAGGCGATGTAGTGGTTGAGCAGGATGAACAACCTTTAAATGCCAAAGCAGACAAAATTCCAAGCTTGCGTCCAGCCTTCAAAAAAGACGGAACCATTACCGCAGCAAATGCCAGTTCAATTTCAGACGGTGCTTCAGCACTGGTGGTCACCTCTAGTGAAATTGCTGCACAGCGTAACTTAAAACCCCTGGCTAATATTCTGGCCTATGCCAGCCATTCGCAGCATCCTTCGGAATTCACCATTGCACCTGTCGGTGCGATTGAAAAAGTGCTGAAAAAAACCGGTTGGGATGCCGCCGATGTGGACCTTTGGGAAATCAATGAGGCTTTTGCCATGGTGACGATGCTAGCCATTGATGGCTTTGAACTGGATACTGCAAAAGTCAACATCAACGGTGGCGCATGTGCGCTCGGTCATCCACTGGGGTCTTCTGGTTCCCGTATTATTGTGACCTTGATTCATGCCTTAAAACGTACTGGTGGCAAGAAAGGTATTGCCGCACTGTGTATCGGTGGCGGTGAAGCAACTGCGATTGCAGTGGAACTGGTTTAAGTCCAGCCAAAATTCAATGCTCGAATTAGCAAAATTAATTATTGATTGATTTAGACGCTAATGCTCTTGGTTCACCAGGAGCAGACGCCTCTTTATTTTATATTTTTGAGATTTTTTATGAACGGTTTAGAGCGCATTCGTTTGCTCCCATTACAAGATAAAGTCGTATCTGTCGAAAAAGCACTACAACTGATTCAAGATGGCGATGTAGTTGGTTTAAGTGGTTTTGGGGGGGCAGGTGAAGCGAAAACTGTGCCTTTGGCCTTGGCTGAATATGCACAGAAGTATCCAATTCATATTACCTTGGCGACAGGTGCAAGTCTGGGGAACCGGATTGATGGAAAACTCAATGAAGCACATGTCATAACCCGCCGTTATCCTTATCAGGCAGATCCTTCTTTACGTAAAGCGATTAATGCCGGTGAAGTGATGTATGTCGATCAGCATCTCTCTGAACTGGCCGATAATATCCGTCATAAAAACTTGCCAGCGATTAATGTGGCTGTAATTGCTGCAACTGCGATTACTGAAGACGGTCAGATTATTCCGACAGGCTCTTGCGGAAATTCTGCAAATTTCATCGAAATGGCAGATCGGGTCATTATTGAAATTGATATGACGATTAATCCCGTACTAGAAGGTGTTCACGATATCTATGTACCTCAAGCGCGTCCAAACCGCGGGCCAATTCCTCTAACCCAAGCCAGTGACAAAATTGGAACAATCGGGATTCATGTTGCACCTGAAAAAATTTCTGCGATTGTCATCAATGAGATTCCAGACACTTCCTTTGGCATGGACGAACCGGATCAAGAAACGCTGGCGATTGCCAGTCACCTGATTCATTTCTTTGAACAGGAAGTGGCAGCAGGGCGTTTACCTGAAAATCTGGGGCCGCTGCAATCCGGTGTGGGCTCCGTGGCCAATGCGGTCTTTGCCGGCTTCGAACATTCCAATTTCAATAATCTGGAAATGTATTCTGAAGTCTTGCAGGATTGCACTTTCCAGCTTATCGATTCAGGCAAGATGACCTTTGCTTCAGGTTGCTCCATGACCCTGACCGATGACTGTGCCGCACGAGTGATGAACAATTTTGATCGATACAAAGATAAAATTGTCTTGCGTCCACAGGAACTTTCCAATAATCCTGAACTGATTCGCCGTCTCGGGATTATTGCGATTAATACAGCACTTGAGTTTGATATTTACGGAAATGTGAATTCAACCCATGTTACTGGAACCAAGATGATGAACGGTATTGGAGGCTCGGGAGATTTTACCCGTCATGCGCATATTGCCATCTTTGTGACCAAATCCTATGCCAAAGGTGGTGCGATTTCTTCAGTCGTTCCCCTAGTCAGCCATACCGACCATACCGATCATGACGTTGATATTCTGGTGACTGAGCAAGGTTTAGCAGATCTGCGTGGTTTGGCACCGCGTGAACGTGCCCGCAAGATTATCGATATCTGTGCTCATCCAGATTACCGCGAAAGTTTAAATCATTATTTTGAGCGTGCCTGTGCGCGTGGTGGTCAGACACCGCATTTATTGAATGAAGCTTTGTCTTGGCATGCCCAATTTGAAGAAACCGGTTCAATGAAAACCGCTTAATACGTTTAATCGCATTGATCATCAAATAGAGCCCGTTGTATACGGGCTTTATTCATTTTATTACATTCAGTTTTTTGTCGTTTAGAGATCATTTGGATGATTTAAAAACTTTTTCCAGTACATGCCGATGTATAAATCGAAGCTTGTCTTTTACCGCTTCGGTCAGCTTGAATGGGTAGGCATCTTCCAGACCCATACAACGGTTCAAGGCATTTAAATTAAAGGTTAAGGTAACCCAGTTTGCAAGAATATGTTCAACGTCCTGTCCGCCAATTGGACATTCTTTAAAATCCATGCTGGCCAGATAGCCACCATTGCCAATAACGCGGATTCCAGCATAGTAAGCAGTTTCCAGTGTTTCCATCATATGCAGATAATGCGCCCAGGTTTCTGCCCAGTCTTCCCAGGGATGTGCGGTGGCATAAGCACTAATATAGTTTTCCTGCCAGTTGATCGGGGCGCCGTCATTATAATAAGTTTGCAGCGCCTCACTGTAATTTTGCCGCTCATCGCCAAAATAATGACGAAACTCTTCAATCAGTTCCGGATGTAAGTGTTGCATCAGTGCAAAATAGTAATGTCCGCTTTCATGGCGAAAATGGCCCAATAAAGTCCGGTAATTTTCTCCCATATTCACGCGTGTTGTTTCACGATACACCACATCCGCTTCAATCGCATTTAAAGTAATCACACCATTGGCATGACCAATCAAAACCGGCTGATCATCTTCAGGCAGTAAAAAATCAAAACGCAGGCCAAATGGATCATCTTCAGATTTTTTGGGGCGTGGCATCATGTTCATACGCTGCGCCAAATAAAGGAAGCGGCGTTTGGCCTCTTCCAGTCGAAACCAGTAAATCAGGTTCTCTGAATTTTCCAGATCAGGAATCACATGAGTGAGTTGACAGGACTCACAAAAATCTTCATCTTCATTACTGGGAATCATCCAGTTACATACCTGATAGTGCGTATAGTTATGACAGGGTTTATAACTGGCATGCTGATAACTTTTGGAGACTGGAATCCATTGATCAGCACTCTGCTTTTTAAATGCGCACAATTCTTTTTCCGAAGCGACATAGCCGATTGGTGACATACAATGATCACAGACTGATTTGTAAAAAAATAGCTGTTGCTGGCAGACGGCGCATTCAAAATGTTTCATCTAAACTCCCTGTAGGGAAGCAAACTGTCTAGAATGCCTACCTAAATTTCATCCTATTGTAATAACATCATAAAAATTTTAATAAAAACTCTATATGGCTGAATTGTAAATGGAGGATGCTTGGCATTATATTGTGAGCTAAATAACTCGTTATTTTTAAATAGAAAAAGATTGCTTAGAGAAATACAAATTGACAGATGATCTGTTTTTGCAACAAAGCCAGGTTAAGGTGAAATTTAAAATAATATGAACATTAGAAAAGCTACTGTTCAGGATACATCTGCTATCGTAGAAGTCATTGCGCCATTTGTAGAGGCTGTCACTACGGCAGAAGAGGGACGCTTACGTTTTAAAGCTGAAGTAATTCAAACCATTTTTGAACGGCCAGATAATTTATTATTATGTGGCTGAAATTGACCGCAGAATAGTCGGTGTGGTGGCTTATATAGCACCTG